>Ga0209014_10000961_pt1 | contig 17130 bp, 12 predicted proteins | sample BarGraNGADG00212_FD_184491 | JGI IMG/M metagenome (GOLD analysis project Ga0209014, IMG submission 184491) | Arctic peat soil microbial communities from Barrow, Alaska - Barrow Graham LP Ref core NGADG0002-212 (SPAdes) (version 2) | ecosystem: Environmental > Terrestrial > Soil > Wetlands >...
CCCTGGCGGGGGTCGTCTTCGCGGTGGACCTGATCACGTTCCACTACGCCGTGGACCTGATCGGGGCCGGTCTCGGCACCGTGATGGGCAACCTGCAGGTGTTGATCGTCGGCCTGGCGGCCTGGGCGCTGTTCGGCGAGTGGCTGCGCCGGGAGGTCGTCGTCGCGCTGCCGATCATGCTGAGCGGCGTCGTGCTGATCTCGGGCGTGGTGGGATCCGGCGCCTATGGCGCGAACCCGCAGCTGGGGGTGGCCATCGGCCTCGTGACGGCCACGGCCTACTCCGGCTACCTGCTGATCATCCGCCGCGCCAGCCCGGACCACCGGCCCGCCGGCCCCGTCGTCATCGCCACGGCGGTCACCGGGCTTCTCGCCGGGCTGTTCGGGGCCGCCGTGGGTGACCTGGACCTGGCGCCGGGCCTTCCGGCGCTCGCCTACCTCCTGGCGCTGGGGATCCTGTCGCAGTCCATCGGCTACCTGTTCATCCAGGTCTCGCTGCCCCGGCTGCCGGCGGTGATCACGTCCGTGCTGCTGCTGGTGCAGCCCGTGGCGACCATGATCCTGGGTGCCATCCTGCTGGCCGAGCTGCCGTCGCCCTGGCAGCTGGCCGGCGTGGCACTCGTCCTGGGCGGGATGGCGCTCGCCACCGGGGCGCCGGGCCGGATCAGGGCGGCGCTGGCGGCTCGCGGATCCGCCGCGTAGCCCGCTACCGCGCCGGCGAGGAAAATCGAGGCCGGCACCGCGCCGGCGAGGCTCAGGATCCGGGGTTCGCGGGGGTGATGCGCGCGGGTCCGGGGACCGGGGCGTCGTCGGTGGCGTCGGGGTCGTCGGGGTCGTCGGCGGCGCCCCACTCGAGGGCGTGGGCGTCGGCCGGTCCGGGTGGGCCGTCGTACGGTGGCAGGCCGGCGGTCGTGGCGGAGATGTCGTGGGTGACGCCGGGATCGCCGGTGTCGATGGAGCGCACCGGGACGCCGGTCGCGGCCAGGTCCTCGAACAGCTCGCCGGGCATCCGGTCCGCTGCCAGCGTCCGGAACGCGGCGAGGTGCGCCATGGGGAGGAGCACCGGGAAGCCGTCGTCGCCGCCGAACGCCGGGCGCAGGACGTCATGGCGGTCCTGCCCGTGCGCGGCGATGAGCGTGGTCACGGTCTCGGCGTCCACCCAGGTGAAGCGTGCGGGCCAGATCAGCGCCGCGTCGGTCTCGGCCACGAGGCTCCGCGCGGCGTCACAGCCGTTGGCTATCTGGCCCACCGGGCCCAGCACCGCCGCAACCGGCTCCACGAGGGCCCCCTGGGCGTTCGCCAGGATCGCGCTCACTGCGCCATCGGGATCGTGGGCGCAGACGACGATGGGGATCGCCCCGCCCGCCCACGCGACGTCGACCAGGCGCCGGGCCGCGGGCGTGCCGGCAGCGTCGGCGAGGGCGGAAGCCGGGGATGCGGCCAGGATCACGGCGGCGACGGTCATGGGTTCTCCTCGTGCACGGCCGGAGTGTAGCGGCCGCCGGGTACCTGTCCGCCGGTCGCCCGGCCGGGTGATCGCGGGTGTCACGGCCCGAAACAGCGGCATGTGCGAAACTTCACCGGCCCATGAATGACACTCCCGGCTCCGCCGTGCCCACGGCCCACCCCGCCTCCGCCCATCGTGACGATCTCCGGAACGTCGCGATCGTGGCCCATGTCGACCACGGCAAGACCACCCTCGTGGATGCGCTGCTCCGCCAGACGGGTGCCTTCCGCGCGAACCAGGCGGTGGTGGACCGCGTGATGGACTCGGGCGACCTCGAGCGCGAGAAGGGCATCACGATCCTCGCCAAGCAGACCACGATCGACGTCGGCGGGGTCCGGCTCAACATCGTGGACACCCCCGGGCACGCGGACTTCGGCGGTGAGGTCGAGCGCAGCCTGCTGATGGTCGACAGCGTCCTGCTGCTGGTCGATGCGGCCGAGGGTCCGCTCCCGCAGACCCGCTACGTCCTCCAGAAGGCGATGGCCCGTCGGCTGCCCGTTGTCGTGGCCCTCAACAAGATCGATCGCCAGGACGCCCGTCCGGCCGAGGTGCTCGACGACGTCTACGAGCTGTTCATGGACCTCGGCGCGGACGAGCACCAGATCGAGTTCCCGGTGGTCTACACGAACGCCAAGCTCGGCACCGCGACGTACGATCTGGCCGTCCCCGGGACGGACCTGAAGCCGTTGCTGAAGCTCCTCGTGGACGTCACGCCGGCCCCGGTGTTCGAGCCCGGCCACCCGCTCCAGCTGCTGGTCACCAACCTGTCTGCCAACGAGTACGTCGGCAGACAGGCCGTGGGCCGCATCCGCAACGGCACGATCCGGCTGGGCCAGAGGATCACGGTGGTACGCGAGGAGCCGGACGACACGGCCGGCACGATCGAACCCGGTCGGACAGTCACCCTCACCGGCACCGTCTCCAGCCTCCAGACCGCACACGGGATGGAGCGGATCGACATCTCCGAGGCCGGTCCGGGCGAGATCGTGTCCGTGGCGGGCCTCCCCGAGGTCACGATCGGGGACACGCTCACCGAACCCGGCGACCCCCGCCCGCTGCCGCGCCTGGACGTGGACGCGCCGACGCTGAGCATGACGTTCGGTGTGAACACCTCGCCCATCGGTGGCCGTGACGGCAAGTACGTCACGTCGCGCCAGATCAGGGCCCGTCTCGAGCGCGAGGTCCTGGGCAACGTCTCGATCGAAGTCCACCTGACGGAGTCCGGCGACACGTTCGAGGTTCGTGGCCGCGGCGAGCTCCAGCTGGCCGTCCTGATCGAGCAGATGCGCCGCGAGGGCTACGAGCTGACGGCCAGCCGCCCCGAGGTCATCCTCCGGACCATCGGCGGCGAGGTCCAGGAGCCCTACGAGCGGGTCACCATCGACATCCCGCCGGACTACATCGGCGTCGTCCAGCAGGCGCTGGCCGCCCGGCAGGGCCGCCTCGAGCAGATGACGACCGACGCGGACGGCCGGGTCCGGATGGAGTTCGTGCTGCCCGTCCGGGGCCTCATCGGCTATCGCGGCCAGCTGCTCACGGACACCCGCGGCACCGCGCTCCTCCACCAGATCGGCGAGGGCTACGGCCCGTGGGCCGGAGAGGTGACGCACCGCACCAACGGCGTCCTCGTGAGCGATCGGACCGGCACCTCCAACGCCTACGGCCTGTTCAACCTCCAGGACAGGTCGGAACTGTTCATCGGGTCCGGCGTCGACGTCTACGAGGGGATGATCGTTGGCGAGAACGCGCGGTCCGGGGATATGGACGTCAACGCGACCAAAGAGAAGAAGCTCACCAACATCCGCACGCACTCCCACGACGAGTCGCTGCGCCTGACACCGCCTCGGCCGTTGACGCTCGAGAGCGCGATCGAGTTCATCGGCACCGACGAGCTGGTCGAGGTGACCCCGACCGCGATCCGCCTGCGCAAGCGCCTGCTGGCGAAGCATGACCGCGACCGCGAGCGTGGACGCGCGTACGACCTGTCGAGGGTTGAGCCCGAGGGCTAGTCAGCACCGCGGGCCGGCCCGCGGCGGGGGCGGGCGGCGGCGCCAGCGTAGCGCGGGGGCACTCGCCACCGGTTTCGGAGGCTGCCCGGACTACAATCCGCGGACGATGCCGATCTACCTCGACCACGCCGCGACCACGCCGCTGCGCCCGGAGGTCCGCGACGCGATGCTGCCCTACCTGGACGGCGTCTTTGGCAACCCTTCGTCCTCGCACGGGTTCGGCCGGGTCGCGCGCGAGGTCCTGGATGACGCCCACGAGCGCCTGGCGCGGGCCATCGGCGCCGATGGCCGCGAGATCGTGTTCACGAGCGGCGGCACCGAAGCCGACAACCTCGCGCTCAAGGGTGCCGCCTGGGCCGGCAAGGCGAAGGGCCACCGGATCGTCACCACGCCGGTTGAGCATCACGCGGTCGGGCACACCCTTGCGCACCTGGAGAAGTTCGGGTTCGAGGTCGTCCAGGTCCCGGTGGACCGGTACGGACGCGTCGATCCGGCGGATGTCGAGGCTGCGATCAGCGACCGCACAATCCTCGTCTCGGTCATGCTCGCCAACAACGAAGTCGGGACGATCCTGCCCGTTCGGGAGATCGCGAGCGTGGTGCGGGCCCACCGCGGCGTCCTGTTCCACGTGGACGCCGTGCAGGCGGCGGCCTGGGTCGACCTGGACGTCGAGGCGCTGGGGGCGGACCTCGTCGCGCTCGCGGCGCACAAGGTCGAGGGTCCCAAGGGCACCGGCGCGCTGTGGATCCGCCGTGGCACCCACATCCTCGCCCAGCAGCATGGCGGGTCGCAGGAGCGGCATCGCCGCGCCGGGACGGAGAACGTCGCGGGCGCGGTGGGCATGGCCACGGCGTTCGAGCTCGCCGCCGCCGAGCGCGCGCTGACGGTTCCCCGCGTCGCGGCGCTCCGGGATCGCCTGGCCGCGGCCCTGCTGGCCATGCCGGGCGTGGAGCTCACCGGGCACCCCGTCGAGCGACTCCCGCACATCCTCTCGGTGGTTGTGCCCGGCATCGACGGCGGCTCCGTGACGCTTGCACTCGACCTGGCGGGGATCGCCGCCTCCACGGGATCCGCCTGCAGCAGCGGCTCCACGGAGGTGAGCCATGTGCTGGCGGCGATGGGTTTCCCCGCCGACGAGGCGCGCGGTGCCGTCCGGCTGAGCCTTGGCCGCACCACCACGGACGCGGAGATCGACGAGGCGGCGAGGGTGGTGCCCGCGGTGATCTCGCACCTGGCCTCCGTCGCCGCCGGCGCCTCCCATGGGGGTCCCGCGGCGTGAGCCGGATCCTGGTCGCCATGTCCGGCGGCGTGGACAGCTCCGTCGCGGCCGCGCTCCTGCACGAGCAGGGGCACGAGGTGGTGGGGATCTGGATGCGGCTCCACGACGTGGCCGACAGCTACTCGGAGGTCACGAAGAGCTGCTGCTCGGCCGATGCGGCCGACGACGCGCGCCGCGTTGCCGCGAAGCTCGGTGTCCCGTTCTACGTGATGAACCTGGAGCGCGAGTTCGCCGTCGGGGTCATCGAGCCGTTCGTGGCCGACTACCTGCGCGGCCGCACGCCCAGCCCGTGCGTGGACTGCAACAGCCTCGTCAAGTTCGGGGCGCTCCTCGACCGGGCCCGGCACCTCTACGACTGCGAGGCCGTGGCCACCGGGCACTACGCCCGCCGGGAGGTCGTCGAGACCGAGGCCGGGCCGCGCGCCCGCCTGCTCCGCGCCGCCGACGAGAACAAGGACCAGACGTACTTCCTCTACGGCCTGCGCCAGGGCCAGCTGTGGCACAGCCGCTTCCCGCTGGGCGACCTGACCAAGCCGGAGGTGCGTGGCCTCGCACGCGGCCTGGGCCTCGCGACCGCGGACAAGCCCGAGAGCCAGGAGATCTGCTTCGTGCCGGGCGGGGACTACCGCGACGAGCTCCGGGCGCGGGGCGGCTGGGTGCCGGAGCCGGGACCCGTGCTGGATGCCGACGGTGCCACGGTCGGGGTGCACGATGGTGCGGCCGGGTTCACGGTGGGGCAGCGCAAGGGGCTCGGCGTCGCTCTGGGCGAGCCCAGGTTCGTGTCGCGGATCGACCCGGCCGCGAACCTGATCGTCCTCGGCCGGCGCCAGGACCTGGAGACCCGCGAGGTGCCGCTCGAGGCGGCGAGCTTCATCGACGGGCAGCCGCCGGTGGGAACACCCGGCGATGCGGTTCCCGACGAGGTCCGGCACCAGGCCCCGGGGGTGTTCCGGGCGCAGGTCCGGATCCGGCACCGCGCGCCCCTGGTGGACGCCACCGTGCGCCCTGAGGGGGGCGGGCGCTGGATGGTGGCAACGGATGCTCCGGTCTGGGCCGTCGCCCCCGGCCAGGCGTGCGTGCTGTACGACGGCGACGTCTGCCTCGGCGGCGGGCGGATCGCCAGTTCGGCCTTCGCCAGGCGGGACGGGGAGCTCGCCTCCTCGGAACCGGCGCCCGTGGGGGTGACCGCATGACGATCGGGCCCGGCCTGCCCCTGGCGTTGCTGGTGGGTCTCGTCCACACGGCCATCTACGTGCTGGTGCGCGGGAACGCCGGTGGCCGCCTGCCCGTGCTCTACGTGGCGGCCGTCCTGGGGGCGTGGGCCGGGGCGGCCATCGGCGCCCGGCTGGGGATGGACTGGCTCGTGATCGGGGACTTCGCACTGATCCCCGCGTCGATCGTAGCCTGGCTGGGCATCGGCATCGTGGCGGTCCTGGCGACGCTGGGGCCGCAATCGGAGAAGGCGGGATGATCGTGAGCGATGACATGCGGGCCGTCGGGCGGCCGGCGGGTCTCGCCCGGGCGGGTCGCCGGGCCGCGGCCGGGGTGGCGGACGTTGCCGGGCTCGCCGACCTCGTGGAGCTGCTGGGCGGGGAGAGCCCCCGATCGCGGAGGTTCCTGGGCGGGCTGGTGGTCGGCGCCCTCGTCGGTGCGGCACTGGCCGGCGGGTCGCTGGTGGGACGCCGTCGGCGCCCGCTGGGCGGCTAGCAGGTGGACCCCGGCATCACGATCGCAGCGCCCCGGTCGAACGATCACGCCAGCGATCACGTCGAGGCCTTCCCACGCCGTTCCTCGCGTGTGGACCTTGTGATCCTGGCGGGGATCGTCGGGTTGGCCTTCCTCGTACGGCTGCTGCCGGTCCTCCGGGGCGGGGGCCTGTTCGGCCTCAACGACTACGACGACGGTGTCTACTTCGGCTCTGCCATCGCGCTTGTTCACGGGGTCATCCCGTACCGCGACTTCCTGCTCCTCCATCCGCCGGGCATCCTGTACGTGCTCGCGCCGTTCGCGGCCCTGGGCAACGTGGTGGGCGATGCCACCGCGTTCGCCGTGGCCCGGCTTGCCTTCATGCTCCTGGGGGCGGTCAACGCCGGGCTCGTGACGCTCATCGCCGGTCGGAGCGGGCGGAGGGCAGCGCTGTCGGCCGGCCTGCTGTACGCCGTCTGGCAGGTCGCCGCGAATGTTGAACGAACGACGTGGCTGATCGCGCCCCAGAACACGCTGCTGCTGCTGGCCCTGCTGGTGCTGTTCCGTCCCGGGCCGACCGGCGCGGCGATCGTGCCGGGTGTCCGCCGCAGCGCACTGGCCGGGCTGCTGCTCGGGCTGAGCTTCGGCTGCCAGCTGTGGAATGCGGTGCCGCTGGTGGTCGTGCTCGGCTGGCTGGTCCTGGTGTCGCGACGTCAGCCCGGCGGCTGGCTGCGCCCGGCGCTCGCCTACGTGATCGGAGCGGCGATTGCCGCGGCGATCGTGTGGCTGCCGTTCCTGCTCGCGGCGGGTTCCCAGATGGTGCGCTACGTCGTCTTCGACCAGCTGGGCAGAACCCCCCTGTCCGGGTCGAAGCTTGAGCGCATCCGGACCTTGGAGGGCCTGTCCGCGGTCAGTAGTGTCGGGCGGGCCGTCCCGACGGTCGCCGTCGTCGGGGGCTTCCTGGCAATCGCGGCGGCCGTGGCGTGGGCAGCGTGGCGGCGTCCCGCGATCCGGCTGTGGGCAGCCCTCCTGGCCGCCCAGGTGGCCGTGTTGATGGTCATCCCGCCGTTCCATCACTACGCGGGCTGGCTCGCACCGGCCGGCGCGCTCGCGATCGGAGGCACCGTCGAGACGATCCTCGGTCATCGGCGCATGGCCGGCCGCCCGTCGAACGTGTTCGGAGCGGTCTACGCGACAGGGCTGGCCCTGTTCTTCTTGGCGGCGCTCGTATATCCCGTTGGGACGCGCTTCGATGCCGTCAAGGCCGAGGCCGCCCTCGGGAACGCACGCTGTGTGACCGCGGACTCGCCCGTCCTGCTGATCGAGACGGGCGCCCTCCGCCGCGACCTCGAGGCCGGCTGCCCGCTGATGCTCGATCCGACGGGGACCTCCTACGACACGGACAGGGGCCTCCCCCGGAAACGCCCCAAGCAACCCGAGTACCAGCGGGCGATGGAGGCGTACTACGGCGGCAGCGACGCCGCGTTGTTCATGCGCCTCCCGGGCGACGCGTTCAGTCCGGAGACCTGGGCCGCAATCCGCGGCCGGCTGCCGGTCACCGTTGAGCTGGGCGCCGTCACCGTGCTCCTCCCCGCCAACCCCTGAGGGCCGGCCCGCGCCGCATTTCGCCCGGGGGGCTACGATCGCGCCTCACACATGGAGATGCGTTCATGACCCGGATCCTCGTCGTCCAGCGCGACCCGGCGGTCGCAGACCAGATGGCCGCCGGCCTCCGCGCCGCCGGCTATGAGATCGAGGGCTGCGGAGGACCGCAACAGGAGCGTTGCCCGGTCGTGGGCGACATGCCCTGTCCGCTCGTGGATCGGGCGGACGTCCTTGTCTACGACGCCTGGGTGGCCGGCGACGCCACTGGGGGGCACGCGCTCGTGTCCAGGCTCCGCGAGCTCTACGCGGACCTCCCGGTCGTGCTCACGTCCGTGGACGAGTCCGTCGGCTGGGCGGAGCTGGAGGGCGAGCACCGGGTCGTTCCGCTGGGCAGCCGCCCGAGCGATGCGGAGCTGGTCGAGGCGATCGAGGTTGCGCTGGCCGACCAGGGCATGGCCGTCTGAGGCCAGGAGCCGGGGCGGTCAGGCGTCGGCCGACTCGAACGACGGCGCGCCGGAACCCAGGATCGATCGCTGGAGCCCGGCCGGGTTCGCGTAGGCGACCAGGAGTGCCTCAAGGTCGTCGAGCGCCCGCGCCACGTCCTCCGCGGCCGCTGCGTGGTGGCCCTCGACCGTGATCAGGATCTCGGTCGTGGCCTCTCGCGCGGCGCTCCCGGCGCTCTGCCGCCAGCACCAGCGGCGCGCGCTCACGATGTTCCTCTCGTCGGCGAAGATCACCTCGCCCGGGGCCGGGTGCTCGGCCCCGCTCGAGCCGAGGTCCGCCCAGCGCTCGTCACCGCGGGCGAGGCGGACGACCATGCCCCCCGTGACCCCGCGCAGGTCGAACACCGCGACCGGGAGCGCGTAGCGGATGCTCACGAGGTTTGCGAGGTCCACCAGCGTCCCGACGGATGGCAGCTCGCCCTGCTTCGTGACGCGCCGCAGGAGCGCCTCGGCTGCCGACCGGTACTGCGTGGGATCGACACCGAAGCTGCGGAAGACGCTGCGCCAGGCCGCGAGCGCGGGGATCTCGCTGAGCGGCGTCTCGCCGACCCTCGCCCGGGCGGCGAGGGTCTCCTCGCGGAAGACGGCCCCCAGTCGGGGAGGAGCGGCACCGTTGTGGACACCGGTCGCGTGGATCACGCCGCCGACAACGGCCGGATACCGTTCGACGATCGACTGGTCGTAGCGGAAGAGGACCACGGAGCGAGTCTCGCACACCCGGGCCCGTCGGCCGGGCCGCCGGTCGGCCGGTTGCCGGTATCCTTGCGGGCCCACCCCGGCCCTTGAGGCTGGGGCCCCCAAGGATGACCCCCCGATGAGCGACGCCCCGCCCATTCGCCCCGTGCGCAAGCCCGCAACGGTTCGCGTCGCGATGTGGAGCGCGCGCCACCGCTGGCCGGTGTTCGGCGGCTGGTTCCTGGGCACGATCGGCGTGTTCGTCCTGAGCCTCGCGCTGGGCGGCATCCGGGCGGACGATCCCAACGGCAACCCGCTGCAGCCTCAGACCGAGTCCTCCAGGGGCTACGCCGCGTTCGATGCGGGCGGCACGGGCACGCCGTCGGAGGACGTGACGCTCGTCGTCACGCACCCGACCCTGCACGTCACCGACCCGGCGTTCGCGGCCTTCGTCAGCGGGGCGGTCCAGCAGCTGACGGCCCTGACGGCGAGCCAGGGGGACACGACCGTGCCCGTGTTCGACCAGGTCATGGATCCGATGACGTCACCCGTGCAGATGGGGCTCATGTCGCCCGACGGGTCTGCCGTCCGGATCGTCGGCCGCATCGCCGGGGACCAGGCAACCATCGATCAGCGCCTCGTGGCGGTTCGCCCGGTGATCACGGCGCTCGAGGGCAACAACGGCGGCTTCGTCGTCCACGCGGTGAGCCAGACGCTGGCCAGCCAGGACATCACGGACCTCATCAACCGCAGTCTCGACCGGACGTTCGCCACGGTCGGCATCACGTTCGTCATCCTGCTGATCACGTTCGGGGCGGTCGTCGCCTCGATCGTCCCGCTCGTGCTCGCCCTCTCGGCGCTCCTGGCCGCGTTCGGCATCCTCGGCGTCTTCAGCCAGGTCGTCGCCCCGGCCAGTCCGTACGCGACCCAGATGGTCGTCCTGATCGGCCTCGCCGTCTCGGTGGACTACTCGCTGTTCATGCTTACCCGCTTCCGATCGGAGCGGCGGCGCGGGCTGCCGAAGCTGGCCGCGATCGAGATCGCGAGCAGCACGGCCGGGCGGGCGGTGTTCTTCAGCGGGATCGCGGTCATGATCTCGATCGGCGGCCTGTTCATGATCGACGTCTCGATCTTCCGGTCGATGGCGATCGGGACCATCGGGGTCATCTTCGTCGCCATCGTCGGCAGCCTCACCTTCCTGCCGGCGACGCTCGCCATCCTGGGCGACGGCGTCAACAGGGGCCGGGTCCCGTACTTCGGTCGCGACCGTGAGGAGGGCGGCGGCATCTGGGCGCGCCTGGTCAGGGTGGTGATGCGACGTCCGGTCCGCTGGGCGATCCTGGCCACCGCGCTCCTGCTGCTCCTGGCCAGCCCGATCCTCCACATGCGGATCGGCATCACCGATTTCACCTCCTTCCCGGGTGAGGTCGACGGGGTCCAGGCGGTCAAGCTGCTGGACGAGAAGTGGCCGCAGGGCGGCACGCTCGCCCTCCAGGTCATCGTCACGGGCTACGACCAGCCCGCCACCAAGGCGGCCGTCCAGGCGCTCGAGACCGCCGCGCTCGCCATTCCCGGGCTCAGCGGGCCGGCGACCGTCACGGCGTCAGGCGACGGCTCTGCGGCCCGCGTTTCGTTCGCGATGTCGGGTACCCAGAACGACCCGGCGAGCCAGGAGATCGTCCGCCAGGTGCGATCCACGGTGGTCCCGGCCACGCTCGGCGGCCTGCCCGGCGTCCATGCCTACGTCGCGGGCGCTGCGGCGGAGGCCCTGGACGTGACGCAGATCTACCTCGACGCGATCCCGCTCGTGATCGGCTTCATCCTGGGGTTCTCGTTCCTGTTGCTCCTGATCGTGTTCCATTCGCTGATCATCCCGATCCAGGCGATCCTCCTGAACCTGCTCTCCACCGGGGCCGCGTTCGGGGTCATGGTCGCGGTCTTCCACGACGGGATCCTCGGCAATGCCTTCGGGTTCGCGCGGACGGACGTCGTGGAGAGCTGGGTGCCGATCTTCGTGTTCGCGATCCTGTTCGGGCTGTCCATGGACTACCACGTGTTCATCCTGAGCCGGGTCAGGGAGTCGCGCGACCGGGGGCTGGACTCGCGGGCGGCCGTGGAGCGGGGGATCACGATCACCTCGGGCACGATCACGAGCGCGGCCGCGATCATGGTCCTCGTGTTCCTCGCGTTCGTGACGATCCCGTTCGCCTTCGTCCAGGAGCTGGGCCTGGGCCTCGCGGTGGCCGTGCTGCTGGATGCCACGGTCGTCCGCAGCGTGCTCCTGCCCGCGTCCATGACGATCCTGGGCGACTGGAACTGGTGGATGCCCCCGTTCCTGCGCTGGATCCCGCGGCTGGCGATCGAGGGCGAGCCCGAGACCGAGTAGCGGCCCCGGCCGCCAGAGATACGGGAGGTGGGCGCCGGCACGCACATGGTGGCCGGTCCGCCGCTTTGCGGGAGCACCGGCCTTCCCGTTCGCTACCATTGCGCAGATGTCCACGCCCACCTCGCCCGACCGCGCGATCCCGTACCTGACCGGCGCGGAGATCCGCGCGCGCTTCATCGAGTTCTTCGCCGAGCGCGGCCATACGATCGTGCCCAGCGCCAGCCTGGTGCCGGCCGGAGACCAGACCCTGCTGTTCACGAACTCCGGCATGGTCCAGTTCAAGGACGCGCTGACCGGGGCGGAGAAGCGGGACTACGTCCGGGCCGTGGACTACCAGCGGGTCCTGCGCGTCGCGGGCAAGCACAACGACTTCGAGGAGGTCGGCCGGACGCCGCGGCATCACACGCTGTTCGAGATGCTCGGCAACTGGAGCTTCGGCGACTACTTCAAGCGCGAGGCGATCCACTGGGCCTGGGACTTCCTGACCAGGGATCTCCAGATCCCGGCCGACCGTCTCGCCGCGACGGTCTACACCACGGACGACCTCGCCCACGGCGTCTGGAAGGACGAGATCGGGCTGCCTTCGGAGCGACTGGTGCGCTGGGGCGACTTCCCGGCCGGCGACGAGAAGAACTGGTGGCGCATGGCGGACGTCGGTCCGTGCGGTCCCTGCTCGGAGCTGCACTACGACCGCGGCGCGCACCTCTCCGAGGGCCCCGAGTGCGTGCCGGACCACTCCGAGCACTGCCCGCGCTGGCTCGAGGTCTGGAACCTCGTGTTCATGGAGTTCGAGCTCCACCCGGACCGGAGCCTCACACCGCTGCCCGCCCCCGGCGTGGACACGGGCATGGGCCTGGAGCGGATCGCCAGCGTGGTCCAGGGCGTGGCCAGCAACTACGACACGGACCTGTTCGCGCCGATCCACGCCCGCATGCGCGAGCTGCTCGGCCACGACCCCGAGGGCTTCGAGGCGGAGCGCTTCAGCTACCAGGTCATCGCTGATCACAGCCGGGCGGTCGCGTTCCTGATCGCCGACGGGGTCCTGCCAGCCAACGAGGGACGCGGCTACGTGCTGCGCCGGATCATGCGCCGCGCCATCCGCCATGCACGCCTCCTCGGCCGCACGGATCCGTTCCTGGGCGAGACCGCGAAGGTCGTGATCGACACGATGGCAACGGCATACCCGCACCTCGAGGAGCGCCGGGACGAGATCCTCGGCGTCATCGAGCGCGAGGAGCGCCAGTTCAACCGCACCCTCGAGGCCGGCGTGGGCCACCTGGAAGAGGCGCTGGTCCCGCTCACGTCCGCGGAGCGAACCGTCGGCCGCCTGGCCGAGACGCTGCCGGCGGACGCCCCCGTGCTGCCCGGGGCGGTCGCCTTCCGACTTCACGACACGTACGGGTTCCCGATCGACCTGACCGTGGAGCTGGCGGCCGAGTACTGCGTCCGTACGGACCTGGCCGGGTTCCAGGACGCCCTGGCCGAGCAGCGCGACCGCAGCCGGAGGCATACCAAGACCGGTATGGCCGCCGCGGCCCTGGCCGCGGCGCGGTACGCGGAGATCATCGGCCGCACCGGGCCGACGGAATTCCTGGGCTACGAGACGACCACCGCCGATGGGCGGGTGGTCACGATCCTGCGCGACGGAGTCGAATACGAGACGCTCGAAGCCGTGGCCGAGATCGAGCTCCGGGCCGAGGCCGGCGCCCGGGCGGAGATCGTCCTGGACCGGACCCCGTTCTACGCCGAGAGCGGCGGCCAAGTGGCGGACCTGGGCGTCATCCGCGCGGCGGACGGCACCGTCCTGTTCGAGGTGGAGGACGTCCAGCGTGTCGCCGGCACGCAGACCGCGGGCCTGACCGTGCACCACGGCACCCTCCGCGGCCGGATCGGGCTGGGCGACACGCTGCGCGCCGAGGTGGACGCGGAGCGCCGTGCGCACACCATGCGCAACCACACGGGCACGCACCTGCTCCACCGTGCGTTGCGCAACGTGGCGGGGGAGCGGGCGCGCCAGGCCGGCTCGCTCGTGCACCCGGACTATCTGCGCTTCGACTTCCCGTTCGACCGCGGCCTGACGGAGGTCGAGAAGCTCGCGATCGAGCGCGAGGTGCGCGGCATCGTCCGTGAGGACCGGCCGGTGAGCGTCGAGTGGATGACGATGACCGAGGCCCAGGGCGCCGGCGCGGATGCGTTCTTCGACGAGAAGTACGGCGATCGCGTCCGGACGATCCGCGTCGAGGGCTTCAGCCACGAGCTGTGCGGTGGCACCCACTGCCGCGCTTCCGGCCAGATCGGCAACTTCGTGATCACCAGCGAGCGGAGCATCGGTTCCGGGGTCCGGCGCATCGAGGCCGTCACCGGGGCCGCGGCCGACCGGCTGATGGAGGAGCGGTTCGCCCTGCTGGACCGGGCCACCGTTGCGGTCGGGGCCCGGGGTCCGGAGGTCCTGGAGGAGAGGATCGTGGCACTCCAGGACGAGCTCCGGGAGACGAAACGCCGCCTGCGGGCCGGGGCCGTGGCGGGTGGCCGCCCAAAGCCCGCGGAGGTGGCCTCGAGGGCCGAGGAGATTGCGCCCGGTGTCGCCTTCGTCGGTGCTGCGCTGGACCTCGAGTCCATCGAGGCCCTCAAGGGGTTCGCCCGGGATGTCCGGAACACGCTGGCGAGCGGCGTCATCGCCCTCGGGCTGGATGCGGACGAGCCCCAGCTGTTCGTTACCGTGAGCGAGGATCTGGTCGCGCGCGGCGTCGCTGCGGGCGCGCTCGTCCAGGCCGCCGTGGCGGCGATCGACGGTCGTGGCGGCGGGCGCCCGGAGATGGCCCAGGGCAAGGGTTTGCGCCGGGAGGGGCTCGGGGAAGCGATCGCGGCCGTTCGGGCCGCCGTCGCCCGCGCCGCCACATCGTGATGAGCTCCGCCGGCCTTCAGGGCATGGCGGCCTAGATGGCGTTCCTGCGCCGGCTCTGGAACCGGGACGAGGCGCCCGTCCCGGCGGCGTGCACGGCGCTCGACATCGGCACCGAGTTCGCCAAGGCCCTCGTGTTCGAGATCGACGACCAGGGGAAGGGCACCGTCCGCGGCGTGGGCCGCAAGCGGCAGGGCCTGTCGCACATGCAGTCGGGGACCGTCGCGGACATCGCCGCGGTGGTCGACAACTGCGCCGTGGCCCTGCAGGAAGCGGAGGAGATGGCCGGGTTCCGGCCGTCGCAGGTGGTCATCGGCATCGCCGGCGAGCTGGTCAAGGGCTTCACGACCACGCTCACGCAGGAGCGCAAGAAGCCCGCGATCCCCATCAACGATGCGGAGCTGGTCAAGCTGATCGACAGCGTCCAGAAGGAGGCGCTGCGCGAGGCCGAGCGCGCCATCACCTGGGAGACCGGCCTCCCGCACGTGGACGTGCGCCTGGTGCACAGCGCCATCGTGGGTGCCTCCATCGACGGCTACGCGCTCTCGAACCCCGTCGGCTTCCAGGGCCGTCACGTCAGGATCGGCATCTTCAACGCGTTCGCCCCCCTGGTGCACCTGGGCGCGCTCCAGTCGGTGGCCAGCCAGCTGGACCTGGAGCTGCTGGAGATCGTCGCGGAGCCGTACGCGGTGGCGCGGGTCCTGGGCGCGGAGCAGGTCCGCCAGGCCGGCGCCCTGTTCATCGATGTCGGCGGCGGGACGACGGACGTTGCGCTCGTCCGCCAGGGTGGGATCGAGGGCACCCGGATGTTCGCCCTGGGCGGCCGCGCCTTCACCAAGTCCATCGCGGACCGCCTCGACCTCCCGTTCCCGCGCGCCGAGTCGCTCAAGGTGGACTACGCCAGGGGGCTGGCCGTGGAGCGCCGGGACGACGTGGCGGGCATCATCCGCGACGACGTGAGCGTCTGGGCCGCCGGCGTGGAGCTGGTCATGGAGGAGATGGCAGCCGGCGAGCAGCTCCCGGCCCGGATCCACCTCTGTGGCGGCGGTTCGCGACTGCCGGAGATCCGGGAGGCCGTGGCGTCCGAGCGGTTCTGGAAGCGCCTGCCGTTCTCGCGCCCGCCGGAGGTGTCGATCATGTCGCCCAGCCAGGTCGAGGCCATCCACGACGCAACGGACCTGCTGGTGGACCAGCAGGACGTCACCCCGCTCGGCCTGGCCTACCAGGCGATCGAGCTGCAGACCTCGGAGGATCCGCTCGACGCGGCGCTCCGCCGGGTCCTGCGGGCGATGAAGGTCTAGGCGCGGTAGGCTCCGGCCCGCATGGCAACCATCGTCTACCTCGACCCCGACGACGAGATCACCTCGGCCGCCACCCGGATCCGGACCGCGGACGGCACGCGGGTGGGCCTCGTGCTGCCCTTCGGGTCGCGGGTCGCGACATCGCGGATCAACTTCCGCCTGCTCGCGCGGGAAGCGCAGGCGAACGGCCGCCGGCTCGACATCGTGGCTCCCGATGCGTCCGCCCGGGCGCTCGCGGCCTCGGCTGGTCTCCCGGTGTTCGCCTCGGTGGGCGAGTACGAAGCGGCCCTGGACGCGGGACTGGACGATGCCGGGAAGGCCCCCGCGGCGGTGACCGCTGTGGCGGCGGCCGGCGCGACCGCAACCGCGGCCGGGATCGCCGTCGTCGCCGGACCGACGACCGCCGGAGCGGCGGGAGGCCCATCTGCGGGCGCGTCATGGGCGGCCGGGCAGGTGCAGGCGCCCGGCGAGATGCCGACGTCGGACCCGAGACAGGAGGCGGAGCTGGAGGAGATCGTGCGCCGCAGCCGCCAGGTCCCCGTGGCGAAGCCCCGCCGTCGCCGTCCGACGGCCGGGGCGATCGTGGCGGTCCTGATCCTCGTGCTCGCCCTGGCCGTGAGCGGCGTCGCCGCGGCCCTCGTGCTCCCCTCCGCCCAGATCACGCTGACGCCGCGGATCGAGCCTGTGGGTCCCGTCTCGCTGACCGTCACCGCGGATCCCGCCGCAACGGCCGTGGATCCGGCGGGCCTGGTCATTCCGGCGCAGACGATCGAGATCCCGGTGGCGGCCCCGGGCGAGTTCCCGGCGACCGGCAAGCGGGTCGCGAAGACGAAGGCCACCGGCGGCGTCCGCTGGACGAACTGCGACCCGACCGCGTCCTACACCATCCCGAAGGGATCCATCGTCAGGACGGCGGGCGGCACCGGCTTTTCAATCGACGAGTCCGTGTTCCTGCCGGTGGCGATCATCAGCCCCACGCTCAAGCTCACCTGCCAGACCAGCGAGGTGGCCGTGACGGCAGTCGACGCCGGCAAGGGCGGCAACGTGGCGGCAGCAGCGATCAGGGTGGTGCCGGCCCGCTACAACCGGACGGTGATCCGCGTGACGAACCCGGCCGCCACCAAGGGTGGCACGCAGCAGGAGTTCCCGAAGGTCGTCCAGAAGGACGTGGACGCCGCGCTCGTCTCGCTGAAGAAGGACCTGGACGCCCAGTTCGCGACCAGCCTGGAGAACCCTGATGGCGTGCCGCCGGGCGCCACGGTCTTCCCCTCGACCGCG
>Ga0209014_10000962_pt1 | contig 17126 bp, 13 predicted proteins | sample BarGraNGADG00212_FD_184491 | JGI IMG/M metagenome (GOLD analysis project Ga0209014, IMG submission 184491) | Arctic peat soil microbial communities from Barrow, Alaska - Barrow Graham LP Ref core NGADG0002-212 (SPAdes) (version 2) | ecosystem: Environmental > Terrestrial > Soil > Wetlands >...
CTCGTCGGTGTCAAGGCCGAGAACTTCCGGGACGCCGGCGAAGCCCCGGAACAGCTGACACTCGACTCGATGCAGCCGAACTCGGATCGGCTCATCGCCGAGCGAGTTATCGACGTGGCACGTGCCAAATTCGGAGCCGGAGCCGTCGGTTACGCAACGCTGCTGCCCAGGCCCGGGTCCTCGCCGGCCCGCTCCGAAGCACCGAACGAGGCAACCTGACCCCCGAACGGCATGTGCGCGCAAGAGTTAGCAGCCACCAAACTTTCGATCCGGCGGATCGGCTCGTATGCTCGACAATGACGGTCGCGTCGACAGCACTCCGCTCACGGCGCGACGGTCGATCCTGACCCAGTACACGCACGAGGACGCCGCGAGCGAGTCGTGGCGACGAAGGAGGGCACGGTGCCGCTCTCCGAACACGAGCAGAGGCTGCTTGATCAGATCGAGCAAGCCCTGTACGCGGAGGACCCCAAGTTCGCCTCCTCCGTGCGCTCCGCGCGGTCGCATTCGCGCACGCGGCGTTCGCTCCTGCTTTGCATCCTCGGCATGGTCCTCGGCCTGGGGCTGGTGCTGGTCGGGCTGGTCACCAGCGTCATCGTGCTCAGCGTCGTCGGATTCGTCCTCGTCGTCGGCTCCTGCGGCCTCGCCGTCCAGGCCGTACGCACCAAGACCTCCTCAGGCATGGACAATCGGCCGCTGGACGGCAAAGCCGCCCGCCAAACCGGGCTGCGAACCCGCATGGAAGATCGCTTGCGTCGTCGGTTCGACGAGAACTGATCGACGGTCGCGCTGAGCGCTAGGGCACCAGGCCGTTCGACGGTCTGCTCGGCGTCTTCGCCGGGCCCGCTCGTTTGCCCCTGCGGCGCGGTCTGATCCGCCAGCCGAGCGACGCCGGAAGCAGCCGGGATCGGATTCTCGTCGCCCGGCTGCGACGGGAACGAAGCTGCGATTCGACGGTCCGCAGTTCGGCGACCAAAGCAAGGCTGATCCGTTCGCCGCCCGCCGCGCGGTAGCGCGACTGCTCCACGGCCAGGGCCAGGGTCTGCAGCGCGCGCACGGACGGCCCGTCGACATCGGGTGCGAGCCAGCTGACGACTTGACGCGGCGAGCGTGCCGGCGACCAGACGTAGCCAAGATCCTGCGCGGTGTCGCTCAGCTCGGTCCACAACGGGTCGGGGTCGCCGCGTCGCGCCGCCCGCAGCCGCTCGTGCCGGCGGCGCCAGCGAACGGCGGCTGGTGTCACCGACAACCCCGCGGCCGCCAGAACGCCGATGAGCACCCCCACCAACGACCACGACACGTGCCGTGACGTCGCAGCCGAACCGCTGCCGGGGGACTGGTCGGCAGCCGCGGACGAGCTCGGACCGCTCCGGGCTGTGCTCCTCGCCCGACTCGGCACGTCCGGCCCGCTGCCTCCGGTTGCCACGGGGTGTGGTGCCCACGCGAGGTTGGTGGTGGCCGCCCCGGCAGCCGCGCTGATGGGTGTCGGGTCGAACGGGATCCAGCCGAGGCCGGCGAAGTACGCCTCGACCCACGCATGCGCGTTGTTCGTCGTGACGACGAACTTGCCGTGTGCGTCGGGCGCAGGGTGGGTGTAACCGAGCACGACCCGCGACGGGATGCCGGCCAGACGCAGCATGATCCCCATCGCGGCCGCGTACTGCTGGCAGAAGCCGGCTCGGTTGTTGAGGAAGTCGACGAGGTCGCTTCCGGAGTCTCCCGACTTCGTCTGCAGGCTGTAGACGAACCCGTTCGCCGGCTGGGTGAAGAAGTCGCTCAGGGCCCTCGCTTTGGCATACGCCGTCGACTTCGTCCGGGTGAGCTGCTGAACCAGGTCGACCACCTGCCTGGGGATGCTCGCGGGGACCAGGATGAACTGATCGACTTCCGACGGTGTTTGCGCCGGGGCATCGCTGAGATCTGTGATCGTCGGATTCGGTTGCTGCACGTCTTCGGTGAAGTGTTCGCCTTTGTGGACCTTGGTTCCGATGAGCAACTGGTCGGACTGGCTCCACGATGTCGCGGAGTCCACGCCCGTCACCGCGACCGGGCGGGCGAATACCGGTGGGTTGTCGGCCAGCGCGTCGATGGTGAGCGCAGCCGTGAAGTCGGTCGTGGACTGTGGTGAGTCCGGCGGAACGGTGCTGAACATCGTTGTCCCGATGTCCTCGCGAAGTCCGTGCGCGTCGGCGCGCCAGCCGGTGTCGGTGTAGTTGCTGAGCACATTCGCGCGTAGGTAGTACGGCGTCGCGGTCGGCTGGCTGACCGTCACGGTGAAGAGGGTCACCGGCTTGGTGCTCTGCAGTTCGCCTTTGAGGTTCGCGAACGGGTCCAGTGACACCCCGCCCGCGCCGAACCCACCGCCCTGCGAACTGTCCCCACCGGATCCGTTGTGAAACGCGTTCGCGAGCAGATTTCGTGGGCGCGACGGCACGAGCAGCGGCACCAGTATCGCGATGAGGACGGCGATGGCCGCGATCCGCGGTCCGGAAACGCCGAGTGCGGCGGAGGGACGTGCCTCGCCAGCGCGTGGGATGAGCCGTCCCCACTCGTGGACGTCGTCGCGGGCATCGACGGACAACAGCAGCAGGAGTCCCGCCGCGGCCGCCGCGAACCACACCCAAGACACCGGGTGACGCGGCACGGCGCCGGAGACGGTGAACACGACGAGCAGCGGCACGCCAGCAAGCGCGGGTCGGCGACCGACGACCGCCACCAGATCGACGAACCCGAACACCAGCCCGGCGATCGCCGCGAGCACGAACGTGATTGCCCGATCGGTAGGTACTGGTGCCACTCCGTTGCTCGTCGTGTCGCGCACCTGGTTCATCAGATGCGAGACGTCGGTGAGGGTGGCGCCCGTCGGGACGAAGCCGGCGAAGGCGTGCGCGGAGGCGAAGCGCAGGGTCAGCCACGGCACCAGCAAGGCCAACCCGAACCAGGTGTGCCAGACGCGCGGGCGCTGCCAGTACCGCGCCGCCGACGCCGCGCCACCCACGACGACGATGGCGGCGACGACGTCGACGAGCCAGCGGACATCGGTGAACAGCTCGGCCAGTGGAAGCAGTCCCAAGATCGTGGCGGCCATCGTCCGGATCGTGCGGCGAGTTCCCGATGCGCCAACCAGGGCGTGGCGCGTCGAGGCCGGCGCGGCGGTGGTCGTCACCTGCTCGATCCGAACGTCGCGCCGGCGCGTGCTCGCAGCAGCGAACGCCACGCCCCGGCCGTCGTGTCTCCCTGGCGCACGACGACGACTCGCCATCCGGCCGCGCTGAGAACCCGTGCCGTGGCCGCGCAGTGATCGCTGCTGCCGCCGTCGGGATCGACCCATGTGGAGACGTCCAACAGGAGCGCGAACGCCGGTGCGGCGAACCCACGCGGATGCGCGTCGGCGAGGATGCGGAGGCTGGTGGCGTCCACGTGGCCGAGGACGGCGATCAGCGCCGAGTCTCGCGCCGCCGCTCGGGTCAGTCCGGTGATAGGTGTCAGGTCCGGCTGGCGTGCGCCGCGGGCGCCGGCCAGGTACTCGCTCAGCCGGGCGGGTCGGTCGAAGTGCAGGCGGCCCGGATTCGTCAGGTCGCCGATCAACTCGAGGCGACGGCCGGCCGCCAACAGGTGGGTTCCGATGCTCGCCGCCGCGCTGATGGCCCACTCCATGCTGCTGCGCATGCGGACGTCGGGGAGTACGGCCGGCGACGCGTCACCGATCGTGTGCGCGTCGGTTCGCAGGTCGAGCAGGACCGTGGTCTGTCCCTGCCATGGACGCTCCTCCTGGCGGACCATGAGCGAGCCGACTCGCGCCGACGAGCGCCAGTGGATCTTGCGCAGATCGTCGCCGGTTCGGTACTCGCGGGTGGAGGCGTCGTCCGCGCCGTGCACGCCGATCGAGTGGCTGCCGGCGTTGTCGCCGATGTCGTGCGAGCGAGGTGGTTCGAGCGACGGCAGCGAATCGACGACGGGCGCGACGACGAACTCCGTCGTGGCGGTGAACGACCTGACGAGGTCGATCATGTGGAATGGGTCCGTGAGCCGGATGCGTAGCGGCCCGGCTCGATAGCGCCCGCGCGAGAGTCCGGGCATGCGGTAGGACACCGTCCGCGACTCACGCCCGGCGAGACCGGGAATGACGAATCGAGCGTGTCCGGTGAGCTGCTGGGGAAGCTGATCCTCGAGCAGAAGCGAGCCGGAAGGCAGCAGCGATCGATTGGTGATCGTCAGATGCATCGTCACCGATCCGCCCGCGGCGGCGTTGGCCGGCTCGACGCTGCGCCGGTTGGCGATCCGCACCCGTGACCGGTGGACGACCAGTGCGGCGACCAAGGGGAGGGCCAGCGCGAGTACCCCGGCTCGGACGAGGTCGACCTCACCCAGCAGCAGTCCGCAGAGCAGCGCGGTGCCACCAGCAGCGAGCAGACAGCTGGCCCTGGTGGTGAACCCGGCCCGGATGCGTGCCACCGGTCAGCGGGATCCGGCCGGCTGTGCTCCGGCCGGGATGGGCACGGACTGCGCGATGCGACTGAGCAGGTCTTCGGCGGTTCGCCCCTCGATGTGGGCATCGGAGGTCATGAGCAGTCGATGGGCGACGACCCGCACGAGCAGGTATTGCAGATCATCAGGAATGACGTATTCGCGACCCTCCAGCGCTGCCCACGCTTTGGCGGCGCGGAGCAGTTGCAGGGTGGCGCGTGGTGACGCGCCGAGGCGGATTTCTGGCGCTCGCCGCGTGGCCTCGGCCAGGTCGACGGCGTATGCCTTGATCGCGTCGGTGACGTGCACTCGGCGGACCGCCGAGATGAGGGCGCGCACCTCGGTAGCGTCGGAGACCGGCCTGAGCGAATCCAGTGGGTCGGCGGATGCGTGCTCGCCGAGCATCATGATCTCGGCGGCTCGATCCGGATAGCCGATCGAGATGCGCGCGGTGAAGCGGTCGCGCTGCGCTTCGGGTAGCGGGTAGGTGCCCTCCATGTCGATTGGATTCTGCGTCGCGAGCACCATGAACGGCGCCTCGAGCGCGTAGGTCACCCCGTCGACGGTGACCTGTCGTTCCTCCATGCACTCCAGGAGCGCGGCCTGGGTCTTCGGTGATGCCCGATTGATCTCGTCACCGACGACGATGTTGGCGAACACCGGGCCGGGCTTGAACTCGAAGTCGCGGTCTTCGGCGTTGTAGACGCTGACGCCGGTGATGTCGCTCGGCAGCAGGTCCGGGGTGAACTGGACGCGGCGCACCGAGCAGTCGATCGAACGCGCCAGCGCCTTGGCGAACTTGGTCTTGCCCACGCCGGGCACATCCTCGATGAGCAGATGGCCCTCGGCGAGCATCACGGCCAAGCCCAAGCGGATGGCGGCGGGCTTGCCCTCGATGACCTGCTCGATGTTCGCCGCGATCCGGGCACCGGCATCTCGCACCGACCCGGTGGTGGTGGCGGCCACGTCGAACGGTGAGGTGGCCGCGTGCGCTCCTGCGCCGTGCCGGATGTCGGGATACAGGTCGTCCACCATTGCCGTCCTCAGCCTTCGTGTGCGCCTGCGGCGTCGCAGGCGCTCGTTTGTCGAGTATGCCGACCGGCGCCGTGCATCGGTACTGAGGCGATCAACGGTGAAGTCGCCCGGCGCGTTCGGCATTTCGCGTTGACGGTGGCCCGAAGTGGGGTAAGGTGGGGATCAGTGGGGAATGACCGTTGCTGTACGTCCCTGACCGGTCCGGAGGTGGCGCCGTGTTCCTCGGCACCCACACGCCGCGTCTCGACGACAAGGGCCGGATCGCTCTTCCCGCCCGTTTTCGACCCGAGCTGGAAGGCGGCCTGGTGATCTGCAAAGGGCAGGACCGGTGCCTGTTCGTCTTCCCCGTCACCGAGTTCGCCCGGTTCACCGACGCCCTGCGCAACGCGCCCGTCACCGACCGACGGGTCCGCGACTACGGCCGCGTGCTGTTTGCATCCGCATCTCACGAGACCCCCGACAGCCAGGGCCGCATCACCGTCCCGGCGCCACTACGGCAGTACGCGGGACTCGCCAAGGACTGTGTCGTCATCGGTGCCAACACCCGCATCGAGGTGTGGGACGCGGCGGCGTGGCAGAGCTATCTGGACGGCACGGAGCAGGCGTTCGCGGACATCGCCGAGGAGGTGTTGCCCGGGGTGCTGTAAGCGAGACGTCCCATCCGGCCTCCTCCCGTCCACCTCCTGGTGCACCTTCCCCGGTGCCAAGCGGGACGGGCGGGGACCCGATCGAACGTCACGTGTCCACCACCTCGTTCGACGTCATACCCCTCCTCGACGAATCTGACCGACGAATCTGACCGACGAACTCCACAACCGCCCACCAGGTACCGCCGACCCACTCCAATCGAACGAGCTCGAGGACGCAGAGCTGATGGATGCACAGGACGAGACGGACGCCACCGCGTCGTCGGCTGTGCACGTCCCGGTGCTCCTGGAACGCACCCTCGGCCTGCTCGCACCCGCACTCGCCGACAGGCCCGCCGTAGTCGTCGATGCCACGCTCGGCCTGGGTGGGCACGCCGAAGCTCTGCTGTCCGCGCATCCGCAGCTCACCCTCGTCGGCCTCGATCGCGATCCCGAAGCGCTGTCGCGAAGCAGCGAGCGGCTGGCGCGCTTCGGTGGACGGGTGCATCTCGTCCACACGGTGTACGACCGGATGCCAGACGTGCTCAACGACCTGGGCGTTCCAGGTGTCGACGGTGTGCTGTTCGACCTCGGTGTCTCCTCGATGCAGCTGGACATGGCCGAACGCGGGTTCTCCTACGCGCAGGACGCTCCGCTCGACATGCGCATGGACCCGCAGTCCGAACTCACCGCCGCCATCGTCGTCAACACCTATCCCGTACGTGAGCTGGCTCGAATCCTTCGTGAGTACGGCGATGAGCGGTTCGCGTTGCGCGTGGCGCAGGCGATCGACCGCGAGCGCCAAGCCGGCCCGTTGGCCTCGACGGCACGCCTTGCGGAGTTGGTCCGTGAGGCGATCCCCGCCGCGACTCGCCGCCACGGAGGTCATCCGGCAAAGCGCACCTTCCAAGCCCTGCGCATCGAGGTGAACGGGGAGCTCGAGGCACTGCGTGCCGCGGTACCGGCCGCGCTGGGTGTGCTGCAGGTGGGCGGCAGGATCGTCGTGCTGTCCTACCAGTCACTCGAGGACCGCATCGTCAAGCAGAGCCTTGCTGCCCTTGCGGTCGACACGACGCCGGTCGGGCTGCCCGTCCCGCTCGCCGGCCACGGTCCGCAGCTGCGACTGCTCGTGCGCGGCAGTGAGTCCGCATCGGTGCAGGAGGTTGCTCGTAACCCGCGGGCGGCGTCGGTCCGGTTGCGCGCCGCCGAGCGAATCCGGAAGTCGGCATGATGGCGCGGCGTCCCGTTCGTCATCGCCCCAAGCACGCTCCGCGTGTGCCGTTCGCGCTGCTCGTGGTCGGTCTGATCGTCGGGGGCATGTGTGCATTGCTGGCGCTGAACACCGCGTCGGCCGCGAACGAGCTGAACAGACACGACCTGGCGCTCAAGGACGCCGACATCTCCGCTCAGCTGCAGCAGTTGCAGAACGAGGTGGCCGCGAGTGCCGCGCCCGGCGCGCTCGGCAGTGCGGCCGCAGAGCTCGGCATGGTGCCGGCCGGCAACCCCGCTTTCCTGCAGGTCGGTGCCGACGGAACCGTGCGGTTGCTGGGCAGTCCGGCGCCCGCCACCGCCCAGCCTCTGCCGGTGATCGCCGCTCCCAAGGTGTCGAAGGCATCGACGCCGTCACCCGCCAAGTCATCGAATGTCCCGACCTCGGTGCTCACCGGGCACACGCCGAAGCCGACGACGAGTTCGACGGCGAAGTCGAAGCCCACCCCGCCGCCCGCCACGCCGACGACCACACCAACGCCGACGACGACCCTGCCGGGAGGCACGCGATGACACAACGGCCTGGCCGACCGCGGCAGTCCGGCCCGCCCGGGCGGTTCGGCCCGCCCGCTCAACCCAGACGCAGGACTCCTCGCACGATGCGGCTCGGTTCGCTGCATCCGCGCCTGCGCTACGGCTTCGTGGCGGTGTGCACGCTGCTTCTCGTCATCGGTGGGCGGCTCGTCCAGCTGCAGGGGCTCGACCACAGCAGCTACGCGGACGCTGCCCAGGCGCAGCGCGTCGACACGATCGCACTGCACGCCTCGCGCGGCACGATCACCGACCGGTTCGGCACGCCGCTCGCATACACGTCCGACGCGCAGGACATCACTGTCAACCCCCAGCAGATCGCGGTGGTCCAGAAGGCGTCCTACGCGGCCCAGCTCGCTCCCTTGCTCGGGATGACGCCGACGGCGGTGATGGGCGTGCTGGCAAAGCCTGGGCAGTACGCCGTGCTCGCCAACGCGCTGTCGCCGGTCGTTGCGCAGAAGATCGAGGCGCTGCAACTCGAGGGCGTCTACACGCAGGCGACTACGCAGCGGCAGTACCCGGGCCGGACCGTAGCCGCGAACGTGGTGGGCACCGTGCACTCGGACGGAACGGGTGCGGCCGGCGTCGAGTACGTCTTCAACAAGACGCTCGCGGGCAAGGACGGCAGCGAGACGTACGCCGTCGACAACCTCGGCAACGTCAGTCCCAGCAGCCGTACCGTTCGCGACGCTCCCCAGAACGGTGGCACCGTCGCGCTGACGATCGATCAGAACCTGCAGTTCGTCGTCCAGCAGTACCTCGAGGCCGCCGTGCCGCAATCGGGGGCGCGCAGCGCCGAGGCGGCGATTCTCGACACGCGTACCGGTCAGGTGCTTGCGCTCGCATCATCGGGCACATTCGACGCCAGCGACCCCAACACGATCGATCCGAACGTCCCGATCGACCCTCCCGTGATGGCCGCGTTCGAACCTGGCTCGGTGCAGAAGGCGATCACGTTCGCCGCCGCTCTGCAGGAGGGCACGATCAAGCCGGACACGGTCGTCTCGGTGCCCAACAGCATCACCATGGGCGGCGCCAACGTCAGCGACGCGTGGTGGCACCCGACCGAGAAGTTCACCGCGACGGGTGTGCTCGCCGAGTCCTCGAACGTCGGCACGCTGGAGATCGCGCAGAAGCTGGGCCCACAGGTCTGGGACAGCTATGAGCAGAAGTTCGGTGTCGGGCAGCAGACCGGGATCGAGCTGCCGGGCGAGAGCAGCGGCTTCCTTCCGCCGATGAGCACTTGGTCGCCATCGACGTTCGCCAACCTGCCGTTCGGGCAGGGCGAGAGCATGACCGTTCTGCAACTGGCGTCGATCTACCAGGCGATCGCCAACGACGGCGTGCGCATTCCGCCGCGAATCGTCAAGTCGATCACCGCACCGAGCGGCACCGTGACCGCCACTTCGCAACCGGCCGGGATCACGGTCGTGACCCCGCAGACCGCACGAACGCTTCGAACGATGCTCGAGTCGGTCATCATGCCGGGCGGGACCGGCAAGAAGGCCGCTGTGCCGGGTTACCGCATCGCAGGCAAGACCGGAACTGCCCAGCAACCTGACCCCGCACACGGCGGCGCCTACTCCAGCTACATGAACTGGGACACGTTTGCGGGCATCGCGCCCGCGGACGACCCCCAGTTCGTCGTGGCCATCATGGTCGACAATCCCGCGCACGGTGTCGAGGGCGGAGACGTCGCGGCCCCGCTCTTCAAGAAGATCGCAGCCTACGAACTGCAGCACGCGCACATCGCGCCGACCGGTTCCCTGTCCACGCATGTGCCGTTGCAGGTGTGCGACGCGGTCACCCGGGTCAGCTCACCAAGTACCGTCTGCTGACGTGCCGATCGCCGCGAATCCTCGGGATGGCCTGACCCGTCCCGGCTTCGTCGCACCCGTCCCGCTCGCCGCACTGGCCGCACTGTGCGCAGGCGTCGTGTCGGGCCCGGCCGACGGCCTCGAGGTAGTCGGGATCACCGCGTCGAGCGATCGCGTGCGCCCCGGAGACCTCTTCGCCGCAGTTCCGGGACAGACTGCCCACGGTGCGCGGTTCGCGCGGCAGGCCGTCGCAGCGGGAGCGAGGGCCGTTCTCACCGACGCGATCGGCGCCGGACTGGTGCCGAGCGGCACTCCGATCCTTGTCGTCGACCAGGTGCGCGCCTGCCTCGGTCCGGTGTCGGCCGCCGTGTACGGCCGGCCGAGCAGCGCGCTGAGCGTCGTGGGCGTGACCGGCACGAGTGGCAAGACGACCGCGACGTTCATGGTGCGTGCCGGACTCCAAGCGGCAGGTCGCGCGGCGGGGCTCATCGGCACGGTTGCCACACTGATCGGCGGCGACGAGATCCACACCGGCTTCACGACGCCTGAAGCGCCGGACGTGCAGGCGCTGCTCGCGGTGATGCGCGAGCGCGGCGTGCGCGACGTCGTCATGGAGGTCTCCAGTCACGCGCTGTCGATGGGCCGCGCGGCTGGGATCGACTTTCAGGTGGCCGCGTTCACCAATCTTTCTCAGGACCATCTCGATTTCCATGCCGACATGGCCGACTACTTCGACGCCAAGGCACGGTTGTTCGACGGTGGTGCTTGGCCGGTCATAGTCATCGACGACACGTGGGGACAACGGCTGGTTGACCGCGTCGGACCGTGCACGACGGTCGGTACGGATCTCGGGAACACCACCGCCACCTGGACGGCCCGCGAAGTCGAAGCGTTGCCGAACGGCAGAACGCGCTTCCGGGCAGTCGAGACGGTAGGCGCACGCCGGGACGTCGTCACCGGATGTGCCATGCCAGGTCGCTTCAACGTCGCGAACGCCCTGCTGGCGCTGGCAATCCTCGACCGGGTCGGAGTGCCGGTGGACGTCGCGGGGCCGGCCGTGGCCGCCGCCACGGTGCCGGGCCGCATGGAGCGCGTCGACGCCGGCCAGTCGTTTCTCGCGATCGTCGACTACAGCCACAAGCCCGCCGCGCTCGAGGTGGCTCTGCGTTCGCTGCGGCCGCTGACCTCGGGGCGGTTGATCGTGGTGCTGGGGTGCGGTGGTGATCGTGACCGGGCCAAGCGTCCGGTGATGGGCGAGATCGCCGCACGCGGCGCTGACCTGCTCATCGTCACCGACGACAACCCGCGCACGGAGGACCCGGCAGCCATCCGCGGGGCGATGCTGGAGGGTTCACGCAGCCTGCCCGCGGGCGAGGGCGGTGAGGTCCTCGAGATCGGCGACCGCGCCGAGGCGATCTACGCTGCCGTTGCCGCCGCCGCACCGGGGGACACCGTCCTGGTCGCAGGCAAGGGCCACGAGTCGGGGCAGGAGATCAACGGCGTGATCCACCCGTTCGATGATCGCGCCGTTCTGCGGGCCGCGCTGCTCGAGGCCACGTCGTGATGACGATGACCGTCGGCGAGGTGGCCGAGATCATCGGCGGACAGCTGAACGGCGTCGAGCCGTCGACGCAGGTCACCGGCTCGGTCGAGTTCGACTCGCGAGCCGTGACGCGCGGTGGCCTGTTCCTCGCTCTGCCCGGTGAACACGCCGACGGCCGTGACTTCGTCGCCGACGCGAGCCGCCGAGGTGCCGTCGCCTCGATCGTCACCGAGCCGGTCGACGCACCGAGCATTCTCGTCGCCGACGGTCTCGCCGCGATCGCGGCGCTCGCCGGTGCGGTCCTCAGACGGCTGCCCTCGGCGAAGGTCATCGGGATAACCGGCTCGTCCGGCAAGACGTCCACCAAGGATCTGCTCGCGGGGTTGCTCGCCGGAATAGGCCCTACCGTCGCCCCTCCCGGCTCGTTCAACAACGAACTCGGCCACCCGTACACGGTCCTGCGCGCGGACGAGTCCACGCGCTTCCTGGTCCTCGAGACAAGTGCGCGTGGTGCGGGCCACATCCGCTACCTGACCGAGATCGCCCCACCGCAGATCGGCGTCGTGCTCAACGTCGGCAGCGCGCACCTCGGCGAGTTCGGCTCACGCGAGGCGATTGCACGCGCCAAGGCCGAGCTGGTCGAAGCTCTGCCTGCGGCGGCTGACGGCGGCGTCGCGGTGCTCAACGCCGACGACCCCCTGGTGTCGAGCATGGCCGCCCGGACGCCGGCACGTGTGGTGACCTTCGGCGAGGCGAGCGACGCGGACGTCCGGGCCCGTGACGTCGTGCTCGACGAGCTGGGTAGAGCGATGTTCACGGTCGAGGCGGCCGACGCCGTCGCGGCGGTGCGGTTGAGATACGTCGGCAGGCATCACGTCACGAACGCCCTCGCCGCGGTCGCCGTCGCGCTCGAGTGCGGGGGCTCCTTGCACGAGATCGCCGCTTCGCTCAGCGCCCAGCTGCCTGCGTCGAGGTGGCGGATGGAACTCAGCGAGCGCGCCGACGGGGTCGTGGTCATCAACGACGCCTACAACGCGAACCCGCAGTCGATGGGGGCAGCGCTGGAAGCGTTGGCGTCGGTGAGCCGTGGGCGACGTGCCGGCGGGGGTCGATCGTTCGCCGTTCTCGGACCGATGGCCGAGCTGGGCCCGGCGGGCCCGGCAGAGCACGAGGCGATAGGGCGCCTTGCCGCCCGGCTCGACGTATCACGGCTGATCGCGGTGGGGGAGTCGGCCCGACCGATCCAGCTCGGGGCCGCTCTGGAAGGCTCGTGGCACGGCGAATCGACCTGGGTGCCGGACGTCGAGGCTGCCGTCGCGGTGTTGCGGGCCGAGCTGCGACCAACCGACGTCGTCCTCGTCAAGGCCTCGCGTGCGGCGAGCCTAGAGCGCGTCGCGCTCGCCATAACGGACGATTTCCCGGAAACCAGCGGCGACCAGAGCGGGGCAGGGGGCACTGCGGCGTGAAGACGATCCTGATCGCCGCTGTCGTGTCGCTGATCACCTCGATCCTGTGCACGCCGCTGGTGGTGGCGTACTTCCGCCGTCGGGGATTCGGCCAGGAGATCCGCAGCGACGGACCTCGAACCCACTTGATCAAGCGTGGCACGCCGACCATGGGCGGCGTCGCGATCATCGGTTCGACGGTGGTCGGCTACCTGGTCGCCCACGTGGTCATCCTGATCCGCGGAGGCGGCGGGCCGAACGCGTCCGGACTGCTCGCGCTGTTCCTGATGATCGGTCTCGGTGCCGTCGGCTTTCTGGACGACTTCATCAAGATCAGACGACAGCGCAATCTGGGACTGCGCGCGCGCGCCAAGTTCGGCGGTCAGCTGGTCGTCGGCCTCAGCTTCGCCGCGCTGACCCTGCAGTTCCGCAACAAGCTGGGCATGACCCCCGCGTCCACGCACCTGTCCTACGTGCGCGACATCAAGCAGATCGGTTTGGGCACGGTCGGATTCCTCGTACTCGCGTATGTGATCATCGCCGCCACGTCGAACGCGGTGAACCTCACCGACGGACTCGACGGGCTGGCCGCCGGAGCGTCCGCGATGGTCTTCGGCGCCTTCACGCTGATCGAGTTCCTGCAGTTCCGCAACCCGTGCGCGCCGGCCTTTCACGCCGGCTGCTACGTCGTGCGCGATCCCCTCGATCTCGCGCTCGTCGCCGCGTCGGCCATGAGCGCGTGTTTCGGCTTTCTCTGGTGGAACGCCTCACCCGCTCAGATCTTCATGGGTGACACGGGTTCGATGGCGTTGGGTGGTTTGATGGCGGGCCTGGCGATCCTGTCTCGCACCGAGCTGCTGCTCGTAGTCCTGGGCGGTCTGTTCGCCGCGGTCACGTTGTCCGGGATCATCCAGACGGGCTGGTTCAAGATCACGCGAATCCGCACCGGAACTGGGCGGCGGGTGTTTCGGATGGCGCCGCTGCATCATCACTTCGAGCTGGGCGGCTGGGAAGAAGTGACGATCATCGTCCGGTTCTGGATCGTCGCGGGCATCGCCGTCGCGTTCGGGATGGGTCTGTTCTACGCGGACTTCACCGGCAATGGGTGAGCCCGGCTACCCGCTGGCCGGCACAACCGTGTTGGTGTGCGGAGCTGGACTGGCCGGGGGTGCGGCGGTCCGTGCGTTACTGCGCCGGGATGCCGCTGTCCTGCTCGCCGACCGGGCCGACACGCCGGCAGTTCGGACGCTCGTCGACCTCGGCGCACGGTTCGTGAGCTCGCCCGACGTGCTGCCCGCCGGGATCGAGCTCGTCGTGACCTCGCCGGGATGGCGCCCGGACCATCCACTTCTGCGCGACGCCCTGGCACGGGGCGTGGAGGTCATCGGCGAGGTGGAGTTCGCGTGGCGCCTTCGTGGGCCAGGAGCCGCGCCCTGGCTCGCGGTCACGGGGACGAACGGCAAGACGACGACGGCCCGCATGCTCGAGTCGATCCTGCGGGCGTCCGGAGCGCGGGCTCTGGCGGTGGGCAACGTCGGGGTCTCGATCATCGACGCGGTGACCGCCGACGAGCCCTACGACGTGTTGTCCGTCGAGCTGTCCAGCTTTCAGCTGCACTGGTCCTCGGCGATCGCGCCCGCGGCGGGCGCCCTGCTCAATCTCGCCCCGGACCACCTCGACTGGCACGGCTCGATGGCCGACTACACCGCAGCCAAGACCAGGGTGTGGGCCGGCCGGTTGGCGATAGGCAACGCCGACGATCCGAACGTCGCCACACTGCTGGCCTCCGTCGAGACGCCCACCCGGGTCGGATTCACACTGCTCCCGCCGGCGCGCGGGCAACTCGGCGTGCTGGACGGGATGCTCGTCGACTCCGCGTTCGACGGGTCGCTGCGGCTGGTGCCCGTGTCCGACATCCGTCCGCCCGGCGCGCACAACGTGGCCAACGCACTTGCGGCCGCGGCCCTTGCGCGCGCACACGGCGTCAGTGCCGAGTCGGTGGCCGAGGGCCTGCGCACGTTCGTGCCGGATCCGCACAGAAACCAGCAGGTCGGACTCCGTGACGGCGTGCTGTTCGTGGACGACAGCAAGGCGACGAACCCGCACGCCGCGCTGGCATCGTTGACCGCATACGACCGCGTGGTGTGGATCGCAGGCGGTCAGCTCAAGGACGTACCTGTCGACAACCTCGTCGCAGCGGTCGCGTCGCGTCTCGCCGGAGTCGTCCTGCTCGGCGAGGATCGCCCGATCGTGGCCGAGGCGTTGCGACGACACGCGCCCGATGTGCGTGTGATCGAGATAGCGAGCAACGACGATGGTGCAATGACCGAGGTGGTTCGCGCCGCGGCCGGACTCGCACGTCCGGGTGACACCGTGCTGCTCGCGCCGGCCGCCGCGTCCTACGACATGTTCACCGGCTATGCGGCGCGTGGAGACGCTTTCGCCGCGGCCGTGGCTGACCTCGACTCGGCATGACCGCAGCCGAAGGCGGCAGCACCCTTGCGGCAAGGGTGCGCGCCACAGTGGGTGCGCGGATTCGCCCCGAGCGTGCGGGACCGCGATTCGTCGACCGGCCCTTTGCCTCCGTGCAGTTGCTGCTGCTGGCAGCGGCCGGCCTGCTGGGGTTCGGGATCCTCATGGCGGTCTCGACCACGATCGCCGCGTCGCACGGCGCGGGTGGCTCGTCCATCTGGGCGCAGGTCGTCAAGGAGGCGGAGTTCGTCGCCATCGGCCTACCGCTGTTCTGGTTCGCGCTCTGCCTTCCGCCTCGCGCCTATCGCCTGCTCGCCTATCCGATCATGGTTCTGGCGTTCGTCGCCCTCGCCGCCGTCCTGGTACCCGGCATAGGCGTGGGCGTGTACGGCGCCCGGCGGTGGATCGACCTCGGACCGCTTCAGCTTCAGCCTTCCGAGGTCGCCAAGGTCGCGGTCCTGCTGTGGGGCGGTGACCTGCTGGCGCGCAAGCAGCAACTGGGCACGCTTCGGCGCGCGCGTCATCTGTTCGTCCCGCTGCTGCCCGGATTCGGGCTCGTGTGCGGGCTGGTCATGCTCGAGCCCGACCTCGGAACGACGTGCTGCTTCGTCCTGATCCTGCTCGGGCTGCTGTGGATGGTCGGCATGCCGATGCGCTACTTCGTGATGGTCGTCGGATCCGCGGCCGCGGCCGTGACCGCGCTGGCGTTCGCGGCTCCGTACCGGCTGCAGCGCCTGACCACCTTCCTCCATCCGTTCAAGGACGCGAAGAACACCGGATTCCACACGGTCGAGGGGTTGTACGCGCTCGCCTCCGGCGGCGTGTTCGGCGTGGGTCTGGGTCAGGGCACCTCCAAGTACGGCTGGGTGCCCAACGCCAACTCGGACTACGTCTTCGCCATCATCGGCGAAGAGCTCGGGCTGATCGGCTGTCTGGCCGTACTCGGGCTGTTCGGCCTGCTGGCCTACACCGGACTGCGGATCGCGCGCCGCAACGCCGATCCGTTCGTCCGGATCGTCGCAGGCGGCGCCACCATCTGGATCTGCGGACAGGCCGTGATCAACATCGGCTACGTCACCGGGCTGCTGCCGGTCACCGGAATCCCGCTCCCGTTCATATCGGCCGGCGGCACGTCGTTGCTCGCGTCGTTCTTCGTGCTCGGCATGTTGGTGTCGTTCGCGCGGCACGAGACCCCCGCCGTCGCAGCCGCTCGAAAGGCCGAGCGGCGCGGCGTGCGCACCCGCCTCGAACGGATTCTGCACATTCCGGTGCCGAAGGCATACTCCGCGCCCAAGCGCCGGGCCGGTCGCCCGTCCGTGGCGACCAGGCAGGCCCCCGCAGTCAGCCGTCGGACCGCACCTGGCCGGGCCGAGCAGCAGGCTCGGCCATCCGGCGGTGAGCCACGCGGCCCGGTCCAGAGTCGCCCTTCCCGGCAGCGCCCAGCCCCGCCGCTGCGAGCCACCGGAACCGATGGGACGCCGCGGAGGAGTCGATGACGCCGTCGAGGTCCCACCTTCAGATCGTCGTCGCCGGCGGAGGAACAGCGGGGCACATCGAACCTGCGATGAACCTCGCCGACGCCATCGTCGAGCTCGACCCGTCGGCGCAGGTCACGGCGCTCGGCACCATCAAGGGACTGGACACCACGCTCATCCCGGCCCGCGGATTCCCGCTCGAGCTGATCGCGCCCGTTCCGTTGCCCCGTCGACTCGGACGCGAGCTGATGGCGACACCTGGCAGGTTGCGAGACGCCGTGGCCGAGGCCGGTGAGATTCTCGAGCGCGTCGACGCGGATGTCGTCGTGGGGTTCGGCGGGTACGTATCCGTGCCGGCCTACCTTGCGGCGCGCCAGCGCAGCATCCCGATCGTCGTTCACGAGGCGAACGCCAAACCCGGGCTGGCAAATCGAGGCGCGGCTCGG
>Ga0209014_10000963_pt1 | contig 17122 bp, 17 predicted proteins | sample BarGraNGADG00212_FD_184491 | JGI IMG/M metagenome (GOLD analysis project Ga0209014, IMG submission 184491) | Arctic peat soil microbial communities from Barrow, Alaska - Barrow Graham LP Ref core NGADG0002-212 (SPAdes) (version 2) | ecosystem: Environmental > Terrestrial > Soil > Wetlands >...
GGGCATCGCCGAGGTTCGCGGGGCTAATCGGCAGAGAGCTCACGCCGTTGCCCTGCAAATCGGCCAGCCCCCCGACGACCGAGATCACAGGGGTCGAGGCCGACGCTGCGATTTTGGGCGCCACAGTCAGCGGGCCCAAAAGCCCACCGAGAAATATGACGGCCAGAATACGCGCAGAGTGTCGTCCCATTTGAGCGAAATGATACTCCTCCCCGGGGTAGACATTCAGCTGCCCTCCTGACCTGCGCTTCTTGGCGGGCATCGGTGGGAAATCAGGGTCACGCGAGAGCCAGTCCGTGACCGGCAGGACCCGTGGCTGTGGTTGGAGATCGATGTTGTCTGCGCTGTTCATCAAGCGAGGTGGTCAGCGCTTGTCAGTCGACGGCGTGGCGATCAGGTGGTGACCGGTGGCATCCATGCGTCACCGCGGAACAACTGGGCAAGGACGTCGAGCGCTCCGACGTTGTGCTTGCGTGCGGTGGCGAGGTAGGAGCGGATGGTGGCAAACGATCGTGCACCTTCGTCGCTCTGGAAGCACCCGCTGATCTTCTTGTGCATTATCCGGCCCTCGGGGTGATAGCAAGCAAATGTTGCCCATCAGGTGGTGTTTTCCATTCGGCGCACGTGTCCCTCAAGGCTGTCGATGACCCGGTTGTGTCGGGCAACTTCACTGTCCCATCCGCGGTCGGCGGCATCGTCTCGGAGCGACCGGACATCGGCGAGCTGAGCGGCAATCGCAGGGAGGAACTCGGGAGCGGTCGTGTAGCTGGGGCAGGTCTCGCAGATGTTGGCGTAGGGGCATGCCTCGGCGACGAGGTTTCGCGAGCAGTACCCGTGGGCGACGCGGGTCTTGAGCATTTCCGACCGCAGCCATGCCTCTCGTTCGGGGACCTGGGGACGGCCGCCGACCGAGATGGGGATCCGCCGGGCCAACTTTCCGATGGCTTGGTCGTAGGCAGCCTTGACCGTTGGCGACGCCAGCCGGGCGTAGCGCAGCGTCATGTCCGGGCTCGAATGGCCGAGTAGGGCCATGAGCGCCTGCAGGCTCATGCCGGCGTTGGCGAGGCTGGTGGCAAAAGTATGGCGTAGCTGGTGAGGGGTCACTCGTAGCGGGACGCCGTCTGGGCCCGACAACCCGGCAGACCGCACGGCGTTCGCGAGACCAATTCGAAAACGTGAGGTCGGTGGTCGCTGCCCGTGTTCAACGAAGAAGAAGTCGGTCAGCCTGCCGTCTCGGGGATGGGGGATCGCTCGCTGCGGGCCACGCAGCGCGATCCACTCGTCGAGGGCGGCAACCGTGTCGTCATCGAGGGGGACGGTCCGTTCGGTGGCCAACTTGCCGAGCGGCACCCGCAGCCAACTTCCGTTGGTGCCGTAGTCCACGACGCAGTCGAGTTCGAGGTCGATGAGCTCACCGACACGAACGCCCGTGGCGCGGATGACTGTGAGGCCGATGCGCGTCACCGGGTCGTCGAGGGTGACGACGGCGTTCATCACCGCAGCATCGACATCAGGAGGGAGTGCCCGAGGCAACAGCTTGGGTTGGCGGGGAAGATCGGAGGCGAACATGAGCTGTCGAGCTGGGGCTTCCGCCCACCCCCAAGCGGAGATGTCGTCGAGGAACGTTCGCACCGAGGTGACATTGTGGGCGACAGCGCTTCCCGAGACCGTTTGCCCGGGCTTCATGCCACGACGCCAGGGGCGGGTCGGTACCCACTGGCAGAACGACTCGATGTGACGGCGCTCAAGGTCGGCCAGGCGGGTGACGTCGGGATGATGCTCGCTGAGGAACTCGCCGAAACAGGCGAGATCGTTGGTGAGCCCGACGAGCGAACCCGGGCGCAGCACCGGACGCCGAGCGTCGAGGTAGGCAGCGATGACTCGACGCAACTCAGGGGAGGCAACGCCGTGCAGCGGGTCCCGGCGTTGGCCCCGTCGGCGGTCGTGAGGTCGGTCGAGGATCTTCGCTTCGTAGAGGACCCGGCGGAGTCGGCCGATGTTGCGGACGAGGTGGACACGACGATCGGGAGCAACGGCCATTGAGGCGACGACCTCGGCGGTGAGGCGGTCCAGATCGTCGTCAGTCACCTCCCGGGGCGCCCGGCCGGTTCAGGCCACGGCCAGAGTCAGCGGGGCGACAAGCACCATCTCGACCCATTGCGACGACCAGCCCAGGTGCTCGGCCGCGTTGCGGGCGGTGGTGAACCCGTCGGCAAAGAGCGACTCACAGAGACGATGCATGCCGCCTTGCGAGCGGCTCACGAGGAGATCGAGGTCGGGAACCACTCGGCGCGTGAGAACTGCCCAACAGAGAAACGGCCACGCCTGGGTGCGCGACAGGTCGGTCAGCCGAGCGGCGAGTGGCCGGCCCATCCATGCGTCGAGGTCAGGGTGGACGTCCAGGAACCTTCGAGCGCATCGGTTGCGAAGCTGGTGGGCGTCGGCACCCAATTCGAGTCCAGAGACAAACGCGGCGTAGTCGGCCAGGAGATCATCCTTCGTTGCGGGGACCGCCGCGATGGAAACGGCAGTCACTGTGCAACCTTCGCCCGGGCTGTGGCGTACTCGGCCGCGATGTTGGCGGCCGACAGGTGCACGTAGCCGGCTGTGGTCTCGGGCGAGACATGGCCCATCAGCTCTCGCAGCACCAGCAGGTCCACACCCGCAGCCGAACTGGTGAACACCGATATTCCAACCGTGTCGAATGCCTGTGTCTGGACTCTCGCGTGTTGCATCGGGTGGGGCATTGAGCATCGATCAGTATTGAGCTCCATCGCCGGCGACGAGTCCTGCGTAATTGGCCCAATCCCCTCCGGCGGCATGGACCCAGCGGACGGCTGTTTGGATGGCGATGCCGAGTAATTCGGCAAGGACGACAGCGGGAACTTCGGCGGCAAGCTGTTGTTGGGCTGCACGTCGGGCAGCTCGTGCGTCGATCCCGAAGGTGCCGAGGCGTTCACCCAGCCGGGAGGCAGTGATGGGTCGACCGGGGAGGTGGCCGGGAAAGAGCCACGACGTCGGAACGGCACCGAGGCCGATGTTCCGGGAGCGACCAGTTTTCACTTGCTTTGCGACGAGGGTGGCCAGTGGGTCAGGCACGGCGAGGTCGTGGCTGGTATTGGCGAACCGGATCGACACGCCGGCCGCGGCCACCTTGATCTGGTCGAGGGTCATGGCCACGATGCGGCTGAGCGGTTGAGCGTAGAGGAGGAGGAAGCACCCAGCGACCCGGTCGGCAAGATCGATCCCGGGATCGGTGAGAAACTGGTGCACGAGGGCCCAGCGGCGTTCGGGGTCGAGGGCGTCGCCTGGCCGAGACTTGAGCGGTGGCACCACGAGTCTGGTGCTGAGCCGGCGTTTCGAAGACCAGTCGATGAAGGCGCGAGCGTCATAACGAGACGATGGGCCAGTGGCGAGCCACCGGTCGAGGTCACCTTGGGTGCAGGTTCCAAGGTCGAGGTCGCAGGCAGCGAGCCCGTCGAGGAACCGGACGGCACCGACGACCTGATTGCGGGCGTGCCTGATGGAAGTGCGACCGCCACTGTTGCGTTCCGCCTGGCGTCTGAGGCGACGCAGCACGTGCCAGGTCGCGAACGCAGCGACCACACTCCGGTCCTCGGCCCGATCGATGGCGGCGACGGTTTTGGCATTGTGGCGCTCGAGCGTGGCCAGATCGTCATCCCGATCAAGAAGGGCGCCGTTGGCCACGAGCATGTGGCGGACATAGTTCGCCGCCCGGGGCCGGGGATGGGCATCGAGCGCCTCGTGGGTGAGGGGCATGGCCCCTGCGGCCATGGCGGCAAGGATCGGGGCCCCGGCTCCTTTGCGCACCCAGTTCAGCGCCTTGCGAGGTATCTGGGAGGCGATGATGGCGTCATGGATGCCCACGAGAGCGAGAGGGACGGTCCCGTCGGGGCCGGCCAACAGCTCGGCCGTGCGGCGGACGAGCACACAGCGGTCGCAGACACCTCGCTCGTAGCACTTGTCCTCGCGACCGCACTGCGAGCAGACGTGTGCCGGCATGGGGACAAGGCCGGCACAGTCACAGCAGGTGGTCGCACCTGGCCCTGGGGGTGAGACCAGCCGCCTTTCGGTGCTACACCCCGCACAGACACCGCGACGGCGCAGTGAGGCCATGTAACAGGTGTCGCACACCGGGCCCTCGGCCCACCGCACCGCGGGAGGTCGGCTCTTCCCGCAGTGCGCGCAGGTCGCTGTCGCCCGCGGAACGCACGTCGGACAGGTAGGCGTTCCTGCCGCCACCAGTGTGCACGGTCGGTTCCGCCCGCAGCCCACGCAGATGCCCATGGGTAGCTCGTAGCAGTTGACGCAGATGTCCGAAGTGGTGTCGGTGGCCCGCACGCAGATTGCTGCCACCTCGCCGCAGTGTCCACAGCGCCGTCGGGGCCGAGCCGGTGACGTGTTGTAGCAGGATCCGCACAGCGAGCTCCCCGAATGGACGATCGTTCGGATCCGACCGCATCCCGCACAGGTTGGAGAACCGGCGCCGGTGCCCATTTCAGGTCTGCTCGTCGCGCACGATGCGAGCTCGTCGTGGGCGGAGGTCGCTGACGGAAGCCGGTGGTTTGGACGGCGCTGCTCGCTTGGCCCGTTGGGACTCGACGGTGACCTCGATCAGATCGTGGGGCGTGACGACCAAGATGTCGCACAGGGCGGCGAGCGTGGTCAGGTTGAGCCGCTCGGGAGTGCCCGTGACGAGCCGGTAGACCTGCTCCCGGGAGAGCATGACGCCTCGGGCGGCGAGCAACGGTCCGAGCTCGGTCGTGGCGAACATGCCCTGGGCAGCCATGATCTGGCGCAGGTGCCAGCGATAGGAGACGTTGCGGGTCACTGGTCCTCCTGGCCAAAGGCGCGCCCGAGTGCCTGGCGCAGCACCTTGTTCTTGTAATCGTTGGTCACCGAGGTATACACGGCGGTGGTGGACGCCCACGAATGGCCAACTTGTTGCTGGACGAACAAGGGGTCCACGCCGTCTTCGACGAGATGGCTGACATAGGAGTGCCGCAAACAGTGCGGGGTCAGCTCGGAAGGCAAACCCATGGCGTCGCGGTAGGCGGCGAAGCGTTCGTTGATGTGGCGGGTGCTGATCCGCCCCCCGCGCTCGGTCAACCACAACGCCGAGGTGGCGTCGGCCCCGTAACAGGGACGCACTTCGGCCAGATACTCCTGGACTGCCTCGACGGCCCAGGGCATCACGGTGGCCACGTTGCGTCGGCGAGGCGGGCTGCCCCGCATCGCCTTGCCGTAGCGCACCGACAACATGCCGAAGCGGCCCAACTCCGGTGCTGCCGGATTGGTCGAGAAGTCCGTGGTGTCGAGCATCGCCGCCTCCCGGCGTCGTAGTCCCCAGGCATAGGTGACCTTGAACATTGCCGTGTCTCGCCACGCCGCCAACCCGCCTTTGCGGCCATGGGCCCGAGCAGCAGCTACCCGTTCGTCGGCGTAGTCGAAGAACGCCTGGAGCTCCTCGCGACTGAAGGGACGCCGTGCCGGGTCCCCCTCGTAGTCAGCGACGTGATCGGCAGTGTTCCAGTCATGGCAGATCTGGGTCGGGTGCTCGCCGAAGCGTTCTTCGCACTCGAGAGCCAATCCATAACGGCCATCGCAGGCGAACTCACAGAACATCGCGACGGCATTCTGGTAGGCCCGGATCGTGGTGCCCGATCGTCCGGCCGAGCGCAACGACACCGACCACCGCTCGATGTCACCGGGGACCCAGGTCCACGGGTACTCACCGGTGAAGGTATGGAACCGTCGCAGGATCTTCTCCCGGCTGTCGACTGTCGGGGCAGCCAGCAAGCGGCTCTGCTGTTGGAGCCGCCAACCGGCCAGGATGGCCTCGAACACCGCCGGCGCTGGATGCAGTAACTCCGCCCCGTCGACCAATACGAGACGCGCCGACCCCGCCAATGCAACCGATCTGGTCAACGAATTCCGCCCCTTTGACCAGCCCGGTGCTGGGTGCAGCATCGTTGCAGCAAATGCAACGCATGGGGCGGATGGCCCTAGATTGCGGGGGAATCAGCCAGTCAGTTCGACCTTCACGCCGATGCTGGGAGGCCCAGTACCCTTAGCGGCAGCACAATGATCCACCCTGTCGAATGATGCAGCCAGTGCAACAGTGCTCAGTTCCAGCTCGGACCCATAGGTATGGCGTAAGCGGTGAGGCCTGACTCGGGTCGCACCCGAGCTGATCCGATGGGACCGGAAGATCTTGCGTAGACCGGCCTCGGTCATCCCTTCGCCGGTCGTCGGGCCGCGCAGTACCACAAAGCACTGAGGAGTCGTGCAACCGGCAGGACGTTCGCGCTGCAGGTAGGCGGCCGTCTCGGTGAAGAACGACCGGTCAACCGGCACCACCCGCTCCCGGCCTCCCTTGCCCGTTACCCGGACGCGGCCGAGGCCCATGTCAACGTTGGAGAGCAGGAGCGAGCGGACCTCGCCGGCGCGTAGGCCGCCCAACACCATTACCAACGCGATAGCCCGGTCGCGATGCGTGCCGAGGTCGGCGATGAAGGCTGCGACGTCTGCCGGCTCGACACTCTCGGGCAGACGGCGCGGCTGGCGCACCAGCCGGCCGCCGCCTCGAGGTCGTCCGGGACCGAGATAGCCGAGCATCCCGCGCTTGGGGGCCCGCCACCCGGTGGACCGACGGGCACCAGGCACCGGGCTGGTATCCCTCTCCCCGACGATGACGGCGTACTCGAAGAGTTCGCGCACCGCGGCCACTCGGCGGTTGACGGTGGCCGGCGCCGGTCCCCGGGCGGTGTCCAGCCGGACCACCTTGCCCATGGCTGGCCGGCGCAGCGACTGCCACTCCAACCAGTCGAACAAATCGGACGCCTGCACTTCGGCAAGCGAAAGTCGGCGGTCCTCGAGGAAGCGGGAGAAGTTCAACAGGTCGTAGGCGTAAGCGCGCACGGTGCCCGGGGAGAACTGCCGGCCACCGAGGTGGGACAGATAGCGATTGCCCAGTTCCTCGATCGGACCGCCACCACCGAGACGGTGACCATCTTTGGTCAATATCACCTTGAGGTCCATGAGCTATCTCCTTGGGGTCGAGTATCCAACCCCGCGAGCTGTCTGTGGCGGACCCTCAGATCGCCACGCGGAGGCCGGTCCCCGAGGGCCGGTTAACCGAGAACTTGGCCATGCGAAGTGCTCGCTCGGCTTCGTTGTTTGAAAAGGGGACGTCCAAGTCGACAGCGAACCGAATGGCCTCGGCGCGGCGTTTCGTGAGTGCAGAAGCGAGGTTGTATCCGTCCTTCTCGATGGAGTCACGGTCACGCCCGATCGGTGTCGGGTTGGCAGCGAGGCCGGCGGCGGTCAGGGAGTCGTAGCGGGAGAGGAACCTGGCGAGCACCCGACGGGAGAGGTGGACCCGGCCCTTGGTCCGTGCATCGTGTGCGGCGTTGTTCATCTCGGTGAATAGCGCTGCCATGTCGTTGGCCCAGCCCTGGTCCCATCCGACACCGACGGCGGCCAGGTCTCGGAGGAGGTGACTGCCGCAAATGGCATGAGTCGCCTGGTCGTATTTGAAGTACATGGCCAGGCGGTCGTGGACCATGACGCCACCGAAGGCGCCGAGCACTCCCGCTTCGTCGGGGGCATCCTTGCCTCGGGTGGGGCTGGCGAACAGGTAGGTGTAGAGCTCGTTGGATACCACGTGGAACCACCACTTGTCCGTCTTGACCTGGTCGGAGGTCTCATCGACGTGGACAAGGGCGGCGTCTCGCAACCGCTGGCGGATCTCCTCGACGAAGCCGGTGAGGCCTCCGGCTGCCTCTCGAGCGAGGGAGGCGACGAACCCGGTGGAGACGTCTGCTCCGAGCAGGGCCGACATGGCCTCGGCTGTCCGCTCGACCGAGAGATGCTGACCGTGGAGGAGATAGAGGGCGGCGGCCCGGACGTTGGGTCCGTAGCTGGTCTGGGCGGTGGCCTCCCTCGGGAACACACCTCTGTTCAGCGTCCCACACGGGCACCGTCTGCCGACCGAGCGGTGCTCGGTGGTGATGATGATCGGGTCCGGGGTGTCGAAGACCTGGCGGCGCTCGATACCCTCCACAGGGGCATCGCCGAGGTCTTCTCCGCATGACACGCAACAGCTCGGCTCGTGGTCGACAGTCTCGTCGGGATCGGACCGCATGGAGAGGTTCTGGCCCGGGGCTCCGGGTTGCTTGCCTCGGTTGCGCTCCACTTCGTCCCTGCGCTTCGCCTTGGCCTCGGCCCGACGCTCGGCTCGGGTCCTGGTGGCCTCGGCCTGATGCTTGGGAGAGTCAGCAGACGGCGGGATCGACGAGTTCTTCGATCCCTTGTCCAACCGCCGGGTGAGCTCGTCGACCATGCGCGTGAGGCGTTCGATCTCGGCAGCCTGCGCGGCGTTCTGCTCCCGCAGGGCTTCGTTCTCCGCCTCGAGATGCTCCCGACCCTCTTCCGACATGCCTGAAATTCAGGCGCTTCCGGGAAGTCAGTGGGTCTGAGGGTAGAGAGCCAGACCTCCGAGATGGAAGTGGATGGCGGTCTTGAAGTGCTCGCGGTTGCGGTAGCCACGGGCGGAGACCCGGAGCGCCTGTATGCGTGAGTTGAGGCCCTCCGCGCCGGCGTTCGTGATGGGATGGGCGAAGTAGGAGAGCAGCCCGGCCTCGTGACGCTTGAGCGTGCGGGCCGCCTCGATGATGGGCTGGAGACGGGAGTGGGTGGCCCAGAAGTACCAGCTCTTCCAGTGGCGCTCCGCCCATCCTCTGCGCTTGTACTCCCAGAAGTGGCGGAGGGTCTCCTTGATCGCCCATGCCCGTGCCGTCTTGAGGTCGGTGTCGCGGAGGGAGGCGAAGCGTCCACGGTGACGGTTGGGCAGGTTCTCTCGTGAGTACAGCCACAAGTACTTCGAGCCGGCGAGAGACTTGTCGCCCTCGGCCATGAGTGCCCGGTTCTCCTGTTTGCGCACTGTGTCAACGGCCTTGCCCAGGTAGCCCATGAGGTGGAACCGGTCAAAGACGATCTTGTCGTCAGCATCGGCCAGATGGGCACGCACCGAGTTGGCGTAGGGCTCCCACATGTCCATGGCCACTGCCTCGATGCCGGCCAGGTGCTCGGGGGTGAGGGTGTCGAAATAGCCATCCAGGCTGGCCTGACGTCGTTCGTCGGCGATGTGGCAGACGGTGCCCTTGTCCAAGTCGCTCACGATGGTGATGTAGTCCTGGCCTCGGCCGGCTGACTTCTCGTCCACGCCGAGGTGGGCGGGGGCACCGGGCTCTTTGACGCTGAGCCCTCGGGCCACTGCCCGTTCCATGAGATGCCAGGTCTCGTCCCAGCTGGTGCGTAACAGGCCGCTGGCACCAGACACATCGCACTCTTTCAGGACATCGACAGCCAACCGCTCGAAGAGGATGGTGAACCGGGACATCGGCTCGGCCCAGGGAAGGCGGATCTGGATCACGCCGTGCTCGGCGCAGTTGATCCTCGGCGGCTTGGCGTGCAGATAGGTGAGGAACTGGCAGGAATCGAGGTGAGGCCACTCCCGTTCCTCGGCATGGTCGTAGACCGAGAGTTCGGTATCGCACTCGGGGCACAGGAACCGAGTTCGCTTCGGGTGCTCGACCCACACGTCAATCCGGCCACCTTCAGCGGACAGCTCGACCCGGCTCACCTCCCATGGTGACTCGAGACCCAACAGGTGGCGGTAGAGCTCGGTGTCGCGCATGGCCAAATCATGCCGCCAACCGCCCCGTCAGGGCACGCAGTTACCCACAGAGAACCCGGAAGCGCCGAAATTCAAGCAACGTTGAAGTGCTTTCGCGAATCGCGAGGTCAGGGCCGCTTTTCAGGCCGAAGGGGTTCAGGCACGTGAATGGTTACTCCCCGGGCGAGCTCTGTCCCCCTGCCGGCGCCGAGATCCTCTCGACAGCATGATCAACCACTTCAGAGCGGCCTTCTGTCCGGTACTACCGCCGGATTTGCCCGAACCCGCTCCGTACTCTGGCGCTCGGGTACCTGACCCTCTGCCCCGATTCACAAGTGGCGGAAAACAGTGTGCCCAACCGCTATCGCCAGAAAACTGACCGACTTATGCTTCAAGGTGTTCGCGCACTCATGCGGCGTAACACGGCGATGCGCCACTGGGGGATGATCTCTGCTGAGGCCACGGCGATGAGCTCCTTGGCTCTTTGGTCGGGACGCCAGAGTCCATCGGCGGACTCCTCAAAGGAGTGGATGTGTGCAACGTCGTCCCGTGGTCAGGAACGCCTGGCCTACAATGACGTGCCATGACTTCCTGTATCGGGCGTGAACCAGTCGCGATGAAAGTCAAGGTCTGCTCGTGATAGCCGATCGAGATCCAGCACCGGACAGTCCTGATGTAAGAGCACGAGTACGTAAAGGTGACCGGCGTTGAAGACGACCCAAGGCGGGGGCGGGGCGGCCCGCGGTCGACGCCGTCAGGTTCCTCGCTTGATAGGCCATTTGAGTCATGCAGTCGCCGGCGCGCCGAGACATTCACCCCTTCGCCTCCTCGCGCCGCTCCGGTCGACGATGCTCGGCGAGATGACAGTGGACGACGTCTTGGGGATCATCAATGCGCTCGACGAGGCCAAAGTGAGATGTTGGCTGGCCGGGGGCTGGGGCATGGACGCGCTGCTCGGTCGCCAGACCCGGCGCCATGACGACGTCGATCTCGTGATCGACGAGTTCGATCGCCGGCTGGATAGCGCCTGCACGGCGCTGGAGCCGCTCGGTTTTCGCGTTGTAACGAATGAGCGAGAGCCCGTATGGATGCCTGATCGTTGCGGGCTCGAAGACGAAGCTCGGCACCGGATCGACCTCCTCAGTCTCGACTGGCCCAAGCTCCGCTCGGCGCTCGCTGCCCGCGAGGGCGCGACGGAGCCGAGCTTCGAGTCGGCCATTTCCGTCGGGCTCGTTCGCGGGCGCGAGGTGCCTTGCCTCTCGTCGGCGACCCAGCGCATACTGCACTTCGGATTTGCCCAACGTAGAGTTGATCGACTCGACCTTCAGATCCTCGAGGATGGTTTCTAGAGCAGCCGCGCGCGCCAGGCGAATTCCCACCGGATCGTACCCCTGACGAGGCTGGCGATGGGGCCTCAGTCGGGCAACTCGGTGGCGGGGGTCACCTGATCACCTGAAGAGAGCGTCGCACCGGTGCCGTCGAGGCAGAACACGTGCAGCTGCCTCCAGCGTGCCCATTCGTCGTTGATCGTCATCAGCCACACTTCTGTTGCACAGGACCGAATGGGCAACCGGTGACGCACGCGCTGGGCGGCATGACGGAGGCGGAATGGATGCGCGGCCTCCCCGATCGTCAGATGTGGCACAACTTCCGCGAACTCTCCCCCATAGGGCAAGTACGAGGGGAATGCCGAAGTCACGAGCGTCGTCATGTTGACGAAGGGCAGGGCTGGCTCGGGGACGAGAAAGGTGACTTTGCGATCGAACCAACCGACGTCGCAGAGAGCGAAATCGAAGGCCCCCAGTTCTCCGAGGACCGCTGCCAGCCGCGCGACGAGCGACCCATCGATTTCAGACGGCGGCGCGAACGGGGCGACGACGGTGACGTGGGCAGGCATGCCGTCCCGGGCGGCCGGGTCGAGGAGTCGACGGTAACGACCGACTACCTCCTCGGCCTCAGGGACCGGCACGACGAGTGCGCTGTATTCGGCCACGCCGCAACGCTAGCGTCGGGCGGCTCCTCTCGCCTGCCGGGTAGAAAAAGCCGCTTCCAAGGCCGACATCAAGCTGCTCGCCATGCCCACAGGCGGGCTGCGAACTCATCCGCGTTCCAATCGCGGACCATTCGCCTCGGGAGCCGCCAGCGGTCGTTGAGGCGAGTCACCCGTCCGGATAGCGTCGTGGTGGCAGTCTCGAAACCGCATCGCCGTGCCGCTTCGACAGATACCGCGTCGAACGCGTCCGAGTCTCCGTAGGGATAGGCGAAGTGACGAACAGGTCGTCCCAGCAGGGACTCGAGCTCGGCTTTCGACCTCGCCATGGTCTCGATCTGCTCGGCGAGTGAGCGCCCGGAGAGCAGCACATGGTCGACCGTATGGGCTCCGATGGTGACGAGGGGGCTTGCCGCGAGGGTACGGAGCTCGTCTCGGGTCATTACCCTCGCCCTCTTCGGCTCGGGCATCGGGGCAGAAAGCTGGCCTGCGATCACGACGAGCGCCGCCTCGATCTCGACCACGGCTAGTAGCCGGAGACAGGTGTGCAGTGCAACAAGAGCAGTGGGGGCCGCTTTCTCACCGCGGAGCGAGATGCGCAGCTGTCGGCCGCCGATCTCGACGTCGAGCTCCACCTCACGCCGACCATGGAGCAGCAGGGCCATCCGGTCCCACCAGTAGCCCTTTGTCGAGTCGAGACCGTCCGTCGTCACATAGACGGTCATCGGCACGCCAAGGGCCTCGGCCACTGGCAATGCCGTCAGCAAGTTGTCGGCGTATCCGTCGTCAAAGGTGAGGGCCACCTGAGCTCGAGCCGGACGCGCCCGGCCTGGGGCCTGGTAGCGTCGCCAAGGGCTGCCCCCGGCGACACCCGCCGTGAGGCGGTCGAGATCGACGACCTCTGCTGTCTCGCTGATCGTTCGCAGCTGGGCTTCGAAGTGATCCGAAGACACGCATAGCGAATAGGGATCCTCCGGGTCGTCGGCGATCCGGTGGTACATGAGGATCGTCCGGCGTGTCACGCGGTCTCCTCGCCGGCCCGTTCGACGATTCCAGCCAGCCATTGCTCCGGCTCGCGGGAAGCGATCGCCTGGTGACCGTCTGCCAGGTCGCCTTTCATCGACACGATCTCGGCCCGCGCTGTCGGAGAGCAGGCCTCGACGAGCACGCGCAGCTCGGCTTCGGTGAATCCGTCCCGATCGGTTCCTGCGGCCGGCACGACGAACAGCAAACTTCCGCCCGGTCTCAGCGCCTGCCACAAGTTTGCGATCACGAGGCGGCAGTCAGATCTTTGCCACGCTGCGCCTACGACAAGTTCGCAGTCGTATTCCCCCGATCCGAGCGATCCCTCCTCGAGCGGGTCGGCCAGGAGGGAGGCCTGGAGGTTACGCGGGTCGAGATCACACACGACGCACTTGTCGATTCGTTGGCTGGACGCTCGGGCGACCTCACCCAGCTTCGGCTCACCCAGGACGAGCACGCTTCCACGTACGGCGTCGAGATGCTGGAGCACGAACTCCGATGTGGGACCTGCGGCCAAGGGTCGGAGCGGGGAGGAAGTCGTGAGCGACCTGATCTTGAACGCCTTTTTGCCCGTAAGCGCAACCTTCTTGACGCGCTGGCGGGTCTCGGGCGGCATTATTTGAGCGAATCCACGTAGTCGTTCATTGCGTTGTGCCTGGGCGGGGCCGAACAGCGCTCCTGCACCGGATGCCGACTGTGGCGTCGTGTGCCCGCTGATCGCGGCGTAGAGGGCCTCGTACGAGGCGATCATCGTCGAGTCGCTGAAGCGCTCCGAGAGCCGACTTTTTGCCGCAAGCGCCATTTCCTCACGACGCTGAGGGTTGACCAGAAGGCCTTCAATACTCTCTGCCAGGCTCATTGGACTCTCTGGTTCCACCAATAGTCCTGTCACATTGTCGACCACCAGCTCAGGAGTTCCACCGACGCGAGTCGCCACCACCGGGACGCCTGCGCGCATGGCCTCGAGCACGACGAGCGGCATCGCCTCGAAACGTGAAGGCACGGCCATTAGGTCCGGGCGAAAGCGATTCGCCCACGGTTCGGACACCCAGCCTGCGAAGTCGACCCGCGCCTCGACGCCGAGGCGCTTAGCAAGGGCCTCCAGCGACGCGCGTTCCGGCCCGTCGCCGGCGAGGACTAGGCGTCGACCCGGCAGATGAGGCATCGCCTCGACGAGCAGGTCGAAGCCCTTCTCGCGGGCCAGGCGGCCCACACCGAGGATCGTGCCCGGCTGTGTCTGAGCTCGACGGCTCGCCTCGGGTTCCTCGGAAGGGATCCCGTTGTAGATCGTGCTCACGCGACGACCGTCAAGGTGCATCTCGGCGAGTATCTGAGCGGTGATGAAATGCGACACGCCCACGAAATGCCGGGCGAGACGGGCGGTGGCGATCGTGAGGTAGCGCTGGCTGGAGCTCGCCGGCGGCATCGCCCCGTGCACCACGCACACCGAAGGTAGGCCGGCGAGCGCGCTTGCGAGTACGCCGTATTGCCCGGACCACAAGTGCTGGTTGACATGGACAACATCTGGATCGAGCTGTCGGAGTACCCTCGCATGCTCGCGGAGCGACACGAAGCTACTTCGTCCGCGCACGGGAGGAAGCACCCTTGTCTCCATTCCGGGATGACCACTCGCGATATGGGCGATGACGTCCGCTCGGGGCCCGGCAACCACCGGCTCGAACGGTGGATGGAGCTTGGCGAGGAGATCTCGGGCGAAGTTCTCACCCCCGCCGATTACAGGCGAATCTGTATAGAGGACGACACGCAATGTCGAGCGTTCGTCCGACCGCGCCCTGCTCATTCGACGCAACGCAAGGGCGAAAGGATGCCACGAGCTGCGCGCGCCGCGCCACGGACAGTCCCCGCAGTCATCACCTGCCACGTCCCCATGTGCTCATAACCAACTAGCGACCGACGCGGGCGCTGGAGCGAAGCCCTTGCCACAACGGGGTGACCTGCCGCTGCAAGTCGGCAGCACGGCCCGCCATGGCGAGTGCGGCACCCGTTCGGAGCTCCACCCTGCGAGCGAGTCGGTATGAGATCGACTCGCCACGGCTCCAACCGACCCGGGCAAAGACATCACCAAGGGTTGCGAGGAGCGCGGCCGACGTGTCGCCGAGGCGCGGCGTGGCCACGAGCGCGGTGAGTCTGCGAACGGCCGTCGGTAGCCCCTGAAGCGTTGAATCCGGGTCATAGGGTCCGACGACCTCGCCGTGCTGCTGATGGATCTGCCAACTGCTTGCTCCCTGCATCTTCGAGTACCAAAGAAACTGCACAGCGTTGCGAGCATGGTGGTGCTCCGCGAGCAGTGTGCGGTCGAACCGGCCGATCAGGCCAGCTTTCAGGCAGCGAATGCCGAAGTCCTGGTCCTCGTGGCCGAAATAACGGAAATCGAGGCCAACTCGCACGCAGTCTTCCCGCAGGAGCGAAACGTTGCCGCCCCAGAGCTGGTGGAGCACAAACTCCGGATTTGCCTCGAGGAATTGGAGGTGGGTCTCATACTCGAGGGCGTAGAGCTCGGTGAGCATGGCGACTTGACCGTCGCCTCCGGTGGTCAGCGTCGGCATGTAGCCAAGGACGACGAGGTGCTCGCCATTGCGGAAGTGGGACGCGTGCCCCGATACGAGACCTGGTCTGGCGACGACGTCCTGGTCGAGAAGGAGCACCACCTCGGCCACGGCGCACTCAAGCGCGGCGCTCAGTGCTCCGGACTTTCCGACGTGCTCGACGAACATCGGCACGACCCGTGCGTCCTCGTCGCGGAGTGTCTCGAGGACCTCCAACGACCCGTCGCGGCAGCCGTCTACGACAACAATGACCTCGGTCGCCGCCGGATCGGCGAGCAATGCCCTCACGGTTATCTCGATCTTGGTGGCATACCGATAGGTCGGCACGATCACTGAGACGCGCGGTAGCTCGCTCTCGCCGCGCGTGCGGACTTGTTCGTTCTTTGCCACGAATCCTCATGGTAGCTCCCTTTCCGCATATCTGACCCTGATATTTCATCCGCGCTGGTCACGGCCGTGTGATTGACGCGGAAAGTGCTCCTCTACCTGGCAGGGCCACGTCAAAGTCCCGGTGGTGACCTCCTGACCTGGTAGTTCGTCTCTCGATTGGCGAATTGTTCGCCTGTCGTGGTAGCTGTACTTGCGTGCCGGAGCGCTTCGAGACATCCCAAGGCCTCCTGGTCCGTCCCGTCGTCGCATCCGAGATCGGTCGCTTCGACGCACTACTCGACGAACATCACTGGTTGGGCCGTGGCCTCGTCGGTGAGACCCTGCGGCATGTCGCGGTCATTGACGATGAATGGATCGGTCTCGTCGGCTATGGGTCACCTGCACTCACGTGCTCCGCGCGTGACCGGTGGATCGGATGGTCGCCTGCCGTCCGGTATCGGCGCTTGCGGTTCGTCGCCAACAACCAACGGTTCTGCATCCTGCCTGCCGGTCGCTACCCGAACGTTGCCTCGGCTGTTCTCGGTGCCTCACTGCGGCGGTTGGCTGCGGACTGGGAGGTTGCCTGGGGTCACCGAGTCGTCCTGGTCGAGACCTTCACCGACCCACAGATCCACCCGGGGACCTGCTACCAGGCCACCAACTTCAAGGTGATCGGGGAGACCTCGGGTTGGAGGCGGAACAAGGGGAGCTTCGTCCACCACGGGCGGATCAAGCACGTCTGGGTCCATCCGTTGCACCGGGTTGCGGCCTCGATCCTCTCTTCGACGTTCGACCACCCGATCATCGCCGCCAACCCGAGGAGGAGTCCCGTCATCGACTGCAACACGTTGGACTTCGACTCCGATATCGGGCTGCTGGCCCGGCTCTCGGAGCTGCCCGAGCACCGGATGGCGAGGGGCATCCGTCACTCGACCGCCTCGGTGATCGCAGTAGCGGTGGTCGCCGTGCTGTCGGGTGCGAGGAGCTTCACCGCGATCGGCGAGGTAGCAGGCGAACTTCCCCAGGAGGTGCTTGCCCGGCTCGGGGCGAAGTTCCATCCGATCCGCAAGCGCTATGTCGCCCCATCGGAGCCGACCATCCGGCGTCACCTCCAGGCGGTCGACGCCGATGCACTCGACCGAGTCGTCGGCTCGTGGCTCGAAGGCGAGCCGGGCCACGGAAACAAGGACGACAGGCTGGTCGGCATCGCGGTGGACGGCAAGGCGCTGCGTGGTGCCCGACAGGACGATGACAAGCGGACCTTCCTCTTCGCCGGGATGCTGCATGAGACCGGTGCGGTCATCGCACAGAGGGCATCGTGCGTCGCCAGCGGAAGGCAGCCGGCGAGCAGCTCAGTTTCGATGACCTCGGAGCCTGGCGCTTCTTCGCCCTGATCACCAACATCCCGCCAATGTTCGCCACCGCTGTCGACATCGATCATCATCACCGTCTCCGGGGCGGTGCACCAGAGGA
>Ga0209014_10000967_pt1 | contig 17106 bp, 16 predicted proteins | sample BarGraNGADG00212_FD_184491 | JGI IMG/M metagenome (GOLD analysis project Ga0209014, IMG submission 184491) | Arctic peat soil microbial communities from Barrow, Alaska - Barrow Graham LP Ref core NGADG0002-212 (SPAdes) (version 2) | ecosystem: Environmental > Terrestrial > Soil > Wetlands >...
TACGGTGTGACTCTTCAACGGCTATGTTCCCATAGCGAATCTCGATTCCGAGCTTTCCGGCCAGCTCCTCAAGCTGATTTAAAAGGACCCCGTCATCCATGGAAAGATCCTTTGCCTAATCAATAAAGAGTGTAATTATGAAGTCACTTCGATGCACCGAGGTGACTAATCTATATGATATAATTTATAATACTCCGACACTGCCGATCATTTTCATGCCAAATTTTGAAATGGAAAAGAGGAGCGACGATTTTACATGGCGTCGCGGAAGAGATCGATGAGGCCGAAGGGCATCAGACCCATGTAGATGATAACAATATTGAAGACACAGCAGAGAACTTTTTCATGGAAGGCCAGAGTGAGAGGCCGCAGCTCCTCCGACTCACGGGAATAACTGACTCGGACGAGGTTGAGGTAGTAGAAGACGGAGATCACGGTGTTGACGGCCGCAATGATCACAATGGCGAGATAACCCGCCTTGAATGCGGTCACAAAAAGGAAGAACTTGCCGGTAAAACCGCCGGTCGGCGGAATCCCCGCCAGGGAGAAGGCGGCCACGGCCAGGGTCAGGGCCAGCAGCGGAGATCTTCGGGCAAGGCCGCTCAGGTCGTTGATCGTGACATTCTCCCCTCTTCGCGAAAGCAGCATCACCACATAGAACAGCGCGAGATTCATGAAAAGATAAACGGCAATATAATAAACCACGGCCGCGTTCCCCTCCCGGTTGAAGGAGAGAAGACCCATCATCAGGTAGCCTGCGTGGGCGATTCCCGAATAGGCGAGCAGCCTCTTGACATCCTTCTGGACCAGGCCCACCAGGTTGCCGAGGGTCATCGAAAAGGCGGCAAGCACGATGATCACCGTCGCCATTTGCTCCGGGGCCGAAGAAGCCAGCATCGTCAGCCGGATCAGCAGCGCCGCGGCGGCGATCTTTGGAACCGTCGCGATAAACGTCGTCGTGGCGTCGGATGCGCCTTCGTAGATGTCCGGCGCCCAGAAATGCAGCGGGAACAGGGAAAGTTTAAAGAAAAAGGCGGTCAGCGTGAGGATGATCGCCAGCACCCCCAGCGGCTGGGAAAGAAATTGGGGAAACTTTGCCATGATATCGGGAAGATAAGTGGAATGGGCCATGCCGTAGAGGTAGCCCATGCCGTACAGCATGATCCCCGTCGAAATGGCGCCGAAAAAAAGATATTTCATCGCCGCTTCAATCTGCGTCCGGGTCTGGGCCTTTCTCAGCGGAACGACGGCATAGAGGCTGAAAGAGGAGATCTCCAGACTGACGACGATGGAAATAAGCTCGACCGAACTGACCAGGATCATCAGGCCCAGCGTGGAAAACCCGAGAAACATGAAAAATTCAGGCAAGTTTTCCACTTCGTTCTCTTTCTCGAACATGAAAACGACGAGCGTAAATCCGGCGGAGAGCAATACCTTGAAGACCTGGGAGAAAAAGTCGACCTGGTAGGCCCCGGCAAAAAGAGTGCCCCGTGCGCCCGCACAGGCCAGCGTAACGAAGAAACCCAGCAGCGCAAGGACCCTGGCCGCGGTAAAAAGGGAAATCCTTTTCTTCCCCACCGACAGGAAGAGAAAGAAAACCGAAAACAAAAGCATGTACAGTTCCGGAAGCAGAGTCATAGGGTCAACCCCTTACTGGGATAATTTATTCAGTTGCATAAAAAGGTTTACGAGCGTGGTTTCCATAACCCGGACAAACGGGGCGGGGAAAAGCCCCACCCAGATCACAAAAATGGCAAGCGGCGTCAGATAAACAAATTCCCTGACATTCAAGTCTTTTATGTCTCTCTTGTCTTCCCTGCCCCAGACGATCTGTTTCAGAAGCTTCAGCATGTAGGCGGCAGCCACGACCGCCCCGACCGCGGCGAAGAAACCGGCCGTTCTGCTTCTGGCAAAGGTGCTGATCAGCACATACAACTCGCCCACAAAACTGTTCGTCCCGGGAAAGGCAAAGGAGGAGAGGGCAAACAGGCCGAAAAAGCCCACATAGGCGGGCATGAATTTGCCGAGCCCGGCATTGTCATAGATCTGCCGGCTGTGCGTACGCTCGTAAATAATGCCCACCATCAGAAAGAGAGCGCCCGTGGTGACGCCGTGGTTGAGCATCTGGAGCATGGCGCCCACAAAACCATAGACCGTAAAGGTGAATATGCCCAGCGTCACGAAGCCCATATGCGCCACGCTCGAATAGGCGATCAGCTTTTTCATGTCCGTCTGGCTCAGGCAGACAAACCCCCCATAGATGATCGCAACGATGGAAAGAACGATCATGAAGGGGGCGAAATAGAAACTGGCCATGGGAACAATCGGAAGGCAAAATCTCAGAAATCCATAGGTCCCCATCTTCAGCAGAATGCTCGCCAGCAACACGCTGCCCGCCGTCGGCGCCTCCGTGTGCGCGGCCGGCAACCATGTGTGAAACGGAAACATGGGCACCTTGATCGCGAAGGCAATCGCAAAGGCCAGAAATACCCAGATCTGGAACGTGAAACTGTAGCCTTTGAACATCGCCTCGGGGATGCTGAAGGTGCCGTTCACCAGGTAGAGGGCGATGATGGCGACCAGAAGAAAAACGCTTCCGAACAGCGTGTAAATGAAGAACTTCAGCGATGCGTAATCCTTGTTCGGCCCGCCCCAGACGGCAATAAGGAGGTACATCGGGATGAGCATCGCCTCCCAGAAAACGTAAAACAGGATGAAATCAAGCGCGCAGAAGACGCCGATCATCGCCGTTTCCATCAGCAGGATGCAGATCATGAATTCCTTCACCCGCTTTTCGATCGCCTTCCAGGAGCAAAGAACACAGAGGGGTGAGATCATCGCCGTCAGCACGATCAGCATGATCGAGATGCCGTCCACCCCGAGAACGTAGTTGATGTTGTAAGCCGGTATCCAGGCGAGATGCTCGCCGAACTGGAAAAGCGGCGTCCCGGCATCGAAGTTGAAAAAAAGCATCAGCGAGACCCCTAGCGTCAGAAGCCCCGCAACGAAGGCCGTGGTCTTGATCTTGTTGCCGTCCTTCAGGAAAAGTATGAAGAACACCCCCACCAGGGGCAGAAAGATCACCGTGGAAAGTATGGGGAACCCGAAGGGATTCATGGTCAAGTATGGCAACATGGTTTTTTATTCCTTAAAAGCCTTTGTGTTTCCAACCTATAAAACCAGCCACAGGATCGCAAAAAACAGGAAAAGCGAAAGGCCGATATAGGTCTGAATTTTTCCCGTCTGCATTTTTTTTACGACGGAACCGAAATCCATGACGGAATAGGCCGTACCGTCGACAACCCCGTCAATGGCCTTCCGATCGAAGGTGTAGGAAAGTTCCGCATTCTTGAAAAGCGCACGGAGCCCCAGCGTCCGGTAAAGCTCGCCCCACAGCGTGTCGAACGGGGCGATCACCTTTTCGTCAAACTTCATAAAGAGCAGCGTTCCCTTGCGATAGAACCAATCGACGTCGAGGTTCAACTTCGCCTCCGGCGAGAGTTTCTTCACCATCAGGTAGAAGACCAGGCCCGTAAAGGCAAGGATCTGCATCGCCTCCGAGAGGTGGGCCAGGTTATAGGGGTGGTACTCCACCGGGAAGGGCAGCAGTGCATACAAAGTCTGCGGGAAGACGCCGATAATGAAACAGAGAAGGGCGGTGAGTCCCATCGCCCAGAGCATGTTCAGCGGGGGTTCCTTGGCATGGAGAGGCTCCGCCGGCTCCTTGCCGAAGAAGGTAAAATAGGTCACCTTCAATCCGACGGAGAGGAAGGTTCCGATGCCCGCCAGATTGAGCCACGACATAAGCCAGATTCTTCCCTCATGATGCGCCGCGGAGACGATCATCGATTTGCTGACAAACCCGCTGAAAAGCGGAAATCCGGAAATCGATACGGCCCCCACGACATAAAAAATCATCGTCAGCGGCATGTATTTGTACAAGCCGCCGAGCCGGCTGAGTTTCGCGGTCCCGGTCATATAAAGCACCGACCCGGCGCCCATGAAGAGCAGCGCCTTGTAGAGGATGTGGGCAAAGGCGTGGGCCGCTGCGCCGTTCACCGCCATGGCGGTGCCGATGCCGACGCCGGCCACCATGTAGCCCACCTGGCTGATGATGTGATAGGCCAGAACACGGCGGATGTCATTTTCGATGACGGCGTAGCACACCCCGAATACCGTCATGGCCGTTCCCATGATGGCCAGGATTTCAAAACCGGTAAAACCCCTGGCAAGCACGTAGACCGCTGTTTTGGTCGTAAACGCGCATAAAAATACGGCGCCTTCGACGCTCGCCTCCGGATAGGCGTCGGGAAGCCAGGCGTGGAGGGGCAGTACGGCGGCATTGAGCGCAAAACCGGCAAGAATCAGGTACTCGGGCCAGGAGGCGTTGGCGGGCAGGATGCTGTTGAATGCAAGGCTCCCCGTCTTGTGGTAATAGAGCATCATCCCGGCCAAGAACAAGAGGCCGCCGAAAACATGGAACATCAGATAGCGGAAGCCCGCCTCGATCGATTTTTTCTCCTTGCGGTACCAGATGAGGAATACGGAAGAGAAGGCCATGGCCTCCCAGAAGATGAAGAGGGTCAGGTAATCGCCGGCGAAGAGGGCGCCCAGGGCGCTTCCCACATAAAAGAAACCGGCCATGTGGTGCCCGTCTTCTTCCCGGTGCAGCGCATAGAGGGCGCCCAGGAAGCCCATGATCACGAATACCCACGCAAAGACCATGCTCAACTTGTCAACGCGCCCGAACACCCCTTGCGCGCCGAGAAAATGGTACACCCCGTAGATCCCGTTCTGGGCAAACGCAACGGATACGATGGCCGCAATGGGGATCAGCAGAATGAACCCCTTTTTTGCCTTCCCCCGGAGCAGCGGCAAAAGCAAGGCTCCCACGAAAAAGAAGAGCGCCGGATGAATCCAACTATCCATAATAATCCTCGTCCTTGCTCAGAAACAAGTGTGCGATTCCTTTGCTGATCTTGATGAGCAGAAAGCAACCCGCCAGCGCAAAAAGAGTCCAGAAGGCGTAAATCTTGTCTACAAAGTAATGGGCATCCTCCCGCGGCAGAAACAGGTCGAACAAAACCAGCGCGCCCAGGAATACAAAAAAGGCGATCTTCAGCGGCGCGGCTTTCGCTCTCAGGTATTCTATGATCTTCAATACATTCATGGTAAACCTCTCTTTACAGAGCGTGAGGCGTAAGGCGTAAAGTGTGAGGCGTGAAAATCCCCTGCCTCCTAACTCCTAACTCCTAACTCCTAACTCCTAACTCCTAACTCCTGACCCCTGACTCCTGCCTCCTGACTCCTGACTTCCTGTCCTCGCCACCTAAAAGAGTTTCCCGATCAGCCCTACAAAGAAATCGGGAAAGATTCCAAGCACCAGCGAGATAATGGACGCCAGAACCAAGGGCACGACCATCGTCAGCGGCGCTTCCTGAATATCTTTTCTGCTCCAGCGCTCCTTTTTCCCCTCAAAAAATGCCCGGATCGTAATGGGGACAAAATAACCGGCGTTCAGGATGGTGCTGGCCACCAGTACGATGAGGATCGGGATATTTCTGATCTCAAGGGCGCCGTTCAACAGGTACCATTTCGTAACGAAACCGCCCACGGGCGGCGCGCCGATCATGCTGAGCGACGCCAGCGCAAAAGCCCCCATCGTAAAGGGCATGGCGTAGCCGATCCCCGCCATGTCGCTGATCTTTTTCTTGTGGTGGGCCACATAGATGGCCCCGGCGCAGAAGAACAGGGTGATCTTGGCGAATCCGTGATTGACGATATGAATGATCCCGCCCAGCACACCCGAATTGTCCAGCAGAGCCACCCCCAGGATGATATACGACAACTGACTTACCGTGGAATAGGCCAGCCGTGCCTTCAGGTCATCCTTCGTGAGGGCGATAATGGAAGCGGCGAGGATGGTGAAGGATACGAAGTAGGCCGTGACCAGGCCGATTCCCAGATCCTGCAGGACGCCCGTTCCAAACGTGGAAAGCATGACCCTGGTAATGCAGAACACACCGGCTTTCACAACGGCAACGGCATGCAGCAGCGCGCTGACGGGCGTAGGGGCAACCATGGCCGAAGGCAGCCAGTTGTGGAAGGGCATGATGGCCGCCTTGGCGAACCCGGCGACAAAGAGCACATAGGTCACGGTAATCCACAGCGGATCGGCCGTGGAGGGAAACACGCCCGTGCGGATGTTATCGGCAAAGTCCAGCGTTCCCGTCATCACATACGCCAGGATCAGGGCGGGAAGGAGAAAACCCTTCGATGTTCCCACCAGATAAACAAGGTATTTCTTGGCCCCGGCATACCCCTCTTCATCCTGATGGTGGGCAACCAGCGGATAGGTGAAGAGGGTGATGACCTCGTAGAAGAGGTAGAGGGAAAAGAGACCGCCCGAATAGGAGACGCCCTGGGCTCCGAAGATCGCTATCGCAAAACAGGTATAATACCGGGTCTGGGCATGCTCATTGAGGCTCCGCATGTAGCCGATGTTGTAGATTGAGGCAAAGATCCACAGAAACGACGAAACGATGCCGAAGATCAAAGAGAGGGCGTCCACCCGGAAATTCAAGGAGATTCCGGGGGCGATGGTGGAAAGCGTATAAAGAATGCGGTTGCCCTGCCAGATGGCGGGAACCATGGCCATCACGGACAAAAAGGTGAGCACGGCGCCGGCAATGGACCAGAACTCTCTCAGGTTCGGCCGCTTGCCCGAAACCATGATGAGAATGGAGCTAACGAGAACAATGCCGATCGGCAATAGGGGTAGTGCGCTCTCCATAACCATAGGTCAGTCTTTCATCTCCTTCAGATCTCCGCCCTCGATGTGCTTGTATTTCTTGAAAATGAGCATGATGATGCCGAGCGCGATGGCTGCTTCCGCCGCGGCAATCCCCATGATGATGAGCGTAAAAGCCATCCCGTAGCCGTTCTCGGGGGAGACGAATCGGTTCAGGGCGACCAGGTTCAAACCGGCGCCGTTCATGATCAGCTCCATGGAGACCAGCATCCCGATCAGGGTTCGCCGGTAGACCACGCCTGCAATACCGAAAAATAGCAATAACAGGGCTACAAACAGATAGATGTGCTGATTGTTGTATAACAAATCGGTCATTTGTTCCCCCTGGAAAAAAGGGCAAGCATGATCGCGCCTAAAATAGCCACAACCACAAGAAGCGATATCAACTCAAAGGGCAGAACCAGATTGTTGAAAAAAAGGCGGCCGATCTCTTTTGTCGTGATCTTAAAAGAGGGATTTCCCGCTCTCGGAAAGGTTTCCATGACGAATCGGACGAACATGAACAGGGAAACCAGCGCAACACCCAGCGCCGCGACGAATTTTCCGACGGTGGTCCACTCCTTCGGTTTACGGTAAAGCGGACCGATCAGCATGATGGCAAAGGCAATCAGAACGGAAACGGCCCCCACATAGATCAGGATCTGCATCATGGAGAGAAAGGGGTTGTCCAGGTAGACATAAAGACCGGCGATTCCGAACATGGTGGTGACCAGTCCCATCATCGCATAGATGATGGACCCGGATAAAACGGCCATTGCGGCGCCGCCCAGCGTCGCGACAATGGTGATCAGGAATATGATTTCACCCAAATTCATGATGTCTTTTTCCTTTTTTCAAATTCCTTGACCAGATCGTAATGAAAATCCTCTTTTTTATAACCTGCGGCATTGAAATCAGCGGAAAAAGCGAGGCAATCGGACGGGCAGCTTTCCACGCAAATGCCGCACTGGCTGCACGTCGTATAATCGAGGGTATAGGATGTGGCGGTCTTCCTCTTTTCGCCCTCCCGCTTTTCCCCCTCGATATTCGAGATGGATCCCGACGGACAGTTCTTCGCGCAGATGCCGCAGGCGATACAACCGTTTTTCCCCGGATTTTCTCTGTCGGCCAGGAGTTTGGTATGACCGCGGAACCGCGGGCTGATATTCAGCAACTGGCGCGGATACTGGCACGTTACCACCGGCTGAAACATAGCCCTGATGGTAACCCCCAGGCCGGCCAGCAGCGAACCCGTACCCCGGATGAATGCCGAAGGTGATACCGTCATAACTTCAATAGCCCTCCCGTAACCAGCAGGTTGATGAAAGCCAGAGGGATAAGCGCTTTCCAGGATATGTTCAGCAACTGGTCGAACCTCACGCGGGGATAGGTCCATCTCAACCACATGATGACGAAGACGAGGAGATAGGACTTCAGCAGAAACCAGACAATCCCCGGCAAAAAGGGCCCCTGGTATCCGCCGAGGAAAAATGTGACGGCAATGGCGCTGACGATAAAAACGTTCGTATACTCGGCAAGAAAGAAGAGCGCAAATCTCATGCCGGAATATTCCGTGTGATAGCCCGCCACCAGTTCGCTTTCCGCCTCGGGCAGGTCAAAGGGGGTTCGGTTGGTCTCGGCTACGGCGGCGATAAAATAGATCAAAAAGGCGAGCGGCTGGTAAACGACAAACCAGAGTCCCTTTTGCGCCTCCACGATGGTCTTCAATGAGAAGGAGTTGGTCATCATGATGATGGACAAAAGCGCCAGCAGCAGCGGGATCTCATAGGCAATGTTCTGGGCAATGCTTCGGATGGCCCCGATCAGCGCATATTTGTTGTTGGACCCCCAGCCGGCCATCAGAATGGAAAACACCGAAAGGGATGAAAATGCCAGGATCACCAGGATGCCCACGTTGATGTCCATGACCTGAAGCGAGGCGTCGAAAGGAATCACAATGAAGGATACGAGAACAGGGACGAAAATGATCATGGGGGCGAGATAGTAGAGGGGTTTGTCCACGCCCCGCGGCGTCAGGATCTCCTTGCCCAGCAGTTTCAGCGCATCGGCGATCGGCTGTATCAGACCGTAGGGGCCGACCTCCTTGGGTCCAATCCGCCGCTGCATGTGCCCTGCCACTTTTCTCTCCGCCCAGGTCAATATGAGCGCGTTGAACACGACAAAAGCCAGCACGCCGACGAGGCCGACGACCATCTTTACCGTTTCCCAGCCGATCATGTTTCCAATCTGTTCCATTGGGCCATTACCAATTATCGATCTATTTCCGGTATCACCAGGTCAAGGCTCCCCAGGATCGCCACCGCATCGGCCAGCATGTTCCCTTTGGCCAGCTCGGGGAAGATCATCAGGTTCGAAAAAGAGGGTACCCGCCACTTCATCCGGTACGGCTTGTCGCTTTCGTCGCTGACGATATAGATGCCGAGTTCCCCGCGAGGCGTCTCCACCGTGTGATACAGATCCCCCTTCGGCGGTTTCAGTTTCTTGGGCACCTTTTCCGTCATGATGGGGCCTTCGGGAAGTCGGGCCAACGCCTGTTCGATGATATTCAAGGCGTTTTCCATCTCCTTGACACGCACGTGGTACATGTCCAAGGCATCCCCGCGCGTCCCCACGGGAATCTCAAAATCCATCTCCCCGTAAGCGGCGCAGGGCTCCATCTTTCTGATATCCATCGGGATCCCCGCCCCGCGGAGCACCGGCCCGGAAACGGCCTGTTTTCGGGCCCTCTCCTTCGTAATCACACCGATGCCCCTCGTCCGGTTGGTAAAAATCACATTGCCGCTGACCAGTTTGTCATACAAGGAGAAGCGGCTCCGCATCCTCTCGATAAAGGCTTTTGTCCCGGCGACAAAGGCATCGTCCACATCGTTGTACAGACCGCCGAAGCGGAAATAGCAGTAAGTCAGGCGGGAGCCGGTGACGGGCTCAAGAATGTCGTTGATCTGTTCCCTGTCGTCAAAGACAAAGAGGAAGGGGGTCAGCGCCCCCAGATCGGCGAGATAGGCGCCCAACCACATGAGATGGCTGGACAACCTGTTTAGTTCGGTGGCAATGACACGCACGTAATTCGCGCGCTCCGGCACGGCGATGCCGCAGAGCCGCTCCACGGCGGTCACATAGCCGAGATTGAACGACATGGGGCCCAGATAATCCATCCGGCCCGTGTTGGGAAGAAACTGAAGATAGCTTCTATTTTCCGCCATCTTCTCGTGCATCCGGTGGAGATAGCCGAGAACGGGTTCCGCCTCTTCGATATACTCGCCGTCCATCTTCAGCACGACCCGTAAAACGCCGTGCGTGCTCGGATGCTGAGGCCCGAGGTTGACAAAGAAGGTGTCCTCCCCCTCCCCCGGCTTAAACGAGCCGAGCGCCCTCTTGTCTTCGTCGGAAACGCGAATCTTCTCCTTGCGCAGCGGATAAAAATCGATCTCTTCGTGGAGAAAGAGATAGGTCATGTTGGGATGGCCGTCGAAGAGGACGCCGAAAAACTCGCGGATCTCCCTCTCATGCCAGTATGCGCAATCAAAGACGGTGGAAATCGTGGGAGCGACGGGTTTGGCGGGATCGATCTTCAGGGAGACCTTTATCTTGCAGAGGGACGCGTGGTTGCTGAAGATGTAAACAAGCTCAAGATATTCCTTATAATCCACGCAGATAAGAGCGGACAGGTAAAAACCGCGTTCGTCGAAGAAGCGGGCGACGTTCAGAAGATCCGACGAGGCAACTTCGGCGAAAAGATGGTATCCCCTCTCCCGATAGTCTGCCTCCCCGATTGGGATGTCCTTGAGGGCTGCGCCAAGCTCCGCTTTAATTCGCTCTACCATCGGCTTTCCGGTCCCGGGAAACGTCTTTTCCCCGTTATTTTTTCTTCCAGCTTCAGGAATCCTTCGATAAGGGCTTCCGGTCTGGGGGGGCATCCGGGGACATACACGTCCACCGGCACGAGGAGATCAACGCCTTCGATAACGTTGTATTGGCCCTCGAAAACGAAAGGGCCGCCGGAGATGGCGCAGTTACCCATCGCAATGACCCACTTGGGCGACGGCATCTGTTCATAGAGGGTGGTCAGAACGGGCGCCATCTTTTTGGTGACGGTGCCGGTGACAATCATCAGATCGGCCTGTCGGGGGGTGGCCCGGAAAACTCCCGCCCCAAACCGGTCGAGATCGAACCGGGACATGGCGGTGGACATCATCTCGATGGCGCAGCATGCCAGCCCGAAAGTCATGGGCCACATGGAATTGGCCCTGGCCAGATCAAGCACCTTTTCCACCACAGCGAATTTTATTGGGAAAACTTCCTTTTCCAGGTAAACACCCCTTTCCCCCAGGCATAAAATATCGCCAGGGCAAGGATTAGCACAAAGCACAACAGTGCGTAAAATTCATCCGGCCTTTCACCCTTCGCATAGTTCAACGCAACAGGGAAAAGGTAGAGCACGTCCACATCAAAGGCGATAAAGATGAGGGCATAGATGTAATAGTGCATGCCGTACCTTACCCAGGCGCTCCCGTAGGGTTCGATGCCGCACTCATAGGTATTGAGGGTTCTTGCCCCTTTTGTCCGGGGGGCAATGATATAGGAGATGACGATCGGGGCGAGTGTAAAAAGGAGAGCAACAACACTGAAAAGGACCACCGGAGCAAATTCTTGCAGGCTATTCATAAGCGACACTCGATCCAGGATAACAGTTCACGTAAAGTCGATTGAAGCTCCCTTTTTTGCGGCGCGAGTATAAGAAGAGCAATCCAGCTTGTCAAGATTTTTCTGCTAAAAAAAGCGGAAAAATTTTATTGACACACCGGACCATTTCTCCTAAGCTCCGCGCACTCGAAAGGGGGCAATGAACGGACATGGGGAGAAAGCAAAAAAATCGGTTGGGTTCAGTTTTATTCATCCTGTTCGTTTTACCATTCATGATTCCGGCGCCCGGTTTCGCGAATGCAGCGGCGGCAAATATAAAACCGGACGATCTTGGCGCAATTCTTCCACTTTGGTCTGTGCTTCCCTTTGTGGGCATCCTGCTGTCGATCGCGCTGTTTCCCCTTTTTGCACCCAAATTCTGGCATCACCATTTTCCCAAGGTTTCAGCATTTTGGGCGCTGGTGTTTGCGGTTCCCTTCCTCTTCTTTTTTAAAGGGGCCGCACTATATCAGATCGCGCATATCTATATTGTGGATTACGTGCCTTTCATCATACTGCTGTGGGCCCTGTTTACCGTGTCGGGCGGCATTTATGTCAAGGGAGCCCTGAAAGGGACCCCGGCCGTCAATGTAGCCCTTCTTCTCATCGGCACGCTGCTCGCGTCGCTCATCGGAACGACAGGCGCATCGATGCTGCTGATCCGACCCGTGCTCCGATCCAACGCATGGAGAAAGTACAAAGTTCATACGATGGTCTTTTTTATCTTCCTCATCAGCAACATCGGAGGAGGGCTGACGCCCCTCGGGGACCCGCCGCTGTTCCTCGGTTTTTTACACGGCGTCCCCTTCTTTTGGACATTGAAGCTGCTGCCGCAAGTGGCTTTTGCAGCCGTCATCCTTCTTGTGTTGTATTTTATTCTGGACTCATTTTATTACCGGAAGGAAGACAAGTCAGGCCTGCAAGCCACTGAAACGGAGCCGCTTCAAATCCAGGGGGCGCACAATTTTATCTTTCTCGCGGGAATCGTCGGCGGCGTTTTGTTCAGCGGTCTGGTGAATATCGGCGAGGTTAATATCTTCGGGGTTCATCAGTCCACGGCCAATTTGGTTAAAGACGGCCTGCTGATCGCGATGGGGCTCGCATCCCTGGCCTTCACAAAAAGTGAGATCCGAAAGGGCAATGAATTCAGTTGGGGACCGATCCTGGAGGTGGCCTATCTGTTCGCAGGAATTTTCATGACCATCATTCCGGCGCTGGCGATGCTGAAGGCGGGCGCCGATGGGGCCCTGGGATTTGTTATCAAGTCGGTAGAGACGCCGGCCCACTATTTTTGGGCATCGGGGGCGCTTTCGAGCTTTCTCGACAATGCTCCAACCTATTTGACATTCTTCAGCAGCGCCATCGGCAAATTTTATCCCGGAATGGCTGAAGCGGAAGCGGTCGCCAGGCTCATCGTGGAGAAAATACCCTATCTGGCGGCCATATCCGCCGGATCCGTGTTCATGGGGGCGAACACCTATATCGGCAACGCGCCGAACTTTATGGTCAAATCCATTGCCGAAGAGGCGGGTGTCGCCATGCCGAGCTTCTTCGGATACATGTTCAAGTACTCGATTCCCATGCTGATTGTTTTGTTTATTCTGATTACGTTGGTATTTTTTTAGTCATGTCATCGGCACGGGCAACCGTCAGCGATCATCGTCGGGATCCGTCTTCAACGTCTTTCGAATCTCCCGCCAGAGGAGCTCCTTTCCCTCGCCCGTTTTCGCGGAGAAGGCGATGAGCGCCGGTTCCGGAGAAAAGAGGATCTTCTCTCCGATCCGGCGCCGCCGGTTCGCGAACTCATTCCTCGACACCTTGTCCGTCTTCGTCAGGCAGATAAGGAAACGGATGCGGTAGCATTGCAGCCACTCCATGAGTTGCAGATCCTCCCCCGACGGATCCCGCCGGACGTCGAGAATCACGACGACGAGCCGCAAGGTGTCGCGCTCCCGGAGGTAGGTCTCGACCATCGGCCCCCACTGCTTCCGGATCGCCTCTGGGACCTTCGCATACCCGTATCCGGGCAGATCGATGAAGGCGAGTCGTTCGTTGACGAGGAAGAAATTGATCTCCTGCGTCCGCCCCGGCGTATTGCTGGTCCGGGCGAGCCCCTTCCGGTTCAGGAGGGTGTTGATGAGGGAGGATTTCCCCACGTTGGATCGCCCGGCAAAGGCAATCTCGGGAAGCCCGGCGGGCGGATAATGGGCCGGTTCTTTCGCGGAGAGCACAAACTCGGCGGATAGAATTTTCATAATCGGCAACCTCTTGCCTGGGCGTCAAAAAAGCTCCCCTGAAAAGACGCCGTGCTTCTCAGGGGAGCAAGGATCGGTAAGGTGTCAGAGCAGATCGTAAGCCGAATCCTGTTCCGCCTCCCGGTCGCCCGGGGGGCGGCGATGATCATTCCTCTGGGACGGCCGTTGCCGGCCGCCTCAAGCGACACAACCCGAGAACATGGGGGCGGGCCGCCCCGTTCTCCTATTTGGTCTTGCTCCGGATGGGGTTTACCAAGCTTTCCCGGTCACCCGGGAAACTGGTGAGCTCTTACCTCGCCTTTTCACCCTTACCCCTCTTGAAGCGGAGGGGCGGTATCTTTTCTGTGGCACTTTCCTTAGGGTCGCCCCCAGTCGCCGTTAGCGACCATCCTGCCCTGCGGAGTTCGGACTTTCCTCCGCTCCGGTCTCCCGGACCGGCGATCATCTGCTCTGCTCCGACACCCTTTTTCTCCAACACCTTTTTTCAATGATCCCTTCATGATCCCTTTATCCATCAACCGTTCCGGTTTTCCCAGTAGATGATCCGGTTGCAGTTCGGACAGGTGGTCAGCAAGATCGATTTCTGCAATTCATTGTACAACTGGGGAGGAATGGTCATGTGACACCCGTCGCAGACCTCCTTCCAAACCGCAACCACCGCTACGCCGCGCCCGGAGCTTTTGATCTTCTCGTATTTCCGGAGGATCTCGGCAGGGATCTCCTTTTTCAGTTTACTGCCTTTCCGGACGCAGACATTCAGTTCACCCGCAAGAGAGCTCAGCTCCGCCTCCAACCTCGCCTTTTCCTCTTCATAGCGCCGGCGATGGGCTTCCAGTTCCCCATCACCGGTCTTCACCGTGGTTTCGAGATGGTCGAGCTCATCGAGGAGGGAGATCATCTCATCCTCCATGCGGCTGTTCTTTGCTTCAAAAGCTTCGATCTCTTTCAGCATCGACTGATACTCTTTGTTCGTCTTGACCTCAAAGAGCCTCTCTCTCGTCCGTTTCAGTGCCTCCTGCCCCGCGAGCAACTGGGCGTCCTTCTCGCGCCTGCGTTTTCGCAAGCTTTCCAGTTGCTCCCGCTCCGTATCCACAACCGCCGAGAATGAATTGAATTCCTCCTCCAGCGTTTTCATCTGGACCGGAAGGTCCTTCTTCTTTGCCTGAATTCGGCCTGCCGCTGATTCCATCTTCTGCAGTTCGATCAGGTGTGCCAGCTGTTCTCTCAACCGCATCCCCCTTTCCTTCATTTTTCACCGGGGCGTCCCTGAAAAAAAAATGCACCAGCTCTGGTGCATTTTACGAGGCTGCCCTGCTTCCCCGTTTTATCGGTCCTGTGATCATCCATGAAAATTCGGGTCTCACGCAGTCCTTCTCCCCTTGTTTTTCATCCCTGGTGGGCCCACCTGGATTCGAACCAGGGACCGACCGGTTATGAGCCGGTGGCTCTACCAATTGAGCTATGGGCCCTTTCCGGGATGAATTCAGCTTTGATCAGCACAGGCTTATTAATACCCATCACGGGATCTTGTCAATATTTTATTTGCTCCCCGGTTTCAGAAGACGCCGCCGCGATGGATTCCGCAGTTTTCGGGTAGCGCCCGATTCGATCTGTTTGGCCCTTTCCCGGCTAAGTTCCAGAGATTCCCGGGATTCTTCCGCCGAAAAATTTCCGCGCTCGCTGATCCCGAAACGCATACGGAGAACCTTTTCCTCCCGTGGCGTCAGGGTCGACAGGATCTTCCGGGTCTGTTCCGCCAGGTCCATATTGATCGTGGCCTCCGAAGGCGACATTATTTTTTTATCCTCAATAAAATCGCCTAGATGGCTATCCTCCTCCTCCCCGATCGGGGTCTCCAGTGAAATGGGTTCTTTGGCGATTTTGAGGACCTTCCGGACCTTTTCCAGAGGGAACTCCATCTTGTTGGCAATCTCTTCCGGATTGGGTTCCCTCCCCAATTCCTGCACGAGATAGCGGGAGGTCCGGATCAGCTTGTTGATCGTCTCGATCATGTGCACAGGAATCCGGATGGTCCTCGCCTGATCGGCGATGGCGCGGGTGATCGCCTGCCGGATCCACCAGGTGGCATAGGTGGAAAATTTATAGCCCCGCTGGTACTCGAACTTATCGACCGCCTTCATCAACCCGATATTTCCCTCCTGGATCAGATCCAGGAACTGGAGGCCCCGGTTCGTATATTTCTTCGCGATACTGACGACAAGACGCAAATTCGCCTCCACCAGCTTCCTCTTCGCGATCTCCGCCTTTCTCTCTCCCGTATGGATCGCCACCATGGCCTTCTTCAGCGCCGTCACGGAGAGTCCCGTTTCCTGGGCGATCCTCTTGAACCGGCGGTTGGCCTCCTGGACGATCTTCTCGCAGGACCTCAGTTTCCCCAGGGATACCCGCGCTTTTTTGGCCGCATGCTCCCCGCTTCTGGCGGACTTGTGCATCTTCGCCCAGGCCTCTTCCAACTGGGCCAGGGAAAGACCCGTTTCCTTCTTGCACCGGCGGACCGTCTCCTCCGCCTGCTCCACCTCGTTCAGATAAACGCGGAGATTGGCGACCATCCGGTCGATCTGTCTCTTGCCGAACCGGACCTTCCGGCAGATCTTGACGATATTCAGGAGATTCTTGTCCAGATCCTCTTTGAGTTTCTGCCTTTCCTGGGGGCTGAGCCCTTTCGCGTTCAGCTTCTTTCGGATCACATCGTTTTTGGCGTCATAGACCGTAACCTTGCCGAGCAGCTTGATCACCCGTTCCCGATGCATGTCTTCCTCGACGATGCCGTCCTCATCGTCGAGGTTGTCCACGACGCTCTTCACGCGGATCTCCCCGCTCTTCAACTGGGCGCCGATATTGACCACATCCTTGAGGGAGACGTTCACGCTGAAGACGGCCTCCATGCTCTCCTGAGCGCCCTCTTCGATCACTTTGGCGATCTCGACCTCGCCCTCCCGGCTGAGCAGGGAAACGAGCCCCATCTCCCGCAGATACATCTTCACCGGATCGCCGGTCTTGCCGATCGCCGGCAGCAGACCGATGATATCCTCCCGCTTGCTCTCGACCCGCTCTTCCGTCGCCTTCTTGACGACCAGTTTTTCCCCTTTGTCCGAGTCGATGATATCGATATTCTTCTCGCCGAAGAGCATGATGATATCATCGATCTGATCGGAGGAGACGACATCGGAGGGGAGCAGATCGTTGACGTCGTCGTAGGTCAGAAACCCCTTTGCCTCTCCCAGCGTGATCAACTTCTTGAATTCATCGGACTCGATTTCTTTTGCCATATCGGTTTCTCCCGGTATCCCGTGGGGACATGATGCCGCATCGTGTCTCCATCTATCAGCCATCCCT
>Ga0209014_10000971_pt1 | contig 17084 bp, 12 predicted proteins | sample BarGraNGADG00212_FD_184491 | JGI IMG/M metagenome (GOLD analysis project Ga0209014, IMG submission 184491) | Arctic peat soil microbial communities from Barrow, Alaska - Barrow Graham LP Ref core NGADG0002-212 (SPAdes) (version 2) | ecosystem: Environmental > Terrestrial > Soil > Wetlands >...
CGTGCACCATGAACGTCGCCATCGGCCACTGCGCCGCGCAGAGCAGCACGACGAAGGTGGCGCCGAGCGCGAGCGAGAGGAGCCACGGATCGACGCCGGAGAGCCGCCGCCGCACGAGATCCATGCCGAACGCCGGAATGACGAGCAGGACCGGAAAGTAGGGCGGCCAGAGATACGTTCGCGGATTCCAGATCGGCGCGAGCCGTGGCACGGCGCTCACGTGCGGAAGGATCTGTCCTATCGCGAGCCAGAGAAGCATGCACACGAGCGCCGCGGCCGTCGCGGGATACGTGAGCCGTCCGGCGCGCGAATACCCCGCGAGCAGGAGCGGAAAGACGCCCGCCCACACGACGTAGAACACCGGAGAGTGCTGTTCGTTGGGCCACGAGTACTCGATCGTCCCGCAGGCGAAAATGAACGCGACGACTCCGCCGGCGCACGCATAGAGCCATGCATCGCGCACGGTGTCACGCTTGGCGGACCGGTTCTGCGCCGACGCCGTCAGCGCGAGCGCACCGACGACGATGCCGAGCATCCCCCAGAACAGCACCATGTGCGGCGGACTCACGATCTTCACGTCGAGCCCGTACGCGTTGTGCCACCAGTCGTCGAACGGCGCCGATGCGAGCATCGCGAACGTGCCCCAGATGGTAATCCACGCGCCGATCGGTCCGCGGAATCCCCAGAAGTGCACGCTCGCGGAATCGTCACCGCGGACGAAGGTCGTGTGCAGCACGATGTAGCCGCAGGCGAGGCCGGCGCAGATCGCGCTTACGTACTCCAGCACGTGCGGTGGCGTCCAGATCGTGTCGCGTCCCACCGTCATGTGCCACGAGATGTCCCACAGCAGCCCGACGACGATCCCGGCCGCGCACGCCACAATGGTGCCGATGAACCACGTCGGGATCGCGGGTGTGGCCCGTGCCGGGGCATGGGTTATGGTGCCGCTCACCCGTCGCTCGTCACCGTAGTTCCCCGTCGCTCGTCACCGTAGTTCCCCGTTGGAAGTGAGGGCCCGCACCTCTTCAGCTCTGCTACTTCACAAAGATCCGCTTCGGGATCATCACGTGCACGCCCACCGGCCCGTCGACGAGCTGCGTGATGTCCACGTCGCAGGCCGTGCTGACGAGCATGTACGCGTCGTCCTTGTTCATGCCCTTCATCGTGACGAGAAACTCGATGGCCTGCCGCACCGCGGTCTTGGTCGCGACGACCAGATCCTTGTCTATTCCCATGGCAATCCAGTGCGTCGGCGTCTCCCCGCGCGGCCAGGTGAGCTTGAGGTCCTTGCGCACGATCAGTTGAAAGCGTCCGATGAGTGATGTCTCGAGCGCGGTGATGTCCACCTCGCCGTTCCCCTGACCGGCGTGCCCGTCGCCGATCTCGAGCAGCGCGCCCTTCGTATGCACCGGAATGAAGAGCGTCGTGCCCGCCACGAGCTCCTTGTTGTCGAGGTTGCCCGCGTAAATGCCTGGCGGCGCGCTCGACACTTTCCCCATTGAGGCCGGCGGCGCGACGCCGATCGACCCGAAGAACGGATGCAGCGGGATGTCGATCCCGTCGGCGAAGTGCGCCATCATGGTCTTCTTGTCGAGCGGGATGATCTTCGTTTTCGCGTAGCCGTAGTCCTCGGGGATGAATCCGCTGCGTCCGCCGAACGAGTTGTAGGCGTACGGGATCGCGAGGTCGACCTGCCTGATTCGCACCTCGAGCACGTCGCCGGAGTCGGCGCCCTCCACATAGATCGGTCCCGTGAGAATGTGCCCGCCGGGTCCCTTGACCTTCACCGAGTCGGTGATCGCGCGCAGAGCCGGCTCTACGTCCGCCGGCTTCACGCCGGCCGCCTCGAGTCGCGCCGGACTGGACGTGAGCAGCGTGCTCACTTCCACCAAGTCGCCTGACCGAACGCGGAGCACGGGCGTCGCCGCGGCGTCGTAGTATCCCCAGGCGACGGTCTTCGGCGAGGCCAGCAGCCGGTGCTGCACCTCGATCTTCCCGTACGCCGGTGCTTCGTTCGGAGGTGCGGCCGGAGCTGACGCGCATGCCATCGCCGCGCACCCGGCCACGGAGAAATAAATCAGGTTGAGTTTCATTTGCCGGTGCACGCCGCTGGCGTGAGTTCGAGGTCCGCGAGATAAACGGAGGCGGGCCCGGTCGGCCTCGACCCCGGATCGAAAGTCACCATCAAGTCCAGCTCGGCCGCCCGGAACGTGAGCGGCGCCGCGCGCGCGAGCGTGCACGCGAGCGACTTGCGCAGCTCCTCGGCTTCGTGCTCGGTCGTCGGCGTCGCGTGGATCGTGGCCATCGCGGACACGACCCACACCGTGTCGGTTCCTTGCACCGCGAATCCCGGCGCGAGGATCAGCTTGCTCGCCTTCCTCGTGGCGAGCGCCACGGCCCGCGCCTTCATGAGTTCCATCGATCGCTGGCCAATTACGCGGGACCATGGATACACCCGCATGAACCAGAGCGCGATCAGCACACAGAGGAGCGCCATCCAGGCGAAGTGCGTGGGGCCGAACGATCCGGTTTCGGGAACGGCCCCCGTGTGCTCTCTCCGCACCACGAACGAACCGGCCGCCAAGTCGTGCAGCGACTGATGGCTGATGCGATTCGCGACGACGAAGTACGAATCGACGACCACCACGCACAGGATCGGCACGCAGATCGCGAACGCCGGCCCGGTCTGCAACGGAAGCCCGCGCTCGAACCCGATCGCGAGGAACGCGAGCGGAAGCGCAATGCCGATCGACATGAACCAGCGCACCGCCGCGGCCGACACGGAGAGCGGCTGCCCGAGCGCGTCGACCACGCGGATGCCGAGCACGAACTTTCCGATCGAGTATCCGTCGCCGGCCCCGGTGTAGCTCACGATGAAGTAGAACGACACGAGTGCGGTGATCACGGCATCACCGGCGCGGCCGGGCGCGCTCGCGAGCAGTCGCGAGATGATCAGCGACGGGATCGTGATGACGACGAGATCGAGCATGTTCGCGAGGAACCGCGCCCCGAGCGACGCGAACACTCTCGGGCGTTCGGCTGCAAGATCCCCGGCGCTCGTCACGCGGTCAGCTCCGCTCGCGGATGAAGAAGATGTAGTCCGTGGCTTGCGGCGCGCCGCCCTCGCCTCGCACGATGCGCGCCACCTGCCCGCGATGGTACGCGCCGTGCAGCGCGACGTGCAGCAGGATGTCTTCGACCGTGTTCACGAATTCGTCGCCCTTCGAGTTGCGATAGCGAACCCGTCGTTCGAGTTCATTCGTCGAAAGTGTCTCAGCCAGGAGTGCGAAGCCGGAGTGGTTCTTCGCGCCGAGCGCCGCGCACTGGTCGAGGTCGAGTGCGGGCCAGGCGGAGAACTCCGGTTCGCGCTCTTCGATTCGCGAGAGCCACACGTGCTCGGCGGCCAGCAGGTGCCCGTAGAGCCGGAGCGCATCGAGCGGCGCGGCGTGCATCGCGCGGAGGGCGTTCAGCGTGCGTGCGTCGGCCCACACCATATGGTCGTAGAGCCGCCGGATATGCGCCGTCATGACGAGCGAATCTCCTGTGACAAGCTTTACCTATCGGGTCACGGCCAATCTCGCGCGCGCCGCGCGGCCGCGCTACGCCCGGTCGCGCCGGACCACGAGTTTCTTTCCCTTGATCGACGTCGCGTTGAGCGCGGCGATCACGTGGTCCACGATGTCCTTCGGCACGAGCACCGTCGAATGACGCTCGGCGATCTGGATGGATCCGATCGACTCCGGGCTGAGTTTGGCCTCATTGACGATCGCGCCGACGATGTCGCCGGGCCTGATCTTCAGCTTGCGGCCGCCGCCGATGTAAATGCCGGCCAGCTCGCCCGGGCGGCTGCGCGAGCTCCCCGGCTTCGGAGGGCGCGACCGCTCGAGCGACGCGCGCGGGCCCGCGGAGCGCGCGCTCGATCCCGGGCGTTCCGCCGCCGAGGGAATCTCCGCTTCCTCTTTCTCGCCCGCTGGCGACTCCGCGCGCTTCACCGCCGCCGCCGCCACGTCCAGCAGGCTGAATTCCTCCGCGAGCGACTCGACGATGGCGCGGAACGGGTCGAGTCCGCCCGCGATGATCGCTTCCCGCAGCGCGGCACGCGTCACCTCGAGGCGCCGCTCGCGCAGGTCGGCCACCGTGGGCACCGCCGCGATTTCGATCTTCTGCTTCGTGAGCAACTCGATGTTGCGGAGCATGCGCTGTTCACGGGGCTCCGCGAAGGTGATCGCCACACCGGCGCGCCCCGCGCGCCCCGTGCGCCCGATGCGATGCACGTACGACTCGGCAGCGACCGGCACGTCGTAGTTCACCACGTGCGACACGTGCTGCACGTCGAGGCCGCGCGCGGCGACGTCGGTCGCGATGAGCAGGTCGGTCTTGTTCGCGCGGAACTTCTTCATCACGCGATCGCGCTGCTCCTGGTTGAGCCCGCCGTGCAGCGCCTCCGCGCGATACCCGTGCGCGTTGAGCGTCTCCGTGAGCTCGTCCACCTCCGTGCGCGTGCGGCAGAAGACGATGGTCGAAACCGGCTGCTCGACGTCGAGCACGCGGCTGAGCGCCGCCATCTTGTTCGCGCGGGCCACGATGTACGCCACCTGCCGCACCTTCGTGAGCGTTCCCGCCGCCACGGGCTCTCGCTCGATGCGAATCGTCGTCGGCTTGCGCAGGTGCTTCGCGGCGATCGCGGAGATGCGCGGGGGCAGCGTCGCCGAGAAGAGCGCGGTCTGCCGCTCGGGCGGTGTGGCGGAAAGAATCGCCTCGAGATCCTCGGCGAACCCCATGTCGAGCATTTCGTCGGCTTCGTCGAGCACGACCATCTTCACGGCCGCCAGGTGGAGCGTGCGACGCCGGATGTGGTCGAGGGCGCGGCCCGGCGTGGCCACGACGACGTCCACGCCGCGCTTGAGCGTGCGAATCTGGCCCTCCATCGACGCACCGCCGTAGATCGGCACTGCGATCACGCCCAGCGGCTTCCCGTACTTGTGGACCGCCTCGGCCACCTGCATCGCGAGCTCGCGCGTCGGCACGAGAACCAGCGCCGCGGTGCGTTCGCGCGTAGGAGCATTGGGGGCGACGAGATGCAGCAACGGCAGCGCGAACGCGGCGGTCTTTCCCGTTCCCGTGGCGGCCTGGGCAAGCACATCGTGCCCCTCGAGCAGCAGAGGAATGGCGGCGCGCTGGATGGGCGTCGGCTCTTCGTACCCGAGCGCTGTGAGCGAGGCGAGGAGCCGTTCGTCGAGTCCGAGAGTCGAGAACCCAGCGGTAGATTGTGAGTTCTCAGTGCGTGGCGTCATGCAGGAAACATACCCGATCAGCGGGGTGGGGCGCTGGCGCACGCCGTTCCCCCACCGCAATTTCGAAATGTCCCGATCCAACCTGTCGCCTGGAGACACCGATGGCCCCCACCTTCCCGTCCGTCGATAACGCCACTTTGAAGGCACTGCGCAAAGGTGATACGAGTGCCCTCGAACGCATTCACCGCGCCGCCTATGCCGCCGTCCTCGCCGAGGCCAGCCATCAGAGCGGCGACACCAGCTTCGGGCCGCCCGTCGCCGAACTCGCGATGCTCACGGTTTGGGAGGCTCGCGCGAACATCGAGAACGCCGAGGAGCTCGAGGACGCGATCCATGCCGCCGTGCGCGGCGGCGTGACTCGCGAGCAGCGCCGGCGTGCGGCGCACAAGGACGGGGGAACACCGTCGGCCGCGGGCACGGTGGACTCGACCTGGACGCACATCAAAGCCGAGATCGCCAAGATGTCGGCCACTCCGGGAGCCCGGAAGCACTCGGAACCCAAGCATCACGTCGAGAAAGTGGATACCGACGGCGGGCGCGGTGTCATGATCGCGGTCGGCGTCCTGCTGCTCGGCGCGGCGGCGGTCGGCGGCTGGTTCGTGCTGCAATCCGGTGCGCACGGCCAGGCCACCTCATCGTACACCCTCCCCGACGCGAAGAACGTGACGGTGACGGTCGGCCAGCGTGGCAACCTTCCGCTCGGCCCGGGCGACACGGCCGCGATCGGATCCGACAGCAGGATCACGGTCGGCGGCGATTACGGAACCAAGGTTCGCGCGGTGAGAGTGGATGGGAGCGCCAACTTCCACGTGTCGAGCGGCGTGCACTTCGAGGTGAACGCGAAGGATGTGTCGATCGGCACGACGAGCGGGTCGTTCGCCGTTCGCGCGTACAAGGACGATCCCGCGATCATCGTGCGCGCGAAGGAAGGCGACGTGAAGGTCGACAGCCCGAAGGAATCAAAGACGATCTCCGCCGGGAAGTCGATTGCCGTAGCGAAGGACGGCACGATGTCGGAGCCCGCGCCCGCAGAGGTCGATCAGGCGCTTGGCTGGACGGAGGGCAAGGTCGATTTTACGAACACGCCGCTGAAGGTCGTGATGGCCGAGATGGCGCGCTGGTACGATCTCCCGGTGACGACGAAGGATACGTCGCTGTACTCGCGGCCGGTCACGATGGCCGTGGCGCTCGACTCGAAGAAGGACGCGATCGCGGCGCTGGAGCAGAGCGCATCGGTGAAGTTCACCTACGATAAGGATTCGAAGCCGGTGCTGCAGGACGCGCCCAAGAAGGCCGGGAAGCCGGCCAAGGCGGCGCCCGCGAAGAAGAAGGGGAAGTAGCCGCTTCTCGAGCTCGCGCAGGCAAGCTGTACCACGAGTAAACGGTTGTTGGTCATTGGTCCTTGGTTAACGAATTAGCCCTGACCACGAGCGCCGTCGCGCGGCTCGGTGCCAGGGCTAATTTGTTAACAAACGACCAACGACCAACGACTGTTTACCCGCAGTATCAGGTAACCAAAAAGTCCTACCTTTTCGCTCGCCTCAGATCCTTGAACCGAATCATGTGCCTCTGCTGCTCATCGTACAGCGTCAACCCCAGCGCCCGAACCCCCTTCCGGATCGTCATCACCGGCGCCCCGTGGAAGATCGGGTTCTCGTCGTGCGCCCGCTGCAGCATGTAATTCGGAATGCGCGGACCCAGATGGTGCACGTGGTGCAGGCCGATGCTCCCGGTGAACCACTGGAGCACCCTCGGCAACCGCAGATATGAGCTCCCCTGGACCGCGGCCGTCGCGTAGTCCCAGTTCTCGTGCGATTCCCAGTACGCGTCCTCGAACTGGTGCTGCACGTAGAACAGCCATACGCCCGCCATCGTCGCGAGATAGTACGCCGGCAGGTAGATGACCAGCAGCGACTGCGCGCCCGCGGCGAGAACCAGCGTCGCAATGAGCCCGCCGATTGCCACGTTCGTCATCCACACGTTCCAGAGCTGCTTCGTGCCGGTCGCGATCCCGCGTGAGCGGAAGCGCTGCAGCACCATCATGTGCAGGGGTCCAAGCCCGAGCAGGACCGCCGGATTGCGGAACAGCCGGTAGCGGAACCGTCCCCACGCGTTCAACGCGAGGTACTCGCGCACGGTGATCGTGGTGACGTCACCGTTGCCGCGGCGGTCGAGGTCGCCCGAGGAGGCGTGGTGCAGGGCATGCTCCCGCCGCCACTGTGCATAGGGGGTCAGGGTGAGGATGCCGGTGATGAAGCCGACGGTGTCATTGACCTTGGGCCATGGCAGGAACGACCCGTGCGAGCAGTCGTGCATGATGATGAACGTCCGGATGATGAATCCCGCGGCCGGCAGGATCAGGGCGATCGTCACCAACGGCGCCACGTGGAGCATCCGGTGCATGGCCACGAGGGTCACCACCAGCAGGCCCAGCGTCGTCACCAATTGAAAGAGCGACCGGCCCACACGCGATCCCTGATAGCGCGCGACCACTTTGCGCCAGTCAGAGCCACGGGACTCGGGCCGCTCCGGAACTTCGTCGTTCACCTTCTCCGGTTCAGCACTCATAGTATTCTCCAGTTATCTCAATCTACCCGAAAGGCCGGAATTCGGACCGCCGGCCCGGGGAGGTTGCGCTAAGTGGAGGTATGCATTAGGCTTCGATCAGGACAATTGCGCATTCGGCGCGCACGTCCGACTGACCACAGGGCCCTGCTCTCGCGGTGGCCCTTTTGTTTTTGTCAGGCACAGCCGACGGTCTAACACCAGTAAGGAGTAGCACAATGCGTACGACAGGTACCGTGAAGTGGTTCAACGACGCGAAGGGCTTCGGATTCATCACGCCCGAAGACGGCGCGAAGGACTGCTTCGTCCATCATTCGGCCATCCAGGGCCAGGGTTTCAAGTCGCTTGCCGAAGGCGAGCGCGTGGAGTTCGACGTCGTGCAGGGCCAGAAGGGCCCGGCCGCGGAGAACGTCACCAAGCTCGGCTCGTAAGTTCGAATGATCGAAGTCAAGCTTGACGAAGGCGACAAGATCGACTGGGCGCTCAAAGCCTTCAAGAAGAAGGTGATGAAATCAGGGATCTTGCGTGAACTGCGGCGCAGGCGGCACTACGTGAAGCCGAGCGAGGCTCGGCAGCTCAAGTCCGCTGCGGCTCGCCGGCGAGGAAAACCGAAGCGTCAGGCTCGATAGCCAGGAGAGGCAATGATCGGACCGTTCCAGTTCGAAGATGGTGGACGAGCGTATGCGTGCACCGTCGAAGAACGACGGACGGCGCCTATGGGAAAGTGGTGGTGGTTCGAAGTAAGCGGCGATGGGCAGCGATATGCTCCCTTCGAAGCTGAAACGAAAGACACACAGACCTCGGTGAAGTCCCGCGTCATCGCTTTTTACAACGCCCGGCTTGAACGCCTCGCGCAACCCGTCGTGCCCAGGCAACACTGGGCCCGCCGGGACAAACCGGCAGCTCCCGCTGCGCCCAAGGAAACTTAGGCTTGCGGAACTGAAAATCAGATGCGCGCGGTCACCTCGGTGGCCGCGCGCATTTGCCTTTTAACGGCGAGTAATCGGTCGTTGGTCATTGGTCGTTGGTTCTTGGCAGTCGCTAATGACCAAGAACCAACGACCAATGACCGATTACCCGCGGCTAGTCACTCCGCGTGGATCACCTCCAGCGGGTTCACCCGCATCGCTCGTCTTGCCGGCACGACTGTCGCGATCGTCGCCACGATCACCAGCGCCACCGGTACCAGTACGAACGTCAACGGATCGTGCACCCCCGTGCCGTACAGCAGCTTTCGCATGAACTCCGAGAGCATCCATGCGCCGGCGAGACCCGCCGTGAGTCCGAGTCCGATCACCCACACCATCTCGCCGGCGACGAGCTTCACGAGCACCGGTCCCGTCGCGCCCAGTGCCGCGCGAATCCCGAACTCCCGCGAACGCTGCGCGACGCCGTACGCGATGACGCCGTAGAGTCCGAGCGCGGCGAGCGCCAGCGCGAGTGCCGCGAAAACGCCGAGTAGCAGCGACGCGAACCGGGCGGGCGCCGTGGATGAAGCGACGATCTTCTCCATCGTGGTCGCGGTCCCCACCGCGAGCGCCGGATCGAGCCCCCGGATCGCGGAACGCACGAACGGCAGCATCGCCGCGGGATCGCCCGACGTGCGAAGCGAGATCGTGTACGGACGGCCGCTGCCCTGCGCCGACGCGAGGAACACTTCGGGCACCGCGCGGACGGCGACGTCGCTCTGCGGGAAGTCGGCGACTACGCCGACGATCGTCCGGTGAACGTCGCCGACGTCGGCCTGATCGAACTGCTGGCCCACCGCGTCGCCGTTCGGAAAGAAGATCTTCGCGGCGGCCGCATTGAGCACCGCGACGGGGGCGCTCGAGCTGTCGTCCGTCGCCAGGATTCCGCGCCCCGCGCGGACGGGGACGCCGAAGGTCTCGAAGAACCTGCCGCCGACGGTGCCCTGCGAGAGCGTGACTCCGGCAAAGGCGCTCTGCACGGGCAGCGTCCTGCTCGAGTTCACTCCCCTCAGCGGCGGCGAACCGTATGCCACGTCGACCACGCCGGGCGTGCCGGCGAGGCGCGTCGCGAGGCGGTCGAAGAACTCGCGGACGCGGTCGCTCCCCGGATATCGCGCGTTGGGCAGCGACAAGTTCACCACCAGCATATGATCCGGCCGGAATCCGAGCTCGACGCTCGCGAGGCGGTCGAGACTCCGGATCAGCAGTCCGGCGCCCGCGAGCAGGACGACGGCGATCGCGAGCTGCGCTGCCACGAGCGTGCGGCGCAGGCGCGCGGCGAATCGTCCGGAACCCTCCCGCGCGCCGCCTCCGCCAAGTGCCGAACGGGGATCGCGCCGAGCCGCGCGCAGCGCCGGTCCGATTCCCACGAGGAGCGCGGAGCACAACGTGATCAGCGCGGTGAACGCGACCACCCGACCGTTGAGCGCGATTCCACCTGCGGTCGCGATGGCTTCGGGACTCAAGCCGACGAACAGGCGCGTCGTCCACACCGACACTAGTAGTCCGGCCGTCGCTCCCGCGAGCGCGAGGATTCCGCTCTCCGCAAGCACCAACCCGATGAGCGTTCGACGCGAGGCGCCGAGCGTCACGCGTACCGCGAACTCCCTTTGGCGCCGGACGGTGCGTGCGAACACGAGGTTCGCGACGTTTGCGCACGCGATCAGCAGGAGCAGCAGCACCGCGCCGAACAAGATCGTCAGTGCCGGCCGCGCGGAGCCGAAGAACTGGTCGTGGAGCGGCATCGCGAGCGGTTCCATCCCACGCGATGACGCGACGAGTTGCGCATCGGCCCGGCGCGAGAGATTCGTCAGCTCGCTCTGCACGGCGCTGAGCGGAATGCCTGGACGCGGCCGGGCCACGACACTTCCCCACCAGTAGACGTTCGGTCCCGACGGACGCTTCCATGGGAGGATGAAATTCGAATGCGGCGGAAACTCGAGTCCGCCACGGAGCACGCCGATGACCATGCGCGGCCGGTCGTTGAACTGGATCATGCGTCCGATGATGCCGCTGTCGGCGCCGAAATGCGTTCGCCAAACGGCGTCGCCCAGCACGACCACTGGCGCGGCCGCGCTGTCCTGGTCGGCGCTCGAAAAGAAGCGTCCGAGTTCGGGCGTCAAGCCGAGAATCCCGAACAGCTCTGCGGTCGCCTCGGTGCCGACGACCCGCTCCGCCAGCGCGTTGCCGGCGACCGTGGCGTCCGTGCGGTTGTAGATCGCGACCGACGCGATCGTCCGGCTCGCACGCTGCCACTCGCGAAAATGCGGCTCGAGCACTTGATCCTGCGTGACGCCCTTCACGACGCTCGAGACGCCGATCAGTTCACCGGCGTTCGCGTAGGGCAGGGGGCGCAGCAGCACGGCGTGGATGAAGGCGAACATCGTGCTGTTGGCGCCGATCCCCAGCGCCAGCGACAGAACGACCGCGAGCGTGAACGCCGGGGCCCGCCTCAGGGATCGCATGATGTACGCGAGATCGCGCACTCGATCCTCGATCGGCCGGACTCCGCGTGCGTCTCGCGCCTCTTCCTTGTGGCGCTCGATACCGCCGAACGCCACGCGTGCGCGGCGCGCGGCTTCGGTGGCGTCGAGACCGCCGCGGGTGAGCTCCTCCGATTCGAGCTCGAGATGCAGCCGCATCTCGTCGTCCATCTCGCGGTCGAGCGCGGGCTTCGCGAGCAGGGCGCGCAGGCGGCGTCGCAGTCTGTAGAGAATGCTCATGTCTGCCTCCGGTCAGCGTGCCTGGAGGACTTGCTCGATGGCAACCGCGAACCGCCGCCATTCCGTCCGTTCAGAGGCGAGCTGCCGCCGGCCCTCCGCCGTGAGCGCGTAGAACTTCGCCCGCCGTCCCTCCGGCGAGAGCCCCCACTTCGCGCTCACCCACTCGCGATCCTCGAGACGGTAGAGCGCCGGATAGAGCGAGCCCTGGTTGATCTGCAGCACGTCGTCGGAGATCTGCCGGATCCATTTTGAGATTCTCCAGCCGTGCAGCGGGCCGAAGATCAGGCTCTTGAGGATCAGCAGGTCGAGTGTGCCCTGGAGGAGATCTGTGCGTTCGGCCATGGAATGGGAACGGGAATAGGTTGCCTAGATGTTCGACAACAGAAATGGCGAAAGCGTTGTCGAAGGTCAAGGCATGGGCTGGCCGAACCCCCTAAACGAGTAATCGGTCGTTGGTCATTGGTCGTTGGTCATCGGCATACTGCCAACGACCAAGAACCAACGACCAATGACCGATTACCCGCTTTTCAGTCGTGCCGGTTTACATAGCCGGCCCGATAATCCTGTCGAGCTCCTTCTTCCTCGCTTCCAGATCCGTCCGCAAAACCTTCAACCGATCGACCGCATCCTTGCCCGGTTTCTGATCCGCCCCGTTCGTCATCGAGTACAGATAGGTGATGTGCGTCAGCAGCTTCGGTTCGCTGTAGCGGATCGGTGTGGTGATGATCTTCGCCGCGAGCTCGTTCAGCTTCGTGAGCTGATCGAGCTGCGCACCCGTCGCGCCCTTCAACTTCTGCTGCGCCTGTCTCAGCCGCGCGACCGTCTTGTTCGCGTCGCTCACGAGCTCGCGAACGGCCATGTTGTGGTTGAACTGCGCCTTCAAGTCCTCGAGGGTGATGCCGTCGCGGAGAATGCGCGGATCCTCGACCACCGTCAGCGACTGCGACGTTCTGATGGATCCAGCGGTCAGCCTCACCGAGTAGAGACCCGGCACTGCGGCCGGTCCGTTGCCGCCCTCGACGCCGACGCCGCTCATCGGCCCGGGATACCGCAGGTCCCACGTCATCCGGTGCATTCCCGGATTCTTGTCGAGGCGCACGGCACCGCCGCGTCCGCCGCGTCCGCCACCGCCGCCGCCTTCCTCGTCGGCAGGTGGCGCATTCTCCGCGGGCGACGGTGCCGCAGCCACCGCCGCGCTCGAATACTTCCGCACGACTTTCCCGGCGCCGTCGAGAATCTCGAGCGTCAGCTCGTCCTTCATGCCCGGTGCGAGGTAATAGTCGATCTGCGCGCCCGGTGCGGGATACTGGATCCCACCGCCGCGCCCCACGCCGCCCCCGCCGCCACGACCACCGCGTCCGCGCACCGCCTCCTGCGGCTTGTACAACGTCACCTGTGACGACGCCACCTTCTCGTTCAGCTCACGAAGGGCCGACACGTTGTCCATGATCCAGAACGCGCGCCCCTGCGTGGAGAGCACCATGTCGTTGCGGCCGAACTTGATGTCGGTCACCGGCGTCGCCGGAAGGTTCTGTTGGAACGGATGCCAGTGCGCGCCGTTGTCGAACGAGATATGCATCGCGAATTCCGTGCCCGCATACAACAGCCCGGCGCGCACGGGATCCTCGCGCACCACGCGCACCGGCTCGTCCCTCGCGATGCCGTTCGTGCCGTCCGTCAGCTTCGTCCACGTCTTGCCGTAGTCGTCGGTCTTGTAGATGTACGGAGCGAAATCGCCGCCGAGCAGGAAGCGATAGTAGGCGTAGTACGCCGTGCCCGGCCGGTGCGGACTCGGCTCGATATTCTGCACGCGCCCGCCCGGGGGCATGTCCTTGGGCGTGATGTTCGTCCACGTCTTGCCGGCGTCGCGGGTCACGTAGAAGAGACCGTCGTTCGATCCCGTCCAGATGAGTCCCGGCGTGATCGGCGACTCGCGAATCGAGTAGACCACGCTGTACACCTCTTCGCCCGTCGCGTCGCGCGTGATCGGCGTGCCGCTCGCCTCCTGCGGCTCGCCCTTCGGGAACGCGGTGAGATCGGGACTGATGCGCTCCCACGTCACGCCCTCGTCGCGCGTGCGGTGCACGTACTGCGAGCCGTAGTACACGGTCGCGGCCTCGTGCGGCGAGACTTCCATCGGCGACACGCGCTGGAATCGATAGGTCAGCGTGGCGCCGCCGTTTCCGTAGAGCGACTCGGCGCCCACCCAGTACTGCCGCTCCTCGCCGCTCTTCACGTTCATGCGGCTGAACTGTCCCTTGCACGAACCGTAGACGATGTCGGGATTGGTGCGGTTCGGAATGATCGGGCCCGTCTCGCACCCCGGACCGGTGCGCCACTCCTCGGCCTGGCCCGCGCCGAGCGGGAGCGACGGCACGATCAGCGTGGTGTTGTCCTGCTGCGCGCCGTAGACGCGGTACGGATACTGGTTGTCGAGCGCCACCTGGTAGATCTCCGCGGTCGGCTGGTTGTCCTGCGTGCTCCAACTGCGACCTCCATCCAGCGACACATTCGTTCCCCCATCATTAGACTGGATCATGTAGTCCGAGTTCTTCGGGTTGATCCACATGTCGTGATGGTCGCCGTGCGGCGCTTGCGCGTTGCGGAACGTCTTGCCGCCGTCGGTGCTCTTGAACCAGCCTTCGTTGCCGACGAAGACGACGTCGGCGTTGTTCGGATCGGCCTCGAGCGTGGTGTAATAGAACGGGCGCGTCCAGATGTTCTGCGAGCCGTTGATGAGCGCCCAGGTCACGCCGGCGTCCTCGGAGCGATAGAGACCGCCGCCCGGTAGCGCTTCGATGAGCGCGTAGACGCGGTTCGGCTGTGACGCGGGAATCGAGACGTTGCTCCGGCCGAACAGTCCGGTCGGCAGCCCGCCGCCGAGCTTCGTCCAGGTATCACCACCATCCGTACTCTTATAGATGCCGCCCTCCTTCGACCCGCTGACGATCGTCCATGGCTTGCGCTGTCCGTGCCAGATCGAGGCGAAGATCACGTTCGGATTGCCGGGCTGCAGCTCGAGGTCGGCTGCGCCGCTGCTGTCGGAGACGTAGAGGATCTTCTTCCAGGTCGCGCCGCCGTCGGATGAGCGGAACACGCCGCGGTCCACGTTGGGCGTGTACGGATTACCGAGTGCGGCGACATAGACGAGGTTCGGGTTCGCAGGATGCACGCGGATCGTCGAGATCTGGCCGACGTCCCTGAGACCGGTGAACGTCCACGTCTTGCCCGCATCGACCGACTTGAACATCCCCCGGCCGATCGAGACGTTGCTGCGGATCTTCGACGATCCGGTGCCCGCGTAGATCGTGTTCGGGTCGGACTGCGCGACTTCGATCGCGCCCATGGAGCCGACCGGAAGCTGGCCGTCGGAGATGTTGAGCCAGCTGTGCCCCGCGTCGGTGGTCTTCCAGATGCCGCCGCCGGTGGAGCCCATGTAGAACGTTTGCGGCGCGGAGGGCACGCCCGTCACGGCGGTGACGCGGCCGCCGCGGAGCGGGCCGATCATGCGGTAGCGCAGCGCCGAATAAAGCGCGGGATCGTACGACGCGGCCAGCTGCATCGGTTTTTTCGCGTCGGCCGGCGTTGGATTGGACTTCGCGGACGACGCCGGCTGCGCCGCCGGCGGGGATTTAGCGGCTTGCGCGTATGCGCCGATCGGCATGGCGAACAACAGGGCGATCGTGAGCGCCGGGCGGCGGCTATTCGAGCGAAGCATGTTGTCTCCTGTGGGCGGTACTTCGGGCGGTACTTCGGGCGGTACTTCGGGCGGTACTTCGGGCGGTACTTCGGGCGTTACTTCGGGCGGTACTTCGGGCGTTACTTCCTTGAAGTTATCAACGCGGGGCGTATGCTAAGCGAATGAGAATGCCCTCACGAACTATTACGCTTGTCATCGGCCTTTCATTGACGGCGTGCTCGCAGCGTCCAGTTGATCCGGCGCTCGAGCGGTACATCGCCTCCATCAAGGCGGTGGACGATCACGCGCATCCGATGCTGCAACTCCCTCCGGGTGCGAAGCCCGACACCGAATATGACGCCCTTCCGCTCGACGCGCTTCCACCGATGACGCTTCCGGCGCGGCTCCGCGCCGATCATCCGGACTGGATCGCCGCTCAGCGCTCTGTGAAGGGACGCCCGATCAAGAGCCCCGCGGAAGCGCTCGATTTCGCCGGCATCGACGTCATGCTTTCGAATCGCGTGGCGATGGGCGCCGGTCTCACCTCGCCGCGCTTTCTCTGGGTCCCGTTCGTGGATGCGTTGATGCTGCCGCTCGACGGACGGCTCGAATCAGCGCGCACCCCCGACACGCGATCGCTGTACGCGCTCGAGACGAAGCTGCTGCACCGGTACATGAACGACCTCGGCATCGCGAAGCTGCCTGCGTCGCTCGATGATTATGTGAAGACCGTCGTGACGCCGACGCTCGGGCGGCAGAAGAAGGGCGGTGCGGTCGCGGTGAAGTTCGAGGCGGCGTACCTGCGCGCGCTCGATTTCGACGATCCGGATCCCAACCTCGCGCGCCTGGTCTACTCCCGTTTCGCATCGGGTGGCACGCCGGGGCGGGCTGAATACAAGACGCTCGAGGATTATCTCTTTCGCGTCATTGCACGCGAGGCGGGCCGGCTCGGCCTCTCCGTTCACATCCACTGCACCGACATCGCCGGCAGCTTCTACTCCGCTCGCGGCGCCGACCCGTATCTGCTCGAGAGCGCCTTCAACGACTCGACGCTTCGCGCGACGAAATTCGTGATCATCCACGGCGGCTGGCCGCTCGTTACGCATACGCTGTCGCTGATGGCGAAGGGCAACGTGTACGCGGACATATCAATGGCCGACATGGTCGCCGAGCCGCGGCAGTTTGCGAACGCGCTGCGCATGTGGCTGAACGAGTATCCCGACCGCGTGCTCTTCGGCACGGATGCGTTCGCGGGCGGGCCGGACCAGACGTGGGAGGCGGGCGCGCTGCTCGCGGCGAACTCGGCGCGGCGGGCGCTCGGGCTGGCGCTCACCGGGATGCTGCGGGACGGCGTGGTTACGCGTGAACGGGCCGAACAGCTCGCGCGGATGGTGCTGCGCGAGAACGCAGTCGCTCTCTACGGCTTGGGCGCGGCTGGCGCTGCGGCCACCGGTGCCTCGGCGCGCAGCGTTCCGGAGCGGAGCGCGCCAGCGCGTAGCGTTCCATAAGTCTCGCGGATCTTCCGCACGTAGCCGAGTGTCTCGCGGTAACGCCAGCGCGGCACTTCGGGAGCGACGCGCTCGATGTTCGGCCAGCGCAGTTCGTCGAGCTGCTTCGCGCGGGCGGCGGCCGTCGCGCGCGAGATGGTTCCCTCGCCGGCGTTGTAGCTGCCGAACATGAACCTCGTCCGGTCGGAGTCCGGGCCCACGGGCTCCCATAGCCGCCAGAGGTAGCGGTCGTGCATGATCCCCGCCGCGATGTTCCACTCGGGGTCGTCGATGGACTCGAACTCCGGACGCTTCGACTGGATCTCCTGGAACGTCGAGGGCATGAGCTGCATCACGCCGCGCGCGCC
>Ga0209014_10000972_pt1 | contig 17076 bp, 14 predicted proteins | sample BarGraNGADG00212_FD_184491 | JGI IMG/M metagenome (GOLD analysis project Ga0209014, IMG submission 184491) | Arctic peat soil microbial communities from Barrow, Alaska - Barrow Graham LP Ref core NGADG0002-212 (SPAdes) (version 2) | ecosystem: Environmental > Terrestrial > Soil > Wetlands >...
GGCGGGCGCGCCCGGCGATTGCATCCAGTTCGGGCGCCGGCCAACCAGGCGCGACGCGGCGCGCGGTCCCAGGATGTGGCGCAGGTCGTAGCCCTCCCCCGCGCGCTCATCGGCCGGGCGCTGGTCGTCGTCGACCGCGCCTTCATCCATGGCGACGAGTCGGGGACCATGCATCAGCTCGGCCGGGATCTCCATCAGGAAGCGGGAGGGGACTGAGAAGCCGCCTCTGCCCCATGTGGCGCGGGTAGCGGCGTGGGTCAGGTACAGCCTGTGGCGCGCGCGTGTGAGCCCCACGTAGGCGAGGCGGCGCTCCTCCTCCATCTGGCGCTGATCGTCGAGCGCGCGCGAGTGCGGGAAGACGCCTTCCTCGAGCCCGGTGATGAACACCGCGTCGAACTCGAGGCCCTTGGCCGCGTGGAGCGTGATCAGCGTGACGGCATCGGCGTCCTTCTCGTACGAGTCCTGGTCGGCCACAAGGGCCGTCTCCTCGAGCAAGCGGTCGACGGCATCCTCAGGCTCGAGATCGGCGTAGCGCGTCACCACCTCGCGCAGCTCGAGCAGGTTGGCCCAGCGATCCTCGCCCTCCTGCGAGCCGTCGAGCAGCATCTGGCGGTAACCGGACTCCTCGAGCACGACGTCCATCAGCTCCGGCAGGTCAAGGACTCCGATCCGCCGACGCAGGCGCTCGATGATCGCCACGAACGCAGCGATCGACGAGCGCGTCCGCGTGGCGAGCTCGCTGCCGGCCTGTGCCCCCGCGAGCGCCTGGAGCGCCTCCCACACGTTCCCGCTGCGCCGGCTCGCCTCGGCCCGTAGTGCCGCGATCGTCTTCTCGCCGATGCCGCGCGGCGGGACATTGATGACTCGCTCGTAGGCGGCCGTGTCGACGTCACTGCGCAGCACGCGCAGATATGCCAGCGCGTCCTTGATCTCGCGGCGCTGGTAGAAGCGCGTGCCACCGACCAGCTGGTAGCGCAGGCCATAGCGCAGGAACGCTTCCTCTATCGCCCGGCTCTGGGCGTTGGTTCGGTACATGACCGCGAGATCGCGCAGGTTGTAGGTGCGCTCGTCGCCCTCGTCGGCGCGCCGCGCGAGCCACGACCCGCCGGCGCCACGGCCGCCGACGAGCGCCTCCACCTGGCGCGCGACCCACTCCGCCTCCTCGTCCTCCGAGTCGGCCTCGAAGCGCTCGATGAGCACCCCGCGCGGGTTCTCGGTCCACAGCTTCTTCTCTTTGCGCGCCTCGTTGCGCGACACGACGGCGTGCGCGGCGTCGAGGATCAGCTGCGTCGACCGGTAGTTCTGCTCGAGCTTGACGACCGTCGCGTTGGGGTAGTCGCGCTCGAAATCGAGGATGTTGCGCAGGTCCGCGCCACGCCACGAATAGATGCTCTGGTCGTCGTCGCCGACCACGGCGAGGTTCTTGCGCTTGCCGGCCAGGTGGCGTATCCACAGGTATTGCGCGCGGTTGGTGTCCTGGTACTCGTCGACGTGCAGGTAGCGCCAGCGATCCTGGTAGTGGGCAAGCACGGCGGGCGCCTCGTCGAACAGGCGCACGGCTTCATTGAGCAGGTCGTCGAAATCGAGCGCGCTGGCAGCCTTCAGGCGCGACTGATACGCCCGATACGCGCGGGCAGCGATCTCCTCCTGGTATCCACGGGCCGCGCTCTCAGCCTGCTCCGGACCGAAAAGATCGTTCTTCCATCGTCCGATCTGGCCCAGGATCGCCTGCGGCCGCAGCTCGCTGCCGGCGAGGTCCAGATCACGCAGCACGAGCTTGATCGTCGAAGTCTGGTCGTCGGTGTCGTAGACCGCGAACCGTGGGTCGATGCCGATTGCCGCGCCGTCGCGCCGCAGCACGCGCGCGCAAAGCGAGTGGAAGGTGCCCATGGCGACGTCGCGCGCCTGTTCGCCGACGAGGGCGAGGATGCGCGCGCGCATCTCGGCTGCGGCCTTGTTGGTGAACGTGACCGCCAGGATCTGCCACGGCTTGACGCCACGGACGCCGACGAGGTACGCGACGCGATGGGCGAGCACTCGCGTCTTGCCGCTGCCCGCGCCGGCGAGGATGAGCAGCGGCCCCTCGGTCGTGGTAACGGCGCGGGCCTGCTCGGGATTGAGGCGCGAGACGATCGACTTCGCGAGCTCGTCGCGTGCCTTGCTGTCCGCCTCCTCGTCGCGCTCCGGTTGGCGCAGCCTGGAAAGATCTAGCGAGCCGCGCGACGAGAACCAGTCCGCGACATGAGGCGCCTCGTCGTCCGTCAGCGGCTCCCCGCCGGGCTGACTGGCCTTGCTGCGTCGTCCGGACGGTCGTGGGTCGACAGAATCCTCGGCCGGCTCGAGATCGACGCCGGGCACCTCATGGGGTAGCGGAGGCAGCTCCTGCCGATCGTTGTCGAGCTCGTCGAACAGTCCCTTCACTGGCCCGATCGTAACGCGGCAGAGCATCGGGCGGGCTCATCGGGTGCCGTGCCAGACGACTGACGTATCCTCCCGCAACCCAGTCCTTGAGGAGATTCCAAAGTGCGCGCAACCAAGCTGGCCTCCCTGGCCCTGCTCGCCGTCGCGATAACTGCATGCACAAGCGTGGCACCGGCGTCGACGCCCTTCGTGAGCACCCCGATCACACCACCGCCGGGTACCAGCACATTGCCCTCGGCAGGTTTGCCCACGCTGCCAGTGCAATCAATTCCCGCCGTGGCGTCGCCCAGCGCTGCGCCGCCGACGATTGCCCCGCAGACCGCCTCTCCGACAGCGGAGCCGACCAAGACGCCCAAACCGACCAAGAAGCCGACACCCACGCCGAGCCCGACGCCCACGCCGATTGCCGGCGACATCGAGGTCAACTTCGATATGTCGTCCATCCCGAACCCCTGGAACAACAACACCGATTACACGATCCGCGTCTACATCGCTGCGCTCAGCACGCAGAATCTTCCGAACGTGCACGTGAAGCTGGTGGCCCAGAACGAAGGCGTGTCTTTCAAGTTCGACACTGGCCCTATAGCCATCACCGACAGCTACTACCACGACATCGTGGTCAACCTGCCCGCGATCGGGCCGTCGGCCCTGATCCTCAGCGCATCGATGCCCGATGGCTATGCCGACACGAACAAGGCCAATAACTCCAAGTCCGTAACCATCGACGTCCAGCTCGCCCCGTGATGGTCATCGGCTTGCCGATGGCGTTCGTGCCACGGCCGTGGTGCCGGCCGGCGCCTTCGGCCCAGTAGTAGGCCGAAACCACCCGTCTCGGTTTACGGGACGGTTGTGGCGAGGTACGCCTCGTTGTCGGTCTCGTCGGACTCGACGATGGTGTCGTCCGGGTCGAGCAGGACGTAAACGGTGTAGCCGCCTGACGCGGGGAAACGGACCCCGTTGGTGATCGGGTCTGTTGCTCCTGCCGTTACTGAATGGGTGAGGTCGTGGCGGGCCAGATCGTACTTAGTGCTGGCCGAGTCATAGGCAAAGATGTAGAAGACGGGATCGACAGCATCCGCGCTTCCATTGTTACCTATGGTGAACGCGACCTCGTAGATGTCTGATCCGGCTGTGGGAGGAGTGACCATGAGCGATCCCTCGACGTAGAGGTTCGGCAGGTCTACCGCCGTCGCAGTGATCTGCTTTGTGTTGTCGTTCTCGTTCGACTCGGCGATGTCGTCGTAGAAGTCGGCTGTCGCCGTGATCGTGTAGTCCGCCGCGTTGCTGACATTGGCGTTGAACGCCACCTGCGTCGAGGCGCCAGCGGCGAGCGAGGCGACCGATATCTCCGCGAACTGGAACGAGTGCTGGCCGTCAGTGGTGTCTGCCTGCGCGCCGACATAGAAGCTCGCTGCGTCGGCTGAACCGTCGTTCTTCACTGTCACCTTGAGCGGCGTGTCGGTGTTGATCAGCCACGGGTCGGCGCCAAGGGCAAGCTTGGATACGACGAGGTTAGGAGCCCTAAGTGTGGGCGTGCCTGTCGGGCGTGGCTTCTTGGTGGCCGCCGGCGTTGGCGTCGCAGGTTGGGCAGTCGCGGCCTGCGAAGGCTCGACGGGCACCGTCGGCTGGACCGAGGCCGGTGCGATTGACGACGCGCTGCTGGGAGCACCCGACGCGGCGGGCGAGGCGCTTTGCACAGGAACCGAGATGACGATCGACGCTGTCGGGGCAATCGTTGTGCACCCCGTGGCCAGGATCGACATCAGCGCGAAGACCGCAGCAATCTTCACCGAACACTCCTCCGCTTACGGCGCACGGCCGTTCTCGATGAGCCTACTACCTCGCCGCCGGCAGCCCCAAGGTCGACATCGAGGGGTCGGGCGCGACGTGCGCGACGGGCAGTCTGGCCAAGCGACTTACGGGACCGTTACGTCGAAACGCGCTTCGTTGTCGTCCTCGCTCGATTCGTCGACGACGCTGCCCGAATCGAGGTACGCGTAGACGGCATAGTTGCCCGGCGCGGGGAAGTTGTTTCCGGACCAGATTTCCTCGCCGGTGCTGGCACCGGCGGCAATGACCGGGCCACCCTCGGTCGTGCAGCACTCGAACGGGTCAAACGTGCCGGACGTCGTATCGGAGTTCCAGGTGAAGCCAACGTCGAATGAATCCGTCACATCATCCGTGCCCGTGTTCTGGATGCGCATGTTGAGGTCGTAGCCGTTGTTGGCGGCCTCGTCCGGTGTGATGGTGAATCCGTTCGGCGCGAAGGCGAGGTTGGCCAGGCTGACGGCAGTTTCCGCGAGCGTGTTGGTGTTGTCGTCCTCGTTCGACTCCGTGACCTGCTGATCGGAGTCAGCCTGAGCGGTGTAGGTGTAGTCACCGGGATTGGTCTGCGAAATGTCGACGGCGACCTGCACGGAATCGCCCGTGGCCAGGCCATCGACAGCAGTCGGGCTTTCAGCCCCGCCGCCCAGTCCGTTGTTCTCGGCCCAGCTGATGCCAAGGTCGAAGGTGCCCGCATCCGCCGTGCCGACGTTCTTGATCGTGACCTGGCCGTCGGTCTTGGCTCCAACGATGATTCGATCGACGCTGGATGTGAATTTGGTGATGACCAGGTTGGGCAGCCCCGGGCAGCTCGGCGCGACGGGACTTGACCGGCTTGGGAGTTTTCGGCGGTCGAGACGGAACCGGGGTGAGGGCGAGGCTCGGTGAAGCCTCGGTGATGCTGGGCAGTGCGCTTGGGAGAGCGGCCGACGGCGTAGCGGCGATCACAACCGGTGCCGAAGCTGCGGGTGAGGGCGGCTCAGAAGCCGCGCTGAGCGACGTGCACGCTGCAGCCAGGATCATCGAGCCAACGACGACAACTGCGCGTCGTGGGTCCAGCATCGCAGCAACTCCCATCAGGCGGCCCGTAGGGAAGCGAAGTTAGCAGCAGCTCAGGGCCAGATCGCAGCGGACGGGAACGATCGCCGCCTGCCGCCACGAGAAATGCACTGCGACCTCGGGAAAACGCAACGGGTCGCCCGGCTATAGTCGGCTCGTCCCATGCCTGAAAGCCGCGATCCACACTCGGGCACCGTCACCTTCCTGTTCACCGACATCGAGGGTTCGACCCGCCTGCTCGAAGCGCTCGGGACGGGCTACGCGGACGTCCTGGCGAAGCACCACGCCATCCTGCGCGACCAGATTGCCCTGAGGCACGGCACAGAGGTCAAAACCGAGGGCGATTCGTTCTTCGTCATCTTCCACAGCGCGGCAGAGGCGGTCGAAGCAGCTGTTGGCGCGCAACGCGCGCTCGCGGCCGAGGCTTGGCCAGCGGGCCACCCGGTGCGGGTCCGCATGGGCCTCCACACAGGCGAGGTAGCCCTGGTCGCGAATGAATACGTTGGCCTGGACGTCCACCGCGCCGCCCGGGTCGAGGCGGCCGCGCACGGCGGCCAGGTGCTGATCACGGGCGCCACTCGGGATCTGGTCCAGTCCGTGCTGCCTGATGGGGCGTCGCTGCGCGACATGGGTGAGCATCGCCTGCGCGACCTCGAGCGCCGGGAGCACCTCTACCAACTGGTCGTAGTCGGGCTGACCAACGATTTCGCGCCGCTGCGCACGATGTCCGTGCGCCTTGACCTGTTGCCACGCGACCTGACCAGTTTCGTTGGGCGCGACACGGAACTGGTTCATCTGACCGAGCTGCTGCGAGATACGAGGCTGGTCACGCTGACCGGGCCTGGCGGCACAGGCAAGACGCGCCTTGCGATCGAGGCCGCGCGCCGGGCAGAGTCGACGCTGCCGGATGGCGCCGCGTTCGTGGCGCTCGCGCCGATTCGCGACCCGATGCTCGTGGGGTCGACGATCCGCCAATCGCTTGGCCTGGCCGAAGAGCCGGGAACATCGGGCATCGACACCGTGATCCAGCAGATGCACACCACGCAGGCACTCCTTGTGCTCGACAACCTCGAGCAGCTGCCGGCGGCGTCACCCACGTTGGCCCAGCTGCTGGAAGGCACTGTCGCCCTGAAGCTCCTGGTTACCAGCCGCTCTCCCCTGCACATCTCGGGCGAGCAGGAATTCCCTGTACCGCCCCTCGGTCTTCCAGACGTCGCCGACCGGGACGATATTGAAGCCGCCTCCAGGTCGGAGGCCGTCAGGCTGTTCGTACAGCGCGCGCGCACGGTCCGTCCAGACTTCGAGCTGACGTCCAGCAACGCACGCGCCATCGTCGAGATCTGCGAACGCCTGGATGGGTTGCCACTGGCCATCGAGCTGGCCGCCTCCCGCATCCGGATGCTGCCGCCGGAGGCTCTGCTGACGCGGCTGTCGCGCCGCCTGGACCTGCTCCAATCGAACGCCGCTGATCGCACGGATCGCCAGCGGACGTTGCGTGGCGCGATCGACTGGAGTCACGAGCTGTTGGGCGGCGATGAACGAGCAATCTTCAGGCGCTGCTCGATCTTCGTGGGCGGCTTCCAGTTGGAGGCCGTGGAGGTGGTTGCGCCGGCTGGCGGACCAATCGCCATGGACCTGCTCGACGGAGTCGCCTCGCTGGTCGACCACAGCCTCGTCCGCCAGGGCGAGACCACCGGCGAGCCACGTTTCACCATGCTCGAGTCGATCCGCGAATACGGGCTCGAGCAACTGGCCGCTTCCGCGGAATCCGACACAACAGCAGCCGCCCACTCCGCGTACTACCTGAGCACCGCGCTCGAACTGAGTCCGGGCTTCACGCGTGGGGAAGAGGCACTCAACAAAGCTGAGCGCGAGCACGACAACATCCGATCGGCCCTGCGTTGGGCGATCGACTCTGACATGCTCGAGGTGGCCATGGAAGCGGCCGGCGCGCTGTGGCGCTTCTGGCACCTTCGTGGCCACCTGCGCGAAGGCGAGCGCACGCTGGCCGAGGTCCTCGCCACGGCGCCCGACTCACCCAGTCATGGCCGAGCGCGCGCCCTGTACGGGAAGGCCAGCCTCACCTACTGGCGCGGTGACTATGAGCAGTCGCGACGAGAGTATGAACAGTGCCTGGAGATTGCTGAGGCCACCAACGACGACGTAACCATCGCCGAAGCCCACTACGCGGTCGGCTTCGTTCAGGTCAACGCGCACGACTATGACGGCGCGCGTGCTTCGTACGAGGCCAGCAGAGTGGCTGCAGCGCGCACAGGCGATGAGCTGTCGGTGGCCAACGCGATATTCGGCTCGGCGTTCGTCGATGCAATAGGCGGCCCGTATGGGGACGCGGTCCCCAAGTTCGAGCAGGTGATCCCGGCTTTCGAGCGCATCGGCGACCGTTATGCGTCGCTCAACGCCCAGGGCGCGTTCGGGCGAGTGCTCCAGCTGCTCGGCAGGCTCGATGAAGCGCGTCGATATCACCTGATGGAGTTGGAAGGATCGATCGAGATGGGCGATCGAACGATGACCGCCATGGCGTTCCACGATCTCGGCGCCATCGCTGTCGAGAAGGGCCAGATGGAGCGTGGGCTGCAGTTGGAGGGTGCCTCGCGCGCCATCGGTGACCTGTTGGGCGGTGGTGCTCCGACCGAGCTGGTCAAGGCCAACGATCCCGAGGAGCGGGCATCGGCAAGCGGAATGTCGAAGGCAGAAATCGACCGCTTGATCCGTGAAGGGCGGGCGCTTCCGGAGTCCGCGGCGGTCGCCCTCGCCCGGCACGAGGCGAACGAGCAGGGTGCGTACTGACACATTAGGCGGCAACACCCTCGTCGTCGGTCACGCTCAACACGAATCGAAGGGCCCGAGCCGATTGCTCGGCTCGGGCCTCATGGTTGCGAGTTAACTGATCGACGCGAGGACGCGCCGGATCAGTAGTCCATGTCGTCGCCGTGATTGTGGCCGGCGCCGCCCGCTTCCCTCTTCTCCGGCTTGTCGGTGATCAGAGTCTCCGTCGTCAGCACCATGCCGGCGATCGAAGCCGCGTGCTGAAGGGCAGAGCGCGTGACCTTGGCCGCATCGACGATGCCCTTGTCGTACATGTCGACGTATGCACCGCGGAGCGCGTCGTAGCCCTGCCCGATCGGCAGGAGCTTGACCGCCGCGACGATGACCGAGCCTTCCTGGCCGGCGTTCTCGGCGATCTGCCGGACCGGGGCCTCGAGCGCGCGGCGGACGATGTTGACGCCGATCATCTCGTCGCCCTCGAGCTTCAGCTCGTCGAGCGTCGGGATGGTCTGGAGCAGGGCGGTGCCACCGCCGGCGACGATACCCTCCTCGACCGCAGCTCGGGTGGTCGAAAGCGCATCCTCGATGCGGTGCTTCTTCTCCTTGAGCTCGACCTCGGTCGCGGCACCGACCTTGATTACGGCCACACCGCCGGCCAACTTGGCCAGGCGCTCCTGGAGCTTCTCCTTGTCGTAGTCCGAGGTTGTCTCCTCGATCTGCGCCTTGATCTGCGTCATCCGGCCCTTGATCGCCTCGGGCGAACCGCCGCCGTCGACGAGAGTCGTGTCGTCCTTGGTCGAGACGACGCGCCGGGCATTGCCGAAGTCCTCGGCGGTGACGCTGTCGAGCTTGCGCCCGAGCTCCTCGCTGATGACGTTGGCCCCACTCAGAATGGCCATGTCACGCAGCATCTCCTTGCGCCGGTCGCCAAAGCCGGGGGCCTTGACGGCGAGCACGGAGATGGTGCCCTTGAGCTTGTTCACGACCAGCGTCGCCAGCGCCTCGCCGTCGATGTCTTCGGCAACCAGGAAGAGAGGCTTGCCCAGCTGGACCGCCTTCTCAAGTGCCGGGAGAAGTTCCTGGATGCTCGAGATCTTTTTGTCGGTGATCAGGATGGCGGGGTTCTCGAGAACGGCCTCCATCCGGTCCGGGTTGGTCACGAAGTACGCCGAGATGTAGCCCCGGTCGAACTGCATGCCCTCCGTGTATTCCTTCTCGAGGCCCAGCGACTGGCCTTCCTCGACCGTGATGACGCCGTCCTTGCCGACCTTGTCCATCACCTCGGCAATGGTCTCGCCGACCTCGGGATCCGCGGCGCTGATCGCCGCGACTGCCGCGATCTGCTCGCGGTTGTCGACCGGCTTGGCATTCTTCTTGAGCTCAGCGACGACGCGCTCGACGGCCTTGTCCATGCCGCGTTTGACGATCATCGGATTGGCGCCCGCGGTCACATTCTTGAGACCCTCGGTCACCAGCGCCTGGCCGAGCACGACCGCGGTCGTCGTGCCGTCGCCGGCAACGTCGTCCGTCTTGGTCGCCACTTCCTTGAGCAGCTGCGCGCCCATGTTCTCGAACGGATCCTCGAGATCGATGTCACGCGCGATGGTCACACCGTCGTTGGTGATCGTTGGCGCGCCGAACTTCTTATCGAGGACGACGTTGCGGCCCTTGGGACCCAGCGTCACCTTCACGGCATCGGCGAGACGATCGACGCCGCGCTTGAGACTGCGGCGCGCAGTCTCGTCAAAGATCAGTTGCTTTGCCATTGGTCAGGCGTTCTCCACGATGGCGAGGATGTCCTTTTGCGAGACGATGAGCAGCTCCTCGCCCTCGATCTTGAACTCGGTGCCGGCGTACTTCGCGTAGAGGACCGTGTCGCCCTCCTTGACGTCCATTGGCTCGCGCTTGCCCTCGTCGGTCAACCGGCCCGGACCAGCGGAGATGACCTTGCCCTCCTGCGGCTTTTCCTTGGCCGTGTCGGGCAGGACGATGCCGCTCTTGGTCATCTCCTCGCGCGGAGTGGGCTGAATGACGACCCGGTCGCCGAGCGGCCGAAGCTTCGTCGCAGTGGCAGTCGCCAACGCGTTACCCTCCTGTCAATGATCTCTGTCGCGACGCGCGGCGCTGATGGGTGACGCGCTCAAGGGGCCGCGAACACAACCTCAATGGCTTTTAGCACTCTCGTGGTGAGAGTGCTAGCAGACTAGGGCAGCCGGCGGACGGTTGTCAAGCGTCAACGAGATCGCTCCTGGCGAGGTGAGAGATGACCTTTTCCATAGTCGCCCGTGATCCTGAGACAGGTGACCTGGGCGTGGCCGTGGCATCGAAGTTCCTGGCCGTCGGCTCGGTCGTGCCACACGCCGCCGCCGGCGTCGGCGCGATCGCCACGCAGTCCGCAGCGAACTACCGCTACGGACCGGACGGCCTCGCGCTGCTGCACACCAGCCGCTCCCCGCAGGAGGCCGTCCGCGACCTGACCGAGGCCGACGAAGGACGCGACCACCGACAGATGGGCATAGTCGACTCCCTGGGTCGTGCGGCCACCTACAGCGGCAGCGGCTGCATCGACTGGGCCGGCGGGCGGACCGCGGACAACGTTGCCGCCCAGGGCAACATCCTGACCGGCGCCGACGTGGTCGACGCGTTGATCGAGACGTTCCAGGCCGGTGGCGCCGCGTTTCCGGAGCTGCTGCTCAAGGCGCTCAAGGCGGCTGATGTCGCGGGCGGCGACCGTCGCGGACGCGAGTCGGCGGCGCTGCTGGTCGTGCGCGAAGGCGGCGGTTACGGCGGAGGGTCGGACCGCTGGATCGATCTGCGCGTCGACGATCACCCCAAGCCCGTCGACGAGCTGAGCCGGCTGCTCGAGCTCAACCACCTCTATCTCGATCGGCCCGCAGCCGAGGATCTGCTACCGATCGACGAGAAGCTGGCGCCCGAGATCCAGCGCCGGCTCGAACACGCGGGCTACACGCCGGCGACGATCGCTCGCGGCGGCGGACTGGCCGAGGTCGTCGAGGCGCTTGGGCTGACGCGTACCGGCGAGCCACGCGACCTGCCCGTCGGCTGGGACGTCAGCTGGTCGAACGCGCTCACGGAGTGGATGTCGGTCGAGAACCTCGAGGAGCGCGCCGCGGCGGCGGGCTGGATCGATCCGCGAGTTCTCGCCTTCCTCCGCGAACGAACCGGCGCGTGACCCTCGAGCAGCGACTCGAGCGCGTCTATCGCGTCCGCTTTGACGAGGCTGGCCCGGACGGAACGTTCCGCTCCTCGGGTTTCCTGCGCTTCGCGCAGGACCTGGCCTGGCTTCACTCCGAGAGCGCCGGCTTCGGGCGCGAGTGGTATTCGGAGCGTGGGCTGTTCTGGCTGGTCCGTGGCGTCGAGCTCGACATCGTCGGCAGCGTCGATTACGGATCGGACGTCGTCGTCTCCACGGAGGTCATCGGCTTTCGGCGGGTGATCGCGCGGCGGCTCAGCGAGTTCCACCTGGCTGGCAGCGAACGTCCGGTTGCCGTCGCGCTGACCGATTGGGTACTGCTCAACGATGCGGGCCGGCCGGTCCGCCCGCCCGCCGAGATTCCCGAGGCCTTCGTGAGCAACTCCGACTTCACGCAACTGCGCGCGCAGACGGGCGAGGTGCCGGGCGACGCGCACGAGCGCGAGTTCCGTGTGCGGCGCAGCGAGGCGGACCCGATGGCGCACGTCAACAACGCGGGCTACATCGACTATCTCGACGAGCAATACCTGGAGTCACTCGGTTCGGCCGATGACGCGTCGATGCCCGTGCCGCGCCGCTACCGGGCCGAGTTCGTGGCGTCCGCCACGCCCGGCCTGCGCCTCGTCGGCCGCAGCTGGGCGACAGATGCAGGTTGGCGCTACCGGCTCGCCGACGAGAACGGGCGTGAGCTCTTCCGCGCCAGCCTCGAGGCGGATCCGGCTAGCTGGATAGGTGGCTGAACAACCTGTCGTAGTTGGCGATCAGTTGCTCGCCGAGCCGGTCGGGCTTCTCGCCACGTTGCTCGGCGAGCCATTCGGCCGTAACCGAGACCCATTCCGGCGCGTTGCGCCGACGCGGCGCACCGGGCGGTGACAGGTAGGGACAGTCCGTCTCGACCAGCAACCGATCCGCGGGAGTCAGCCGCGCCACGGCGGCGGTGGCCTCCTCCCCTTTCCTGAAGGCAAGGCCGGAGAAGCTGATCGCGAGGCCGAATTCGAGCGCCCGCTCGCCGTAATCGACCGGGCCGGAAAACGAATGGAGGAGCGCAGGCGGCTGGCCCTCTTCGTCGATCGCGCGCAGCAGATCGTCCTGCGCGTCGCGCTCGCCGGGCTTGGACCGGCAGTGCAGGATGGCCGGCTTGGCCAGCTCCCGCGCGAGGCGCAGGTGGCGGCGCAGGTTGCGCAGCTGGTCGTCGCGTGGTGAGAAGCCGCGGTCGTAGTCGAGGCCCGTCTCGCCTACGGCGACGACCAGAGGATCGCGCGCGAGATCGGCAATGCTGTCGAAATCCCGGTCGCTCTCGCGCGCGACGTGCGGATGGATGCCGGCGCCAGCGTCGAGCCCGAACTGCGCCGCGGCGACGAGCGCGGCTCGCGACGAGGAAAGATCCCAGCCCGGGACGAGCATGCGCTCGACGCCGGCGCCGCGTGCCGCGCATATCACCTGGTCGCGATCAGCGTCGAACGCCTCCGCCTGGACGTGGGCGTGCGAGTCGATCAGCCGCAACCGGCCACGCTCACATCGCCGAGTTGGGCGCGTTCTCGTACAGGCCGACCTGGTTGCCCTCGCTGTCGTCGACGACCGCGAACCAGCCCTGCCCGGGAATCTCGACCTTTGGCTCGACCACCTTGCCGCCCAGCCCCGTGACCTTGGGGAGAACGTCGTCGATCGAGTCGACCTCGAAGTAGAGCCTGAGCTGGTGCGGCGCCGACTGGTCGCGCAGCCCGATTGCGCCGCCGGCGCGATCGATCGTCCCGAAGCTGAACAGCAAGTAGTTCGGGAACTCGGGCATCTCGCCGAACTCCCAGCCAAAGAGACCCTCGTAGAACCTTCGCGCTCGAGCCGGGTCGTCCGCGGGTAGCTCGACATGGGTCATCTGTCCGTGTGCCATGGTCAGCACCTCCTTCGCAGCAACAACGATCAGGCCGGCTCCGTTTCGACACGCGGAAAGAGAATCGCCGGAGCTCCGATCTTTCCACCAGGCACCGCGCCCCAGCTCGCCAGCTCAGCCAGAGGCGGGCCGCCGTTGCCGTCATTCCCGTATGGCCAGTCGATGCCCAGCTGCTCGTGCACGCGGCGCGCCGCCTCGGGCATGAAAGGCGCGAATGCGAGCGACATCACGCGGCAGGCCTCCAACAGGTCGGCCAGGTCGGAGCGCAATCGGTCGGTGGCCTTTGCATCGCCTGCTTTCGCCTGCTTGGCGAGCGACCACGGCTGCTCGCGGTCGACGAAGCGGTTCCCCTCACCGACGAAATCCCACAGCGCGCCGAGCGCATCGTGGAGCAGGTACGCGTCAATGCGCGCGCTGAAGTCGAGCCAAGTGCCCGACCACGCGTGGCCCATCTCACCGTCCGCGACCGGCTCCGGCCGTTCCCCGTCGAGATAGCGGCTGGTCATGTTCAAAGTCCGGTTGAGCAGGTTGCCGAAGTCGTTGGCGAGATCGGCGTTGTAGCGGCGCACGAGCGAGTCCCACGACACGTCCGCGTCTCGGTCGAATGGAACCTCGCGCAGCGTGACGTAGCGCGCACCGTCGGCGCCGAACGCCGCGACCGTGTCTATCGGCTCCAGGAAGTTGCCGCGGCTCTTGCTCATCCGCTCGCCGGAGGTGAGCAGCCAGCCATGGACCCACACCTTGCGCGGCAGCTCGAGTCCGGCGCTCATCAGCATCGCCGGCCAGATGATCGTGTGGAAGCGGTTGATGTCCTTGCCGATGATGTGTGCGTCGGCAGGCCACCACTTCGCGAATTCCTGCGGGTCGGCCGGGAAGCCGGCACCGGTGATGTAGTTGGTCAGCGCGTCGAACCAGACGTAGATGACGCCCGCGGCCGGGTCGGGCGAGCCATCTGGCAGGACCGCATCGCTCCCGTCGGCACGGATCGGGAACGGGATGCCCCAGTCAAAGGTCTCGCGACTGATCGAGATGTCCTCGAGCCCAGCACGGATGAACGACAGCATCTCGTTCTTGCGGAACTCAGGCTGAACCCAGTGCGGATGAGACTCGTAGTGCGCAAGTAGCCGATCCCCATAGGCCGACAGGCGGAAGAACCAGTTGCGCTCGGTCAGCCATTGCAGCTCAATATCGGGATGGTTCGGGCAGCGCATTCCCCGGGCCGTCTCGAGCAGGTCGGAAGGTGCCTTGAAGCCTTCGTTCGGGCAGTACCAGCCCTCGTACGTGCCGAGATAGACGTCGCCGTTTTGATAGGCGCGGCGGACCATCTCCTGGCTCGCGAGGCGGTGGTCGGGATCCGTCGTCCGAATGAAGCGATCGGGCGCGATGAGCAGCTGATCTTCTGCCGATTTGAACAGCCCGACCATCTCGTCGACGAACTCGCGCGTGTCGCGCCCGAGCTCCGCCGCGCGCTCAGCGATGTTCACCGAGTGCTCGTCGGTGCCGGTCAGGAAGCGCGTGTCGTGGCCCAGCATGCGATGCCAGCGCGCGATCACATCGGCGCCGATGACCTCGTACAGGGTGTGCAGGCCGGGCCTGTTGTTCGGATACGCGATCGCCGTGGTCAGGTAGAAGCGCTCGCGGTCGCCTTGATCACTCATCGGGCGGCGATCGTAGCAGCGTGAGTGTCGGCTGCTTGACGCCGACCGGCGCTCACGCCGGACAGCCCTTGGGTAGCCGCGTTTACCCGATCAGGGTCACCCAGTTGATCGAAGTCAGCGCCTCGCGAGCCGACCATTCGCTCATCAAATCAAACACCAAACCAAGCAACCCACCCGAAGGAGAGAAGAGATGTACGGACCAGCAGGGATCCAGGTTCACGCAGGAAACTGGGAGCACGAAGCGCTGCGCGAGGCGAACAACCACCGCCGCGGCCACAGCGACGCGAACTTCCTCAAGGAGCTGGAGCACCAGCACCAACGATCACAGCTCGTTCACCTGGTCGCCGCCGCCGCGACGGTTGTCGTGGCACTGGCCGTGATCGTCTTGATCTGAAGCGACCTTCCCAACGATTGAAGCGCCGACCGGCAACCGACGGTCGGCGTTTCACTGTGTTCGCCGTTGGTCGGGTTTCGGTCAGGGCAGCGGGTTGTCGGCGATCGCGGCGAGCACGGCCTTAGTCTCGAACGGGGTCAGGCCAGGGTGCTTGGACAGGATCCGCGCGACCAGACCGCAGATGTGCGGCGCGGCGAAGCTGTTGCCCGTGGCCACGGTCGTGCCGCCGTCCTTCCAGGCGATCGGCACGTCGACGCCCCATGCGCCCCACTCGACCGGCGGCGACGGGTTGTAGAAGAAGACCTCCGGGTCGGGGACCATGTGCGCGGCGACCGAGAAGACCGACGAGAAGGTCGACGGGTAGCTCAGGCCGGGCACGTTGTTGACCGCGCAGATGAGCGCCACGTTCTTGAAGTAGGCGTCATCGACGATCTCGTGGAAGTAGGGAAAGAGACGCTCGCTCTTCGACGAAAGGCTGAGGTTCATCGCCTGCACGCCCTTCTCGACCGCCCACTCGAGCCCGGCCAGGAATGCAGCGCCCTTGCCACGCAGATCCTCGCCGAGCACGCGTACCGAGTAGAGCTCGACCTCCGGCGCGAGGCCGACAACGATCCCCGCGCATGCTGTCGCGTGGCCGTACATGTCGATCGGCTCGTCGGGCACAACGGTTGCCTCTTCGTTCACGAACTCGATCGTGACCGACTCCACTAGCCGGCCATGCACGGCAGGGTGAGTGCCCTCGATGCCGCTGTCGATGATGGCAACCTTCACGCCGGCGCCGGTGGCGCCACCCCATGCCCATTCGCGATCGAGCTGGCGCAGCGCGGCGGCATGGATGAGGTTCGCGCGCGCGCCGTCGAGGAAGGGCTCCGACCAGGCCGGGATCAGCGGATCGGTCACGTCTGGGCCCTAGACGGCATGACGTCCACGGCCGGCGTGCCGGGCGACGACCTCCAGGATGTCCGACACGAGGCGCAGCTCGCGATCCGTGAGCGAGCGGATCTGAGCCACGCGATCCACGAGCTGCCAGAAGGGCGATTCGTCGTCAGTGTCCAGCTCGGCGGCCGCGGCACCAACCAGGTCCTCAAGCGCGGCGTCATCCATGTCGTCGCCGACACGCGCCATGACGGCGCGCAGCAGCCGCTCGCTGTCGCGCTGCACACGCGCGGCGCGGATCGCGGCCGCGGCCTGCGTTGCGAAGACGGCCATTAGCTCCATGTCTCGCAGCGTGAACGTGGGCGACGTCCGCTTGTCCAGGACCTGGAGCACACCCACGGTCTGGTCGCGGTCGATTAGTGGCACGGCCGCTATCGAGCGCGGCACGTAGCCGGTCCGCTCGGCCGTGGCCCGGTCGAAGCGCGGGTCGCTCAACACGTCAGACAAGGCCAGCGGCTGGCCGGTCGAGAAGACGAAGCCGACGATGCCGCGGCTGGGCGGCACGGACAGTCCGATCGCGCCCTGGCCCTGCGCGCCCGCCGCAACGCGGAACTCGAGTCGGTCAGGGTCACGCTCGAAAAGGGCGATCGAGGACGCCTCCGCCTCGAACAGCGCGACGGTCGCCTCGACGATCATCTGGAGCAGGTCCTGCTCGGCGCCCGCGTCCAGTCGGCGGGCAACAGCAGACCGCCGCGCTGCCAGGCGCAGTGCCTGCAACGCGGCGGTCAAATCGGAGTCGCTCATTCGGTGCCGGCCTTATGGGCGGCTAGTGCGGCCCTCCGGAGCCGGCTCATCGTCGTCGCCGCCTGCCGCCGGGCGTCCCATTCGGTGGCCCTCGACGTCATCGTCGCCGCCTGCCGCCGGGCGTCCCATTCGGTGGCCCTCGACGTCATCG
>Ga0209014_10000974_pt1 | contig 17059 bp, 13 predicted proteins | sample BarGraNGADG00212_FD_184491 | JGI IMG/M metagenome (GOLD analysis project Ga0209014, IMG submission 184491) | Arctic peat soil microbial communities from Barrow, Alaska - Barrow Graham LP Ref core NGADG0002-212 (SPAdes) (version 2) | ecosystem: Environmental > Terrestrial > Soil > Wetlands >...
AAATGACGGTATGGATCTTGCCCTTATAGCTTTTAATAAAAAGAACTTCACCCTCGAATTTGCGGGAGCATATAACCCGCTTTATGTTGTCAGAAAAGGAGAGATAATTGTATATAAAGGTGACAGATTTCCGATAGGAATGACAACTATGGAGGAGAAGAAGAACTTTACTAATCAACTTGTCGATATACAGCCGGGAGACATGGTATACATGTGCACTGACGGTTATGCTGATCAGTTTGGATCTGCTGCTGTCAAAAAATATAAATCCGGGAATGTTAAAAAACTTCTTTCGCACTTATGGCATCTTCCTGTGCCAGAGCAGAAGGAGAGACTTGAAAAAGAGATAATGGAGTGGAAAGGCAATCTTGGACAGGTAGATGATATTCTGATTATTGGCACAAAAATTCCTGAAATTTAGATCCTTGCAATACTGCGGGGATCCTGGCGCCAACCCTCTTTCTTCCCCAGAAGAACCATTACTTCTTCGACTGAATCAGCGATTTCCCACATTCCTTTATGTTCAAATCTGAGAAAATGGCCCGAAACCATCTGTTCAAGAAAATCAATAAATGATTTATAGAAGTTCAGTGTGTTAAGGATTATTATAGGGCCTTTATAAAGACCGAGCTGCTTCAGAGTCATGGCCTCTGTTAATTCTTCAAGCGTACCTACTCCTCCGGGTAATGCAACTATAGCATCTGCCATTGTGAACATGCGTTTTTTCCTTTCTCCCATATCGGAGGTAATTATCATTTCACTCACAGCAGAGTGATCCCATCCTTCATCTTTCATAAAAGATGGAATAACACCGGTAATCCTGCCTCCGTTTGCCAGAACTGCATCTGCGAGCGTGCCCATCAGGCCTATACCACCGCCTCCATAAACAACATCCATTTTAGCTTGTGCAAACTGTTTCCCAAGACTTGAAGCTGCTGCTGCATATTGGTTATCAATACGGCTGCTTGATGAGGCAAATACACAAATTGTCATAAGGGATTATTAAAAAGGCCGTTACAGATTACCTGAACGGCCAGATTCAGTAACATTATTTTTTAGAGAAGAGCATTTAGTTTAACTACAAAGTTACTCTTCGGAACTGCTCCGACCTGTTTGTCAGCTATTTTCCCATTCTTGAAGAAAAGTATGGTAGGGATGTTTCTTATGCTATACTTTGCAGCAACTTCAGGGCTACTGTCCACATCGCATTTTACAACAAGTGCTTTTCCTTCAAATTCGTGTGAAATCTCTTCCATGATAGGAGCAACCATCCTGCAGGGACCGCACCATTCAGCCCAGAAATCCACAACAACAGGTTTGTCTGATTTGACGACCAGTTCATCGAAATTCCCGTCATTTACCTCTATTGCCATAATATTTTATATTTTAAAATAATTGTAAATATCCTCCGCGAAGATAACTAATTAACTTTGAATTCTATTCCCGGATGGTCTTCAAGATACGAGAGTAACTCGTTGTTCAGCCTCACCCGGAAAGTCCTTGAAAACATCGGTAATGAAATTTTATCATCTGGATCAAGGAACAGAAATCTTAGTTCAGTTTCCCCTTTGTGTTCATTTATTAGTTTTTTCAGATTATTAATCATCTCGTTATCGATATTTTCAGGGTCGATTTTCAGCGTGACGGATTTTACTAATTCGTCCTTTACACTTGATAACAGATTTATTGTTTTAATCCTGAATTCAATTTCTTCCTCTTTGTACCTTCTTTTCTGCACTCTTCCTTTTACCAGAAGATAATAACCAACAATAAAGAACTTACTATTTTCAATATAGTCTTTGTCAAATAGCATGAACCGGAAGGAATCAGAATAATCCTGTAAGGTAAAGGAACCATAAGGCTTGCCGTTTTTCGCAATACCTGTTTTTATATCTGTCACCATTCCTGCGACTGTAACATCTCGATCGAGATATTCGCGAAGGTTCTGCAGATCTGCAAGTGTTGCTGTTGTAAAAGTATTTATCTCCAACTTGAAATCATCGAGAGGATGAGATGACAGATAGATGCCAATTACCTCCTTTTCACGGTTAAGTTTTTCCAGTTTGGGCCAATCGGGGCAATGGGCTGCTTCTGGCGTTATCATGTCAAATCCGCCTGTTGCTCCGAAGAGGGACTGTTGATTTGAAGTCTTTATAGTCTTTGAGTTGTTACCGTATCTGATAAGACTTTCAATAAAGCTTGATCCTTTTGTGTCGAGAGAAAAATACTGTGCCCTGGTAATTGTTAAGAAACAGTCGAATGAGCCTGCGACTGCCATAGCTTCAAGATTTTTCTTGTTAAGAGAGTTGAGATTTGCTCTTTCAACAAGATCATAGATATTTTTATAAAGGCCATTCTTCTCCCTCTCTTCAATAAGTTGTAATACAGCACTTTCACCGACTCCTTTGATCGCCCCTAGTCCGAATCTTATGTTTCCGTCTTTGTTTACGGTGAATTTCAAATTGCTTTCATTCACATCGGGGCCGAGTACTTCCATACCCATCCTTCTGGTCTCATCCATAAAGGTTGTGATCTTTTTTATATCATTTATGTTCCGGCTGAGAACCGCGGCCATATATTCTGCAGGATAATTAGCTTTCAGATACCCTGTCTGGAAAGCTACCAGTGCATAACAGGTTGAGTGTGATTTGTTAAAAGCATATTGAGCAAAGGCTTCCCAATCGGACCATATCTTATTTACAACATCGACATCATAACCCTTCTTTGAACATCCCTCCTGAAACTTCAGCTTCATTTCATCCATTATGGAACGTTTCTTTTTTCCCATAGCTTTTCGCAGGGAATCGGCTTCGCCTTTGGTAAAACCTGCAAGCTCCTGCGATAGTAACATCACCTGTTCCTGATAAACTGTAATTCCATAGGTATCGTCAAGATATTTTTCCATTACAGGAATAGGGTAGTCAATTTTTTCCGTGCCATGCTTTCTGCGGATAAATTTTGGAATATATTCCATTGGTCCGGGACGGTAGAGAGCATTCATGGCAATTAAATCTTCAAGACGGTTTGGTTCCAGGTCTCTCAGGTATCTTTTCATCCCGGTTGATTCAAACTGGAATATTCCGGTTGTCTCACCGTTACTGAAGAGCTCAAAAGTTTTTTTGTCATCAAGAGGTAAATCATCAATATTAATCTCTATACCTTTTGACTTTTTTATATTGTCTATAGCATCTTTAATAATTGAGAGTGTCTTTAAACCAAGAAAATCCATCTTAAGAAGACCGACTGATTCAACATGGCTTCCATCGTATTGCGTAGCGTAGAGATCGGTATCTTTTGCTGTGCAGAGCGGAATGTAATTATCAAGAGAGTCTTTCCCTATTATTATACCACAGGCATGAACCCCTGTTTGTCTGACTGAACCTTCAAGTACCTCTGCATATTTCAGTGTCAGCGCTATCAGTTTATTAGAAGATTCTCTTTCACGGGCAAGTTCGGGCACTTCCGCATATGCTGCTTTAAGTGTTATTCCGGGTCTTTCCGGGATGAGCTTGGCAAGCCTGTCTGCATCCTGTAATGGTAATTTTTGTACCCGCGCAACGTCACGTATGGCCATCTTTGCGGCCATTGACCCGAAAGTGATTATGTGTGCAACCTTATCGTGCCCATATTTATTAACCACATATTTAAGTACTGCTTCTCTTCCGTCTTCATCAAAATCAATATCAATATCAGGCATCGAAATACGGTCGAGATTCAGAAAACGTTCGAAAAGCAGTCCATATTTTATAGGATCAATATCTGTTATCCTTAGACAATATGCAACAGCGGATCCGGCGGCTGATCCTCTTCCCGGACCAACGGAAACCCCCATTTCACGGGCAGCACGCAGAAAATCCTGTACAATAAGAAAGTACCCCGGGAATCCCATTTTAGCGACCATTTCCAATTCAAAATCAAGCCGGTCAGTTTGTTCCTTTGTTAATGTTCCCCATCTGTTATCAGCTCCTTTGTAAGTAAGGAACCTCAGATACTCGTCTTTATCGGTATAACCTTCCGGGAGGTCAAATTCCGGCATGATTGGATCGTGGTCGAGTTTGTACTTTTCAATTTTAGAAACCAGTCCGGCCACATTATCTATTGCTTCAGGAACATCGCTGAAGATGGCACGCATTTCCTCTTCACTCTTGATATATTCCTGTTTTGAATATCTTAACCTGTTCGGGTCGTCAATATCTTTGGCGGTATTAATACATATCAGCCTGTCGTGGGCGTCAGCATCTTCAGCATTAATAAAGTGGGCATCATTTGTCGCAATCATGCGAACATTATATTTAACTGAAAGCTTTTTAAATGCTTCGATAACTTTTTGTTGAAGGGGAAAAGCAGATCCGTCAGCGCTTGGGTCATAAGTCTCATGTCTCTGGATCTCAAGGTAAAAATCTTCACCAAAAATGTCAAGATAACTCTTGAGAGAGGCCTCAGCACCCGACATGGTACCATTGAGTATTTCATCCTGAACCTCACCGGCCAGACAGGCTGAAGAGGCTATAAGTCCTTCCTTGTATTTAATTAATAGTTCTTTGTCGATCCTGGGTTTATAATAAAAACCTTTGATCCAGGCAATTGAAACAAGTTTGATAAGATTCTTATATCCAACCAGATTTTTAGCAAGGAGAATAAGATGATCGCCGGAACGGTCCTCTTTTCCACTTACATCTTTTATTGATCTTTTTGCAACATATATCTCGCATCCGATTATTGGTTTTATTCCCTTTTTGGTTGCATAATTGTGGAATTCTTTAACACCAAACATGTTTCCATGATCGGTGATGGCAATAGCATCCATTCCCAGAGATTTAACCTTGTCCATCAGCAATGGGATACTGGAAGCTCCATCGAGTATAGAGTATTGAGTATGAACGTGTAAATGTGCGAATCCTGCCATTGGTGGAACTTAAATATTCGGTTTATTCTGTTCACAAAAATAGGCAAAATAGAATTAAGATCAGGATGAGTTTGACAGACATTGAAAAAATTATTTAGATGTTTCAGTTTTAAATTAAATGAAGCTTCGCACCTGAGATGATTCAGAAATTCTGATGAGTACATTGAATACTTCAGAGATGAAGCGGTAAATGAAACAATCAGCACTTGTGGTCAATTTATTCCGGCCATTTTTTAGTCATAAATATTGTCTTTAAAAATAAATATTATATCTTTGCAGCCTCAATTTTTAAAACAGGTTAAATAATAAAGCGTAAGAATTAATGGCAGTTAAAATCAGATTAGCTAGAAAAGGCCGCAAGAAGCTGGCCTTCTACCACGTTGTGGTTGCAGATAGCAGATCGCCACGTGATGGCAGATATATTGAAAAGATCGGATCGTATAATCCGCTCACTAACCCCGCTACAATCGAACTCGATTTCGATAAAGCATTAGGTTGGCTGCAAAATGGCGCATTACCTACAGATACATGTAGAGCTATCCTGTCTTATAAAGGTGTCCTGATTAAAAAGCATCTTCTTGAAGGTGTTAAAAAAGGTGCTTTTGATGAAGCGGAAGCAACAAAGAGATTCGAAGAGTGGATTAAGCAGAATGAAGCAAAAATCGAAGCTAAAAAATCGAATCTTGAAAAATCTCAGGATGAGGAATCAGGAAAAAGGTTATCGGGTGAAAAGCGCGTTAACGAAGCAAGAGTAGCAAAACTTGCTAAGAGGAATGCAGATCTTGCAGCAAAAGCAGCCGCGGGCGACAAAGCTTTAGTCGATGCCATTGCCAAAGAGGCAGCTCCTGAAGTATTACCTGAAGAAGAGGCAATCCAGGCACCTGCTCCGGAAGAGACTGCATCAGAGCCGGTTCCAGATGATAAGCCTCAGGAGTAGTTGAGTGGTCAGGAGGATCACCGATCCAATGGCTTACAAAAACAACATATTACTGGGACGAATCACAAAAGTCAGTGGCTATGAGGGAGCCGTTGCAGTTAAGTTAGAGAAAACCTTTGTTGAAAATATTCCCCAAATGGAATCGGTCTTCCTGGAAATTGAAGGAAGGCCTGTTCCATTTTTTATTTCAGGATTGGAATATTCCGGAGCCGATATTCTGAAGCTCTCGTTTGAAGGATACAATTCTGTAGAAAAAATAAGTGAATTCACAGGGTGCAGCATCTTCCTGACGAATGAAACCACTGTAGGAAAGAATATAAAAACAGATAATCAGATTCTGATTGGTTATAAGGTATTTATTAAGGAAGACAGACTCCTTGGACCAATTTCCGATGTTATATCAAATAATGGACAATGGCTCCTTAATGTAATATCATTAAATAAGAAAAATATACTTATACCTTTTCATGAAGATTTTATTATCAGTATCGACAAAAAGAAGAAGATTGTGGTAATGGATATTCCTGAAGGACTTCTGGAAATTAACTGAAAAAATAATTTCTGTTGATGCAGCATTTCAGGAAGCGGGAATGTGACCTATGAGGGTAACCCGAGGGTTGACGCTCATGTTTCAGGCTCAGGGAAGGTAAGATCGAGATAATTTATTTCCTGATAATCTTAAATGTACCATCAGAATTCACTTTGATGACCGGGGATGCTAAACTTTTGCTCCGGTCACCCTGACGGTACTTTACTACAAAATCGACTTTATCGATCAGAGTTTTTTCGACTTCACTGAAATTCCCGGGAGAGGAACTGCCACTTAAATTTGCTGAAGTAGAGGCAATGGGTTTACGAAAACGGTTTATTAATTCTCTGCAGAATTCATCATGACATATTCTTATTGCTACTGAACCATCTTCACTGCAGACACCTTTTGCAAGATTTTTACCTTTCGGGTAAATAATTGTAAGGGGAGTATCGGAAACATCGGCCAGCTCATATACTATTTCAGGAATTTCTGTTACATACCGCTCAATCATAGATAAGCCGTCAACAAGAATAATGAGGCTTTTACTTTCACCTCTTGATTTTATCTTAAATATTTTGTTAACTGCGGCTTCATTTGCCGGGTCACAGCCAAGCCCCCAGATAGTATCTGTTGGATAGAGTAAGATGCCACCTTGTCTAAGGGTATTCAATGACTCTTTTATATCTTCTTCAAAAGTCATTTAAACGAAGCTATTTGACAACTCCATTATTGTTCAGAAGCCGCAGCTTCTTGTATTTATGGAAACTGGATTTTGCGTAAATTGAACAGATAAGATATCCGTCCCGGCCATCAAGGAAGCCCATCTTTAATATATATGATCTGAAAAATCCCCAGAAATAATGAATATATGGTGTCAGCAGGCCAGATTTTCTTCCTGCTTTATGAAATTCTTCAGCTCCGATAAGGGCATAAGTATTCATTTTATCGATATGATCCTGAAGCGATACAAAGGGCCAATGGAGCAGGTCGCCTTCTAACCTGCCTATTCTAGATCCGTTCGACATTAAGAATTTTTCATGCAGGTTGAGTTCCCCCCATTTACCATGATCAGCATAGAAAAGCCTAAGCTGCCTGTCGGGGTACCATTCAGAATGACTTATCCATTTCCCGCAATAATTACTTCGTCTGTTAAAGAGATAACCGTCATAATCCCATTTATCTTTAATGGCAATTATCGATTCCCTCAATCTGTCGCTTAGGGCTTCATCAGCATCGAGCGACAGTATATTCTTGTATGTTGCCAGCTTAAGGGCATAATTCTTCTGATCCCGGAATCCTTCAAATGAATGTTTTACAAACCTTACATTAAATTTCTTACATATCTTTTCAGTAGAATCCGTGGAGAATGAATCAACAACTACTATTTCATCAGCAATCCCATCTAATGATGAGAGACATTTTCCTATAAACAGCTCTTCATTATATGTTATTATTACAGCAGATATTTTAGGCATACAATGGTGTTTGTTAGGATTGCGTTCAAAATTAGCACAAAATCAATTATTATTAATTTTAAAGGTAATGTATTTTTCTTATCTGGTCAAATAACTTTAGTTTTGAGAGAGTCTATTTTATACCTCGAGTTCAATTATCATGCCGGAATATCGTACTCCCTCAATTAAACTTCCTGACGATTTACCATTTTAGGTTTCCAAGTCTTTCCATAGCTTCAAGCACACTTTCATTTGTGGCGAATGCAGAAAACCTGAAGTACCCTTCACCGGAGGGGCCAAAACCTGATCCGGGAGTACCAACAACATTGGCTTCACGCAGCAGTTTATCAAACAGATCCCATGATTTAATTTGCCGGCCTGAATTTACCCACACATACGGGGCATTTACACCGCCGAAGACCTGAAATCCTAATTTGGCAAGACTTTCACGCAGGATCTTAGCATTATTCATATAGTAATTGATCGTAGCTCTCACTTCTTTTTTCCCTTCAGGAGTAAAGATAGCTGCGGCGGCTTTCTGTACCGGGTACGATACACCATTGAATTTTGTAGTCTGTCTTCTGAACCAGAGGGGGTGCAGGGGATTCTCTGATCCATCGGGTCTTGAAGCAACAAGATTCTTAGGGATAACCGTATAGGCACAGCGTGTTCCTGTAAATCCTGCCGTTTTTGAAAAACTGCGGAATTCGATAGCTACTTCTCTGGCTCCTTCAATTTCATATATGGAATGCAGAACTTTGGAGTCAGAAATATAGGCCTCATATGCTGAATCGTAAAGTATGATGGCTTTATTTTTGATTGCATAATCGACCCATTTTTTTAATTCTGGTTTGTCAGCTGTTGTTCCGGTAGGATTATTAGGATAGCAGAGGAACACTATGTCCACTTTCTTCTTAGGTATTTCGGGAATAAAACCATTTTCAGAGTTGCATGGCAGATATACAAGCCTGTCGTAGTACCCGTTTCCCAGAAATTCACCTGTCCGGCCTGCCATAACGCTGGTGTCGACATATACAGGGTAAACAGGGTCCTGCATGGCAATGACATTATTCAGACCAAAGATCTCCAGAATATTACCTGTATCACATTTTGAACCGTCCGAAACGAAAATCTCGTCAGCTTGTATATCTGCACCGCGATCGTGGTAATCGTTTTTTGCTATAGCTTCGCGCAGAAATTCATACCCTTGTTCGGGCCCGTAGCCTTTAAATGTTTCGGCTTTCGCCATTTCTTCAACACCTTCATGAAAAGCACGGATGACAGAAGGGGTTAGTGGCTGTGTTACATCGCCAATCCCCATCTTGATAATGTCGGCCTGTGGATGTTCTTTCTGAAATTCACGAACCCTCCGTCCAATTTCAGGGAATAGGTAACCAGCCTGAAGTTTAAAATAATTTTCGTTAATCTGCGCCATTTTTATATTTTTGTCGTAAATATATTAAAGTTATTATTCTTCCTGAAACAATGAATTATATTTATTCCAAAGTAAGCAGCGAAAAGAAGTTTTTTGGCAACACCGATCCGGTTCAGCTATCCGAAAAATACGGAACCCCGCTCTATGTTTATAACGAAAATATTCTGCGCAAACGATGTCGCGATCTTAAAGGACTTATTTCCTATTCAAATTTCACGGTCAACTATTCCCTTAAGGCAAATAGTAACCTCGAAATAATTAAGATGGTGAGGAGTGAAGGATTGCGGGTGGATGCCATGTCGCCAGGCGAAATATATTTAAATATGCTGGCCGGTTATAAACCTGAAGAAATTTTATATATCAGCAATAATGTAAGTGAAGATGAATTTTTGTACGCCATTCATGCCGGGGTAAAGATTTCCGTCGATTCTGTTTCGCAACTGGAGATGTTTGGTAAGTTCAACCCGGGAGGCAAGGTGGCATTCAGGGTGAATCCGGGAGTGGGAGCGGGGCATCATGAAAAGGTGAGGACAGCCGGAAAAAGGACCAAGTTTGGTATCGAAATGAACAGTATTCCGGATGTGAAAAGAATCATCAAAGAATATAACCTGAAGCTAATCGGAATAAACCAACATATCGGTTCTCTTTTTATGGACAGTGGAGCCTATCTGGAGAGTACCGGCAGTATACTTTCCATAGCCAGACAATTCGACGACCTGGAGTTTATCGACCTGGGGGGCGGATTTGGTATTCCATACAATAAACAGTCCGGTCAACCAAGGCTCGACCTGAAAGAGCTGGGCGGGAAACTTTCGGACGTTATTCATTCCTGGGTAAAAGAGTATGGGAAGGATATCGAAATCAAGATTGAACCCGGACGGTATATAGTGGCCGAATCAAGCATCCTGCTTGGGAAAGTAAATGCAATTAAAACCAATTACAACATTAAATATATTGGCACCGACCTGGGTTTTAATGTACTTATACGTCCAGTTATGTACGACTCACATCACGATATTGAAATATACCGGGAAAACAGTACTCCCTCGTTAAAAGAAGAAACCGTGAATATCGTGGGCAATATCTGTGAATCGGGCGATATCATTGCAAAAGATAGAAAGCTCCCTGAAATTCTGGAGAATGACATTCTTGGAGTTCTGGACAGCGGAGCCTATGGATATTCAATGAGCTCGAATTATAACAGTCGGTTGCGGCCGGCTGAAGTCCTGATAGAGGCCGATGGCAATCCACGACTTATACGCAGAAGAGACACCCTTGATGACCTCGTCAGAAATTTTATACTTTAATACTTTAGCAGAACGAATATATCAGTTAACGATGAAGAAAAATAGTTTTGTCAAGATGCACGGGTTGGGCAATGAGTACATTATCCTGGAGAGTGCAAACATAGATTTCCAACTCACAAAACAGGCTATAATGCGTTTGTGCAATATCCATTTCGGGATCGGCTCCGACGGAATTGTTATGAAGGTTCCGTCGACAAAAGCTGATTTTGGTTTCCGGGTTTATAATCCGGATGGTTCGGAAGCGGAAAAGAGCGGCAATGGGCTTCGTATTTTATGCAAGTATCTCTATGATTATGGACATGCAAAGACCCGTCATTTTTCGCTGGAAACTATGACCGATATTGTGTATGCCGATATTGTTGAAGAAGAAAAAGGAAAAGCAACGCTGATCCGGTTGGATATGGGGAAGGCAATCTTTTCATCGAGGGATATCCCTGTTAATTCGGATCAACCGGAATTTATCGGGCAAAAAATAATGGCCGGCGATAAGGAATTTGAAGTGAATTGTGTGTCAGTAGGCAACCCTCATTGTGTTGTTATCAAACAGGAACTGGATGAGAGAGAAATCCGCACCTATGGTCCTTTACTGGAGAATCATCCTTTATTTCCCAACCGCATCAATGTGCAATTTGCAAGGGTTCTTTCTGATCACGATGCACAGATTATGATCTGGGAACGGGGAGCTGGCTACACACTGGCATCCGGTAGCTCATCCTGTGCAGCATCATGCGTTCTCGTTAAGCGAGGCCTGATCAAAGGCGATCTTACCATGCATATGCAGGGCGGAGCTCTGAAAATACAAATCGATAAGAACTGGAACATCCGCATGACAGGCGAAGTACGCGAAATAGCAAGAGGAGTGCTGGGCAGTGAGCTGTTGGAAGATCTGAACAAACTCCTTGCGGGTTAATGAATGATTCTATTTGTTTGATTAATAGATTAATTTTGCCAATCGTCATAGTTTTATTTTTAATGACTTTTGTTTACAATTTAATAATCTAAAAATTCTATGCCTCCAGCGATCCAGATCTTAAAAACTTATCCTGTAACAGGAATGTCGTGTGCCTCATGTGCTGCCAGAACCGAGGCATTCGTAAAATCATTGCCCGGAATTAAGAGTGCATCAGTAAATTTTGCCGACACTTCTATCCTGGTGGAGTTCCTGCCTGAAGAAATCTCTCCACCGGAAATAAAGAAGGCAGTACAATCAATAGGGTACGATATAATAATTGAAGAAGAAAATAGTCAGGAATTGAAAGAGGAGGCGCAGCAGAGTTATTTTAAAAAAATCAGGATTAACACAATCGGAGCCGCTGTTTTAAGCTTACCCCTGGTAATAGTTGCCATGGTCTTCATGGACATTCCTTATGCCAATTATATTATGATGGCTCTTGCAACGCCTGTTGTTATCTGGTTTGGCCGGCAGTTTCCAGCTGGCGCCTGGAAGCAGTTAAAGCATGGTTCTGCAAATATGGATAGCCTGGTTACTTTAAGTACAGCTATTTCATATCTCTACAGTTCAGCTGTAACTCTTTTTCCGGATTTGTTTCATAATGCAGGAATCCATAGTCATGTATATTTTGAGGCTTCGGCAGTTATAATAACTTTTATTCTTTTAGGCAAGCTCCTGGAAGAAAAGGCAAAATCGAATACATCTTCATCTCTTAAAAACCTGATCGGATTGCAGCCCAAAACGGTAATTCTCGTAATGAAGAACGGAGACCAAAAGGAGATTCCGGTGAGTAATGTTATAACCGGTGATATCTTACTGGTTAAACCCGGCAATAAAATACCTGTTGATGGAATAATTACTGCAGGAAGTTCATTTGTCGATGAAAGTATGATAAGCGGGGAGCCGATGGCTGTGGAAAAAACTATTCAGTCGAATGTCTTTGCAGGTACAATTAATCAGAAAGGAAGTTTTCATTTTCAGGCTGATAAGGTAGGAGGGGATACTGTCCTTGCTCAGATCATTAAAATGGTTAAGGAAGCTCAGGGAAGCAAGGCTCCTATTCAGCATCTGGTTGATAAGATTGCAGGAATATTTGTGCCGGTTGTAATATCAATTGCTCTGCTAAGCGGAGTTATATGGTTTATTTCCGGAGTTGACAATGCTCTTACTCACAGCCTCTTAGCAATAGTTACTGTTCTGATTATTGCATGCCCCTGTGCATTGGGTCTTGCAACACCTACTGCAATAATGGTTGGCATTGGTAAAGGTGCTGATAACGGAATTCTTATTAAAGATGCTGAAAGTCTTGAGCTTGCTCACAGAGTAAATGCTGTGGTGCTTGATAAAACTGGCACTATTACCGTGGGAAAACCGACAGTGGAGTATATTGAATGGAAAACGGATATTGAAGTTGTAAAACAGAGCAATATATTACTTGCTATACAGAAAAATAGTGAACACCCCCTGGCCGGACCTGTTGTGCAATTTCTGGAAAATTCAGGATCAGGAAGCGATATAGTTGTATCAAATGTTGAAAGCATAACAGGCAGAGGAATTAAAGCCTTTGCCGGGAAGGAACTTTATTTTGTCGGAAACAGGAAACTGATGGATGAGAATAAAATCAGCATTTCCAGGGAGATACTTACCTTTGCCGAACGATGGCAGAATGAGGCCAAGACGGTTTTTTTCTTTGCGAATTCTCATAATGTTCTTTCTGTAATAGCAGTTTCAGACAGGATAAAGGAGTCGTCTGTAGAAGCAATTAAGCAACTTCATCTTATGGGAATCGAAGTACATATGCTTACAGGTGATAATGAACAGACTGCCAGAGCAATTGCATCAGAGACAGGTATCGACAGTTTCAGATCGGAAGTACTTCCGCAAGCCAAATACGATTTCATACGGGAGTTGCAGAAACAAGGTAAAATTGTGGCAATGGTCGGAGATGGAATTAACGATTCGCAGGCGCTTGCACAAGCCGATGTCAGCATTGCGATGGGTAAAGGTTCTGATATAGCAATAGATGTTGCTAAAATGACTATTATATCATCTGACCTTATACGAATCCCTCAGGCAATTAAATTATCAAAATATACTGTTGCAACAATAAAACAGAATCTCTTCTGGGCATTTATTTATAATGTTATCGGGATTCCGGTAGCCGCAGGGATACTGTACCCGATATTCGGTTTTCTACTAAATCCAATGATAGCAGGGGCTGCTATGGCTCTGAGTTCAGTAAGCGTTGTAACAAACAGCTTAAGACTTAAATTCAAAATACTTTAAAATTCAAGAGCAGATCGCATGGATGGAATACTTGATTTCTTAAAGCAGCTGGTAAACCCGGAAAGTATAATCCATTACGGTGGGATATATCTGCTTTTGTTTGTTGTGTTTGCTGAGACAGGTCTTTTCGTTGGTTTTTTTCTCCCTGGTGATTCTCTTTTGTTTACAGCAGGTTTGCTATGTTCAACGGGCATCCTTGAATTACATCCAATACTGCTTGTAGTATTAGTAATCATTGCTGCCGTTGTAGGCAATATGGTTGGTTATGTTTTTGGGAAAAAGATGGGGCCCTTGTTGTTCACGAGAAAATCAGGAATTTTATTCCGTCAGGAGCATCTTGTTTCTGCAAACGAGTTTTATAAAAAACATGGGAAAAAGACAATAATATTAAGCAGGTTTCTTCCGATTGTACGCACATTTGCCCCAATTGTTGCCGGCATTGTAAAGTTAGATTACTATAAATTCTTTATATATAGTCTGGTTGGGGCATTTTTTTGGGTAAATGCATTGGTTTTAACCGGATATTTCATGGGAAAATATATTCCCGGAATAAAAGATTACCTGGGATACATAGTAATTTTTCTTATTGTGATCACATCTATTCCTTTCATATATAATTCCATTAAGAAAAAATTTGGGAAACCAATAAGCAAAAAAGGCTGAGATCCAGTTTGCCTGATGTTATTTGTGTGAAAATGAATGCCTTGCGAATTAACAATTCTCTTAAAGATAAAGTATCGAGTGTAATTTCTTCTTTAGATTCGTTTTAAATTACGAACTATTTTAAGAACCTAATTTTTTCGTTTGCAATAATAAAAAACTAATATAGTTTTGTATCGGAGAATTTTTTTTTAACTCTAAAGCTTTTAGTTTTAATTTAAAAACAGATAACATGATTAGTAGTATTTTTTGGATTGTGCCGATTTCAGCTCTCTTGGCACTTTTGTTCGCCTGGATCTTTTACAAAGGTATGATGATGCAGGAAGAAGGAACAACCAAGATGAAAGAGATTGCTGAGTATGTAAGAGAAGGTTCAATGGCATACCTGAAAAGCCAGTACACTGTTGTAGGCAAGATTTTTATTGTTCTTGTTGTATTATTATCAATACTGGCATATATGGGTGTTCAGAACCCGTTTGTTCCGGTAGCTTTCCTTACCGGAGGTATCTTCTCTGGTCTTTGCGGGTATCTCGGAATGAGAACTGCGACTTTTGCATCCAACCGTACTGCCTGGGCTACTTCAAAATCGCTCAACAAAGGATTACAGGTAGCTCTTCGTAGCGGAGCAGTCATGGGTCTTGTTGTTGTAGGATTCGCTCTTCTAGACATTGCAGCGTGGTTCATTTTCCTGACTAAAGTGGTATTCACTCCGGAACACATGACCACAGGATTAAATTTCTTAGGTCTTACATTTGTTCAGGCTGGTATTGATGAACACCAGAAATTTGTGGAGATTACAGCAACTATGATCACTTTTGGAATGGGGGCTTCTACACAAGCTCTTTTTGCACGTGTTGGTGGTGGTATCTTTACAAAGGCTGCTGACGTAGGCGCTGACCTTGTTGGTAAGGTTGAAGCTGGAATTCCTGAAGATGATCCACGTAACCCGGCAACTATTGCTGATAATGTTGGTGATAACGTAGGTGACGTAGCCGGTATGGGCGCTGACCTTTATGAATCTTATGCAGGTTCAATACTTGCAACTGCTGCTCTTGGCGCTGCTCTTCCAATGATTGCAGGACAAAATGGTGATTATCAGATTAAGGCTATTATAGCTCCTATGCTGGTTTCAGCTATCGGAGTTTTATTGTCAATAGCCGGAATTTATATGGTGAGAACAAAAGAATCAGCTTCACCAAAAACCCTTCTCAGAGCGCTTCTGCTTGGAACAGGAGGAAGTTCAGCTCTTATACTCGTTGTGTTGGCAGTAATGGCTTATGCTGACTGGATTACCTGGGGCGTTTTCGGAGCTGCAGTATCAGGTCTCGTTGCCGGTGTAATTATCGGACAGGCAACAGAATATTATACTTCTGATGGTTATAAACCAACCCAGGGCATAGCAGAACAATCTCAGACAGGACCGGCAACGGTAATTATTGAAGGGATGGCTGTTGGTATGTTCTCAACATGGCTGCCTGTTTTAACAATTGTAGCTGGTATTATAGCTGCTTATTCATTTGCAGGTGGTTTCCATAACTTTGCAATGGGTGTTTATGGTATCGGTTTCGCATCTGTCGGTATGCTCTCCACACTTGGAGTAACTCTGGCAACTGATGCTTTCGGACCGATTGCAGATAATGCAGGTGGTAATGCTGAAATGGCTGGACTTCCAGAAGAAGTCAGAGAAAGAACTGATGCTCTCGACGGGCTTGGAAACACAACAGCAGCTACAGGTAAAGGCTTCGCTATTGGTTCAGCTGCACTTACAGCTCTGGCTCTGGTTGCTGCATACATGGAGGAGGTAAAACTCTGGCTTGGCAGACTTGCTGATAAAAGTATTGATGGTTATAAACAAATCGGTGATGTTTTGTTTTATAAGAGTCATGTCCCTGCTGTTGTTCAGGCAGGCCAAAGCGCAGTCGAAGTTTCCCATGCCGGAATCAAAGATTTTGTTTCAGCCTATAACCTTTCACTCTTTAACCCGATATTGCTTGCAGGTCTTTTCATAGGAGCAATGATGTGTTTTGTATTTGTTGCAATGGCTATGAAAGCTGTTGGAAGGAATGCAGGAGTAATGGTTGAGGAAGTAAGAAGGCAATTCCGTGAGATTCCTGGTATTATGGAAGGAACCGGGAAACCAGAATACGCAAAATGTGTTGAGATCGCAACCAGAGGTGCACAGAAAGAAATGGTTGTTCCAGCGCTTATGGCAATTATCGTGCCTGTAGTTGTGGGAATAGTTTTTGGCGTTCCCGGAGTTGTTGGGTTGTTAATGGGCGGTATGACTACAGGTTTTACTCTTGCCAGTATGCTCAACAATGCCGGTGGTGCATGGGATAATGCTAAAAAGTACATTGAAAGAGGAAATTATGGTGGTAAGAAAAGTGAATGCCACAAAGCAAGTATTGTTGGAGATACCGTAGGGGATCCGTTTAAAGATACGTGCGGCCCGTCAATGAATATTCTGATTAAACTTATGTCAATGGTTGCAGTTGTTATGGCTGGAGTTACTGTTGCATGGAGTCTTTTTTAGTCAGTAAAAAATACAGATAATATAAATGAGGCTGCCCTGAAAGGGCAGCCTTTTTTA
>Ga0209014_10000975_pt1 | contig 17051 bp, 15 predicted proteins | sample BarGraNGADG00212_FD_184491 | JGI IMG/M metagenome (GOLD analysis project Ga0209014, IMG submission 184491) | Arctic peat soil microbial communities from Barrow, Alaska - Barrow Graham LP Ref core NGADG0002-212 (SPAdes) (version 2) | ecosystem: Environmental > Terrestrial > Soil > Wetlands >...
ACGTCACCTGGCACACCTGATCGGGCCCGATCCGGCGGTCAGCCGTGCATTGGCGCGCCCGGAAGGTCAGCCCTCAGCTCACTCAACGGGGTGAGGACGCTCTTCCCAGGGAGTCGAGAGCACCACGGTCGTTCGCGTTGAGACGTTGGCGCCGGACCGCACCCGGCCGAGCAGGTCCTCGAGGTCGCCAGGTGTGGACACCCTGGCCTTGAGGATGTAGCTCTCCTCCCCCGCCACTGAGTGACAGGCCTCGAGGTCCGGGATGTCGCGAAGTCGATCCGCTACGTCGTCAGGGGCCGCCGGGTCCAGGGGGGTCACTGAGATGAACGCGATGAGCGACATCCCGAGCGCGTCCTTGTCGATCACGGCGCGGTAACCCTGGATCACCCCGCGCTCCTCGAGCTTGCGCACGCGATGGTGGACCGCCGACGTCGACAACCCCGTGGCACTGCCGAGATCTGTGAAGCTCATGCGGCCGTCCTGCGACAACAACCCGACGATGCGGCGATCCAGTTCCTCCATGGCGCAAGGCTACTGACCTCGGAGCACGAGTGGACGAGGCGGGCGCTAATGACACGATGACTCCATGACCGAACGGCTCATGCTCCTGGACTCAGCGTCCTTGTACTTCCGTGCCTTCTATGGTGTACCTGACCAACGGCGCACCGTCGCGGAGCCACCCACGAACGCGGTGCGAGGGTTTCTGGACATGATCGCCTCCTTGGTCGGCACGTATCGTCCGACCCATCTGGTGGCCTGTTGGGACAACGACTGGCGACCGGCGTTTCGGGTCAACGCCATCCCGACATACAAGACGCACCGTCTCAGCGCCGGCAGCGAGATTCAGGAGGAGAGCCCGGAGGACCTGACGCCACAGGTAGCCATGATCGTGGATGCGTTGAGGGCATTGGGGATTGCCCGTATTGGCAGCGATGGCTACGAGGCTGACGACGTCATCGGCACCTTGGCTCACCGTGCTCGAGGTCGACAGCTCGTCGATGTCGTCACCGGCGACCGCGACCTGTTCCAGCTCGTGGACGACGACGCTGGGATCAAGGTCCTCTATACCGCTCGGGGCGGGGTGCGGGATCCCGACGTCGTCACCCAGGACTTCCTGCAGAGCAAGTACGCGGTTGGAACCGGTCAGGCCTACGCCGACATGGCGACGCTGCGCGGTGACACCAGCGACGGGTTGCCCGGTGTCGCAGGAATCGGTGAGAAGACAGCGGCCACCTTGATCAACCGGTATGGCGATCTGGCCAGCCTGCGTCGCGCCGTCGCCGAGGGTGACCCGCAGATCAAGGGCGCCCAACGTACGCGACTGGAAGCCGCTTCCGCCTATCTGGACGTTGCACCCACCGTTGTCCAGGTAGCACGGGACGCCCCGGTCCCGGACTTTGACGCCTCGCTCCCCCGCCAGGTCGGCGATCTCACCCTTCTCTCATCCCTGGCCTCCGGCTACGGCCTGACGTCGCCCATCAACCGCGTCCTGAGCGCACTTGGCCTTGGCGAACCCGACTGACAGCACACCACCTCGGCCGCAACCCAACACCCTTCTCGCGGCCAGTCAGTCGATCCGGTCAGCCGCCACGACGCCCCGCATCACGGCATCCATCGCGCGTCTGGCGGTCACGGACAGGGAGGGATCAGGAGCTGCATCACCTATCTGACCAAGCAGGTCGACGACCTGCTTGCACCGGCGGACGAAGTCACCGGCAGCGATCTCGCTGTCGCGAAGGACCAGCTCGAGCCGCTGACCCGCAGCCCATCGGTGCATCATCCAGGCCATGCCCGCGTCAGGACTGCCCGTCGACGGCAGTGTGTGCGCGCGTTCGCTGTCCTCGAGCTTGCTCCAGAGACGCATCATGGCCTCGTGGGCATCGCGGCAGTCGTCGTTCGGCATCTTGGGCGAGACCTCAGCGTCGTCCCCGCGCGGCTCATATACCAGCGTGGAGACGATGGCAGCGAGGCTCGGCGGGTCAAGGCGCTTCCAGACCCCGTGCCGCAGGCACTCGGCCGCCAACAGGTCCTTCTCGGTGTAGAGACGCTTGAGAGTGTCGCCCTGGGACGTGACGGCGACCCCGCCCTCGGTGAGATATCCCAGCTCCACGAGGAGCTCGCAGATGCGCTCGAACGTGCGGGCGACCGAGCTGGTTCGGCCCTCGACCGTGCGTGCGACGACGTCCGTCTCACGGCGCAGGCGCCACCAGCGCTCGGCCCAGCGGGCGTGGTCCTCGCGCTCCGGACACCCATGGCACGGGTGCGCCCGCATCTGCCGACGCAGCTCGGTGACCCGGTCCTGCTCCCGTGGGCTGCGGGAGCCGTCTCGCCGCGCAGCCGGCGCATCGCGAGGCACCTTGACGCGCATCGTTGCCGCAAGATCCTTACGGGACTTGGCATTTCGTGCGTTGAAGTGCTTGGGGACACTCAGACTCATGACTGGGTCAACCGGTGTGGGCACATCAACAAGAGTGAGGCGCCGCACCCGGGCATCCGAGGTCAGTACGGTCGGCGAAGCACCCTCCTTCTTGCCGCCCCCGTTGCCCTGTATGACGATCGCATAGTCAGCGCGCCGACCACCCGGGATCTTGATCACGTCTCCGGGGCGCAGCTTCTCGAGACTGATCGCGGCCTCGGCCCGTCGGCTCGCCGACCGGGCCTTGGCCGCTTCCTTCTCGATGTCGCGGATCTCGTTGCGCAGCGCGGCATACGAGCTGAAGTCCCCAAGATGGCAGGTCATCGACTCGGCGTAACCAGCCAACGCCTCCTCGTTGCGCTTGATGGTTACAGCCATGCCGACGACAGCGCGGTCCGCCTGGAACTGGGCGAACGACGTCTCCAGGATGTCGCGGGCAGCCTCACGTCCGACCTGGCCAACGAGGTTGACCGCCATGTTGTAGGTCGGGCGGAAGCTGGACCGCAGCGGGTAGGTCCGCGTCGATGCCAGACCGCCCACGGCGAGCGGGTCCAGGCCCCGGTTGTACAGAACGACCGCGTGTCCCTCGATGTCGATGCCGCGCCGCCCTGCGCGTCCCGTCAGCTGGGTGTACTCCGCCGGCGTGATGTCAGCGTGCGTCTCGCCGTTGAACTTCACCAGCCTCTCCAGCACGACTGACCGGGCTGGCATGTTGATGCCCAGGGCCAGCGTCTCGGTGGCGAACACCGCACGGATCCTGCCTGCGGTGAAGAGCTCCTCCACGATCTCCCGGAAGGTCGGAAGCATCCCGGCGTGGTGAGCCCCGAAACCGCGGGTAAGACCCTCGACGAACTCCCAGTAGCCCAGCACCGAGAGGTCCTCGTCGGCCAGACCCCGGATGCGCTCCTCAACCGTCCGCCGGATCCGTTCCCCCTCCACCTGAGGTATCAGCCGCATGTCGCTGGCCAGGAGCTGGGTCACGGCTGACGTGCAGCCAACACGACTGAAGATGAAGGTGATTGCCGGCAGCAGTCCGTCTCGGTCGAGGCGCTCGATCACCTCTGATCGGCTCGGTCCCCCTCCGAACCGGCCACCCTGGCGGGTCGGTCCGGCTCCACCCTGTCGATCCACGCCGGCGCCCCCCGGACCACCTCCGGGGGTGCGGCGACCACGATCACGTCCCCTTGCCGGGCCGCTACCTCGACCGCGCCCGTTCCCCCCGGCATCGCGGGCCCGTCCGAACCCGTCCGACGGACCTGCCCTGTCGCCATCCCGGATCCGCTCCAGCAGCTCGGGGTTCACCCTGCTGGAGCCCACATCCGCGGCACCAGGTGGGCTCTCGTCCGCGAACAGGTCGTACAGGCCCTGCCCGACCATCATGTGCTGCCACAACGGCACCGGGCGATGTTCCTCGACAATGACCTCGGTGTTGCCACGAACCTCGCCGAGCCAGGCGCCGAACTCTTCAGCGTTGCTCACGGTCGCCGACAACGAGATCACCTGAACGTCCTGGGGCAGGTGGATGATCACTTCCTCCCAGACCGCCCCGCGGAAACGATCCGCGAGGTAGTGCACCTCGTCCATGACGACAAAGCCCAGCCCGCGCAAGGTGGCCGACCCGGCATACATCATGTTGCGCAGCACTTCGGTGGTCATCACGACAACGGGGGCTTCCCCGTTGATCGAGGAGTCGCCGGTGAGCAGACCGACCTTGTCGATGCCGTGACGGCGGACAAGATCGGCATACTTCTGGTTCGACAGGGCCTTGATCGGGGTGGTGTAGAACGCCTTGCGCCCGGTGGCCAGCGCCAGGAAGACCGCGAACTCGCCCACGATGGTCTTGCCGGCCCCGGTGGGTGCCGCGACCAGCACCCCTTGGCCGGAACCCACGGCCATGCATGCACGCACCTGGAAGTCGTCGAGCGGGAAGTCGTAGCTCTCGGCAAACGCGTCGATCTGGGGCTGTGCGGCGCCCGTTGAGGTGGCCATGGCGCTCAGGCTACGTCAGCGGGCGGAGACGAGGACGTTCAGCGCGCCGGGCACGATCTGGGCGCTCATGGGAAGGGGGGCGAAGCGTTCGCCGTCGGCATAGCTGACGATGCCGGACGCCTCGAGCCTGACGTCCTTGCCGCGCAAGATCTCCACTGCGGGGTGCCCGACGTGCTTGCCGCTGAACACCTTGGGGAAGACCTTGAGGAACTCGAGCGTCGAGATCTGATGCACGACGAGGATGTCGAACATGCCGTCGTCGAAGCTTGCATCCGGGCACACCAACATGCCGCCGCCGTATGACGGACCGTTGCCCACCGCGACCAACATCGCCTGAGTGCTGTGGCGAACGCCGTCAACCTCGATGACATAGGGAATCGGCTTGAAGACCGGCAGCTCGCGGGCAATGGCCAGGTTGTAGCGCATCCGGCCCTTCGGCCACCCCCAGGTGTTGGCTCGCTCGTTGACCACCGAGTCGAACCCCGCGCCGAGGACTCCGACGAACCAGTGCGGGACGCCGTGGGCGTCGATGTGTCGACCGGCGTCGATGGTGCGAACCGTGCCGCCGGCGATGACCTTGGCTGCGGCCTTCGCGTCGCGAAGGGGCAGATGCAGGGCGCGTGCGATGTCGTTCCCGGTCCCCGCTGCGACGATGGCCAGGACGGTTTCCGTGCCGGCGCAGAGGTTGACCCCAAGGTTGACCGTGCCGTCCCCGCCGGTGACTGCCAGCACGTCCAGCCCGGAGGCGATACCGACTATGGCGCGTTCGCGGGCGGATGGCCCTGATCGATCGGACAGGTCAATCACCTCATGGCCGTCGGCGGCCAGACGGGCCGCCACCTCGGTGCCGATCGCGGCACCGCGGCCCTTGTCTGCGGTGGGGTTGATGATCAACCCGATGCGCTTGGTCACCTGCGCCGGCTAGAGAGGGCTGGCGTCGTCGTCGAGGGGACTTGCCCCGACATCGAGCGGGCTGGCTTCGTCGTCGAGCGGACTCGCCTCGTCGTCGGCGATCTTGGCCCATTGGGGCTCCCGGCGTGCACGACGCCTGTCCAGGATGGTGGCGACACCAACGGCGGCGAAGAAGAGCCCGACCATGGGCATGGCGAGAACGAGCATCGTCCAGGCGTCCGGGGTCGGCGTCATCATCGCCGCAAAGACGAAGATGAGCAGGACGGCCACCCGCCAGCCCTTGAGCATGATGCGGGCAGGCAGGACATGGGCGACGTTGAGACCGACAAGGAACACCGGCAGCAGGAACGCCAGACCGAAGGCCAGGATGAAGCGCATCACGAAGGTCAGGTAGAGCGCAGCGTCCGGCAGGTTCGCCGCTCCCTTGGGGGTGAAGCCCAGAAGTATCTCGACCGCCCTTGGCACGACCTGGGTCGCGATGAAGCAGCCGCCGAGAAACAAAGGCACTGCGGCCCCGATGAACCCGACCGTCGTACGCTTCTCGCGTTTGGTCAGCCCGGGGACGATGAAGCCCCACACCTGGTAGAGCCAGACCGGACTGGCCACGATGACGCCGACGAAGAGAGCCACCTGCAGCTGGACCGTGAACGGCTGGGTGATGCCGCCGAAGTTGATGTTGACCAAGCCATGTCGCTCGGCCGCAACCTTGCGCAAGGGGGCCATGATCCGGTTGAACAGCGAGTCGTACTCGACCCATCCGAGCACGCTGCCAATGGCTATGGCCGCGCCGGCAACCAAGAAACGCCGACGTAGCTCACGCAGGTGGTCACCAAGCGACATCCGCCCGCCGATGTTGCGCTTACGACGCAGTGTCGCCATTTTGAAGTGGATTCTCAGTTGACCGGAGGCTTGTTGCTGATGGTGTTCGGCTCAGGCCGGGGGCTGGTTGTGCGTCTCGCGCTCGCTCGGGCCTGCAGCCTGGTTCGCAGTCGGGTCTGGGATGGGGTCTGGGGTCGGGCGGACCGTCTCGCCCCGGACCGTGTCACTGCTCGCGGCACTGGACGCGGGCTGGCCGTCCTTCTTCATCTCCTCGACCTCGGACTTGAAGATCCGCATTGAGCGACCGAGACTGCGAGCGGCATCCGGCAGTCGCTTGAAGCCGAACAGAATCACCACCACAAGGACGAGGATGACGATGTGAACAGGCCTTAACGCGCCCATTGAAGAGACCTTTCGTGATCGCGAGAACGCGGTGCTCATAAAACATGGCGCTGAGGTCAGCAACTCTGAGGAAGTGCTACTGATGACCCGCGTGTCTCAGTCTACGTCTTTAGCCCACGCGGGGTGTGAAACTGCACGACGTTGCTGGCGAGCGTGGCGCCCGGCTGCTCTGGCACGGTCACGCTCTTTGCGAGCTGAGGCCACATCGGAAAAGACGGCCAGCTCTTCCGGCCCGCCGATCCTCTCTCCAAGGACCTCAAGCTGGCCCTGGACGGCATCGAGACGTCGCTGGGCGATTGCGAGCTCGGACCCGAGCTCCTTGGTCTGCCCCCACAACCCCCAGGCCCGCGCACCGACGTAGAAGCCCGAAAGCAGGAGCAGACACGCCCAGATCAACAGCCACCACATGACGAGGGACCCTACCTGCTCGGCGGGATCGACGTGGCTGAGGCGGTGGCTGAGGCGGCATACGCGTCGAGGGCCGCGCGTGCGCCGTCCCGTACCGCGCGCGCGAGCTCCACGGGCTCGAGGACCGTCGCTTGTGAACCCAGTCGCCACATCAGGCGGCGCAGCCAGGCCGTGTCAGCGGTCCGCAGGGTGATGACCGCGCCCCCGCCCTGCATCGGCTCGACACTCTCGGTGGGGTAGTACTCGCTGACCCATGCCGCACCGGGTCCCAGGGCAACCCGGACCAGCTGGTCTTCTGCGTGTGGCGTGAACACTCCCGAGTCCAGATCTCGCGGCTCGGCGCCTGCGGGCGCCGTGCCGTCCTCGTCCAGGATGGTGAGGGACTCGATCCGGTCAACGCGAAACAGGCGGACGTCCTCCGCCCGGTGGCACCAGCCCTCGAGGTACCACTGGGCGTCGAAGTTGATCACCCTCATGGGGTCGACGTCGCGCTCTGTGGACTCGTCACGCCCGGGGACCAGATACCGCAGGTGAACGCGCCGGTGGGCAGCCAAGGCCTGCTGGGCCAGAGCCAGGGCCTCCTTGCCGGCGCCCTCGTCGATCACCACCTGGATGCGAGAGCTCCCTGCTGATGCCGAGCCCGTGGCCGCCTCGAGCTTGGCCAGTGCACGAACCACCGCATCGCGCTCACCTATTCCGGGGACCGCGGCCAGGGCGCGAAGCCCCACGATCAGGGCAAGCGCCTCGTCGACGCCAAGGCGCAACGGACGCTTGATCGTGTCGGCATTGGCCAGGAAGACCCTGCCGCTCTCCCACTCGGCCTCGATCAGATCGCCGTGGTAGCCGCCCGGAGTTCCACACAGGAACAACAAGGCCAGATCGGCCTCGACCTGCGCCGGCGTCACGCCGAACTCCCGCGCGGTCTCCTCGATCTCGACGCCCTGTCGGTTCAGCAGCCACGGCACCATGGTCAGCAGCCTCGACAGCCGGCTCGTGGCCGACTCAGCCGCCTGTCCGGCTCGGCCGACCTGCCCGGATGAATCTTCCTTGGCGTTCATGCGCTCGCCTCTTCCCTGCCGGGCCCGGGACCCAACGCACCGGTCAACCTGCGAATCACGGACTCCTTGAGCTGGGCGGGGCTCTCGACCAGGACATCGGGGCCGAAGCTGCTGATCTCGTCGGCAAAGGCCTCGATGTCGCTGAAGTCGACGTCAATCTGCGACCAGGTGTCGCCGAGGTCACGGGGGGTGCCTGCCCGGCGGCGCAGGCTGTGCCCTGTCCCCGAACGAACTCGCAGGACCGCCGGCTGGGGGTCACGCTCGACGGCCACCGTGCTGATCATCGCCTTGGGCTCATGATCCGCGGGCACCTCGTATGAGGCTGCCTCACCATCGGTGGCGACCTCGCCCTCGATCCTGCCCAGCCGGAATACCCGCGGTGCGTTCCTGTCGCTGTCAAACCCGGTGAGGTACCAGCGACCGTGCCAGGACGCGATCCCCCACGGCTGAACGTGGCGGGTCGCCACCCCTCCAGAGCTTGCCGTCCGATAGGTGAACGCCACCGGAATCCGTTCAAGCACGGCGTTCTTGACCGCCTCGAATGCCGGCTCAGCCGTCCGGACACGGGGCTCGATGCCGATCAGGGATGCGTCATCGCGTTCCACGCCCGCGGCCTCGAGCTTGCGCAGAGCCTGTGCCGCGGGTCCTGCCAGGCTGGCCTGTGCCCAAGCCCGACTGGCCAACCCGAGAACCGCCAGCTCATCGGCGGCGAAGGAGATCTCCGGCAGGGCATACTCGCGCCGGTCGATGCGATATCCGGGCTCGTCGTCGAAGAATGCGTCCAGCGGCTCGGTCACCAACGGGATGCCGAGATCGCGCAGCTCGTCCTTGTCGCGCTCGAACATCCGGTCGAACGCCTCGACAGAAGCGGTTGTGCCGTACTGCGGGACGGCGTCGCGAATCTTGGCCTTGGACAGTGGCTGACGCGTGTAGAGCAGACAGATCACCAGGTTGAGCAGACGCTCGGTCTTGACGGACGCGTTGGGCTGGGTCCTCATGAGGGTGGACGCTACCGGACGGTCCGGCGCCGCGTTGGGCACCACCACCACTACTGTCGTTGACGTGATCCAGTGGCGCGAGGCAACCGTCGAGCGGGTCCGGACGCAGTGGCCGGGGGCCGTCGAGCTCGACGTGGCTCTGCAGGGCCAGGGGCGCGAGACGATCCAGGCACTTGCCTTCAGCGATCTTGTGGGTGACCCCCGTCCGGGTGATCGAGTCCTTCTCAACGTCGCCGCGCTGGAGCTCGGGTTGGGCACCGGTGGGATGGCCCTGGTCGTGGCCATCCCGGACCGCCTGCCGGCCGACCCGCAGCCAGGCCCCGGGCACATCGTGAAGGCGCGCTACACGCCGTTGCAGACGGTGGTCCTGGGCGTCGACGAGCAGGAGAGCCCTCACCATGAGGTCCTGCGCCGCGCCACGGGGATAGACGCCATGCCGGTCATCCTGGCCGACCTGCACTCCGCCGTGCCGGCGATCCTGGCGGGACTGCGCGAGGCCGACCCGAAGGTCCGGGCGGCCTATGTCATGACCGACGGTGGTGCGTTGCCCATCGCGTTCTCCCGAACCGTCGCCGGACTGTCCGAGGCCGGGTGGCTCGCCGGGACCATCACCGTGGGTCAAGCCTTTGGTGGTGACCTTGAAGCCGTCAACGTCCACACTGGCCTGCTGGCCGCGGCACACGTCCTGCATGCAGACGTGGCGATCGTCGCCCAGGGGCCCGGCAACCTGGGGACCGACTCTCCGTGGGGCTACTCAGGGGTGGCAACCGGAGAGGCGGTCAACGCCACGGCGGTGCTGGGCGGGCGGGCCGTTGGCTCGCTGCGGGTCTCCGAAGCCGACGCACGCGAACGCCACCGCGGCATCTCCCACCACAGCCTGACAACATACGGTCGCGTGGCCATGGCGCCGGCGGACCTGCCGGTTCCCTTGCTCGGCGGAGGCTTCGGAGAACGTGTCCTTGAGCAGGCACGTGACCTGGTCCGCGCCAGCGCGGGTCGGCTCCGGCTGCACGAGATCGAGGTCCACGGTCTGGTTGACGCTCTGGCATCATGCCCGGTGCCACTGTCCACCATGGGCCGTGGGCTCGACCAGGACGAGGCCTCATTCGTCGCTGCGGCGGTGGCCGGTCGATTTGCCTCCACGCTGCTGGGTCACCTGAGATAGGAGGTGGCGCTACTCAGCGTCGCTGCCGGTCTCCACCATCATTGGCGCTGCCCGGCCGCCAGCGGCGATGGGAACCGGCCAACGACGGCGTGATCTGTTCGGCCCTCAGCGACACGGTATACGGGGTGGATCCAGCTGCACCTCAGTGAGCGTCAACCAGGTCCACGACGAAGATCAGGGTCTCACCCGGCTTGATCGCCCCACCCGCGCCGCGATCGCCGTAGGCCAGACTCGCCGGGATCGTCAGCCTGCGACGGCCACCGACCCTCATACCGGCGATGCCGTCGTCCCAGCCCCTGATGACCCGACCCACGCCCAGCCGGAAGTCCAGCGGCGCTCCCCGGCTCCAGGAGGAGTCGAACTCCTCACCTGTCGAGTACGCCACGCCGACATAGTGGGCGCTGATGGAGTCGCCGGCCTTGGCCTCGGAGCCATCGCCCACCACGAGGTCCTCGATGACGAGATCATCGGGAGCATCGCCTTCAGGGAAGTCGATCTCGGGCTTGGTGGTACTGGGATCAAGACCCATGGTGGTCAGACCTTTCAGTCGCGGGTGAACGTCAGGTCGAGGCAAGGATGTCGATGACGAACACCAAGGTGTCCTTGGGGCCGATCAGCGGCGGAGAGCCCTTGGTGCCATATCCCTCGGCAGGGGGCACGACCAGCAGGATGCGGCTGCCGACGGTCTGTCCGACCAGACCCTTGTCCCAACCGGTGATGACCTGGCCGGAGCCGATGGGAGTGTCGAACGCTGAGCCGTGGTCGCCGGAGGCATCGAACTTCTTGCCGTCCTTCCACAACACCCCGGTGTAGTTGACCTTGATGGTCTGACCGGCCTTGACGACCGGCCCCGTGCCCTTGATCAGGGGCTGGACGATCAGCGTCGTCGGCGCAGCGGTCTTGGGAACCGTGATCTGTGCAGGTTTGGCGCCATCAACCGTGGCGGTGGGGAGCCCGGCCTTGGGCGGGACCGCAGCACCGGTGGCGGTCGTCAGTGGTGTGCTGGCCGACACGACGTCGATGAAGAAGATGATCGTGTCGGTGGGGCCGACGCCCGCCTGCTTGTTGCCCTGGGTGCCGAACGCGGCAGCCGGCGGGATCGCGACCAGCACGCGGGACCCGACCTTCTGGCCGGTCAGGCCCTGGCTCAGGCCCTTCAACAGTGAGCTGGACGAGAGGTCAAGGGGGACCGTCGCCTTGCCGAAGCTGGACTCGATCTGCTTGCCGTCCTTGCCGTTGAACAGGGAGTAGCTGAACATGATCGAGTTTGCCTTGGACAGCTTGGCGCCCTTGCCTGCCGTGACGACCTTGGTGGTCGTCGCCTTGACGGTCAGCGGCTTGGTGTTGAAGGTCACCGTGGGTGCCTTGTCCGTACCACCCACCGTGATGACATCAAGAGCGTTGGCGCCCGAGGCGTCAGTCTTGCCCGAGCCACACGCCGCCAGAAATACCAGCGGTATGACGGCAGCGGACACAACTCGTAAGCGGGACAGGCGCACGCGAAGACCTCTATCTCTTGTCATGGGTTTTGCGAACCACTATATCGCCACGATCCCGGCGTCCCCGAACCGCACCGTGGCGGCGCGTGACTCACATGCTCGAGATGAGCCGCTCGACTCGGGTGTCGACGGCGGCGAACGGGTCCTTGCACAGAACCGTCCGCTGGGCCTGGTCGTTGAGCTTGAGATGGACCCAGTCGACGGTGAAGTCCCTTTTGTGATCCTGAGCGGCGCGGATGAAGTCGCCGCGCAGCTTTGCCCTCGTGGTCTGGGGCGGCACGGTCTTCGCCTCGAAGATCTCCGGGTCGGAGCACACCCGCCGAACGTTGCCGTGCCGCTGCAGGAGGTAGAACAGGCCACGCTCCCGGTTGATGTCGTGGTAAGCCAGATCGAGCTGGGCGATTCTTGGGCTGGAGAGCGAAAGGCTGTGCTTGGCCGAATACCGCGAGATCAGCAGGTACTTGATGACCCAGTCGATCTCGGTGCCGACCAGGGCCAGGTCCCCTGTCTCGACCGCGGTGAGCGTCCGATACCACAGGTCCAGGACCATCTTGTGGGTCGGATCGTCCAGGCCTTCGCGGTCGACGAACGCGGTGGCTCGTTCGTAGTACTCCCTCTGGATCTCCAGGGCGCTGAGCTCACGACCGTTGGCGAGCCTGACCTTCTTGCGACCGGTGATGTCGTGGCTGATCTCACGGATGGCCCGGATCGGGTTCTCGAGCGTCAGATCTCGTATCACCACACCCGCCTCGAACATGCGCAGCACCAGATCGGCCGAACCGACCTTGAGCATCGTGGTCGGCTCGCTCATGTTCGAGTCACCGACGATGACGTGCAGCCGGCGGAACTTCTCGGCGTCGGCGTGCGGCTCGTCCCTGGTGTTGATGATGGGTCGCGAGCGGGTGGTGGCGCTGGAGACGGCTTCCCAGATGTGGTCCGCCCGCTGGCTGAGACAGTAGGTGGCACCTCGGGATGTCGTGGTGATCTTGCCCGCGCCGCAGGTGATCTGACGGCTGACCAGGAAGGGGATCAGGACGTCGGACAGCTTCTGGAACTCCCCCGCGCGGCCGACGAGGTAGTTCTCGTGGCAGCCGTAGGAGTTGCCGGCCGAGTCGGTGTTGTTCTTGAAGACATAGATCTCACCGGCGATACCTTCGTCCGCGATCCGCTGCTGGGCGTCCGCGACGAGACCCTCGATGATGCGCTCCCCGGCCTTGTCGTGAGTGACCAGCTGGCGTACGTCGTCACACTCGGGAGTCGCGTACTCGGGGTGGCTGCCCACGTCGAGGTAAAGCCTGGAACCGTTGCCGAGAAACACGTTTGAGGACCGACCCCAGGAAACGACCTTGCGGAACAGGTAGCGAGCCACCTCGTCGGGCGTCAGGCGCCTCTGGCCGTCGAACGTGCACGTGACGCCGTACTCGTTCTCGATTCCGAAGATCCGACGATCCATGTCACCACTCTAGGGTCGATGGTGGCGCCCGGCGCTCAGATACGGCAAGGGGCATCAGTCGAGGTAGCCGCTGGATCTTTCGGTGACGCGTCCGGGGTCGACGTGCTTGAGTGGGGGTCATGAGGATCCTGGTGCTCGGTGGGACGTCATGGCTCGGCGGCGAGGTCGCCCGGGCCGGGCTCGATCGAGATCACGTGGTGACCTGCCTGGCACGAGGTGAGTCGGGGCGGGTCCCCCCGGGCGCGCCCCTGGTCAGCGCCGACAGAGCCGAGGACACGGCATACGCCCGGGTGTGTGACCAGGACTGGGACGGCGTCGTGGACGTCTCGTGGCAGCCTGCCTTCGTCCGCGGCGCGGTCAGTGCCCTCGCCGACCACACCGGCAGGTGGGTCTACGTCTCCTCCTGCTCCGTGTATCTCGCACACAACACCATCGGCGCGGACGAGTCGGCAGCCGTGCTGCCTCCTCTCGCGGGTGATCGGGCAACGATGGAGACGTATGGCGAGGCGAAGGTCGCGTGCGAGAACACAGTCCTCGACGGGGTCGGCAAAGACAGGGTGGTGATCGCCCGGTCGGGGCTGATCGGCGGGCCGGGCGACCACACCGACCGGACGGGCTATTGGCCGTGGCGGTTCGCGCATCCTGCGACGGCCGACGGCGCAGTGCTCGTCCCGGCTGATCAGGACGCCTCCACCCAGCTCGTTGATGTGCGGGACCTCGCGGCGTGGCTGGTGCGGTGTGTCGAGGACTCGGCGTGCGGGACCTTCAACGCCTCGGGACCGGCGACCCCGCTCTCCGAGCACCTCGCGGCAGCACGCCGGGTCGCTGGCCACACCGGACCTCTCGTTGCCGTGTCCAACGAGTGGTTGGCCGCACACGGGGTGCAGGAGTGGGCCGGGCCACGGTCCCTCCCCCTGTGGCTGAGCACCCCTGGGTGGGAGGGTTTCGCGGCACGGAGCACCGATGCCGCTGTGGCGGCTGGCCTTGCCTGCCGGCCCCTGGAGCAGACCCTGGCCGACGTCCTCCTCTGGGAAGAGTCCCGGGACCAGGCTGGGCCACGTCAGGCAGGCCTGGCAACCGCGGAGGAGCGTCGGCTGATCGCGGCCGCACGAGGTTGAGAGACCCAGACTGAGGACCTGGCCGGTCTTCCTGTGAACCGGCCTCGTGAAAGTGCCCATACCTATGGGACGATTCACGATGTGACCGCCTCGCCAGAAACCCTGAACGAGACCTCGGTCGACCCGGCCCGCACTCCTGAGGAGCCCAGCTCCGCAGCCTTCGGACTGTTGTCCCGCGCCCAGGCCCTCGCCGATGGCCTCCGTGCGGAGGTGGAGGCGGAAGCAGCCGCACTTCGTGCCGAGGCGCTCGCCGCCCACGACGAGGCGGCGCGACTGCACGCCGCCGCCGCAAGCGTCCATGACGACGCCCTCAGCGCCCAGCGATCGGCCCTGGCCCGGCTGCAGGAAGCCCGCGAAGAGGCGGCCCAGCTCGTGGCAGACGCGGCGGACCAGGCCACTCTCGTGGCCGACGCCGCCGACCGAACCAGCGATGAGCTTCTCGCCAGGTCAACGGCCGAGGCCGAGGAGATCCGGCGCGCCGCACGCGCGGAGGATGAGCGGCTACGCACTCTCGCGACCGCAGAGCTCGAGCAGGCTCGCGAACAGGTCGCACAGCTGCAGTCCGAGGTTGCCGCGCGCCTCGCGTCCCAGGAGAAGCAGGCCAGCGACGAGCTGCGCCGACTGGGTGAGGAGGCTGCCGAGCAGGCGAACTCGATCCGCGCCGCGGCGCAGGAGTCCTCGAACGAGGCGATCGCAAGCGCCAACCGGGACGCGGACGCAGCTCGTGCCACGGCTGCCCGCGAGCTCGACCAGGCACGGACGGAGGCGGCCGAGCTCAGCTCCACCTCTGCGGCTGATGCCGCGTCCTTGCGTGATACTGCCGCCGCCGAGGCGGAACGCGTCCTGCGCGAAGCAGCCGACCACATGGACTGGGCACAGGGCGCCGTTCGTTCTCTTCTCTCGAGCGCCGAGGCCCGGGCCGAGAGGGAGCGCCTGGCCGTCCACAACACCTCCGCGCACCATCTGTTCGAGCGAAGACGACAGCTGCAGGACATCATGGCCCGCGTGGCGTTGCGCTCCCGAGCTGCGGTCGGGGATGCCACGAGCGAGGCCGAGCGGCTTCGAGCGCAGGCCCTCGCTGTCCTGGAAGCAGCAGAGAAGGATGCCATCGCCACGAAGGAGCAGGCCAAGGCTCATGCCGAGCGGGTGATCGCCGAGGCTGACCAGACTGCGCGGGCGGCGCTCGATCGTGCGCAACGGCGGCTGGACGAGTCCGAACGCGGAGCCAAGATGCTGCGCGAGCGGGCCGCCGCGGAGGTGGCCAGGCTGCAGACCGAGGCCCACGAGCACCGCAGGGCGGTCCGCGACGAGGCCATGACAACCCTGGCGGCTGCCCGTGCCGATGCGGACACCGTACGGTCAGAGGCGCGTGACCTCCTCACCCAGGCCCGCTCAGAAGTGGGTGCGCTGGCCGAACGGCGCGACGACATCACCCAGCAGCTCGGCTATCTCTCCGGCGTGATCGAAGCCCTTGCCGTACCCGAGCACTCGGCCGTCACAGGGATCATCACAACCACGCCAGACACCACGGACGACGCCAACGCAGAACCCGGCGCTGACCCCACCCCCACGCCAGAACCAACCACTGACACCGCCACCGACCCCACCAAGCAAGAGACGATAGGAACCTGATGAACGAGTCCAACGCCCAGTTCCGCAGCGTGCTACGCGGCTACGACACCGCCCAAGTGGACCAGCACGTGAGCGATCTGACCCGGGCGGCTGAGGCAGCTCGGCGCGAGGCCGGTGATCTCAGCATCCAGGTGAGCAAGCTCGAGGCCGCGCAGCGCCAGCTCATGAGCGACATCGAAGCCCAGGCGGCAAAGACCCGCGGGCTGGAAGAAGCGCAGGCGAAGGCCGCGCCGCCGACGTACGCGGATCTTGGCCAACGCATCGGCGCGATGTTGAAGCTGGCCGACGAGGAGGGCATCGACATTCGCACCCGCGCCAAAGCGGACGCGGAGAGCCACCATGCGCTCGCCGACGAGAGCGCTCGGGCGACCCGTGAAGGCGCCGACATCTACGCCAAGGAGACGCGAAGCGCTGCCGACGCCGAGGCCGCCCGGGTCCTGGAGGACGCGAGGCGACGTGCGGACAGCATCCTGGACGACGCCGACCGTCAGGCGACGGCACGTCGAGAAGAGGCCGAAGCTGTATACGAGCGGGCGCGCGCCAAGTCAGCCGCTGCCGCTGCCGACTTCGAGACAACTCTGGCCACGCGTCGAGACACGTCGGCCCAGGAGTTCGCCGTCCAGATCGCCGCTGCCGAGCAGCAGCTCGCTGCCGTCCAGCAGCGGTCGGAACAGACTCGCGCCGACTCCGAGCAGCGACTGCAGGAGGCTGCGACCAAGTCCGCGCGACAGCTCGCCGAGGCCAAGGCGCAGGCCCAGTCCATGGTCGCCGAAGCCAAGACCAAGGCCGAGCGGATCCGGGACGACTCCGAGCGCGTGCTCACTGCCGCGACCCAGCGACGCGACAGCATCAACGCCCAGCTCACCAACGTCCGCCAGATGCTGGCCACGCTCAGCGGCGGGGCAATGGTCAACACGGCGGAGCTGACAGAGGCTGGGTCGGCACAGCCCGACCCGGCACAGCCCGGTTCGACACAGCCAGCGCCGGAAGGCACTGCCGCCTCCCAGACCGATCCCGGTGCCGTTGTCAGCGACGAGCAGCACGAGCCTGTCACCGACGTCAAGGATGGAGAAGACGCCGGATCACCAGCCGGCGAGCAGGACTCCGACAAGGGCTCGGAGGGCGCGAGCAAGCAGGCGGACGACAAGCAAGGCGAAGACAAGCAAGGCGAAGACAAGCAAG
>Ga0209014_10000976_pt1 | contig 17041 bp, 14 predicted proteins | sample BarGraNGADG00212_FD_184491 | JGI IMG/M metagenome (GOLD analysis project Ga0209014, IMG submission 184491) | Arctic peat soil microbial communities from Barrow, Alaska - Barrow Graham LP Ref core NGADG0002-212 (SPAdes) (version 2) | ecosystem: Environmental > Terrestrial > Soil > Wetlands >...
CCGGAAAGCGATAGCGCTCGAAGCCGAGGTCAACTGAGCAGCTGGCGGCCAGCTCGCCGGCGTTGCCGATTCCCTCAGCCCAGGCAGCCGCGGTCCGGGCGTCCGCCTCCGAGTTCCCGAACGTGGCGCGGCCGGCGATCGTCCCGCCAACTGCAGGCCGCGCGCTCGAGTTCCCGAACGTGGCGCGATCGCCCGGCGGCCCCGCCCCGAGTCCCGGCGGCAGCCCCATCAATTCCTCGGCCGACTTCAGGAACGATTCGCCGTCCGGCCGGCGGAGGTCGCGCAACTCGTCGAGCGAGCGGCCGTGGCGGATCGCGGTCATGACGTCCTGGAGCTCCCGGCCCTCGGGGCGTGCGTAGTGGACGTCGTTCGTGACCACGACCGGCAGCCCCAGCTCTTCGGCGAGAAGCGCGGTCTCGGCCAAGAGCCAGTCGTCGTCGGGAAGCAGGTGATGCTGCATCTCCAGGAAGAACGCCGAAGTGGCAACGGAATCGCGGCGTGCCTTCCGGCTGGCGAAGAGCCGCGCGTACCGTTCCGCGACGGCCCGCGCTCCTTCCCGATCCCCGACCCGCAGCCGCCGGGCGATCTCGCCGTCGCGGCAACCGGAGAGCGCCACCAGGCCTTCCGTGTGCTCGGCCAGCAGCGCCTGGCTGAATCGCGGCATCGACTTCGTCCCGGCGAGATTCGCCCGGCTCACGAGGCGGCAGAGGCTGCGATAACCCGCCGAGTTGCGAGCCAGCAGGACGAGATGCGGGCCGCGCTGCGCCTCCCCAACCCCTCGCAGATCCTCTCTCACCGCATCGCGGTAGCCGGGGAGCCTGGCGCGGCTGGGACGCGGCCGGGCCGGCAGCCCGTCTGTGGGGAGTGGCGTGTTCCCTGGGGAGCGGCCGCTCCCCGTTCCGCGGCGCGCTCTGCCCCTCCGCCCCGGCACGACGATCCCCTCCGGGTCCGGTACCGCCGCATCGAGCAGCTCGATCTCGACCCCGACGATGGGCCTCAGACCCGCTTCCTGGACTGCGGTCGCAAATCGGACCACGCCGTAGAGGCCGTTGTGGTCCGTGACGGCCAGTCCGGACAGACCGAGCTCGGCCGCACGTTCCGCCAGCTCGTCCGGCGGAGAGGCGCCGTCCAGAAACGAAAAGTTAGTGTGGCAGTGGAGCTCTGCGTAGGCGGCCACTCGAGGCCTCGGCTGTCCGCGGTGCAAAGCAGAATTATAGAACACACGTTCTACTGCCCTCGAGCCCGCGCCGAGAGCGGCGGCGCCGATGCCGCTCGGCCCTGAACCTGGCACGGGCCCTCCCGATCTGGGAAGGCCCGTGCTTTTCTCTTGTGGCTATTCGTGGCCGCCAGCCGTGAAACCTACCTGGCCGGGCTCGCCTTCCGGCGATTGCGCCGCAGCAGGAACAAGAGCGCCGCGACGATGAGCACTCCCGGCACGGCCACCAGGAAGTACATCGGCGACACGCCCGAGGAAGAGCCACTCTGGCTCGGCGCAGCCGGCGCCGGCGACGGAGTCGGCAGGGCCGGGTTCTTGTACTCCTGGTCCAGGAACGTGGTTACCCAGGCCAGCGGCGCATTCCAGTTGATGGCGACCTCGTTCGTGGAGAACGAACCGATGTTGTCGATGTATTGCTCGCCCTGCGGGTTACCGGTCAGACCTGCCGCGGTGACGACCGGGTCGCCGGGGACACCGTTCGGGCCGCCGACGAGAACGCCCGGGGGCGGGGCCGGATAGCCCTGATCGGGCTGGTTGGCCCAGAAGCGGTGATGGGGATGCTGCGGCGGGTTGGCGCCGTAGCCGGTCACAAAGCTCTTGTTCAGCGAGTTCCGACCCAGGATGTAGTCCATCGTCTCGGTCACGCCGTCGAGGTACTTGCGATCGGAGGTGAAGTCGTAGGCGAGGCCCATGAGCACGGCATTGTTGAGCGCCGTGGAGTTGGAGCCCCACGGATAGCTCGTAAGCGGGACCCGGAAGCCTTCCTGCGCGATGTCGGCAAGGCCTGTATCGGCAGTGGCGATGATCGCCTGCTTCGTGGCCTTCAGCTTGTCGGCGGGCAGGTTGTTGGGGATCAGCGCCAGCGAGATCGTCCCGAGCGCGGCAGTGTCGCCCCAGGCCATCGTCTTGGCATTCGCCCAGTCGGGGGATTTCTGAGCGAAGTCGCCGTACTGGGCGTCGCCGGTGGTGATGTACAGCTCAGACGCTGCCCAGTAGAACTCGTCCGTGACGTTGGTGTCGGAGTAGTCGCCGCCGCCTGCCGTGAAGGCAACGGCATACATGGTCGGATTAGCCTGCGCCGCGGTCCACGCCTTTTGCGCGGCCTTCAGGCATTGCGCCGAGAAGGCCGGGTCGATCGTCTTCCAGATGCGGGCGCATTGAGCCCCCACCGCGGCCACATTCAGGGTGGCGGCAGTGGAAGGCGGGAACAGGTGGCGGTCCGGCGTCGTGGCCAGCGGCAGCGAGGGGACGGCGCTCCAGACGTCGTCGTGCAGCTTGTGGTGAACCATGCCGGCCAGCGGCTGGCCGTCGGGAACCTGCATGCCAAGCAGGAACTTCAGCTCCCAGCGAGCTTCGTCCAGGATGTCGGGGACGCCGTTCTTGTTCTCGGGAATGTTCAGGGTGCCGTCGCCCCAAGCCTGCGGATTGCGCTCGTACTCGTCCATGAGCGTCCAGACCGAGATGCCGCCGTTGACTACGTATTTGCCGTAGTCGCCGGCGTCATACCAGCCGCCCGAGGCGTCCAGCGAGTAGGAACAGCCGGGCCACTCTTTGCCGGAGGCATCCGTACCCTTGTAGCAGGTGACGTTGCTGTCGCTCAGGTACGAGGCAGGTCGCGCCCAATCCTGGCCGGAATACTGAGCCAGGATGTCGATGCCGCTGCGGTCGCGGTAGTAGTACGCCAGCGCGTCCTGCTTGAGTGACGTGTACAGGGCGTTGGAGATGTCGAACGGCGCGCTCTCGACGCCGCCCACGTCCAGCTTGTAGCCGGTACCGGCCGTGGTGAAGGACGAGAAGTCGATCTCGTGGACATTATCGTCGGTGTAGTTGTCCTGACCGAAGATCGAAGTCTGCCCGGACGCCACCTCTTTGCCGCTCTTGTCGAGGAGCTTCCAGGGCTGGGGCGAGGTCGCCGTGGTGGCGTAGGAAGCGAGCTTCTCGCCGGCCGGGTAGTAGCCGAGCTGGTTGACGCTCACCTGGGGCTTGGGAGGCGCAGGCGAGGGAGTCGGCGTGGGCACGACGCGCGGCCCGGGTGTTGGGGCGACCGTCGTTCCGGCGTCCACGAAGATGGCGCTGCCGAACACTCTCGGGACCTGGTAGGACTGGTTGCCCGGGTCGGCCTTGGACCACGTCAGCTGCGTGTCGCGATCCGTCTTGCTGGCGCCGTTGAGTTGGGTCTGGAAGCCGATTTCCTCCCCGCCTGTCGGAACGATGCCGAGATCGGACATCGGCACGCTGACCTCAAAGCCCCAGCCGTCCTTCGTCTTGAAGACGTAACCGTGGACGTGGACATGACCCGCATTGACTCCGGTAATCGTGAGCCCGTCAGGGTTCTTGTTGCCGATGTCCGCTGCGTTGACGTTGACTTGCTCGATGTTGGCCCCGTAGGCTCCCGCGCTCAGGTCGCCGCTGGTGTTGAAGAAAAACTCCATGGAGTCTTCGTTCCAGAAGTCGGTCTTGTGCTTGCCGGCAATGATCTGAGAGGTGACGGCCGACATGTGGATGTAGAAGTTCGACGCGTCGGCGGCCACCTGGAAGGAGTACGAGCTGTTCTGGGTCTTGTCAGGGGAGATCAACGGGCCGGTGGTGACTGTCTCGACGGGAACGCCGGCCCAATCGTCAGTATTGCCGTCGACCTTGATTCCCACCGGGAACGGGACGTAGACGGCAACTCCATCGATCTGCGGAGGGGCCAGCGGCTTGACGCTCGCGGCTTCGACTTTCGACACGCCGGATGGCAACGCCGCGGCTAGACCGCCGAGCAGCAGGACGAACAACGACAGGGCGGAGAGTTTCCTGAGCACGTTCGTGTACTCCCTTTGGGCAGGGTCGAGCGGAAGTGCCATGGCGACGGCTTGGCAAGCGCCAATCCTACCCCGCAAGCCCACCGGCCACCGATGTTTTTCGTCCGGCCCCGCGCAACATCTCAGCCACCTTATGCGTCTCCAACGCCAATGGAAACGTACCGCCTGGTTGCGCTGGGCGCTCTCCGAACCACTCTTCTCGTAGGACTCGCCGCTCTGCTCATTCTCGTACTCCTCCCTCTCGCGGTTGCGGCGCAAGCGGCCGCGCATTAGGACCTCCGAAGGCTCCCGGGGGTTCACGACAATTTGCCGACGGTCCGGTGTGGTGGCCGAATCGCTCGACGTCGAACGGCCCGGTGAGCTGGCCGCTCGACAACAAGGCCCGTCGCGATGGTGGCGGGCCTTGTTGCATCCGCCCCTACTGGGGGCACCGAATCGGGGATGGAACGAATCGACCCGCTGGAGCGTCAATTGAAGTGTCGGCCGCGAGGGGCCGCCAACGGACTCACTGGGGGGTAAAGCATGCGAACGACGCGGATCCAGGATCTGGCGGTGGTGCTGTTCCTCGTTGCAGTTCTGGGCGTTCTCCTGATCTTGAGCATCGCCTTCGGCAAGCCGGGTGTGGCCTGACGACCTGTCAGTCGTATACGCGCTCGAGATGCCACGTACCGTCGATGCGATCCAGGTAGATGAGGGCTAGCCAGCGAGGCCCGGCAACCTTGAAGTAGTCCCGATCGATCGGCCTGCTCCACCACCCCTCTTCCACTCGCCACCGGTTGCAGACTTCGACCGGTTCCCGACGACCGTCCCAGCGGAAGGCCAGAAGGCCTCCGCCCGAATCCAGTTCGACCTCGATGCCGGGATGCTCCCGCAATAGACGGGTCATCGCGACCTCCGGCGGCCGGAGGCTTCGCCCGCTCCAACGGAAAGCTGCCGCCATTTCCATCGCTCTTCGGCGAGCGGCGCGTCCGAATCCACGATCTCCATCCAGCCCACCCGCTGCTCCCCGAAGCGCAGCCCGAGCCGAGTCAGCTGCCACCTGAGCCGCCCCGTCCGGCCCGTTTGCGGCGTGAAGAGCGTCAGCTGGCAGCCTGCGTCCGGGGCCACGTCGTCCAACTCGAGCTCGATGCGGGCCACCGGCGCCGGGGGCGGCGCCACTTCGAGCCGGGCGAACAGCAACCGTTCGATTGCGAGGCCCTCGGAAGTGGGCTCGGGAAGACGCTGGTCGATGACCTGCGCGGACGGTAAATCGCCGGCGGCGAATGTTCCGTCCAGATCGAGGGTCAGGCGGGCGTGGGCGGCGGCAGCGCCACGAGCCACCAGCTGATCCCCGAACGCCGCCGCGAGCCGGTGCAGGACGAATCTGAGGGCCTCGGTATCGGCCACGGGCGGCTCGATGGGGAGAGCCAGCACGAGCCGCTCCGGGGCGCGGCGGGGGCGGAACGGATCCGTCTCCTCGCCGCGCGCCCGCGCCGCCAGCAACTCCCCCTCCGCCCCGAACCGCGCCACGACCGCCGAACGCGGCAGCTCCGCGACCTGGCCGATGCGACGCAACCCGAATCGATCCAGGCGGGCACGCGTCTCCGGGTCGCGGCTCAGCATGGCGGCGGAGAGCGGCGCCAGGAAGCCGGCGTCGGATCCGCGCTCGACGATGCGCAGCCGGACGCGGTCGCCACTCCCCGTCTTCGTTCCGTGGCCCGACGCCACTCCCTCCTTCCCGGCCTGCGCGGCCGCCACGGCGGCTACGAACCTCGTGCCGCCGATGCCCGCCAGCGGCGAGCCCGGCAGCATCTCCGCCAGTGCCGCGCCGATCCGGCCGACCATTGGCAACTCGGCTCCCCAAAGCCGCTCCAGGCCGTCGAGCTGCACCTCGGCCCGGCCGAAGCCGGGCGCCATCAGGTCCGCCTCGGCGGCTACGCCCGGGCTGAAGCCGGCCAATCGATCGAGCGCCCGCTCGAAGACCGAGCTGTCAGCCGCCGGATCCGGATCGAGAAACCGGGCCTCGGGGACGAGCCTGTGGGCCGCCCCGAGAGGCATCCCCAGCCGCACCCCCAGCTCGAGCGCCGACCGGCTCGCGTCGAGGACCGAACCGTTCGTCCACGGTTTGCCGCCCACCACGATCGGCTCCTCCGTCCATGTGGAGGAGGACCGGCCGCGTGCCAGGCGAATGAGGAGATGGGGCCAGTAGAGATGGAGGAGTCGCATCGTCGGAGACCGGAATAGCTGGCTGAGTGGGAGGCGGCGAAGGCCGGATCGTTCGGGAATGGACGACCGGCCCGAAGGCGCCGGGCGGAGCCGACCAGGCCAGAGGCCGAGGGTTCGGCCTTGCCGTCTCGGCTCGACGGACCGGCTCGGCTCGACGGACCGTCTCGGCCGGGCGGACCACTTGGGCCGGGCGGCCGGCGGTCCCCGGCGCCGTCTCCTGCAACAGTTCTCTGCGGGCCAGGCAGGCATCCCGCGGTCCGCCATCCGAGTACAGGATCCGAAGCTCCGCAGCCCGTCCCGGCGGTCCGAATCGGTCACGGGCGACGCGCACCTCGGTCCGCTGCCCCACGATGTCCCGCCCGAGACGGATCCACGCCAGCCGGCTCAACTCCAGCCGGAGCGCGGCGATCTGCGAGATCGCGCCGGCGATCGGAGGCGGGAGTCCAGGCGGCTCGAGAACGAGCATCTGGACGCCGGCTCGGCGGGCGAGAGCCGTCAGCCTGTGCAGCCGATCGGCCAGACGCACCGCGGACATGGCGGCCGGATCGAGCGGACGGTTCGGCAGATCCAGAACCAGGAGATCGACCGTTCGATCCTGCAGCAGCATCGCGGCCATCGCCAGCGCCTCCTCGAGCGAAGCGGGCGTGATGACGACCAGCCAGTCGAGCTGGATGCCCCGGGCGACTGCCTCGACGGGGTCGAGGCTCCGAGCCAGGTCCAGGTACGCGGCTATCCCGCCTGCGGCCTGGGTCTGGGCGATTGCCCGCAGCGCCAGAGTCGTCTTGCCGCTCGTATCGCCGCCGCGGAGAGCTGTGGTTGCGACGCGCGGCAGACCGCCCAGTCCGAGAATCGCATCGAGCTCGCGGAATCCAGTCGAGATCGCTCGCTCGTCGAGCGGGGCCGCGGGGCGGCGGGGCGGCGGCCCGTCGTCCGGCATGGGTTGCGGGGCGATCGCGAGTGCACCGACCACCTCCCCTTCCCAGCGCCGCGCACCGCGGCTCGCCTCGCCGCGAGCCTCGCTTCCCCAGCGCGGAGCTGCCCCGCCCCAGCGTTCCCGAAGGGACGCCAGAGCAGCCTCGACGTTCGCGGAGGGGTTGGCCATGGGACGTAGATGATAGAACGTTTGTTCTATCAGTCAAGTGGTGGACCAGGCCTGCAGGGTTCGACGCAAATGCCGATTTGGACCATCTGCTAACACGGGTAGCAGCGGGCTACATCGCGGCGGCCGCGAGATCGGCTGGAGTGGCTGCTGGCGCTGCCTCCTGCCTCGGTCCCACGCTCAGCCGACCTTCTTCAGCCGCTCCACACGCGCAAACGGCACACCGCACAGAGTGACAATCCGGCCTCCTGCTACCCCGGTTGGAATTTGGCTGGAATCCCGGACGCGCGGCTAGGCAAGGCCCGGCGACCCGGCCAAATCATGACAGAAGTTGTCAGTGGCAGCCCGTACTCTTCTACCTGATAACGAATTCGCGAAATACCCGATCACTATCTACTCGCTCGGCGTCCAGGCGCTGATCGTGATCGCGGTCCCGTTCGCTTTCGTGAGCTTCTTTCCGACGGCGTTCCTGTTCGGCATGGATGCCTGGAGCGCGCCCGGATTGCTGACGCCGCTCGTGGCCCTCTATTGCATGCTCTTCGCGGTGTGGATCTTCCGGCGCGGCCTGCGCCGCTACGAAAGTACGGGCCACTGAGCTCAGGCCACGCGGCCGATACGACCGGCCTTCCCCGAAACTCGATGCACTACCCACTTGGGCTCGGGGCGCCGGCCCTGTGATAGACTGCGGCTCGCTCGCGTGGGGATGTAGCTCAGCTGGAAGAGCACCGCGTTCGCATCGCGGGGGTCAGGGGTTCGAGTCCCCTCATCTCCACCAATTCGCCTGCAAGATGGAACCCCGGTCGTCGTCTGGCTGGGGTTTCGTTCCGTCTGGGGCGCGGCGAGCTGACGACGGCAGCGGGCGGCGCCATGCCGACTAACTGTTGTCGAAGTGCCTGAGGCTCAACCAGATCTGCGACCACGGCTTCGTCGTGCCGGAGCAAACGTAGATGGGAGTGCCCTGCTCCGGGGTGGCCAGATCGAGGCCGTTGTCGACGACCGCCTTGACCTCGCAACCCGTGAACACGCGCGGCGGGGGCCCGCCCCAATCGCCGGCGAGTATCACCGGAGCGGCGCCGTCCGGCGGGCGGCCCCAATACCAGACCGAGTTGTGGGCCGAATAGAGCGGCGGCAGGCCCTGCCCGTAGAAAGACAAGGCGCCGTACGCGCTGTAGTCCTGGGTGAAGACCACTGCCCGGGCTCGCTCGGCCGGGGGCAGTGAAGCCGCCACTCCCTCCACCTGGGCTGCAAACTCCGGCCAGCCGATCTGGGCGAGTGACTCCGCTGCGAGGCCCGGGTCGGTGCCGCGCAACTTGGCCGGCGGCAAGATTGGCAAGCCTATGAGGGCGAGGATCGTCGCGCCGGCAACCGCTGCCGGCACGAAGACCGACCACTTGGTCCGGACGTGGCCGTGCGAGAGCCAGCCATCGAGCTTGATCGCCCCGGCCGCCAGCGCGAGCGGGATGAAACCCATCGCGTAGTAGTACTTGCCGGCGGTCACGAACATCAGCCCGATACCGATGACCACCGCCAGCCCGAGAGGACGCCAGGCACTCGAGGCCGAGCCACGCAGCAGCCAGACGATCCCCGCGATCGCGACCGGGAATACGAACGGCCCGGGCAGCAAGAGGAGATCGATCAGCTCGCCGATACGGTCGGTGACCCCCTGCTGGCCCGAGGCGATGCTCTGGGCTACCGCTAACTGCGGCCAGCCGTTGGCGGCCTGCCAGATCACATTCGGCGCCCACATTGCGAGAGCGATCGCAATCGCCGCCCACAGGCCGCGCGCGCGGACGATCTCCCAGCGCCGAGTCAGCAGGACTCCGCCGGCGAGGCTCGCGGCGAGGAAGACGGGCACGCTCTTGTTCTCCAGAGCGATGCCCATCACGAGGCCCAGTGCCAGCCAGCGGCGCCAGTCGCGGCGCGGCTCCGGCGAGACGAGAATCGGGACCAGCAGCCAGATGGCGACCGTCCAGAACAGGAGGTCGTATGTGGTCGTGGAATCGAGGTGGGCGGCGGGCGTCCAGCCCGAAATTGCCAGCAGCACCGCGGCCAGGATTTGCGCCCGCGCTGAACCACCGAAACGGCGCGCCATGTCGGCGCAGATCGGGATGCCGATCCCGGCGGCAAGCGCCGGCAGCAGTCGGACCGAGGCCGGGCTCGCACCGAAGAGCTGGGCCGTCGCCGCGGAGAGTATCGGGGTCAGCGGCGGCTGATCGACATAGCCGAAGGCGAGATGGCGGCCAGCCAGAATGAAGTACATCTCGTCGGGGTGGAACCCGTAGGCTCCGACCAGGACGAAGAGAACCACAAACACTGCGCCGGCGATCGCCCAGACAGCCCTGGGGAGAGCCGCGGCAGGGCGCCGCAATGGAAGGGCCATGAGGACGGATGGGCCTCCGTTCCGCGCTAAGCCGCGGCCTGCGGACTAGACCGCAGCGACTTCCGGCTGCCGGGCTGGCTCGAGCGTCCGGGTGGACTCGCGCTGGATCAGCTGCGGCCGGACGAGCGTCTGCGTGATGCACTCCTTCTCGAGCTCCAGCCGATGCGCGAGGACGGTGACAGCTATCCGGCCCATCCCGACCTTGTCCACGGCCATCGTTGTCAGCGCGGGCGACACGAACCTCGCCAGGTCGATGTCGTCGAAGCCGACCACCGAAAGCCGGCCGGGAACCGAGACACCAGCCTGCCGGGCCGCCTGCAGAAGTGCGATGGCCACCGCATCGTTGGCACAGAAGACGGCGGTGATTTCCGAATGGGCCTGGAGAAAGGCGATCCCCACCGCGGCGGCCGACTCCGGAGGCCAGTAGGGGGCGTCGATGTAGTGGCAAGTCAGCCCGGCCTCGCCGATCACCTGCTCGTAGCCGCGCCGACGCTGCAAGATGCTCGGGAAGGCTTGCGGTGCCGTGCCGAGGATGGCGATCTCCCGATGCCCTCGGGCCACGAGATGCTCCACGGCGGTGCGAGCGCCGCCGACATGGTCGGTGGCCACGGAGTCGAAGGCGTCGTCCTCCGAATACGCATCGACGAGAACAGCCGGCGGCGCGCCGCGCAGGATCTCGGCCGTGGCGAGTGAGAGGTGGGCGCCGACCACGATCAGGCCGTCACAGGTTCGATCGGTCACGAGGCGCGGAACCTCGATGGGGTAGTAGTGCTCGTCGACCGACATGGTCGCGAGCATCAAGTTCATGACATGGCTTCGGCAGCTCTCCTCTATCCCGGCCATTACCGGAGCGTAGAAGCGGTTCGCTTCCGGAGAGTCGCCGTTGACGGCTTTGATCACGAGCCCGATCGTCAACGGCTTCTGATGCTGCCGCGATCCACTGGCCACCGGCCGATAGCCGAGAGATCGGGCGGCTTCCACAATCCGCGCCCGAGTGGCCTCCGAAACCCCGGGCTTGCCGCGCAGCGCGAGCGAGACGGCGGCCGGTGAAACGCTGACAGCAGCGGCGATGTCGGCCAGGGTGGCGGGGTTGTATCCGGCTCTTCGGGACATGCGTTCCTCGTGCAGCTGAACGTTTAGCTCATAGTATCAGTCGAAGTTGAGCTTGGCGAGCGGGTCTCGAGACGGGGACGCGGCGCAAAGAGAAGCCCCGACCGGCTGGCCGGGGCCTCGTTCTGTCTGTCCGGACGCGGGGATCGCGGCAGGGGGAGGACTCAGCTCGGGAGTTCGGTGATGTTGGAAGGCTTCTCGACCTTGTTCGAAGGGTCGTTCACGTTCGTGATGTCGAATCTGTAGCCGTAGCTGCCGGCGCTGGTACCGGAGGCGAAGGAGAAGCTGAAGACACCTGAGACCGGGAAGTTGCCGGTCTTGGCGATCCAGAGGTCAGCGTGCATGTCGGCCACGCCCCCGTATTGGGCAAACAGCCCCGAGAGGGCCGACAGGTCGCCCTGGAAATGGATGCAGTCCACGTTGTTCTTGTTTTCGGTGCCGACCTGCTTGTAGCTCTGCGCGTACGTGTCGAAGTAGCCGGCGTAATTGCTGGTGGGCAGGAAGGTGTCGACGGGGGTGAGACTCGGATTCACCATCCACGTGGCGCCATTGTCAGAAGAGACCCACTGGTCCGCGCCGATCGTGATGAACTCGGAGCCGACGAAGTTAACCATGCTGGCCTTGATCGGCTTGTTGACGACGGTGCCGCTGATCGTTGCGCCGCCGCCGGTGTCGGAGGGCGACGTAGAATCGGAACCAACTACCGACCAGGAGAACTTGTAGCTGTCCAGGCTGTTCAGGTTCGAAGAAAGACCCGAGGCGAACCCGCCGCTCGCGCCGGGCTGGTTGGTGCTGCCGTTGCCGGTCGCTTTGCTGTTGCCAGGCACATTGGAGCCCCCACCGCTCGAGCAAGCTGCGACTGCGATCGCAAGCAAGGCGACCACCGCGAGCAAGCCCCGGCCTTGCTTGACGATGACACGGATCATTGACAAAACCTCCTCGTTCTCCCTACCCAAGGCCGGCTGCGAGTGGCAAGGGCCACAACAAGTGCCATGGCCGAACAATCTACCGGCTGATCGCAAGGTACCACGGCCGTCTCCCGCTGCCCCGCTCGAATTCAAGCCTGGACATGACCCGTCTCATGGTTCGGCACAGTCGAACGGCTCTCCGAGCCTCCGGGCCCACCGGCTTGACGTAATCGGCGAAGGTCGCGCATGATCTCTTCGTGAGTTCGTTCTTCTTCGCCTGCTCCTGTCCATGCGGCGGCCCCGCCGTGTGAGGTAGCAGGCTGTCTCGCTCCCGTCCGGGGAGTCAGGCGATCAGCCCAGGGGCCGCGGTTTCCACGGGAAGCCGCGGTTTTTTGTTACCCAACGCGGAGGCCGCCGTAGACATGGCTCCGCCGCATTTCCAGCAGCGCGCCACGACCCGCGCCATCCGCTCTACTCGCCACGAGGACACAAATGGCTCTTCCGCTCAGATCGATCCCAACCGCGCCGGGCGCCGTCGCCCCCGCAGCCGCCGACCCGCTCGACGAGCTCGCGTCACAGTTGCACGACGTGCTCGCCAACGACCGCCGGCCGCGATTGGCCAAGGCTCGAGTCGGCGCTTGGGTCAGGGCGCTGCTCGATACCCTCTTCCCCCAAGCCGCGGAACAGACCTTCGGCACTGCCGGCGAGGTCCGCGACGCCCTCGACGGCCTGGCGACCGACCTGCGCTCGCTGCTGCGCTCCATCGAGAGCGAGCTGAGCATCGACGCGGCCGAGGTTTCGTCCGCCTTCTTCGACGCCCTCCCGGAAATCCACCACCAGATCATGGCCGACGCCACGGCCATAGAACGCGGCGATCCCGCTGCCGAGAGCGTCGACGAAGTGATCCTTGCCTACCCCGGTTTCCTCGCGATGGCCGTGTACCGGATCGCGCACCGCTTCAGTGAGCTCGAGGTGCCGTTGCTGCCGCGCGTCCTGACCGAATGGGCCCACGAGCGGACCGGCATCGACATCCACCCCGGCGCAACGCTGGGCCACCCGGTCGTCATCGACCATGGCACCGGCATCGTCATCGGCGAGACGGCGGTGTTGGGCAACAACGTCAAGCTCTACCAGGGCGTCACGTTGGGCGCCCTTTCCGTGGCCAAGTCCCTGGCCTCCACCAAGCGCCACCCGACGATCGAAGACGACGTGGTCATCTACGCCAACGCCACGATCCTCGGGGGCGAGACGGTGATCGGCCATGGCAGCGTCATCGGCGGCAACGTCTGGCTCACGACCAGCGTTCCACCGGATTCCACCGTTTACCACCGCAGCGAAGTCCACGTCCGCCCCGGACGGGCCGAGTTCGAAGGCCCGGACTTCGTCATCTAGCACTCAACGATCGACCTGTCGCCGGTCGGCTGTCGGCCGGCGAGCGTCCACCACCTGAGGAGATCCCCGTGGCCAAGTTCAATAACGTTCTCGAAAGCATCGGCGACACCCCGCACCTGCGCATCAACAAGCTCTTCGATCCTCGGGTCGAAGTCTGGGTCAAGCTCGAACGCCAGAACCCTGGCGGCTCGATCAAGGACCGCATCGCTCTCGAGATGGTCGAGGACGCCGAGCGCAAAGGCACCCTCAAGCCGGGTGCGACGATCGTGGAGCCCACCTCCGGCAACACCGGCGTCGGCCTGGCGCTCGTGGCCGCAGTCAAGGGCTACAGGCTGATCCTGACTATGCCGGAGTCGATGTCGGTCGAGCGGCGCAAGCTGATGTCCGCCTACGGCGCGACTTTCGAGCTCACTCCGCGCGAGCTGGGCATGCGCGGTGCCGTCGAGAAGGCGGAGCAGCTGCTAAAGGAGATCCCGGGTTCGTGGCGGCCCGGCCAGTTCGACAATCCCGCCAACATCGCCGTCCACAAGCGGACCACAGCCGAAGAGATCGCGCGAGACTTCCCGGAAGGCCTCGACTACATCTTCGCCGGCGTCGGGACCGGGGGCCATGTGACGGCAGTCGGCGAGGTCCTGCGGCCGCGCTGGCCCAATCTCCAGGTCTTCGCCGTCGAACCGGAAGCCTCGCCGATCCTCAACGGCGGACAGCCCGCGGGCCATCCGATCCAGGGCCTCGGCGCCAACTTCGTTCCGGACAACTTCCATCGCTCCGCGGTGAACGGCGTCATCGACGTCGCGGCGCCCGATGCGTTCAAGCTGACACTTCGGGCCGCGCGCGAGGAGGGGCTGCTGATCGGCGTTTCGTCGGGGGCAGTGCTCGCGGCCGTCGCCAAGAAGCTGCCCGACATCGCCGATGGAGCGCGCATTCTGGCTTTCACCTACGACACCGGAGAGCGGTACCTGTCCACCCCCGGCGTCTTCGACGTGGAGCCCGAGGCGGTGGCTGTGGCCTGAGCCACTCGCTCCATCTGCCAGCGAGAGACGAAGTGGCCGCCCAGGTCGGGCGGCCACTTCTCGCATACGACCAGCGTCCCGGTCAACGATGAGCGCTTCACTCGAAGGCCTTCGACCCCTCGTAAACGCAACTGGCAGCACTTCGTGGCAGGCGCCGCCGCGACCATAGTGGGCATCTGAGCATTTGCCAGAGGGCAGATTGGCGTCCCAGCTGGTCTCCTCGATGCGAGAAACGCTGGTTCAACATTTCGACGTGGTCGTCGTGGTCTGGGTGCTCGCCCTGATCGTGGGCTGGAGCATGCTCGCACTAGCCCGTGCGCCTTTGAGCGATGCAGGATGGTCGTTCGGGACGCAATCCGGTCCGGCATGGGTCGTCCCGACGGACTCGCCGCACAGCTGACGAACGCTCTGCGACGCGCGACCGAAGTCGGGGAATCTTCGTCACGGGCCACCGTTCGGATACTTGTGCACTAATATATAATCTACTCGCTACTGGTTTAGCTCCTCCCCGAAGGAGGCCAAATGCGAGAGTCGCTTATTCGCCACTTCGACGTAGTCGTCGTCATCTGGGTGCTGGCGCTGTGCGTCGGCTGGACTCTGTTCACTGTGTCGCGCTCACCGCAGGGCTACGCTCAGAGCTCAGGTTGGGCGCAGATCGGCCCGGATTGGGTCGTCGCCGGCAGCAACCGCTAGAGCTGGCGACTGCGATCATCAGGCCCGCGACCCTGCCGGTCGGCGATTGCGATTCCGGGAGGCGCCGTTGCTACCCGACCGCGGCCGGAGCTGGCTCGAGTTCCTTGAGCCCGCGCATGATCAGCTCGGCCGTCGTCGCGTAGCTGATCCGACCGGTGTTGACGACGAGGTCGTATTCGTCCGGATCGCACCAGTCCCGCCCGTACAGCTGGTGTATGTAGGCCGCCCGGTTCGAGTCCGTTTCGTGCATCTTGCGCACCGCCTGAGACTCGCTCAGCCCAAATCGCGCCATCAGAACCTTGACCCTTGCCGCCTCCGGAGCCCGCAGGAAGACGTGGAACACGTCCGGCCGGTCGCGCAGAAGGAAGCCGGCGCCGCGCCCGACGATCACCGCGTTGCCCTTGCTCGCGACCTCGCGGATCACCTGTTCGGTGAGGTGGATGATCTCCTTGCGAGGATCGAACAATGGGTCGGGATATGGCGGCGACCAGCCTGCTCCGATCCCCGGCTCGAGCGTCGAGAACGACCTGACGAGCCGTTCGAGCAGCGTCCTGGGCCGTTCCGCCTCCGCTTCGACCTGGCTCGGGTCGAGGGTCAGTCTGACGGCGACCTCGTCTATCAGCTTCTTGTCGACGATCTCGGCACCCAACTCGGCGGCAACGATCGCCGCAACGCTGGAGCCGCCGGCGCCGAACTGGCGCGAGATCGTCACGATGGGCATCTCAAGCTCCTTCGTCCGCTAGCGCCGCATAGCCACCGGCCGCTCGGCCGAGGCTTCGCACCTCGCTCACTGTAGGTCGCGACGGGGTCGCACGCCAGAGCCGTCCGGACGGATCATCCGCCGACGGACAGCGCCCCGTGAAGCTCGAGGGCATGCTCACGCAGCCAGCGCCGCCACTGCCGGTGGTCGGGCCGCCTGCTGGCGACGATCTCCCAGAATTCGGGACCGTGGCCGAAGACCCGCAAGTGGGCAAGCTCGTGGATCACTACCGTCTCGAGCGCTTCAGGGGGAGCGAGCACGAGTCGCCACGAAAAGGAGAGACGCCGCGCCCGCGAGCAACTCCCCCAGCGGGTATGGGTATCGCGCACCGTGACGGCGGCGGGCGAAACGGCGAGCGCCCCCGCGTGCCTGTCGATCTCGCGCTCGATCGTGGCTCGGGCACGGACCCGCAGCCACGCCTCGAGGATCGCCGCCAGCTCGCGCGTCTCTCCGGCGCCGAGATCCACGACCAGCTCGTCCCCTTCGTCGCCGCCTTCGCGACTCACGATGGTACGGCGCCGGCCGCTGGAGTCGGCCACTACGCGCAGACGGTGCAGCTCTCCGCGGAACCGGAACAGGCCGCCGTCGCGGAGAGGTCCGAGCGCCGCGAGCTCCGCGTGCTGGCGGGCTTGCCGGTCGAGGTGGCGCCGCAGCCACGGCTCGCGCTCGGCCACGAACGACTCGGCCAGCCGCTCAGCCTCTCCCTTGCTGCGGGCGGCGCGCGCCGGGATCGTCACGATGGCCGCATGCCTGGGATCCACTGTCAGCCGGATGAGACGGGCACGCGACGATCGGCGGACGGTGCATTCGAGCCGACCCGTCGGCAGCCGCAGTGAGGCGCGCCATTCGGTCGTCGTCGCCATGTCGCAAGCCTAGCGCCGGACCGGCGGCACCGTGACCTCGCCGACGAACTCGCGCCCGAGTTGCGGAAATCGCGTCACACCCCCAGAAGCGACGGCGTCTGGATGCCGAACGAAAACATGAGGCCGCCGGAACAAGTGGGGCGCGGCGGCCAGAGGGGAACGAGGGGACAAGGTCAAGAGGGGAACAGCCAGGGGCCCGGAAACGGGCCCCTGGTTCGTTTCTGCCGGCCGACGTTTCGGCCGTCGAAGGTTCACCGCGCACACGCCTGCTGTTGCTGTAACATTCGCGGTCGCGTGGGGCTATAGCTCAGCTGGAAGAGCGCCTGCATGGCATGCAGCCACCGCTGAGCGGTCAACTACCTGACGTCGGACGAGGGGTTTCAGCGAGCGATTCGCACCCAGTTATCGGCTCTCATAGAGCGTGAATCGACCGGGAAACACACGGTACAGTGGACTTCTCACGGAACGAGACCCACAGGACATGCCCTGCACTACCAGCCACGGGATTCCCTTTAGGCTCCTAAGCGTTTGCCCTGGCTCTCGCGTCTATTGGACGAAGCCGATCGATCGAACACGCAGCGCGCTCTTTCATCTCTGG
>Ga0209014_10000978_pt1 | contig 17026 bp, 14 predicted proteins | sample BarGraNGADG00212_FD_184491 | JGI IMG/M metagenome (GOLD analysis project Ga0209014, IMG submission 184491) | Arctic peat soil microbial communities from Barrow, Alaska - Barrow Graham LP Ref core NGADG0002-212 (SPAdes) (version 2) | ecosystem: Environmental > Terrestrial > Soil > Wetlands >...
TGGCAGTTTTTCATGAGCTTTCGCGGGCCGAAGGCCCATCCCAACAGACAGGACTGACAGCGAATTTCCGGCAAAGTGCTCCAGAAATTCATGTCAGTCTTGTCAGTCTCCGGTGGCACGAATAATTGGTTCGTGCTACTTTGAAGGCAAACGTGCATATACCCGACGGATTTCTCTCCACGCCTGTGTGGGCCGCGCTGGACGCGGCGGCACCGCCGATTGTAGGCTACGTCGTGCGCGTGGCGCAGCGCGGGTTTGACGACGCCAAAGTGCCCCTGTTGGGCGTGATGGGCGCGTTTGTCTTTGCCGCGCAGATGATCAACTTTCCGGTTGGCATCGGGACCAGTGGGCACCTGGTGGGCGGCGCGCTTCTGGCCTGCACGCTGGGACCGGCGGCGGCGTGCGTGGTGATGAGCGCGATCCTGGCCATCCAGGCGCTGGTGTTTCAGGACGGCGGCATCCTGGCGCTGGGCGCGAACGTGATCAACATGGCGATTGTGGGGGTGTTGGCGGGGTACTTGCCCTATCACCTGTGGGGTCGCTCTCGCGGCCGGCGCGCGGCCATCTTCGCGGGCGGGGCGCTCTCGGTGGCGGTGAGCGCGCTGCTGGCGCTGGCCGAACTGTTAATCTCCGGGGTGCGCATGCCGGCATCGGTGCTGGGCGTTTCGCTGGCGCTTTTTTTGGTGTCGGCGCTGATTGAGGGCGCCATCACCATGACGGTGATGGGCGCGCTGGAAGCCATCCAGCCGAACTTCGTGCGGCAGCCGGCGGCGGGCGGGCGGTACGCGCTCGTGGCGGCGGGTCTGGCCGCGGTGCTGCTGGCGGCGGGCGGAGTGGTGTTTGCATCGACTGCGCCCGATGGCATCGCGCGGCTGGCCCGTCAAACGGGGATCTCCGGACACGCGCGCACGCTGATTTCGACCCCGTTCAAGAACTACGAGGCTTCGTGGCTGGGCGCCGGCTGGCTCGCGCAGGCGGGCGCGGGACTGGTGGGCCTGGCGCTGGTCGGCGGCGTTTGCGCGCTGATCGGGCGGAAGCGGTAGGCCTCCGTGCACCACGTCACATTGGATCGATGGAGCCGGGGCGCGAGCGCTCTCCACCGGCGGGATCCGCGAGTCAAGATCGCGGCGGTGCTGGTGTTTCTGGTGGTGCTGGCCACGGCGCATCGCGAATTGGCCTGGTTGGGCGCGGCGCTGTTTGCCGTGTTGTGCGTGGCGGCCCGGCAGGCGCGGCTGCCGCTGGCGGGCGCGCTGGCACGCGCCGGGGTGGTGTTGCCGTTCACGGCCGTGTTCGCCGGAGTAAGCTGGCTGGCGGGCGACCCGGCGCGCGGCGCCGCCCTGGTGATGAAGAGTTACCTCTCGGCACTGGCGGTACTCTTGTTGGTATCCACCACACCGCTGCCGTTGTTACTGCGCGGCTTCGAAATGACAGGCGCTCCGCGCTTCCTGCTGATGGTGGCGCAGTTTCTCTACCGCTACCTGTTTGTGGTCTCCGAAGAGGCGCAGCACATGCGGAAGGCGGCCCTGGCACGCGGCGCCACGCTGGGTGGGCTGGCAGGCAACGCGGCGCGATTCCGCGCGGCGGCGGGCGCGCTGGCGGTGCTGTTCGCGCGCTCGTACGCGCGCGCCGAGGAGATTCACCGGGCCATGCTGGCGCGCAGTTTTCCGGGATACTTCCGGCCTTTGATCGAGTTACACTTTCACGGGGGCGACGTGATGTTTCTGGTTCTTGGCGTGTTGACTCCGGTGGCGTTACGGGTACTTATCGAGAGGGTGGCATAATGTCCCCGCTGATTCTGGTACGGGGACTAAGATACCAATACGACGATGGTACTGTAGCGCTCAACGGCGTCGACTTTCGCCTGGAACAGGGTGAGACGGTAGCTCTCCTGGGAGCCAACGGCAGCGGAAAGACGACCTTCGCCCTGCATTTGAACGGGCTGCTTTCGGGCGAGGGTACGGTGGAAGTATGCGGCCTGCCGGTGAACCCGAAGAACATCGTGGAGGTCCGGCGCAAGATCGGGCTGGTGTTTCAGGATTCGGAAAGCCAGTTGTTCATGCCGACCGTTCTGGAAGACGTGGCCTTCGGACCATTGAATCATGGGCTGAACCCCAAGAAGGCGGCGGAGCGGGCCATGGCCGCGCTGGAGCAAGTGGGTATGTCGGCGGCGGCGGGCAAAGCGCCGTATCACCTGAGCGCAGGGGAGAAGAAGCGCGTGGCCATCGCGGGCATCTTGGCCGTGGATCCCGCCATCCTTGTCCTGGACGAGCCGACGACGTTTCTGGATCCGCCGGGACAGCGGGCATTAGCCCAGTTATTATCCGCCCTGCCGCAGGCCAAGGTCCTGATTACACACGATATGCCTTTTGCGCGAGCGATGTGCTGCCGCGCGGCATTCTTCAGGAATGGTGTAATTGCGGAGGAAGGATCGGTGGAACAGATGGCACAGCGCTATGAATGGGACTTCGTTGCGCCGCGTACCACCTAGGCCGGTTGCCAGCGGCCTGAGCGCCACGCGTGGATTTACGCTTCCTTGGCGGCCTGAGCCTTACGTTTGCGGTCTTCCGCCCAGCGTTTCTTCTGCGCCTTGGAGATGCGCTTGCGCGCCGCCGCGCTCAGGATGCGCTTGACGCCGGCAGGCTTGGCGGCCGCCCGGGAGGAAACGGTTTTGCCTTTCAGTCTGGCCTGAATCTCCCCGATCTTCTCTTCGATCCGCTGTTTCTCGACCTCATAGCCGACCAACGCCATTTGTAGAGTGCTGAGATCTTCCGTTGTCTTTCCTCGTGCCATGTTTCACCTTCGGTCACTATATGATAGATAACAACGCATCGTCAAGCGACTGGAAAGCGTATTCCAGTCCCAGGGTGTATAGGACTACCTATGCGATTGGTTCTGCAACGAGTAAGCGGTGCCAGCGTAACTGTTGGCGGAAACACGGTCGGATCTATACGTACCGGATTATTGATACTGGCCGGAATGGCGAAATCCGATACGGAATCGGAGGTGGACTATCTTGCGGACAAGGTTCTGGGCTTGCGAATTTTTCCCGACAGTTCGGGAAAAATGAACCGGAATATCGTCGATGCCGGTGGATCGCTATTGATCGTGTCGCAGTTCACCCTGTATGGCGATTGCCGCAAAGGCCGGCGTCCGAGCTTTGACGAAGCGGCTGCCCCCGAGCAGGCCCAGGCTCTCTATAATTATTTCGTGGAGAAGTTGCGGGGCGGGCCGGTGCCGGTGGAAACCGGCGTATTTCAGGCGATGATGGAAGTGCATCTGGTGAACCAAGGTCCGGTAACTATCCTGATGGACACCGCGGATCGGAACAAGAAATGATCGAAACCTACGGTTATGCGCGAGCCGGTTTTCTGGGCAATCCCAGCGACGGGTACTATGGCAAAACGCTTTCCTTTGCCATGTCGAATTTTCGGGCGCGGGTCCTGTTGTATCCCAGCGGGCGCCTGGAGATCAAGCCTTCCAAGGTGGATCTTCCGGTCTTCGAGAACCTCGATGACCTATATCGGATTACCCGATGGCGCGGCTATTACGGCGGTATTCGGATCATCCAGGCACTGGTTGTCCGCCTGGTGGATTACTGCCGCGAGCAGGGCGGCGAGTTGCCGGATCGCAACTTCACGCTGGAGTACGAATCCAATGTGCCGCAACGCTTGGGGCTCGGCGGATCGAGCGCCATCATCACCGCGTCGTTGCGCGCGCTCTGCCAGTATTACGGACTGGAGATCCCGCTTCCGGTACAGGCCAACCTGGCGCTGGAGACCGAGACGAGGGAGTTGAACGTTCCCGCGGGATTGCAGGATCGCGTGGTGCAGGCGTATCAGGGCTTGGTGTATATGGATTTTTCGCGTTCCCTGATGGAGGCGCGCGGTTACGGCGAGTACGAGCGCATGGATGTGGCCCTGCTGCCGAATGTGTATGTAGCTTACCGGACGTCGCTGAGCGAAGGGACGGAAGTCTTCCACAACACCCTGCGGGAGCGCTGGCTGCGTGGCGATGCGGAAGTGGTGGGCGCGATGGAGACCTGGGCCGGTTACGCCGCCGAGGGACGCGCCTGCCTGTTGGAGCGGAACTACTCGCGGCTGAATCAACTGGTGGACGCGAACTTCGATCTGCGTGCGAAAATCTATCGAATCGATCCGGGCAACCTGGAAATGGTGCACATGGCGCGAGCGGTAGGGGCCACCGCGAATTTCGCGGGGTCGGGCGGGGCGATCGTGGGCACGTATGACGACGAAGCCATGTTCGGCAAACTAACTGCGGCGGGCAAGCCAATCGGCGTGGCCGTGATCAAGCCAAGAATCGTCCCGTAGCGTAGCCAGACCCAGAGGGTACCCCGGCTGCAACGTCGGCGTCCTTGCCGACGTTCTTCGAAGCATGCCGGTACGAATACCGGCATGGCAGGCGTGACGCCTACTCTACACTGAGCGCCACGCTATCCTGGAAGTCTCCGATGAACGAGGGAAGCTACCTCTATTGCGACGTCAGCCTGCCGGTGCCGCTCGATCAGCCGTTCACGTATTCGCTGCCGGATACGCTGCGCCATCGCGTGCGCGTGGGCAGCCGTCTGATGGTGCCCTTCGGGACGCGCAAGCTGACCGGGGTGATTCTGCGCTGCCACGACGATCCGCCGGGCGTGGCCACGCGGGATGCGTTGCGCCTGATCGATAGCGAGCCGGTGCTGAGCGCGGAACTGATGGCGCTGGGGCGGTGGATCGCCGGGTATTACTGCTCGCCGCTGGGCGACGTGCTGCGCGCCATGCTGCCCCTCTCCTCGGAGATCCGGCGCGGGAAGGTCTGGTCGCTGACCGATTCCGGGCGCGATGCGGCGCGCCAACTGCTGCTCGATTCCTCCCCGGACGATCCGGTGCTGAAGATCCTGCGCATGCTCGAGAAGCGCCCGCTCTCGGCGTCGTATCTGACCAAAACGATGCCGCTGGCCGATAAGGCGATCCGCGCGTTGGAGCGCAAGCGCTTCATCGTCGCCGAAGAGGTACAGGTGGAGCGCGATCCGCTGCGCGCGCCCTCCGAGCGCCTGCGCGTGGAACTTGCCGGCGGCGCGAAGGGGCCCGAACCCAAGCTCAACAAGCCGGAGCGGGAACTGCGCGCTTTTCTGGAACTGCATCCGGGCTCGCACAATCTGAAGGAACTGGAAGACGCCGTGAAGCACGCCAGCGCGGCGGCCCGCTCGCTGGCACGCAAGGGGATAGTTTCGCTCCAGCCGGAGACGGTGGCGATGAAGGCCGCCATCCGGGCGCGGCACGAGCTGAATCCATCGCAGCAGGCGGCGTTCCAGCAGATTCACGCTTGCGTCCAGGCCAAGCGGTTCCACACGTTTCTGCTGCACGGGGTCACCGGGTCGGGCAAGACGGAAGTGTATTTGACGGCCATCGAGACGGCGCTGGCGGAGGGGCGGAGCGCGCTGCTCATGGTGCCGGAGATCGCGCTGACGCCGCAGATGGCGGGGCAGTTTTTCTCGCGCTTCGGCGACCGCGTGGCCATCCTGCACTCGGCATTCACCGGCGTGGAGCGCACCGAGCAGTGGCGGCGCATCCGCTCGGGCGTGGCCAGCGTGGTGGTCGGAACGCGGTCCGGAGTGTTCGCGCCGGTGCGGAATCTGGGTCTGATCGTGGTGGATGAAGAGCACGACGGCAGCTATAAACAGGAGGAGAATCCGCGATACAACGGGCGCGACGTGGCCATCGTGCGGGCGCAGGGGGCGGGGGCGTGCGTGATCCTGGGTTCGGCCACGCCCAGCCTGGAGAGCCGCTACAACGCGGAGAAGGGCAAGTACACGCTGCTGGAGTTGCCGGGACGCATCGAAGCGCGCCCCATGCCGCATGTACAACTGATCGACATGCGGCAGGAGTTCCTGGAGACACGCAAGCAGGAGACGTTCTCGCGCAAGCTGATCGAGGCGCTGGGGCAGCGCGTGGAGAGCGGCGAACAGACCATCGTGCTGCTCAACCGGCGCGGGTTTTCCAGCTTCGTGGCGTGCCGCTCGTGCGGCGAGCGCGTGCAGTGCATCAACTGTTCGCTCACCCTGACCTATCACAAGCGCGACCGGCGCCTGTTGTGCCACTACTGCGGCTACGCCGAGAAGGTGCCGAGCCAGTGCCCGAAGTGCTCTAGCGAGCATATCTACTTTCTGGGGATCGGCAGCGAGCGCGTGGAAGAGGAGTTGCACCGTGCCTTCCCGGCGGCGCGGATCGCGCGGCTGGATCGCGACACGGTGACCGGGAAGCGGCAGTACGAGACTATTCTGCAGGATTTCCGCGAGGGCAACTACGACATGCTGGTGGGCACGCAGATGATCGCCAAGGGCCACGATATTCCGAACGTGACGCTGGTGGGCGTGGTGGCGGCCGATATGGGGCTCGGCATGCCGGATTTCCGGGCGGCGGAGCGCACCTTCCAACTGCTGACCCAGGTGGCGGGGCGCGCCGGACGCGGCAGTCTGCCGGGCATCGTGCTGGTGCAGACCATCAATCCCGAACACTACGCGGTGCGCCTGGCGGCGGCGCAGGACTACCAGGGGTTCTACGAGAAGGAGTTGAATTTCCGCCGCATGATGCACTATCCGCCGTTCGCCGCCATGGCCAACGTGCTGGTGCGCAGCGAGAAGAAGGAAATGGCCATGCGGATGAGCACGGAGTTGGGCTTTCTGCTCAATCCGCCGCCGGAGAAACTGCGCGTCATGGGTCCGGCGGAGGCGCCGGTGCCGCGGCTGAAGAACGAGTACCGCTATCAGTTCCTGATCAAGGCGGCCAGCCGCAAGGCGCTCAACGAGTTACTGCAGAAGATCCGCAATTTCGCGATAGAGCACAAATGGGGCGCCACCGCGCTGGTGATCGATGTGGACCCGTTGACCCTGATGTAGCGTAGCCTTTCCAGGCTGCCATGCCCCCATTCGTGGGGGCATTCTTGCTTCGCCGCCCTACAGCTCCTTCAGCCGGAAGTTGCGGTATTCCACTTTCATGGGCGGACCCACATGCACCTGCACGCCGATCTCGCCTTTCAGCATGCGGCCGGCCGCATCGTCATCGATCACGACAGACATCAAGTGGCCGTTCAGCATGTGAATCAGCGTGTTGCCGCGGACGATCATGTGTATCGAGTTCCAGTCCTTGGTGATGAACTCCGCCAGGGCCGCGGCGTCGCCGATGGTGGAGAGAACGATCGGTTTCCGGCCGCCCACGACGTGGGTCACCTGGCCGCGCAGGGCGTGGAACAGGCGGCCCTTCTCCTCGTAGTTCTGCCCGGTGTAGCGATTCTGTCCGTCGATATCGAATTGGTACCCGCGCATGGCGAACTTGTTGGTGGGCGTCACCTTGTCCGTGACCACCACGCTGCGATAGTTGATGCCGCTGTTGCCGCCGCTGGTGATGCGGTAGTCGGCCTTCAATTCGAAGTCGGCGGGAGCGCCGCCCCGCCAGATGATAAAGGTATTGCTTTTGATGATCGTCTCGGGTGTGATCTCGCCCACCAGCGCGCCGTCTTCGACCCGCCAGTATTTGGGATCGCCTTCCCATCCGGCGAGCGTTTTGCCGTCGAAGATGGGACGGAAACCCGGTTCGTCGCCGGTGGGCGGTTCGGGGCGGTCGGATTGTTTCGGAACGTATTGGGCGGCCAGCGGTGCGGCGGATAACGCGGCCAGAAAAGTTCGGCGGCTGCTGAGTGACATGGTGTTCACACTTTCGCTATGACTTCCAGCAGGCCTTTCAGGCTTTGCTCGCTGGAATACATTTTGCCCTTGGGGTCCCGCCAGTGGGTTTCCAGGGTGAAGGTGCCTTTATAGCCGTCCTTGAGGAGCGCGCGGATCTGGCCCAGATTGTCGAACTCGCCGTCGCCGACTCTGGCCCAGACCACCTTGCCGTCCTGGTGCTTGTAGTCGCGCAGGTGGACGTGGAAGATGCGGGCGGGGTCGAGTTTGCGATAGCCCTCGGGGAAGGATTGCTCGCCGCTCTCACCGGCATTATTGGGGTCCCAGGTGAGGCCGATATTGTCTTGCTTGACGTTCTTGAACAGCAGCGCGGCTTCGGCGCCGGTGGCGACGTAGCCGCCGCCGATGTTCTCTACCGCGAGGCGAAAGCCTTTGGCGCGCCGCGCGGCTTCGCGGGTTAGTTCCCAGACGCGAGCGTAGGACTTCTCGTCCGCGGTTTCGCCCTTGGCGAGCATAAAGGTGAAGACGCGGATTCTGTCGGTGCCGAAGGCTTTGGCGCGCTCCATGGCGGTGGTCAATAGCGCCCATTGTGCGTCGAGTTTCTTCTGGCCTTCCGGTGTATCGGGCGGAAGGGGAATCTTGAAAAATCCCGTGCCTTCGATGGAGACGCGGATGCCATGCTCGTCCAGGATCTTCCCGGCCTCGCGGATCTTCTCCATCGGCTGCGCGGTATTGTAGGGGCCCCAGATATTGCGAATCTCGGCCCAGTGGAGGTTGTACTGCTGGAGGAATTTGGCGGCGGTGAGGACGTCGTCGTGGATTTCGTCGGTGGTGATGCCGAGTTTGAGGTCGGCGAGCGGAAGCGCGCGCAGGCGGCGTGCGAAGAGCAGCGCGGAGGCGGCCAGAAGATCGCGTCGTGTAGGCGAGTACATGCAGAGATTATAGCGGCTGGCGGCCGGCGGGGTTTATGCTGGACTCAACTCACGGCGTCAGCTCACATCCAGCACATCGAAGTGGAAGCGGTTCGGCGGAAACAGAGCCGGGGACTGCGACCAGGCGTGGTACGCCGTGCCGGCCACGGTCGCGTTCAAATAGAACAGGAACTGGCTCGAGAAGCAATCGATCGGCGGCGGCTGCCGGAACGTAAGGCGCAGTCCGACGGCCTTCTCCAGAGCGACGCCGCCAGTGGGGACGTCCTTTTCGCGCAGCAGTTCGACGAAGCTGGCGCGGCTGGCATGCGGCCAGACATCGGGGTGGAGCAGCTTGCGCAGCACGCCTTCGCTCTCGAAGGTGATCTCACACTGGCGGATCCATTCGATCACGCTGTCGCCCCAGAACCAGTGCGAAAGCAGTCCTTTGTACTGTTGGGTGAGTTGCAGGGCGAGGTCCAGTTTGCGCCGCTCGAGGATTTCCTCGCCGGCATCGGTGGAAGCCAGCATGTCCTCGGCTTCCAGCATGACGGAAGTCAGGTCGGTAGCGCAGTGCGTGGCGCCGTGCAGCAACAGCGGGGGAAGCTCGTGGGTCTTGCTTCCCGGGATCTCGACGTATCGTTGGTCGCTCATGACATCCCCTTACCTATACATATCGACGCAAAACCGACACTCACGTGTTTCAATTTGTAGCACGGGAAAGCCCGTTGCGCGATTAAAAAGAATTCATGGGGGCGATTTGGCAGCATTGCGCCGCGGCTGCTAACGGCGGCGGGACCGTCTCGACGCGTCAGTAAGTGAGTCCCTTCTTCGCGGTGACGTGCTTCTCCAGTTCTTTCCGATTCAGAAAATAAGTCGACTTGGCGCGGCTCTTGCTGAATAACTTCTCGGCCTGGTCGTCATAGTGAGGCGAATCGGGGTGGTCGCTTTCGCCCAGCGGAAGGACCATGTAGGACTGCGGCGGCTTGGTCAGGATCACGATTTGCGTCGAGGTCTGACCGGTGTGGCCCACCATTTCCTTGCCGCGCGGGCTGAAATTGATGGCGCGCGGTGTGGCCATGCCGGCTTCGGCGAGCGAGCCGCCGCCCACGGGGAAAGTGCGTGTCGCGTCCTTACGCCCCACGCGAAACAGCGTGCCGAACACGGCATCGGCGGGGAGGTCGGACTTCAGACGCCGCGCGGCCTGATCGAGCGCGGCGCGGATGGCGTCGTCGGTCAGCGTGGCGGGCGGTTCCGTGGCACGCGCCGCAGCGCCGCCGAGAGCCATCTTGAAAGCGTAGTAGGCCAGCGCGGGGCGCGAATCGGCGTCGCTGCGGCCGTTCCAGCCGGCGATCAGTTTGGCAACCTCGTGATCGGGAGCGGCTTGGCGGATGCGCTCCTGCCACAGCTCGGCGTGCCAGACCTGCGGGGAGAACGCGATGCCGATGGCCTGTTCGGCGGTGACGTTGTGTGCGGCATCGAGCAGATCCAGCACCATGGCGGCGCGCTGGCTGGGCGGGCGGCGCGTCTCGTTGTAGACATAGGGATGCGCGGCCCACTTCTCCGGGACCAGCGGGGAGTCCTTCATCATGTTGAACGGCGACGTATTGCAGTTCTGCATGTAGCCTTGCGGCGGGTTGGCGATCTGCACCAGGTCTTCGAACGGGTGTATGCCCTGCCACTCGCACGCGCCGGCTGGACCGGACATGGGGCGCGAGGAATCGCAGCCGTTGGGGCGCACCGGGACGCGGCCGTTGCGTACATAGTAGATATCGCCATCGACGGTGGCGATCATGATGTTCTGCGCCATGTATTGCAGCCCGCTGAGCGCCTGTTTGGCCTGGGCGAGATTCCGCGCGGTGGCGATCTTCCAAGCGGTGTCGAGCAGGCGGAATTCGTTGGCGTACGGGATGGCGACGGCGTAGGCCTTGCCGTTCTTGTGGGCGACGATCGGACCGTGGTGGGTGGATTCGATGCGCACGTCCTGGTATTTGATCTCACCGCCCGTCTTGACGGCGATGCGCTCGGTGCGGACCTCTAGCGCGCGCCACTCGTCTTTGAACTTGTACTTGCCGTCCCGCACTTCTTCTTCGTAGACGTCGGAGGTGTCGGGACCGCCGGTGGTCATGGCGATGGAGAGGAAGCGGTTGTGGCCGAGCGAGGGGAAGGGCTGGCCGAGAATGGCGGCGCCGGAGAAAGCCAGGTCGCCGCCGTAGATGCGCATTTCGTAGAAGCGGACTTCGCCGTACCAGGTGAGGTGCGGATCGATCACGGCGATGGGAACGTGGAGGGCAGTGCGCGAGGGCGCAAGCGCCATTTCGTTGGAGCCGTGGTACGCCACGGGGTCGGGCTGCACGCCGCCGCGCAGTAAATCGCCGGCGGCTTCGCCTTCGGGCCAGCTCCAGATGATGAAGCGGCCGAGCGCGACGATCTGCCAGGGTTCGAGTTTGGGCGCCCAGGCCGGAACCTGCTCGGGATGCTCCTGCATGAACTTTTTGATGCCGGCCTGGTAAGCTTCGCAGATGGCGCGCAGGTTGGGCGCCAGTTCCGCATAGTGCTGGCGGGCCACGTCGCGGTGACGCCACAGGCGCTGGCGGTAATCGTGGGTGACGAACTCGGGGCCGAAAGCTTCCGACATGGTGCCTTCGGCTTTGCGGTAATTGCGCAGCAGTTCTTCGAGGCGGTCTTCGGCCTGGGCGTAGCCAGAGGCGAAAGCGGCGCCGGTGGCGGTGGACGCGTAGATGTGGGGGACGCCGAACTCGTCGCGCAGAATGTCGATCTTCTCTGCCGCGCAGAGAGTGAACGATACCAGCAACAAGACTAGAGATTTCATGGAAGCCTCCGGGAAGCACAGTATAACTCCAGGAGCCGATTCGAGCGAAGATGTTGGTTCAACGCAGTTGCAATTCAGACACTGGGGGATCTGTAGGGATACGTTCGGGCAGGAAACGGCCTGGCAGGGTGAGCCGGTCGGCGATGCCGGATCGTTGGGCCGTGGGAGAGGAGGGTGGGGCCTACCGCGGGGATGCGGCAGTCAAGTCAAATCGCATAACAGCAAGCAAGCCCATGGCCAGAAAAATGAGGAAACCCGCAAACAATCCTCCCGGCGCAACGGAATGCTCGCGGACCTGGCCGCCTTGGACAACCTTGACACCCCTCCGCCAACCGCCAACAGGGCGTTCTGGAGCCCGGTGCGGGCACTGCCCGGTCGAACGCGTCGGCGCCTCGCTGGAGGGTAAATTACTGTCTGAACCGCAGGGGGTGCTTCACCGCGGAGACACAGAGACGCGGAGGGGCTTCGGTGCGGGGGCCTCCATGTCTTCATGGCGGGCCGTTGCCCGAAAGCCCGACTAGACCGGAACCCAGCCGAACGGCAATGTTAGGCTTGAAATCGCACAGCCTATCGCCTCTTCAGCATCTCGCGCGCGCAGTTGAAGCCGGGGGCGCCCATCACGCCGCCGCCGGGGTGGGCGCCGGAGCCGCATAAATACAGGCCCGCGACCGGGGTGCGATAGCGCGCCCAGCCCGCCACGGGACGCATCGCGAACATCTGGTCCAGGCTCATCTCGCCGTGGAAAATGTTGCCGCCGGTGATGCCAAAACGCCGCTCCAGATCGAGCGGGCTCAGCACTTGCCGGTGTTCGACGATCTGGCGGATGTTGGGCGCGTATTCCTCGATCAGCGAAATCACGCGGTCGCCGAAGGGCTCGCGCAGTTCGTCCCATGTGCCCTCGCGCAGGGTGTAGGGCGCGTATTGCAGGAAGATGCCCATGATGTGCTTGCCGGGCGGAGCCAGCGAGGCGTCGTACATGGTGGGAATGGTCAACTCCAGCAGCGGGCGCTGGCTCGCGCGGCCGTACTTGGCGTCGTCCCAGGCGCGCTCCACGTAATCGATGCTGGGGCAGATGTGCATGGTGGCTTTGTGGTGCGGGCCCGGCCCAGAGGGCGCCCCGCCGGGATACGCGGTGAACTCCGGCAGGCCGTTGAGCGCCAGATTGATTTTGCAGCTTGTGCCTTCGATGCGGAAATTGCGGATGGCGCGGACGAACTCCGCGTCGAGATCCTTGGGGTCCAGCAGGCGCAGGAAGGTGAGCTTGGGATCGAGATTCGACGCCACCGTGGCGGCCGCGATCTCCTCGCCGCTTTCGAGCACCACGCCGCGCGCCCGGCCGTCGCGCACGAGCACTTTGGCGACCGGCGCATTCACGCGGATCTCCACGCCCTTGGCGCGCGCCGATGCCGCGATGGCCTCCGGCACCGCGCCCATGCCGCCGCGCACGAAACCCCACAGCCCGCGATGTCCACCCACACCGCCCATGCAGTGATGCAGCAGGATGTACGCCGTGCCCGGCGAGCGCGGTCCGCCATTAGCGCCGATCACGCCGTCGGTGGCCAGCGTGACCTTGACTTCCTCGGATTGGAACCATTCGTCGAGGAACTCCGCCGCGCTCTGCGTGAAGATCTTGACCAGCGCCACGAGATCGCGCGGGCCCAGTTTGCGCATCTTCCCGGCAAGCCTCAGGTAATCGACGAGATCGCTGGCGCGCAGAGGGAACGGCGGCGGCGTGGTCAATAGCAGGCCTTCGACGACTTGCGACAGGCGCTCCAGTTGCTCTTCGTACGCCGGGTAAACGTCGGCGTCGTGTCGCGAGAATTTGGCGATTTCGGCCAGCGTCTTGGCGCGGTCCTGCCACATGAAGAAATGGCGCCCGTCGGGAAACGCGGAGAAGAAGGCGGGATCCTTGGCATCCACCTGGTAGCCGTAGCGCGCTAACTCCAACTCCTGGACGATGCGTTCCTGGAGCAGGCTGGTGAGGTACGCGGCAGTGGAGACGCGATAGCCCGGCCAGATTTCTTCGGTGACCGCGCACCCGCCCAGCAGTTCGCGCCGCTCCAGCACCAGCACCTTGCGTCCGCTGCGCGCCAGATAGGCGGCGGCGACCAACCCGTTGTGGCCTCCGCCGATGATGACGGAATCGTATTTAGTCACTCAGTGACTCCCAGCAGGTTGCTAAGAAAAACATATTCAGCCGCCGATGAACGCCGATGAACGCGGATAACAAAACACAGATAAGAACTTAGTGTTATCTGCGTTCATCTGCGTTCATCGGCGGCCTATAGCTTCTTGAAGGCCACCACAGCCAAGGGCGGCAGCGTCACGGCGATGGAGTGCGGGCGTTGGTGCTTGGGTATGGGCCGCGACGAGACGCAGCCGCCGTTGCCCATGTTGCTGCCGCCGAACAACTCCGAATCCGTATTCAGAATCTCCTGGTAGAAGCCCTCTTCCGGCACGCCGAACTCGTACCCTTGCCGGGGCACCGGAGTGAAGTTGCAGCAGACCAGGATGAAATCCTTGGGGTCATGGCCGCGGCGCAGGAACGCGATGATGGAATTCTGCCCGTCGCGGAAGTCCACCCACTCGAAGCCCGAATGGTGGAAGTCCACCTCATAGAGCGCGGGGCTCGCCCGATACAGCCGGTTCAACTCGCGCACCAGGCCCTGCAGCTTGCGATGGGGCTCGAATTCCAGCAGGTCCCAGCGTAGCCCCGCGTTGTGATTCCACTCCTCGCGCTGGCCGATCTCCTGCCCCATGAACAGCAGCTTCTTCCCCGGATGCGCCCACATGTAGGCCAGGAACGCGCGCACGTTGGCGTACTGACGCCATTCGTCGCCGGGCATCTTGTTGAGCAGCGACCCCTTGCCGTGGACCACCTCGTCGTGCGATATGGGCAGCACGAAATTCTCGGTGAAGGCATACAACAGGCTGAAGGTGATGCTGTTGTGCTGATACTTGCGATAGATGGGGTCGTTGCCGAAGTAGTCCAGCATGTCGTGCATCCACCCCATGTTCCACTTCATGGTGAAGCCCAGCCCGTTGAGGTAGACCGGCTTGGACACGCCCGGGAAGGCGGTGGACTCCTCAGCGATCGTGAACGCTCCGGGCACGGTATGCGCCAGTTCGTTGAAGCGCCGGATGAATTCGATGGCCTCCAGGTTCTCGTTGCCGCCGTACTGATTCGGAACCCACTCGCCGGGCGTGCGCGAGTAGTCCAGGTAGAGCATCGAAGCCACGGCATCCACGCGCAGGCCGTCGATGTGGAACTCCTTGAGCCAGAACATGGCGTTCGAAATCAAAAACGAGCGCACTTCGTTGCGCCCGTAATTGAACACCAGCGTGCCCCACTCCTTCTGCTCGCCCTTGCGCGGGTCGGAGTGCTCGTAGAGCGCCGTGCCGTCGAAGTAGACCAGCCCATGCGCGTCCTTGGGGAAGTGGGCGGGCACCCAATCGACGATCACGCCGATCCCCGCCTGGTGGCAGGCATCCACGAAAAACTTGAAATCGTCCGGCGTGCCGAACCGCGAGGTGGGCGCGAAATACCCGATCACCTGGTAGCCCCACGACCCGGAGAACGGATACTCCATGACGGGTAACAGTTCCATGTGGGTGTAGCCCATCTGCTTGACGTACTCCACCAGCTTGACCGCCAGTTCGCGGTAGGTGAGCATCTGTCCCATCGGTCCGCGCATCCAGCTTTCCAGGTGGACTTCGTACACCGACACTGGCGATTTCAGGATGTCGGAGGAGGCGCGGGCCGTCATCCACGCCGCGTCCTGCCATTTGTATTGCGAGTTGTCCCATACCCGCGATGCCGATTTTGGCGGCAATTCGCAATAGAAGGCGTAGGGGTCGGCCTTCAGTTGCTGGTATCCCGCGAAGCGCGATCGCACGTTGTACTTATACGAAGCGCCGGCGGCGAGCCCGGGCACGAACAGTTCCCAGACGCCGCCGTTGCGCCGCCGCATGGGGTGGCGCCGCGTGTCCCAATCGTTGAACTCGCCGGCCAGCGAAACGGTCTCCGCATTCGGCGCCCACACCGCGAAGCGTACGCCGGCAGCGCCCTCGCTGACCACGGGGTGCGCGCCCAGCGTCAGCCAAGCTTCGTAGAGCGTGCCTTCGGTGTGCAGGTAAAGGTCCGATTCGGAAATCTGCGGCCCAAAGCGGTAGGGGTCGTCGATCTCCACCTCGCGCCCATCCCACAGGTGGGCGCGCAACTCGTAGGGGACGGGTTCACCGTCCAGGGCGGCCACGAAGAAGCCCTGTGCGTGCTTCTTCTCCATCTCGTAGCGAGTGCCGCCCACTACTACCGCCGCCGCGTCCGCGTGCGGGAGCAATGCCCGGACTTCCCACCGCGGCGGACCTTTCTTCTTGCGGACCGAATGCGGTCCCAGGATGCCGAACGCATCCCCATGATATCCGTTGACTATCGCTTCAATTTCTTCGCCAGTCATGAGAACCTGTGAATTCAAGTATGGACGATTTTCCGCTCGACGTGCCCAAAGCCGAACTGCATCTCCATCTCGAAGGCTCGGTGGAGCCGGAGACTCTGTACGAACTCGACCCCTCCACTTCCATCGAGGAATATCGCGCCCTCTATCATTACACCGATTTTGACGCCTTTCTGCGCGCCTTCGGGGCCGTCGGCAAGCGCCTGCGGACTCCCCAGGACTACGCGCTGATTACGCGCCGCCTGCTAGAGCGGCTGGAGACGCAGAACGTGCGCTATGCCGAGATCATGGTCGCCGCCGGCGTGGTGCTTTGGAAGGGGCAGGAGTTCGCGCCCATCTTCGACGCCATCCGCGCCGCGGCGGTGGAGTCCGGGGTGCAGGTTCGCTGGATTCTGGATGCCGTCCGGCAGTTCGGCGTGGAACCGGCGATGCAGGTGGCCGCTCTCGCCGCCGAGCGTGTGGATCGGGGAGTGGTCGCTGTCGGCATCGGCGGCAGCGAAGAGCGCGGCCCCGCCAGTTGGTTCAAGGACGTTTTTGCGTTCGCCAGGCGTGAAGGACTGCACCTCCACGCGCACGCCGGCGAGAGCATGGGGCCGGAATCCATCTGGGACGCGCTGGCTCTGGGCGCCGAACGCATCGGCCACGGGATCGCCGCGGTGCGCGACGCCGCGCTGATGCGCCACCTGCGCGAGCGCGACATTCCGCTCGAAATCTGCATCACGAGCAATCTGGTCACGGGGGTGGTCAAGCGCATCGAGGACCACCCGGTGCGCCGCTTGTTCGAAGCGGGAGTGCCGATCGTGTTGAACTCCGACGACCCGGCGATGTTCCGCTGCTCGCTCGCCGGGGAGTACCGCCTGGCGGCGGAGCGGTTCGGGTTCACGGAAGCCGAACTCCGGCGGATCGCGGAGAACGGCTTCCGGTATGCGTTCGACTGGCGATAGACCTGCGCGAAAAGAATGCCCCCAAGAATGGGGTCATGGCAGCCTAAAAGGCTACGCTACTAATCCGCACCGGGCCGAGCAGGCCGGAGGGCAGCAGGGGCGAGTCGGCGCGGTAGAACTGCTGCGTGGTGTAGGTGTACTTCTTGGCCGCGTCCGGCTGCTGGTCGCCGATCAGCCGGTTGACCCACAGGTTCGTGACTTTGACCTGA
>Ga0209014_10000980_pt1 | contig 17014 bp, 13 predicted proteins | sample BarGraNGADG00212_FD_184491 | JGI IMG/M metagenome (GOLD analysis project Ga0209014, IMG submission 184491) | Arctic peat soil microbial communities from Barrow, Alaska - Barrow Graham LP Ref core NGADG0002-212 (SPAdes) (version 2) | ecosystem: Environmental > Terrestrial > Soil > Wetlands >...
ACTACCGATACAGACGCCGGTACATTTCCGCGTTGCGCAGCACCGCCTGCACGTAATCCCGCGTCTCCGTGAACGGGATGGATTCCACAAACTCGGCGGGCTCCCGGTACGCGCTCCACGCCATCCATTCCCCCACCCGGTTCGGACCGGCGTTGTACGCGGCCAGCGTCTGCTCCACTTTGCCGCCCTGCTGATCCAGCATGGAGCGCAGAATCGAGCTGCCGATTTTCAGATTCGCCGCCGGCTGGTACAGCACGCGCGCCGTCACCTTCGATACCCCCGCCTTGCGCGCGAACAGCCGTCCGGTGGCTGGACGAATCTGCGTCAGCCCGTAGGCTTTGGCCCGCGAAACCGCCTGCGGATTGAACTCCGACTCCTGGCGGATCAACCCCGCCAACAGGTACGGATCCAGGTCTCGCTCCTGCGCGGTGCGCACCACATCCGCCCGGTAAGGCAGCGGGAACAGGAGCTCCCAAAACTTGCGCGGCGCGGCCGGCACCGGCATGTTCAGGTACTCCGGACTGGTGCTCTTCATGATCCGCATGGCCTGGTGCGGCGCCTCGGCCGAGGCGGCAAGTTCCATCGCCAGCAGCGCCGGCTGCCCGTCCGTACGCATTCCAAAGCGCAGTTCGGCATCCGCCAGATCGTTCAACCCGGCCGCCCGCAGCAGGCGCGAGCGTTCGATGCGCGTCTGGGTGGCCGTGGCGGTTTCGGTGGCCACCGGCGCGGGCGCGGAGAACCGGATGGCGGCCACGAACTGCGCGATTTCACCCGCCGGCGCCGCCGTGGGCGCTGTCGCCTTCAGGCGCTCCCGGGCCAGCATGGCGTAGTAATGATTCTCGAACGCGGCGGCCAGCTTCTGGTAGCAGGCGCGCGCTCCGGCAACATCGCCCGACCGTTCCAACTGCCGCCCTAGAAAATAAAGCGCCGCCCCCGCCGTTGAGTGCCCCGGGTACTGCTGCACGTGCTCCCGCAGCAGGCGGGACGCGTCCGCCCGATCGTGAAGGTAGGCCTGGAACGTGACCTTCCAGTGACTCAGCGCCGCCGGCGCCGCCGTGGGGAAATCCAGGTACACCGCCTGGTACAGCGGCACGTAATCCTCCGCCCGGTTCAAAAGCAGATAGCGGTTGGCCGCCGACCCCAGCGCCTTCAGCCGCCACGGCGATTGCTGGTAGCGCGCCGCCAGTTGCTGTACCGCCGACATCATCTGCTGGTCGTCGTTACGCCGCCGCGCACATTCGGCAAGATAGTACAGGCGCTCCGCCGCGGCGTCCGCATCGGCAACCTCCAGCCCGCGAAGATACGGCCAGGCCAGCGCCGTTTTTCCGGCCAGGAAGTCGACCGCTCCGATGCGTACGCGCGCCTGGTCGCGGGCATGGTCGGTTTCCGGCCCGCCGGCCTGCGCTGCCACGGCCTGGTACTCCTTCCTGGCCAGGGCGTACTCCGTCGCCTCCATCAGGCGGTCGGCGCGATGCAGCAGTTGCGCTGGGCCCGGCGGCGGATAGCCGCTGCCCATCGTGTCCTTCAGGGTGAGCAGCGCGGCGGCGGCGCGCGATGCGGCGGCGCCGCTCAGGTAGTGATAGTGGACTCGCTGGTAGAACTCCGCGGCGTGCGCCAGATCGTTGGCCGCCTGGTAACAATCGGCCAGCGTGACGTCGCCTTCGGGTTGCGGCAGCTCGGCGTAATGCTCGCGCAGCAAGCGCACCGCGTCCGCCGCCGCCGAGGCTTTGCGCGCCCGCGCTTCGAGCAGCCAGCTCTTGCCGTTGAGCGGCGAATTCTGGCGCGCCGCGGCCACCAGTGCCGTCACTTCGAAATCGTTGGATTCCACCCGCGCCAGGGCCAGATAGTAGGCTGCATAATCGTCGATCGGCGCCAGTTTCCCTTGCAGCGGTTTCAGCCCCGCGATGGCGGCTGTGTAATTCCTCTGTTCGTAGGCCGCTATCCCCAGCGCCAGATTGGCCAGCGCGGCGTCCCGCGGATGCCCGGCGATATAGGAAGCGATGGCGCCGCGCCGCGCCGGGCTGGGCGATTCGCGATAGGCGCGCACCAGTATCCCGAGCGAGCCCGTGACAGGGGCCGCGCACAGGCTGCTATACCAGAGGGCCGGGATAAGTGCTGCCGAGCAGGTCCGGATCGTCATTGGCTAAGGTTCGGGTCAGTTCCAGGTGCAGATAATCTACCATGCTTGGGCAACCCGCGAAGAACCGGGTTCGAAAGGCTTGCCGCGCATCGTCGATGGGCTGCCGGAGCGCTTCGTAGAGGTTGCGCCGGCCACGGGCCACCTGCACGACTTCGGCGTGATACAAGCGCATCTCCGCCGCCTGCACGCGCGCGAAACGCTGCGCCCGCAGGTGGATCTGCTGTTCGGCGGGCGGAAGTTCTTGCCACGCGGCCGCCGGCTTGGCTTGGACTGGCGGCGGATCCGCCGCCATGGCGATGCTCACTAACCGCGGCGGGGGAACCGGAATCGCGCTCCACACCGCGGAAGCCACCTGCGCCAGCAGTTCCAGCGCCGCTACCTGCACCGTACCCCAGCAGTAGACCAGCGCGGCCACCTTCTCCCCGGCCACCACAGGCAAAATCGAAACCCGCATATCGGGCGTATGCCCCAGCAGTTCCACCAGCGGCGCGGACACCTCGCCCGGAGTCGCCGCCGCAATCAGGGGATCTTGCGATTCCGCGGCTGCCGCCAGGGCCGGCGCGTCGCCGAGGGGGACTTCGATGCGGTCGCTGGTGGCGGTGCCCTCCGCCACGCGAAAGAGAATGGTTCCGCTGGCCAGCCGGGCCGCGGCATCCGCCAGGGTCGCGCAAAGCTCACCAGGGTCCGGCGCGATGCGCAAGCGGCGGACCGCCTGGTTGAGTTGCTCCGCCTGCTCCCGCCGCGCGTGGTCGCACGCACCCTCGAACAGGAGTTCGAGTTCGGTGGAGATTTCAGATATGCGGTGTTCGAGAAGCTGGCGCGGGCCAAACGGCATTGCTGAATGTATTTTAGCAGGCGAGGGAAGGTTGACAGACGACAATAGGCGATCGTCTGTCCTACTTCACCGCAACGGTGGTGCCGGGAGGGCTGGTGTAGCTGCCGACGGAGATCTGTATGGGGACGGCGGGACCGCCGATCAGTTCCTTGGGGAGCAGAATGTTGATTTGCAGCGCGCCGTTAACCAGGCCGGGAGCGGTGCCAGCGTAGAGGAGCTGCGCGGGGAGTTTGCCGACGCGCGCGAACACGGGAGCGCGCGGCCCGACGAGGTGCGAGCCCGTGATCTGCCCATCGGGGATGGACTCGGTCCACGCTCCGCCGCCGGTGGCATAGAGTACGACCACGGAGTTGGGCTCGGCTGGGTTTGACGGGGAGTTAGCGGTTATACCGTCCTGATTGAGCGCGGCGATCTGGCCGGTGCCGCTGGCACTGGCGGTGAACAGGGCGGGGGCGCTATCGGCGACGCCGATCTGGATTCCGCGGCTCGCCACCGTGTTGTACTCCGTGCTCACCACGGTGGTGGTCTTGCCGGTGACAGCGAACGGGACCACGGCGCTGACCTGGGTGGCCGAGGTATAGATCATGGGAGAGGGCACGCCATCGAAGAGCACGCGCGTGCCGGCGAGCGTGGTGGCGATGTTGCCCTTGGCATCGAGCTGCGCGGTGGCGAGCGATGCCGGTCCCAGGCTGCTGCCGAAGATGGTGACGATCTCGCCCGGTGTCACGCCGTATCCGGCGTTGTCGAACTGTGGGTTACCGAGGAAGCTGGCGGCGTTGAGCACGGTGAAGGAAAGCGGCGCGCCGAAGTACGCCGTGACATCGTGCTGGTCGTCCATGGTGACGGACTGTTGTGGGGTACCGCCGGCGAAATCGCCCAGCCACGTAAGGAGGGCGGAACCCGATCTGGGGACGGCGGTGATTTGCACCTTTGTCCCGGCGTCGTAGTAACCGTCCGGGGAGGACGGGGAGACCGTGACGGTACCGGACCCGATGGTGCTGGTGGTGAGAAGGTATTTGGTGGAGAAACTCGCCGTGAAAGTGGAAGCGCTGCTGCCGGCGGTGACGGTGCGCGCCGTGGCGGCGCTACCGTTGTCCCAACCAGTGAACTGGTAGTGCACAGTGTTGTTGCCGAAGGTCTGGCTGGCGGCCAGATCGAGCGTGTGCGTGCTGCCCGCGGTCCAGGCGAGGCGGATCGGCGTCAGATAGGCGGTTCCATCCACCGTAATGGTGAGGGCGTGGGGCGAGGAATCGATGGTGGTGAGCGGCAGCGTGGTGAAGGTCCCCAGAAACTGGCTGTTGGCTAACAGCACTTCGACGGTGGCGTCGGTGGCGGAAACGCTATACCCGGAGGATTGCAGGTTCGTGGTGCCGGTCCAGCGGATGAACTGGCTGGCCGCGGCGGGAGTGGCGGTGAGGTGCACGGGTTGCCGCTCCGGATAGTAGCCGTCGGCGGAAACCGGGAAGGCTGTGACGGTTCCGGAACCGGAACCGACATCGTAGGAAAACTTGTGCTGGGTTTGATACACCGCGCAGAAGACGGTCTGGCTGGCACTGGCGGTGATGGTGTGGCTCGGGTCGCCGCCATCGCTCCAGCGCACGAAGACGTAGCGCGGGTCGGCAGTCCCCGCCTGGGTGGCGACCGCGATGCTGTGTGTGCTACCGGGAGCCCAATCGAAGGACATGGGCGAGACGGCGGCCACCCCATCGACGGTAATCGGCAGGCCCGAGGGAGCCGTGGTGATGGTGGTGGCGGTGGGGATGAAGCCGTAGGCGCGCGAAATCCCATCGATATCGCCTGCCGAGAGCCCGTTGCGCTGGCCGATGGGGATTCCCACGGGCACCGTCTCCATGGAGTCCAGCCCGTTGCGCGTGAAGCCGGTGGCGGGGTAGTGCATGATGGAATCGAAATCGTAGTAGCCGGCGTCCTTAGAACTGGTCAGCGCCTGGTCGAAGTTGTACATGAAACGCTTGTCCATGTTCTGGTAGAGCACGGTGACATTGCCGTTGCGGTCGGCGCGGATCTGTTCGTGCTCCAGTCCCCAGGCGTGCCCCAGCTCGTGGATGACGCTGCCGGTGGTGCAGGCGTCGGTGGTGGCGATCGCTTGAGCGCCGCCGACCATGCCGAGATAGGAGGAGCAGGCGGCATCCAGCGTGGTGCTGCGCGAGAAGTGGACGTAGTTGGCCTCCGTGGTGCGCGCCACGATGCGGAACTGGGTCCTGGTGTTCCAGTGCGCGATGCCATCGAGGATGCGCTGTGGGCTGGGGATGTCGGCGTCGATCACGTAAGCCATGGTGGCGTTGGGCCACTTCCGCGGGTTGGCGGTATCGAAGGTGAGCACCGAGGCCAGCGGCTCGGGCGATTTGCTGGTGGAGGCGCGCCGCGCGGCCTCCGCCTCGGCGGCGGTGCCGATGATGATGTCGCCCTGGACGACGGCGAACCCGCCGCGCACCTGGTAGCGGACGAGGCGTCCATTGAGCTCCAGCGAGCGGACTTCCGGCTCGGTCTGGGCGGGCAGGACAGCGCCAGTCGCGAGGGCCGCGGCGATAACGGAAACGAGGCAGCGCATTTCTACTCGTATGGTACATCGGCGGATCGCAGCAAAGGCTTTAGCGTCCTTGAAAATAGACGCTAGTCGCCGACGCTTTTTGAACCGCCAGGAGTAACCGGGCGTTTCGAACCCGATTCACCCGCGCTTGCAAATAGTTAGCCGCTTTGATATAAAATCCGTGGACTCAGTCGGTCCGGGAATGCAAGTTTCGCTGGCGAGGGACACGGTGAGGGGTTAGGATCTTCAGGAACTGGGGTTGTTTCAAATCCACTCATAATCAGGGGAACAGGCTGAGTCGTTTGCGCAACTCAGAGGGATTAGGTCCGGAGCAATTCCGGACATGGGGACAAGATGGCGAATTCTACGTTAGAGCCCGCCGGCTCCGCGCCGCCTCCGCCGGGGACGAAGCCGTCCCTGGCCCAGGCGCTCCGATCTATATTCAGCAAGAGCGAAGAAGCCGACCAAGGTAAGGTAATCGCGCGCCGGCGGAAGTTTGTCATGGCGGCGGTGCTGGGCACGCTGAGCGTGAACCTGCTGATGTTTCTGCGCTTTTTTTATCCGCGCGCGCTTTACGAACCGAAGGTCAAGTTCCGCATCGGATACCCCTCGGATTTCGGCTTCGGGGTGGATACCAAATTCCAGAACCAGTACCGCATCTGGGTGGTGCGCAATACCGAGGGCGTCTTCGTGATCTCGGCGATCTGCACGCACCTGGGCTGCACGCCAGACTGGAAGCCGAGCGAGAACAAGTTCAAGTGCCCGTGCCACGGCAGCGGCTACGATCCCGAAGGCATCAACTTCGAGGGTCCGGCGCCGCGCCCCATGGACCGGGCGCATGTCGAGCTGGATCCCGAGGGACAGATTGTAGTAGACCTGAGCCACGTCTACCGGTGGCCCAAGGGCGAGCCTAGCCAATTCAACGACCCCGGCGCGATTATCCGGGGCTGAGGACCCAACATGCCTGAAACCAACGGACACAATGGCGATTCCGCCGGCAACGGCGGCACGGGCGGGAACGGAAACGGCAGCGGCGCGCCCGGCGAAAGCAAACTGGCAGCCGTCCTGGCCGAGGCCAAGGCGGTACAGGCGCGCGCCGTCGAAGAGTTGAAGGAGACGGTGAAGGCGCCCGAGAAGACCGACGTCTGGAAGAGCATCCTGCGCGTCAAGCACGATGAATCGCCGCGCAGCCGCGCCCTCGGCATTCTCAGCAACGTCTTCCTGCACCTGCATCCCGCCAAGATCAACCGCGATGCGGTGTCCTACGACTATACCTGGGGCATGGGCGGCATGACGTTCTACATTTACATCACGCTGGTGTTCACCGGAACGCTGCTGATGTTCTACTACCATCCCTCCAAGGTGATCGCCTTCCGCGACATCCTGTACCTGGAGAGCGACGTCCCCTTCGGCAAACTGCTGCGCAACATGCACCGTTGGGGCGCACACCTGATGGTGATCATGGTGGAGCTGCATATGTTCCGCGTGTTCCTCACGGGCAGCTACAAGAAGCCGCGCGAGTTCAACTGGGTAGTGGGCGTGCTGCTGCTGGTGCTGACGCTGCTGCTCAGCTTTACGGGATACCTGCTGCCCGACGATCAGCTCGGGTTCTGGGCGGTCACGGTCGGGACGAACATGGCGCGCGCTACTCCCTTGTTGGGGCACGACGGGCCGTTCGGCCCGCAAATGGGCATGACGGCGTTCAACGATGTGCGCTTCGGCCTGCTGGGCGGCTCCATCGTGGATTCCAACGCGCTCCTGCGCGCCTACATCTGGCACTGCGTGGCCATCCCGATCATTGCCAGCCTGTTCATGATCGTGCACTTCTGGCGCGTGCGCAAAGACGGCGGGATTTCGGGCCCGGCGCCGATGATGCTGGAAAGCGAAATCAAGGAACCCAAAAAGGTCTAAGCCGAAGGGTTAAACCGTAGGTATAAAACATGGATCTGCACCAACTCTGGACCATCCTGAGCACGCCGGACAACGTGCCGATCGTGCTGTTGCTGTTCGTGGTGCCGTTCTACACGTGGTATGGCTTGCGCCAGGCGTTCGCCAACGACCGGTTGATTGCGCAGCTCGAGGCCAACCCCGAGATGGCCAAGACACACCATCGCAAGACCCAGCCGTGGCGGCCGGAGTGGGCGCGCGAAGTCCACGTCTGGCCCTATTTGCTGCGCATCGAGTTTCTGGCGGCCATCATCCTCACCATCATCCTGATGGTGTGGTCGATTACGTTGAACGCGCCGCTCGAAGAGCCGGCCAACCCCACGCTGACCATGAACCCGTCGAAAGCGCCCTGGTACTTCCTGGGCCTGCAGGAAATGCTGGTGTACTTCGACCCATGGATGGCCGGCGTGGTGATGCCCTCGTTGATCATCATCGGGCTGATGGTGATTCCCTATATCGATACCAATCCGCTGGGCAACGGCTACTACACCTTTAAGCAGCGCAAGTACTCGATTCTAACGTTTATCTTCGGGTTTATCGTGCTGTGGGTGACCATGATCGTGATCGGCACGCTGATTCGCGGTCCCGGATGGATGTGGTTCTGGCCGGGGACCACGTGGGATCACAACCGGCTGATCTTCGAGGTCAACCGCGACCTGCCGGATATTTTCGGCCTCCACACGAAGGTGCCGAAAATCATCTTCGGCGCCATCGTGGTGGGCGCGTACTGCGTGGCGGCGGCCGTGGGGATGCACAAGCTGATCACGCGCACCGCGTTCAACCGCAAGATCTGCGCGCGCATGAGCGTGCTGCAATACACCACCATGCAGGTCTTCCTGGTAATCATGCTCGCGCTGCCGGTGAAAATCATGATCCGGCTGCTGTTCCGCATCAAATACGTCTGGGTGACCCCCTGGTTTAATATATGAGCGCCGAACATATGAGCGAGCACTTATGAGCGATCCAGAGAAAGACCCGGTAGTCCACTCGTCGTTGAGCAAGCCCCTCTTCATTTCCTCGGCACTGCTGGTGCTTTCGATGGTCTGGGGGCTCTACGACGAGGCGTACGGCATACGCCCGTGGAAGGGCTATCAGGCGCGCTTCGTCAAGCTCTACGCGCGCTACCTGAAAGCGGCGGCGGGCGGGGAGGCGGCGGTCGAGCGGCAGATCAAGGCGTCGCCCGACTATAAGCAACTGGACGCCGCCATGCGGGAAGCCGAGAAGGCCGCCCTGCCGGGCGCGTCGGCGATCGATAAGAAGATCAATACGGAACTGGTGCCCGAGATCCTGGCGCTCAACGATCCCTTCCAGGAAGTGCGCAGCCACATCGGCTCGCTGACCTATCAGATCGAGGTATCGCACAGCGAGAGCGCGAAGAACTCGCTACGCAAGGAGATCGAGGAACTGCGCGCCGACAAGCACGATGTCGCCCTTCCCGGCGAAGCCCGGAAGCGCAGCATGGATTTCCCGGCCATGAGCGAGCAGCTTCAGGCGTGGAAGGACGAGAAGGCCAAACTGCTGCAACAGCGCGTCGAACTGATGAAGCAGGCCACCGCCCTGCGCGCCAAACGCGATCAGTATCTTTCGGACCGCATCGCCGAGGCCAGCACCTCGACCATAGCCGCCGTCGAGAACTCGCTCGAAAAGTTCGATATCCGCATACGGCAGATCCACGTGAAGGATGTGGATCTGGTGGACCGCTGCGAATCGTGCCACCTGGGGACGCGCGAGCCGGTGACCATCACCAAGGCGTCGATGGGCGGAGAGGCGGTGTTCACCAGCCATCCCAACAAAGAGTTGCTGAAGCTTCACGATCCCGAAAAGTTCGGCTGCACGCCGTGCCACGGAGGCAACGGCGCCGCGCTGGCCAGCGTGGAGAAGGCGCACGGATATAACAAATTCTGGTTGTGGCCGCTGCACCATAAGGAGAATATCGAGGCCGGCTGCCAGCAGTGTCACGTCAAGGAAGTGGTCACGGAGATGGCCGACACGCTCAATCAGGGCCGCGAGATCTTCCGGCTGCGCGGCTGCATGGGGTGCCACCGCTACGAGGGCTTCGACCGCGAAGCCGACGAGATCGCGAACGTTAACCAGCAGATCCGCCAATTGGAGCAGCAGAAGGCCGAGTGGAAGCGCGAGGTAGGGTTCAGCGAACAGAAGGCCAACAATCCGCGCACTACCGACGACGAAGCCAAGAAGCTATTGGCGCACGCCAACGATCTCAAGGTGCGGGCCAGCGGGCTGGACGCTAAAATCGAGCAGTTCGACATGCGCTCGCGCAGCCTGGTGCGCGAGGTGAAGAAGGTCGGCCCCAGCCTCAAGGAAGCGCGCGTCAAACTGCGCAAGGAGTGGATCCCGGAGTGGCTGAAGGATCCGCACCAATGGCGGCCGGGCACCAAGATGCCGACGTTCCGCCTGGACGATGGCGAGATCCGCGCGATTTCGGCGTTCCTGTGGCAAGCCGGCGTGAAGGCCGAGTTGCCGCCGCAGAAGCCCGGCGACGCGGCGCGCGGCAAGGAAGCCTTCGAGACCCGCGGCTGCATGGCCTGCCACTCCATGGGCGAAGGCGCGGCCAAACAGGGCGGCACCTTCAGCGCCAACCTGAGCCGCGAGGGCGAGAAGGCCAACTACGATTACCTGGTGCGCTGGGTGCACAATCCACGGCAGCGCTCGGCGCCCTATTGCACTTTCGAGAAGAAGGACCTCACCGCCGAAGACTATCAGCGCAAGGGCTTGCCCTACGTGTTCGACCTGGAACACAGCAAGTGTCCCAACGACGGCCACGAACTGCAAGTGCAACAGATGACTCCCATGCCGAGCCTGCGCCTCTCCGAGGACGAAGCGCGCGATATCGCGAGCTACCTGCTCACCCGCAAGCACGACTCAGCCAGCTACCAGAACGCGGATTACATGGACGACGCCGGCCTGAAGAATCAGGGCCTCGCGCTGGTGCGCAATTACGGCTGCGCCGCCTGCCATGAGATCGCGGGCCTGGAAGAGGAGCAGCGCATCGGCACCGAGCTGACCAAGGAAGGTTCGAAACCCATCGAGCGTCTGGATTTCGCGCTGCTCGGCCACAAGGCCGAGGCGGAAGATTGGTACACCCACAAGGGGTTCTTCGAGCACAAGCTGGAAAACCCGGCGGTCTACGATACCGGCAAGGAGAAGGCCAAGCAGGACCGGCTAAAGATGCCGAACTTCAACCTCTCCAAGACCGAGATCGACGCGGTGACCACCTTCCTCGAAGGCTCGGTGGACGCCAGCGTGCCCGCGCGCTACTTCTACAATCCCACCGACGCGCGCCAGGACATCATCGATGGCTGGTGGGTCGTCCGCAAGTACAACTGCATGGGCTGCCACAAGGTGCACCCCGGGCAGAACAGCACGCTGGATGGCATGACGAAGTATCAGGACCCCGACTGGAAGGATCAACGGCCGCCCACCCTGATCGGCGAGGGCGCGCGCGTCAATCCGGAGTGGCTGATGCGCTTCCTCAACAATCCGGCGCTCAGCGAAAACGACACGAATCGCGACGGCGTGCGGCAGTATCTAAAAGCCAGGATGCCCACCTTCAGCTTCTCCGATGGCGAGCTTCGCAAGATCGTGCGCTTCTTCGAGGCGCTCAGTTCGCAGGCGCAGCCGTTCATCGCCGAGAAACTGGATCCGCTGACCGATGCCGAACGCACCATGGCGCGGAACTTGTTCGCTAGCGTTGGCGCGCCCTGCCTGAAGTGCCACATGACGGGCGATCCGAAACACGATTCGCATGCCACGGCCCCCAACTTCACGGTGGCCAAGGAGCGCCTCAAGCCGGGCTGGACGAAACGGTGGATGCTGGACCCGGCTCTGATGAGTCCGGGGACGGCCATGCCGAGCGGACTGTTCCGGCTCGACAACACACGCTACGTGTTCACCGGGCCCACGCCCCCCAGTTTCAACGGATATACGAAGGACCACGCGGATCTGCTGGTCCGCTACATGTTCCAATTCACACCGGAAGAATTAATGCGTTTGCGCGGCAGCGCCGGCGCGGGCAATTGAACACAAGGAGGGTCAAAGGTAAATGAAGAAGACTTGGATCGCAGCAGTTGTAGCCGGTATCGTTACGCTGGCCAGTTGCGGCGGCGATAAACCGGCGGAGACCGCCAAGAGCGAAGCTACCGCCCCGGCCGGCGGCGTGTTGTCCACGCCGGACGAAGCCAACGGTGGCACCATCACCGGAAAGGTGGCGTTCACCGGCGAGAAGCCGAAGATGGCGACGCTCGACATGTCGGCCAACCCGGCTTGCGAGCGCGCCCACAAGGGGGCGCCGCAGAAGAGCGAAGAGGTGGTCATCAACGAGAACGGTACGTTGAAGAATACCTTCGTTTGGGTGAAGTCCGGGCTTCCCGCCGACAAGCAGTGGGCGGTACCCACCACCCAGGTCAGTCTGGACCAGAACGGCTGCATGTACAAGCCGCGCGTGATCGGGTTGATGACGGGCCAGAATTTCGAGATCAAGACCAGCGACCCCACCAACCACAACATACACCCTCAGCCGACGGTCAACCCCGATTGGAACGAGTCGCAGTCGCCGGGGCAGGCGCCGATGACGAAGAGCTTCGCGCGCCAGGAAGTCATGATCCCGGTGAAGTGCAACGTACACCCGTGGATGCGCGCGTACATCGGCGTGGTCGGCCACCCCTTCTTTGCCGTGACGGGAGACGACGGAACGTTTACAATTAAGGGTCTACCTCCTGGGACCTACGTCATTCAGACGGTGCACGAAAAGTACGGACCGATGGAACAAACGGTCACGGTGGGCGCCAAGGAGAGCAAAACTGTAGACTTCTCCTATAAAGGATAGGTAAAAAGGCGCAGGTTTTGGGAAGCTTGCCCCGGTTTCCATGCATCTTAACAATGTGGGTTCTCTCTGGTTACGCCGCTACGCGGTGTTCGTGGCGTGCTGTACCTTCGGGCTGGTGATCGCCGGCGCAGAGGTCGTGAGCAACGACGCGGCCCTGTCCGTGCCCGATTGGCCGCTTTCCTGGGGCCACTTGGTGCCCACGCTCGAAGGCGGCATCCGCTACGAGTTCGCGCACCGCGTGGCGGCCATGCTGGTGGGCCTGCTGACGGTCGGGCTGGCGGTGGCAATGAGAAAGAACAGGTTGGCAGGCGAAAGCGCCTGCCCCACACGTGGGACAGGCGCTTCCGCCTGTCAACATCTCGCTTGGATCGCCGTGGCCGTGGTCGTCGCGCAGGCCGCGCTCGGCGGTGTGGCGGTACGCTTTGTGACGCCGGCCTGGGCCACTATCGCGCACGCTTCCCTAGGGCAACTCTTCTTCGCCATCATGGTAGCGATTTGTGTCGGGCTGTTCACGGGGTTCAAACCAGGCTGGGCCGCCCCGACCCTGATCTGCACGGTCGCCCTCTTCGCTCAGACCGTACTCGGTGCGGGAGTCCGCTACGGAGTCATCGCCGCCGTGGCGCATATCGCGGGCGCCGTGCTGGCCACCATTCTGGTGATGTGGGCCGGACTCTCCATCCTGATGCAGCACATGGATAACCCGAAGCTCCGCCGTGCGGCGATGCTGTTGCTCTCCATCGCGTTTTCGCAGGTTTTCCTCGGCATTGGCGCTCTCATGGCGCGCGTGGCGTACGCCGATGCGCCGCAGCCCATGCCGATGATGGTGTTGTTCACGGTGGCGCATGTCGCCGTGGGGTCGCTGGCGGTGGGCGCGGCGGTCGCGCTGGCCATGCTTGCGCGGCCCGATGCGTTTCAGGTACATGGAGGGATGGTCACCGCGTGATGCGCGACTATATCGAATTGACGAAGCCGCGGATCACCTGGCTGATCCTCATGAGCACCGGGATCGGCTATTTCTTCGGGCTGCCATCGCACGCCTGGCGCGAGATCAACTGGCTGTTGCTGCTGCATACCATCCTGGGCACCGGCCTGATCGCGTCCGGCACGGCGGCGCTCAATCAGTGGTATGAGCGCGCGGCAGATCGGAAGATGCATCGCACGGCGGGGCGTCCGCTGCCTTCGGGCCGCTTGACGGCGGGCCGCGCCCTGGCGTTCGGTATCGCGCTTTCCGTGGCCGGGTTCGCGGAGTTGTGGCTGGGAGTCAATCTGCTCAGCGGCCTGATCGGCGCCTTCACGCTGGCCAGCTACCTCTTCCTCTACACGCCGATGAAGCAGCGCACCTGGTGGAGCACCACGGTGGGCGCCATCCCCGGGGCCATGCCGCCCATGATCGGGTATGCTGCCGCCGCCGGTGTCATCACGCGCGAAAGCTGGGTACTGTTCGCCATTCTCTTCCTCTGGCAGTTCCCGCACTTCTACTCGATCGCCTGGATGTATAAAGAAGACTACGCCCGCGCCGGCATACGGATGCTGCCCGTGGTGGAGCCGGATTGCCGATCCACGGCGCGGCAGATCGTGCTCTACGGCATCGCCCTGATTCCGGTCAGCCTGGTTCCGGGTATGCTGGGTATGACGGGACGCATCTATTTGATCGGCGCTTTGATCTTGGGCCTGGTGTACCTCTACTCCGGCGTGCGGGTGGCTTTGGAGCGCACACTGGTGCGCGCACGGGCGGTGCTGCTCACCTCGGTTTTGTACCTTCCGCTGATCTACGGTCTGATGCTCCTGGATAGGCCAGGATTGTGATCGGAGTTTACAACCTCACTCACCGGTACGGGGACCGCGTCGCGCTTTCGAACGTCAGCTTCGAAGTGAAAAAGGGAGAGATTTTCGGCCTGTGGGGGCCCAATGGCGGCGGCAAGAGCTCGCTCTTCCGGATTCTTTCCACCATGATGGTGCCCACCGAGGGGCGCGCCGAAATCGCCGGGTTCGATGTGGCGCGCGACCCCGCCAGAGTGCGGCGCACGGTCGGCGTGGTCTTCCAAACCCAAAGCCTCGACAAAGCCCTCACGGTCGAAGAGAATCTGCGCGCGCAGGGGCATTTGCACGGGCTCAGCGGCGCCACCCTGCGCGACCGCATGCAGAACGCCATGGAGCGTCTCGGCCTGCAGGATCGCCGCCAAGACTTGGTGGACACGCTTTCCGGCGGCCTGCGCCGCCGTGTGGAAATCGCCAAGGCGCTGCTCCACAAGCCGCAAGTCCTGCTGATGGATGAAGCCTCCACCGGGCTCGACCCGGCGGCGCGCCGCGAACTCTCGAAGCACATCGACGACCTCCGCATTCACGAAGGCGTCACCATTCTGCTCACCACGCACATCCTGGGCGAAGCCGACCGCTGCGACCGCCTGGTGCTGCTGCATGAGGGGAAGATCGTGGCCCAGGGCAGCCCCGCCGAGTTGCGCTCGCGCATCGGGGGCGACGTGGTGGTGCTGGAAACCAACGATGCGGAGTCGCTCGCCGCCGGCATCCGGCAGCGCTTCGGCGCCACCGCATCCGCCCGCGACGGCGAGGTGCGCGTCGAAATCGCCAACGGGCATCGCTTCATCGCCGAAGTGGTGGAGGCATTCCCCGGCGCGGTGGATTCGGTGGGCCTGCACAAGCCCTCGCTGGAAGACGTATTCGTGCATGAAACGGGAGCATCCATTGAGTAGTTTTATTTTGCCCGCGGCCACCCTCTGGCAGCGCGAACTGGTGCGTTTCTGGCGTCAGAAGAGCCGCGTCCTGAGCGTCGTGGCGTCGCCCCTGATCTTCTGGTTGTTGATGGGCTACGGTTCCAATGACCTGGCGCGCTACTATTCCGGAACCCTGGTGCTGACGGTGATGTTTTCCGCCATCTTCTCCACCATCTCCATCATCGAAGACCGCCGCGAAGGCTTTCTGTTGTCCATGCTGGTCTCGCCGGCGCCGCGTACCAGCCTGGTGTTGGGCAAGATCCTCGGGTCGGCTACGCTAGGATGGATACAGGGTCTGATGCTCTTGATATTCGCCCCGCTGGCCGGGGTCGGCATCGGCCTGGGGGAAATCGTTCCGGTGATCGCGGCGATGTTCCTGATCTCCTTCACCCTCACCGGCTTGGGGTTTGCAATCGCATGGAAAATGGATTCTACCGCCGCATTTCACGGCATCATGATGCTTCTGCTCGTGCCCATGTGGATGGTCTCGGGCGCGCTGTTCCCGATGGCCACGGCGCATGGAGCGGTCAAGGCGATCATGTGGGCCAATCCGATGACCTATTCGGTCGCGCTGTTGAATCATACCCTGGGCCTGCCCAACGCCTACCCCGGCGCCGCGGAGAGCCTCATCGTGACGGCCGCGTTCGGCATCGCGCTGCTCCTGGCCAGCGGCATGCTGGCGGCGCAGAAATCCACGCGCTCTGCCGCATGAGATCCAGCCTTGTGGGGCAAGCAATCTTGCCTGCAGACGCCTTTCAGGCGGCTAAGCCCGTAGGGCGAAAGAGAGTAGCCCAGTGCGCCAGCACTGGGACAAAGACGGTCCCGCCTCAGCCCCGGGACGGGGCGGAAGAGCCCATGCTGCGATCCCATCTTACGCCCCGTTCCGGGGCTGGCCAACGTGCCCGCCGGCTACCCACGGCCGTGGGCCGTGGGCTACTCTCTTTCGCCCTACGGGCTCTGCGCGCTGTCCGGTTTCGCGCAGGATGCCATCCTGCCCCACAACTTCTGCTGTCGATCACGGCGGCGCTATGCTGCCTCCTCGCCGCCTGCGTCCAGGTGAAGCCCTTGCCCGTGTACGGCCAGGTGCCGCAATTCCAGCTCACCCTCGAAACCGATCAGCCGTTCGACAGCCACTCGCTCGACGGCCACATCTGGGTGGCCAACTTCATCTACACCACCTGCACCGGCCCCTGCCCCATGATGAGCCACCAGATGCGCGGCATCCAGAATTCCACCGGCGGTACGCCCGAATTGAAGCTGGTCAGCTTCACCGTGGACCCGGAGCACGACACGCCGCCGGTGCTCGCCAAATACGCCAAGCTCTTCAAGGCCGACCCCGCCCGCTGGTATTTCCTGACCGGCGAAATGGCGCGCCTCAACGCTCTCGGCGGCAAGGGATTGATGTTGAATAATGTGGATGGCAGCCTGACACACAGCACGCGCTTCGTGCTGGTGGACGGCAAACGCCACATCCGCGCCTACTATCTCTCCAGCGACGACGACTTTCCCAAGAAGCTGCTGCACGATATCCGCCAACTGCAAAGCGACCCGTCATGATCTCCCTGCTGCCGACGATCAATGCCACGCTGAATGCGCTCTCCGCGGTGCTGCTGGTATTGGGGTACCTGCTGATTCGCCGCAAGCAGATTGAGCGCCACCGCCGCGTGATGAAGACCGCGTTCGCCACTTCGTGCCTCTTCCTGGTGTGCTACCTGGTCTATCACTCGCAAGTGGGGTCCGTGCCCTTTCACCATGAAGGCACACCGCTGCGCACGGTGTACCTCTCCATCCTGCTGACGCACACCATTCTGGCGGTGACGGTCCCCGTGCTCGCGGTGATCACCCTGCGCCGCGGCTTGAGCGGCCGATACGACAAGCACCGCCGGATCGCCCGCTGGACGCTCCCCATCTGGCTCTACGTCTCTGTCACCGGCGTGGTGGTCTACGTCATGCTGTACCACGTGGC
>Ga0209014_10000981_pt1 | contig 16999 bp, 7 predicted proteins | sample BarGraNGADG00212_FD_184491 | JGI IMG/M metagenome (GOLD analysis project Ga0209014, IMG submission 184491) | Arctic peat soil microbial communities from Barrow, Alaska - Barrow Graham LP Ref core NGADG0002-212 (SPAdes) (version 2) | ecosystem: Environmental > Terrestrial > Soil > Wetlands > Peat...
GTGCAAGGACGGCGGTGATCGTATGCCCTCCGAGCCTGTCGTTGAAGTGGCAGGACGAGATGCGTGACAAATTCGGCTTGGAGTTCACGATCGTGAACAGCGAGCTAATGGCCCAGGTCCGACGTACCCATGGCCTGCATGCCAACCCCTTCTTAATGTTCCCTCGTGTGATCGTGAGCATGGCGTGGCTGCCGCAGGTGCGGGCGCAGCGCCTGCTCCGCGCTGTCTACGCTCAGGCCAGTAGCCCGAAGTCGGGCAAGCGCTACGCCTTCGATGTCCTGATCGTGGACGAGGCACATCACGTCGCTCCGTCGAGCCCGTCAGCGATCGCGGGTGGACGCGGGTACGCCGTCGATACCCAACGCACAGTCGCAACCCGGCAACTGGCCGACAAGTGCGAGCACCGACTGTTCTTGAGTGCGACACCCCACAACGGCCACCCCGAGTCTTTCACTGCGTTGCTGGAGATGATCGACCCGCGGCGCTTCTCCCGCGGCGCCATCCTCGACTCGAAGGCCCTCAAGGACGTCACAGTCCGCCGGTTGAAGAAGGACTTGACGGGCAAGGGGTTCAAGGACCGCAAGGTCAACGCCCTCCCGTTCACACCCTCGGACACCGAGCAGGAGATGTTCTCCTTGCTTGACGACATCGTCACCAAGAGCGCGAAGCAGAACGGCACCAAGCCAGGCGGCGACATCGTCACGATGCTGCTCAAGAAGCGGTTTCTCTCCAGCCCATTCGCGTTCGGCAAGACACTGAGCCACTATCTCGATTCCAGGGTGGGACGCGGCCTCACCGACGACGATTACGACGACATCTTCGGTGAGGGCCAATCCGATGAGGAAGAGGGACTTTGGGAGCACGATGAGGCCGAGCGGCTGCGCCAGTCCAAGGGCTCGGATCCGCTGAGTGCAGCCCAACCTGGGCAGCTGCAAACACTGATGGAGTGGGGCCTTGGCTTCGAGAGCCGCGCCGACTCGCGTCTCGACGAGCTGCTCAACTTCCTCGACGCGGTGTGTCGTCCGGCAGGCTCATGGTCCAACGAACGCGTCGTCATCTTCACCGAGTACGCCCACACGGTCGATTGGCTGCACCGTGTCTTGACCCAACGCGGGTACGCCGACGTGCTCGCGGTCATCCAGGGATCGACACTGCCAGAGGACCGTGAGTACATCCGTTCTCAGTTCACCGAAGACCCTTCGAAGGAGCCGGTGCGTGTTCTTCTGGCGACTGACGCCGCCGGCGAAGGCATCGACCTGCAGACCCACTGTCACCGGCTGGTCAACTTCGACATTCCGTTTAACCCCTCCTCGGCTGCACGAGGAAGTGTTTCTTGCCGGGGTCCGACTCCGCGGCCGTCGTGCGATGGCCGAGGAGAAGGCCGAGTCGGCGCTCGATCAAGCACTTGATGGGGAACACCTCGTGCTCGCCGACAAGCGAGTGCTGGATCAGTTGTGCGACACGTGGAACGTCCCTGACGCACCGTTGCGCGTGCGCCTTGAGGAGTCGATGCAGGCGAGGGCCAGCCGTCGCCACGAACTTGTCATGGACCAGTTGACGAGGCGCCAGGAGGCCGATGTGCAGAGGGCACGTGAGATCTTCGCTGCCTTCCGCGCCAACCTGCGTGACTCCCTCAATCGACTCAACGAAGCCGAGGAAGAAGCGCAGGCGATGCTCCTGCCGGACGACCAGCAGCGCCAGCGGCGCCGTGACATGGAGGCGATGAGTCGCCGCTTGGACGAATTGGACGACGAGGAGGCCCGCGAGATCGCCGCGATCACCGACCGGTACGCCGACGTGAAACCCCACACCACAGCAGCAGCGGTCATCTTCGCGCTGACCCCCCAGGACGCAGAAGGATGGGTTGACTGATGGCGCGCCCCGCACGCAATGTCACGCCGATCATCAGCGCCGCCGACCAACACCGCGGGTGGCTGGAACTCGTCGACACCGAAGGCCCGTTCCTCGCCATCCCACCGCTCAAGCGGGTCTGGTCCCAGGGCATGCCCAACCTGAGTGACGAGCGCAAGGCCGCGCTGGTCGATGTCCGCAAAGACTTCGAGTCCGCCTGGGAGTCGCTCGACCGCGCGCCCGACCGCGAAGCCACACTCGACGCGTATCGGATTGCCCGAGACAAGTGGGTCGAGACCGTCCTTCGAGATGTCGCCGGTTGGGCCGAGTCACTCTCATGGGGAGAAGTCCCTGGCGTCCAAGTACAGTCGCCAAACCGTGCAATCACCGTCACCGCGCAGGCGGCGCTCGGTGGCGTCGATGGGATCGGCGCGCTGGTCCACGTGGTGGATCCGGTCGACTCCCTGCGGCAGACACCCGGCGACCTCTGGGCTGCGACCCCGATCGACCGGATGGAAGCGCTGCTGCGAGAGAACAGGGTCGAGATCGGCATCGTCACCGACGGCCGGTGGTGGGCCCTGGTCTGCGCCCCTGAGGGCAAGATGGCCGCCTCCGGCATCGTCGACGCGTTGACGTGGATCGAGGAGCCCCGCACCCGCGACGCCTTCCTCACCCTGATTGGCCGTCAGCACATCATCGGTGGCGACCCGGCCGAACGACTACCGGCCCTGTTCGAGGACTCCATCGCGGCCGCCGAGGAGATCACCGAAGCGCTCGGTGCCCAGGTCCGCCGAGCAGTCGAACTGCTCATCCAGTCGTTCTCTGAGTCCGCAGCCGACGCCAGACGGCGCGGGTTGCCCGACCCGCTGCCTGCGAGAACGCATGACACCTACGAAGCTGCAGTCACCGTGATGATGCGGGCCGTGTTCCTTCTCTTCGCCGAGGAGCGCGCACTGCTGCCATCGGGTGAGTTGTTCGAGCAGGGTTACGGCATCTCCCGCGAGCTGGACCGACTTGGGGGCCGCGAAGCTGAAGAGAGTGAAGAGGCGCTAGATGCAACCTCCCTGACATGGCATCGGCTATTGGCGACGAGCCAGGCGCTCTACGCCGGCGCTTCATTCGAGAGCCTTCGCATGCCCGCCTACGGGGGCTCATTGTTCGAGCCTTCCCGGTTCCCGTTCCTGACGGCCACCAATGAGCAAGGCGCTCTCGCGGTCACAGTCTCGGATCGGGTGATGCTGCACGTCCTCCGGTCGGTGCAACTCGCGGTCCTCAAGAGTGGGGAGGCCCGACAGATCTCCTTCCGCGACATCGACGTCGAGCAGATCGGTTACATGTACGAAGGTCTGCTCGGCTACACCTGCGCGAACGTCACCGAGACTTACGTTGGGCTGCTCGGAACCACAGGCGTCGAGCCCGAGATCCCGCTGTCCACGCTGGAGGAAATGGCCGACGCCAACCCCGACCCGAAAAAGCTTGCCGCCGCGATCCGTTCATGGGTCGAAGAGGATCAGCCATCGGCCAAAGCGTCATCCATGGCCGCCATCGCCAAGGCGATCATCGCCGACCCCGACTCCGACGTGGTCAGCGCACTCACCCATGCGGTCGGGGATGACCTCGAACTGCGGGAGCGCGTTCGCCCGTGGCTCGGCCTAATTCGACTCGACCTGCGCCAACGTCCGTTCGTTGTTCTCACCGGCGGGCTGATGGTCAAGGAAACCCCTTCGCGGAAGAACGCCGGCGCCCACTACACGCCGAAGTCTCTAGCTGAGGAAGTCGTCCTGCACGCACTTCAGCCAATTTGCTACTCGCCCGGACCACACCAGACCGCCAACGAGTCCGAGTGGAAGCTCAAGTCCTCTGACGAGCTGCTCGACCTCAGGGTGGCCGACATTGCATGCGGGTCGGGAGCATTCCTAGTCGCTGCGGCTCGATACCTAGCAGACCGCCTAGTTGAAGCATGGACCGCTGAGGAGGAAGCCAACGCCCTCCGCAAGGGCCTGCACCTGCTTGCGATCCGCCAAGTCGTCGCGAACTGCCTCTTCGGCGCCGACATCAACGACATGGCTGTCGAGATGTGCAAGCTCTCGCTCTGGCTCGTCTCACTCGATCGCGACCTACCGTTCTCCTTCGTCGACGACAAGGTATTCCTCGGTAACTCCCTCCTGGGTCTGACCAGCCTCGACCAGCTCCGCCAACTCCACATCGACCCCTCCCGAGCGCCCTCGGGCCAGATATTCGACCTCTTCGATGTCGACATCGACGGGATCATTCGCAAGGCCGTCGACCTTCGCCAGCGAATGGCCACCGAGATCGACGAGAACGACCCCGCCCGAACAAGTGTCGCCAAGCGCCGCCAACTCGCCCAGCTGCGCGAGGTCACCGCCGAGTTGAGGAAGATCGCTGACGGTGTGATCGCGGCTGGTTTACCTCTCGGTGGCAAGCCCGGCAAGGCCCTAGACGAGGCGTACGAGAATCTGCGCCTCGCGGTCAAGGCTGCCCATCCCGCGTTCGGCGCGGCCGATCCATCATTCCTCGAGTCCCTGATCGACTCAGGTCTTACCCCGACTGTTCGAACGGACTACGAGCGTTGGCAGCCGCTCCATTGGGTACTCGAAGCGCCCGACGTCTTGGTCGACCATGGCGGATTCGACGCGGTGATTGGCAACCCACCGTTCTTAGCCGGAAAGAAAATCGCCACGGCCAATGGCTCGAATATTGAGAGTTGGATTAAACTCGACTTGCATGGACTGAAGGGAGCTGCTGACCTAAGTGCGCATTTCGTTCGGCGTGCCTGGTCGTTACTTATTGATGCCGGATCGCTAGGACTCATAGCAACTGATCGCATCGGGCAGGGCGACACCGCGCTAATGAGTAGCCAAGTTCTAGTGGATCAAGGGAGGATCTACCGCGCGGTATCAGCCTTCCGGTGGCCGGGCCAGGCTTCGACTGGTGCAGCGATCATTTGGGCGTCGAACTGCCCGACATCAGGGTCTCAGATTGTCGCAAACCTGGATGGGGTCAATGTGGCGGCGATATCGCCAGCACTTGAAGACGCTGGTGAGCCTGACGTGGCAACTGCCCAGAGACTCCCGCTTCCATTTTTGGCTGGTATCGGCGTCTACGTCTATGGTGAAGGCTTCATCATAGACGTAGACGCGCCATTGTTGGCGGTACTAAATTCGGCGGAACGCTCAGCGCTTCGGCCATATATTAATGGTCAGACATTGATGTCTGGAATGGCTGCAGACCGAGTCGCGATCGACGCTGGGCAGTACACGGAGGAAGCAGCTCTCACCTCGGCGATGCCCGCGTTGGCGGAGCACCTCCGGCGCACGGTCAAGCCAATCCGAGACGCGGTGAAGGGCCAGATTCATGAACATAGATACTGGGCTTTCTGGGACAAACGCGAGCGTCTGTTCTCGACGGCTCAGTCCATCGAGCGATTCATCGTGCTCGCCCGGATCACTAGGGTGCCAGTCTTCACGTTTTCTAGCGATGGTGGATCCGTTTTCTCTGACCAAGTTGTAATCGTCGCATCTGATTCACCATCAATCTTGGGTATCCTCTCCTCCACGGTTCACTCCGCGTGGTTTGAACGGACGCGGACCAGTCGTGGAACTACGAGTAACTATGTGGTATCGCGTTGTCTTCAAACCTTTCCTTTCCCCCGGTCCCTTGACCCATCGTTGATGGAGATGTCTTCGCAGTTTGTCGCTGCCAGAGATCGTGCGCTGGCGGAGGTTGTGTCCGTGACCCGGCTGTACAACCTTGTAGATGACCCTGCTGTCGATGAAGCTGTTGTGCGTGACGTCAGGGATGCTCAAAGGGCACTTGACCAAGCGGTGTGCCGCAGTTATGGGTGGCACGAATTCTCCATCGATCACGGCTACTTTGAACTGGCAGGCGTGCGGAGGTTTACCTGTAGTCCACTTCAACGATCTGAAATACGACGCCGCCTTCTGGAGGAGAATCTTCGCCAAGCGGCTGCAGAGAAATCCCCCACCGCGGGTAGGACCATTAGACGAGCCGATGCCGCCGACGACATTGAGGGACTGTTTTGATGAGTGAGCGGAACGTTGAGGCTGCCGATGGTGGGCTCGTTGCGTCGTACGAGCTGAACTGCGAGCTGGACGGCTCGTCGTTTGCCGTGCGCGAGAACCTGGTCGACATTCTGCAGCGCGAGTTGCTCGGTCCGACTCATGGCCCTGAGGAAGTGCTGCCGTTCAGTCCTCGCTCGCAGTACTTGCTGGGGCACATTGCGCCAGTCAAGTTGGTCACCGGAACCACTGTTCAAGGAGTGGACGACGCCTCGGCTGAGCGCGGCGATTTGATCGAGGTCCGCACCGATGGCGATGGACTGGCTGACGGCCGGGGCGTTCCCGCGTACGCGGCTGACGAGACTGACGCAGAGTCGGAGGATGACGATGCGGAGGACCGAGCTCCCAAACAGGGTCTGATGATCCCGGCTTCGATGGGGCTGAGGTTCCAGGTGCCGGCTGATCTGGAGTCGTTCACGGTGACGGCGTCGTGGGGCACCTATGAGACGGTCGAGACCGACCAGGTGACCAAGGCAGGGCGACCGATCCGGAACTATCAGCGCACCCCGATCGAGGAGCAGCGGACCATCCGTCTGGCGGATCTCATGCCGGGCCAGACTGCGACTGTCCTGCTGCGCGATTCGATCTGCCTGCGCGTGGACCGTTACGACGACCCGGGATTTGGGCGTTGCCTGGTGGAGATCGCGTTGTGCAACGACCGCGAGACTCCCATGCCGATCCCGCTGAGCATGTGGATGTTCCAGACCAAGTTGCTCATCGACGCGGGCGGGGCTGAGGTATTCCTGCCAGTCCGCGATGTCTTGGAGCAGGACTGGCCCGAGCACGACGAAGAGGTACGGCGGCTCAATCTGCAGTACCGCAATCGCCTGGAGTTCGCGATCGGCCGCACCTGCTCGGTCGACTGGACGGTGAAAGCCCAGTCGAGGCGCGCCGCGGCCGTGTGGACTGCATGGCTTCCAATTGCCGAAACCCCGCAAACCCGAGCACGTTCGGTCAAGGACACGCTCCTCTCGATGGATGCCTTGTCGCGCGTTACGCCGGACGAGCTGCGAGCGGGACTGGAGCCCCTCGTCTCGGGCTACGGCATTTGGCTCGACGGGCAGGACGCCATCGCGGCGACGCTGCCACAGCACCTCCAAGAGACCGCCGAGTTGATGTTGTGGGAGGCACGGCAGGCTCACACCAGGCTGGTTACGGGCCTGGAACATGTCGCAACCGATCCCGAGGCATTGCGCTGCTTCCAGTTCATGAACCGCGCAATGCGCGACCAGCGTGTCGCCTCCCAGGTGGCGGCGGCGCGCGCGTCAGACGCCGCGAAGTCGATCGAACAGGCGCAGGCAGAGGTCGCCGCCAAGGGTGCAAGTGCCGCGTCCTGGTTTCCGTTCCAGTTGGCCTTCATCCTGATGCAGCTCGGGGCTCTGACCGATCCGACCGCGCCGTCGCGAAGCGCTGAGTATCAGTCGCGGGTGGAACTGCTGTTCTTCCCGACCGGTGGTGGCAAGACCGAGGCGTACCTCGGCTTGGCGGCGTACACCTTTGCGATCCGTCGCCGACAAGGTGTCGTCGAGTCGACCGAGGGGCCGCTGGACGGTCGTGACGGCGTCGCCGTACTCATGCGATACACACTGCGGCTGCTCACAGCACAGCAGTTCCAGCGCGCGACCACTCTGGTCTGTGCTGCCGAGCTTGCGCGTCGCGAGGACGAGGCGACATGGGGCGCCGAGCCGTTCCGGATCGGCCTATGGGTCGGAACGGACGTCAGTCCCAAACGCTTCGAGGAGGCCCAGGAACAGCTCACCAAAGCCAACGAGTACGGCTCACACCGGCTGACGGTCCTTCAGATTCAACGGTGCCCGTGGTGCGGCACCCCGATCACGCCTGCCCAGGTCAAGGCAGACCCCACGGTGCGGCGCGTATTCGTGCATTGTGGTGATGAGCTTGCCCGGTGCCCGTTCTCCAAGGGGGGTGCCGTGGAAGAAGGCCTGCCTGTTCTCACGGTGGATGAGGAGATCTACCGGCTGACGCCAGCGTTCGTGATCGCCACTGTCGACAAGTTCGCCCGTCTCGCCCGTGAAGGGGAGGCCGCGTCGCTGTTCGGGTACGTGAGTCGCCGCTGCGGTCGGCACGGGTACGTGCATCCGGACTACACCAAGTGCGACATCACCACGACGCACTCTGCCTCCAAGGACGGGCATCCCGCCGCGACCGTGCGGACGGTGGACCGGCTGCGACCGCCGGACCTGATCATCCAGGACGAGCTGCACCTGATCACCGGTGCGCTGGGCACCTCGGTCGGTCTGTTCGAGGTCGCGGTGGAGACGCTGTCGTCCTGGGAGAGTCCTGACGGCAAGCCGGTGAAGCCGCTGATCGTTGCATCGACCGCGACCGTGAGGAACGCCCAGGAGCAGATCCGCGGGGTGTTTGGCCGGCAGGTGGAGATCTTTCCGCCGCAGGTGCTCGATGTGGCCGATACCTTCTTCTCCGAAGAAGTGCCGATCGATCGCGACAACCCTGGTCGCCGCTACATCGGAGTGAGCGCTCAAGGTGTGCGCCTGTCCAGTGCGGAGATTCGCGTCGCCGAAGTGCTTCTCTCATCCGGTCAGTTGCTGTTCGACCATGCTGGTGCCGCGGCGGATCCGTACATGACGCTGGTCGGCTATTTCAACGCAACCCGTGAGCTCGCGGGTATGGCGCGCTACATAGCCGACGACGTGCAGAGCAGGGTCAAGCGACCCCGCAAGGACTCAGGTTTTCCGTCCCGGCTCGGAGCCATCTTCGGTCAGCTACACGTCGGCGAGCTGACGTCCCGGATCGCGTCGGCTGAGATCGGTCGAACACTCGACCGGCTCGGGTTGGAGTTCGACGCCGGGTACGACAGCACAAAGGCGTTTCGGGCCAGGCTCGCAGCACAAGATGCGGGGAAGAAGGCGCCTGCGCGGAACGAGATGCCTTTCGATGTGGTGCTGGCGACCTCGATGCTGCAAGTGGGTGTCGACGTCCAGCGACTCGGCCTCATGCTGGTGGTCGGGCAACCAAAGAACACGGCCGAGTACATCCAGGCTTCGTCGCGCGTCGGTCGAGACTCAACAGATCGGCCCGGACTCGTGGTTGCCCTCGGGAACTGGGCGCGGCCACGCGACTTGGCCCACTTTGAGCAGTTCCGGCACTACCACGAGACGTTCTACGCGCAAGTCGAGGCGCTCTCGGTCACACCGTACTCACCGACCTCGCTCGCGCGGGGGATCGACGGACTGCTGGTCAGCGCGGTCCGCGTGATGCAGGCAGTGCGTGCGGACGGTCTATCACCGGAGCGCGATGCTTGGCGGATCAAGGACCAACGCTCCGCAGTCGAGGCGATGGCCGAGCGCCTCAAACAGCGCATCTCCGCCGCGGCCCAGAGCGACGGCGCGACCAAGCGTGCCAGCGACATGCTGGTCAATCGGATCGACCGCTGGACCGAGCGAGCCAAGCGCGCCGCAGAGATGAGTAAGACACTTGTCTATGAGCGGACCGGCGAGGGCGACAAGTACCTGCCGTTGATCATCAGCCCGGAGAACGCAAGAGCGGCGGTGGGGGGCTCGCTAGAGGCGCCGTTCGTCATCGCGAACTCGATGCGTGAGGTGCAGCCGGAGATCAACGTGCTGGTGAGCCCGGTGTCCGAGCGGTTGTTCGCCCGGGCTCCCGAAGGCGCCCCTGCATGGACCCTGCCATCTGGGGATGATGACTGATGACCGAGACCGTATCTCCAGACGAGATGTTCCACGATGCATCCGAACAGCTCGACCCGTTGGGCGACGTCGAGGCTGGCGTCGTCAAGAACCGCGCCAGGGTCGGCTCGGCCCGCCCCTCGTCGTTGCTCTACACCTACGGTCCCGGCGCGATCATGGACCTGCCCGGCTTCGCGGTCATGCCCGCAGGGCTGGACGATTGGGAGCCGATCTGGCGCCGCCGCGAGTACGTGCCGACGATCCTCGAACCTCGACTGCTCAACGTTCTCCGACTGCATCTGGGCCCGCAGGTCGACGCACTCCGGCCGTTCCCGTGGCAGCCGAAGCAGGGTGTGATGTCGAAGGAGGGCGCCGACCTCGGCATACCTGCGCGAGTGTTCCCGCAATGGTTCCGGTGCACCGGGTGCGACTACCTCGGTCCGCTGCCGAGGTTCAGCTACACCAACACTCATCCCTTCCGCCCCGACCTGGCTCAGTTCGGTCATGCGAACTGTCCGGGGAGGGGAGGCAAGCGTGCCGGAACGAGCAAGAGGAAACCGGTCGCGGCCGTGCCGGCCCAGCACCTGCTGACCTGCACAAACGGGCACCTCGATGAGTTCCCGTACACCCTGTGGGTGCATCGCGGTGGCAAGTGCCCCAAGGCCGAACTGCCCGATCTGAAAATGCGCGACGCCAACGTTGGCAAGAGCGTGGGCTCCACCATCCTGTGCGCCTCATGCGGCGCCAGCCGAGGAATGGCCGAAGCCCAAGGGGCTGTTGGCCGCGACAAGCTTCCACAGAAATGTCGCGGCCGGCACCCGCACCTCAACGCCTTCGACACTGACTGTGGAGCCAGACCAGCGCTGATCATGATGGGCGCCTCGAACCTCTGGTTCGCCTCCACCCAGTCGATCATCGTGATGCCACGCACCGACGCCGAGGAGAAGGAAGCCTTGGCGGATCGCCTCAGAGTCGGACTCGGAGTGGATCAAGTGCAACAGTTTGGTGCCCAACTCGACGTGATCCGCGCGCTGGCCATGGCGAAGAACATCGACATGACAGGGATCTCCGACGGCGACATCTCCTCGGCAGTCGCCGACGTACTCGCTCCCGCCGATTCCGAGGAGGAGCGCCAGGAGAAGCTCGCCGCGTGGGACCCGATCGAGTTGCTCGTGCCGGAGTGGAGGTATCTCCAGAAGCCTGCATTGTTCCCGGAGCAGCAGAACTCCAGCGGCCTCATGGTCACCGAGATGCAACGCGGCGCGGGGCTTCACCCCGGGATCAGCCGAGTCGTCGCGGTGAACCAGATGAAGAAGGTCAATGCCGTCCTCGGCTTTACCCGGCTCGACGACATGGACCGCGTCAACGATCTGGCGAGCAGACTCGTCAAGCTGACCCGCAACGGCAAGCCGTCCTGGGTTCCTGCCACTGAGGACCGAGGCGAGGGCATCTTTCTCCAACTCGACCTCTCCGCTGTCGACGCTTGGGAGACCACCATCAGGTCTTCCGACCTGTGGACCGCTCATCGGGCTGCGCATCGACGCAACTTCGAGCGACGATTCTCCGAGACCGCCAAACGGGTTGACCCAGACCTGCGCTTGCCAGCGCCGCGGTACTGGCTGCTGCACACGCTCTCTCACACGCTCATCCGCGAGATGGCCATGTCCTGTGGCTACGGGGCAGCGAGCCTGACCGAGCGCATCTACGGGTGGGCCGCCTCACCACAACGAGAAGCAGCCGCAGGCCTCCTCATCTGCACGACTGCCTCCGACAGCGAAGGCACCTTGGGTGGGCTTGTTGCGCTCTCGGAACCGACCCGGCTCCAGGGACTTGTCGTCAATGCGATGCGCCGCGCAGCCCGCTGCTCGTCTGACCCGGTCTGCGCCATGCGCACACCCAGCGACCCCGAGGACTTCCTGCACGGAGCCGCCTGCCACTGCTGCTCCTTCGCATCCGAGACCTCGTGCGAGAAGTCCAACCGCTTCCTCGACCGGCGCTTCCTCCTGAACCTCCCGACGGTAACCGGCGAGTCCGTGCCGGGGTTCTTCGGGAGCATCGATGCCGTCTGACCCGTTCGTCGCTCTCGGCGAGTACCTCACAACCACTGAGGCAGAAGGTCTCGCGGTTTTGCTCGAAACGGACCAACACACGGTGCACGCGTTGCGCTCGATCAACGCCGCGCGGCGCGAGCAGGCCAAGACACTCCTTGACGCCGCTGGACTCAGCCACACCGACGCCGCGCGCGCAGTCTCTGTTCTCCGGGCCATAGCCGGGGCGAAGTCCCTTCACCGCGACCTGACCCCGGTGTGGACGATGCCCGGCAATGAGGCCAAGATCGGGCATCTCACCAGCGAGTTCCACCGCCTGGTCCAGGCCGCACGGCAGGCGGTCACGTGTGCGACCTACAACTTCGAGACCACCTCACAGATGTGGACAGTCCTGAAGGAAGCCTCAGAGCAGCCTGGCGTGGTTGTCACCGTCTACGTTGACGGCGACAAGGCGGACGCGGCCAAGGTCAAGGCCCAGCTCCTGCGCGCCACCATCTACCAGTCAGCTGTTCTGCCCAATGGCAAGCAGGTCGTCAGCCACGCGAAGTTCATCGTGATCGACCACGAAATCCTGCTGCTCACCAGTGCCAATTTTTCCTTCAGCGCCGAGAACCGCAACGTTGAGTTCGGCCTCCTTGTCCGCGACTCAGCCCTTGCCGAGTCCGTCGAGGCGACCATGACCAGCAAGCACGGGAGCCTCTATGAACTGGTGTGACCTTGGAGCGTCCCGTGAAGCCATTTGAAACGTCGGGCACCTTCTGGTTGCCAGCAGCGCCGGCACGCAGGATTCCTGGTCGACTCGACGTCGGGCGGGACGGCGTAACTCTCACCCTGTACGACTCTCTGCGCGAGTTCGTCATGCCTGAGAACCAGTCGGTGTCCGTGGATCCTGAGCGACTCACCGAGGCTCTCGTGTTTGGGCACCTTCCTGACCGGAATGAGGACGTCACGCTCCGTCAGGTCGAGGGCATAGTCATCCCGGGTCCGTCCCAAACGCAGACCGAGATCTTCGAGGCGTCGTCAGCGCTCCTCGGCGGGCACTCAACTGCCGACGTCACCTCGCGGCTCCGGGTCGACTTCGATGTCCTCCGTTCGTGGGCGGGTCCGAGCCCGATCGCATCGAGGGGTGCCGGTCAGACCGTCATCGCCGATGTGGAAGAGGCAGTCCTCCACGAGACGACCTACGACGATCGCACCATCCGGCTTGTCGCGCGCGCCGAGGGCGAGTGGGGCGACGACATCCACCTGGAGAGGCGAACGTTCATTGAGGTCGAGGGGAACGATGTTCCGCTCACAGAGGTGTTCAGCTCATGGATCAGGCCGATCCACGATCTATTGATCCTGTGCGTCGGGCGCCGAGTCTTAGTGACGGAGGTTCGGGTTGAGGCCGACGTCGAGTTTGGCCCGCGAAAATTCCTCACGATGCACACTCAGGTCATTCAGCCCGAGCCTTCCGCCGAGTTATCGACCCCGCGAGTCCGTGAGGACACTGCCCCGACGCTGCTCCTTCCAGACGACCAGCGCTTGCCATTCCGCGACTTCGTGCCCGCCTGGTTAACATTGCGCGCGGACCTCCTCGACACCGTGGTCCAACTCTGTGCGCCTTACTACGCTTCGTTCATCTACAGCGAGCACCGATACGGAAGCACCTTTCAAGCGGCTGAAGCGCTCGCCAGGGCGCGATTCGGGTCCCGCGAACTAGCCAAGGCCGATCACAAAGCGCGAGTCGAGTCGGTCCTAGTGCCAGCGCGGGACGCAGGCGTTGAACAAGGCGTTTTGGATTGGGCCGAGCGCGTTCTCGCTTCACGCAACGACCGGCCGCTTCGCGATCTGATCGGCGACCTCTTACGCGACAGCGGCCTGTTCACGCCTGAGCAGTGTGAAGAACTTGGGCCGCGTATGGCCTCTGCCCGTGCGGGGGTCAGTCACGGCGGCGCTAACGTGACACCCACGATGACCAGGTACTGGCTTGGCCAGACCCTGCAATGGGTCGTACGCGGATACCTCGTGCGCGAGCTTGGTTTTCCGCCAGAAGTGGTCAAGCGGCGAATCGCACGCAATCCCGCGTTCCGACGTGCTCTGGGGGAAGCGCTCGGGGGTCAGCTCGACGCGGCACGCCCGAACAGCGATGTGTGAGTTGATGTCTGGAGCAGCAAAGTACGTTGGGTGTTGAGGTGCGCGATTCCAGCCGCCTGACTTGATGACGGCCGAGGGAGAGGCGCTGGTGAACTACAACCTTCAGCAGTTCGGCCCGACTGGCTTTAAAGACGTCGCGGCCGCGCTTGCCGTCGCCACCTTCGGCGCGGGAGTCCAAGTCATGGGCGCTGGTCGAGACGGTGGTCGCGACCTGTACTACAAGGGGCAGCTCGTCTGGACGAAGACTGACGATCAGATCGGCGAGGTCTGGGACGGCTACACGGTCTTTCAGGTCAAGCACAAAGCGGAGCTGGCAAACAAGCCCAGTGAAAACGCGACGTGGCTGTGGGGCCAGATTCGCCACGAACTCGATCAATGGGTCGACCCGGCGAGTGGGCGTGATGCGGTCCCCGATTATCTCGTCATCGTCACGAACGTGCCGCTCACACCTGTCCCAGGTGCCGGCGGGCACGACAGCCTCGTGCAGAGCATCGAGTCTTATGTCTCCGGTCTTGCCGACAGCTCACGGGACATCAACGAGGTTGCGAAGGCCGAGCGGCAGGCCAAACTCGCGAGAATCTCACGCATCAAGAAATGGCGGTTCTGGGACGGGAATCAGGTCCAGGCGCTTCTAGATGTTCACCCCGGCGTCCGGCGCGGATTCAACGGCTTCCTGACCGCAGCCGATGTATTCGCCAACCTCGCGGAGTTAACTGACAGCCTTCCGTTGAGCGAACTGGAGCCGGGGTTGCGCGCCCACGCCCGCACGACGCTGATGGGCGAGGGCGCCATCTACTTCGACGAGGCGGGCAGCCGAGATGGTGTCGGCATCCCGATCCACGACGTGGCGATCGACCTCCCGGCCACGAACGCCAGGGGTGAGCGAAGCACTGTCATCCGGCAGGTGCTTGATCGAGCGGAGCATGTGCTCAAGCCCAAGGTCACCACGATTCAGTCGCCGCGCCATCTGATCGTGACGGGCGCTCCCGGCAACGGTAAGACCACCATCTCCAAGTTTCTCGTCCAGGTATTCCGTGCTGCGATGCTCAACGGCGCCGACAACCTCAGCGCAGATCACAAGCGAGTCATCAGTGGGACCGAGGCGGCGCTGCGGCGGTTCGGTCGGAGCATGCCGAGGCACCGCCGGTGGAGCATGCGCATCGACCTCGCTGAGTACGCGCAGGAGGGCGGACTCAGCGAGGACTCCACTCTGTTGAGTTGGATCGCTCACAAGGTCTCGATGCGCTCCAACGCCGGAGAAGTCAGGCCGTCAGTGCTGCAATCGTGGATGAAGCAATGGCCTTGGTTCCTCGTTCTCGATGGTCTCGACGAGGTCACTGAACCGACTATCCGCAAGCGGCTGATCCAGCGGGTCACTGAGTTCGTCAACGACGCGGAGGCAGAGAACTGCGACGTGTTCGTGGTCCTGACGACGCGTCCGATCGGCTACACGGAGAACGTCGCACCTACACAGTTCGAGCGCATAGACCTCGACTACCTTGAGCCCGCCGAGGCTGTCCGGTACGGCACTCTCGCAACAGAGGTCCGCCTCCGCGGCGACCTGGACCGCATCGAGAAGGTCGTCAAACAGCTCAAGCAAGCTGCCGAGGATGAGACCCTGCGCAATCTTCTTCGGACTCCACTCCAAGTGCTTATCCTGACGATCATCGTTGATGGAGCGGGGCAGGTGGCACCCGATCGGTACAGCCTGTTCTGGGGCTACTTCGAGACCGTCTTCAAGCGCGAACGCGACAAGCAAGGTGGACTCCACCACATGCTTCAGGAGTACGGACAGCAGATTCAGTTGCTCCACGAGCGCGTCGGCTTCGAGCTCCAGGTCCGAAGTGAGGCGGGCGACCGCTCCTATGCCACTCTCACCGCCGACGAGCTGAAGCAGATCACTTGGCAGGTGCTGGACGAAGCTGGGTTCAAGCCGTCAGGGAAGGACGCCAGCTTGCTCGACAGCATCTTCGCGGCCTCGACACAGCGACTGGTGCTCATCGCGCCCCGCGGTAACGACGACGGGTACGGATTCGACGTGCGCTCGCTCCAGGAACTCATGGCTGCCATACACCTCACCACCGGGCCTCTTAATGAGGTCAGCCAACGCCTGCGACGAGCAGTGGCCAGCCCCCACTGGCGCAACACGTGGATCTTCGCCGCTGGCCATCTTTTCGCGATTCCACAGAGCCACCAGCACGAGGCCGTGGTCAAGCTCATCGAGTCCGCAGACGAAGATGCCGAGGACAGGCTCGGTGAGTTCGCGCCGATCGGACCGCGTCTGGCACTAGAGATCATCGACGACGGCATGGCGCGTTCATTGCCCAAGTGGCGTGAGCGGCTCATCGCTCATGGACTCCGAGTGCTTAGCGAACCGATCGCCGCCGACTTGCCGGCGCTCTGTAGGGTTCTAGTTCGTTTCGCGGACGTTGGTGACGACCAGCGGAAGGCGGTGGCAGAGGGATTGCGGGATGCCCTTGGAGGCAGCGCCGCCGCGCGGGCCACCGCTGAACAAGTTCAGGCGCTCGTCCCCGCGATAGCCGAGGAAGTCGGTGCTGGCACAGATGCGCATGGCCTCAGCGGTGTGCGGAAGCGACCGAATGCCGTTGCTCCAGCCGACTCTCCAGATGGTTGGGAGGATTTCGACGCAGAGATTGCCACTCATCCCGCGACAGGTGAGGCCAACCTCCTCCTCGTCCGGGCGGCAGATGCCCTTCGTCGGATGAAGGCGGCAGGAAGAGTCGAGGACTCTGACGCGGAAGCGGTCGTAAATGCCCTCTCGGACGATGCCGTCGCCAAGGCCCTTGCTGTCGCGTTGGCGCACGTTGTTGACCATGAGCCGGAGCTGGGTCGGGCGCTTCGGGACGATGTCCTGCCATCCGTGCGCCGTCGCCCGATCGGCGAGCTGCTGCGCGACTGACGGCGATCCGGGGATTCGACACGCCTCCATTTAGTCTCCACAAACGATGGGCAACCCGGTCCATTTCTCTACGCAGTTTCGAGTCGGGGGCTTCGACCTCTCGACCTGACGCGATGGCAGAGAAGGCCGTGGACGACGGGTCCGAGGTCGAAGAATCTCGTTGGGCTATGCCCTGCAGACTAACCTCGATCCTCGGGACGTGTGGTTGCGGTAGTCGTCTTGAGGTTTTTAGCGTGGTGGGAAGCCGAAGCGAAGGCTTCGGCCGCCCCACCAGGG
>Ga0209014_10000982_pt1 | contig 16994 bp, 13 predicted proteins | sample BarGraNGADG00212_FD_184491 | JGI IMG/M metagenome (GOLD analysis project Ga0209014, IMG submission 184491) | Arctic peat soil microbial communities from Barrow, Alaska - Barrow Graham LP Ref core NGADG0002-212 (SPAdes) (version 2) | ecosystem: Environmental > Terrestrial > Soil > Wetlands >...
TAGGTGCTAGGTGCTAGGTGCTAGGTGCTAGGTGCTAGGTGCTAGGTGCTAGGTGCTAGGTGCTAGGTGCCAGGTGCTGAAATGTGAAAGCGGGCCCGCCGTGCTGGACGGCGAACCCGCGACACGGAGACGGAGGGATTCGAACCCTCGATACAGTTTAACCCGTATGACGGTTTAGCAAACCGTTGCCTTCAGCCTCTCGGCCACGTCTCCCATCTGCGCGATCTTCACGCAGAACGGTAAAGATGGCCGAGGGGAGGGGGTGTGTAAAGGAGACGGTAGATCGTGGACGAGGTCTTCTGCGCTCTACCGTCCACCGTCAACCGTTTATGGTCTACCGTCAACCGTCAACCGTCAACCGTCTACTGCAGCGGGCAGGGAGGGATTCGAACCCCCGAGACCCTTGCGGGTCTGCCGGTTTTCAAGACCGGAGCATTCAACCGCTCTGCCACCTGCCCCAACGCACTCAAACTCTCCTGGCGTCAGCGCCAATGCAACCGGATGGCGCACGAATGGTTAGAATTATCGGCGTCGCAAGCCACCCGTGCGGAGAGATCGTGACGGAGATACCAGCTGAGGTGTGCACCGCCCTGCAAGGCCTCCGTTCGCTGGGCGGCGACGCGCTGCTGAAGCAGATGGTCGTCGTCTTCGTGGAGCACTCGCGGGATCGCATGCAGGCGCTGGAAGCGGCGGTGGCGGCGGGTGACCTTGCCGGTGCCGCGTCGGCCGCCCATACGCTCAAGGGCAGCGCGCGCCAGCTGGGACTCATCGCCATGGGAGACGCCTGCGCGGCGGTGGAGCAATCGAGCAAGCAGGGCGATGCGGCCGCGACCCAATTGCACACGACCGCCGTGCACACGCAGTACACGACGGCCGTGGCGTGGCTTACCGCCGCTACGGCCTGATCGGCACCGTTGTCTTCTTGACGGAGTCGCCGGAGACGATCGGCGGCGGTGGCGGTGGCGCGGAACCGCCGAACAGGTCGCCAAGTCCTGTGGCCTTGGCCACCCTGATGGCTTTCTCCATCGCCTTGTCGGCCCCCGCCCGGTCTCCCTGCATACTGAGCGCCTCGGCGAGCACGTAGCTGGAGGAGACGTACAGGTAGGGGATGCCCACCGAGGCCTTGTCGATCCACTTGTTCTTCTTTTCAAGCGCGGCCGGCGCCGTGAAGGCAGCGCTGAGCGCCTTCATCCGCGGCACGTCCACCCATCCTTCGCCCTGCACCAGCACGGTGTCCTTGCCGCCCACGATGGAGTCGGGGAGCAGCTTGCGCGCGAGCCCCTGCGTCAGCACGTAGTCCTTCAGCCCGAGCTCGAACGGATATCCGCCCGACGTGCGGCTGAAGTAGATCGGACGATTCTTGGCGTCCTGGATCATCTTGAGCACGAAGATGTCGGCGCGCGCGAGAAAGCGCGGTTGCACCACCGCGTGGATGTTGCCCGCGATGAACAGCTGGGGCTGCGTGATTTCCTGGCCGAGCGGCACAGAGTCGGCTTGGTCCATGGTGAGCGCCATCGGGGAGCCCGACGGCTTCACCCAGGTCTTGCCGCGGTAAATGGCTGGGCCCTTGGCCGCATCGTACTCGAAGACCGGCCGGCGCAGCAACTGCCGCGTGTACCAGTCCGTGTTCAGCAGCGAAGTGTTGGCGACGATCACATCCTTGCGGACGCCCATCACTTCCTGGGCATACCAGAGGGGGAAGGTATCATTGTCACCCACCGTCACGAGCACGCCGTATGGCTCGACGCTGTTCAGCAGGTCGGTGGCGAAGTCGCCGGTGTCGGTTTCACCGTGCCGCGTCGCCGCCGTCCAGTTGCCAAAAAGCGGCACCACGGCGAGCAGCAGGATGGGCGAGGTCATGGCCCAGCTGCGGTTGGTCGGGAGCTCGAGCGTTTCCGCCCCGATCTTCACGTTTTCGCTGCCCATGATGGCGGCGAACGATTCCCACACGAAGACGAGCCCAAGGGCGGCCCACACGCTCCACGCCGAGAAGCTCCATAGGTAGAAGTAGTCGCGGTCACGCACCTCGCGCTGCACGCTCTCGGCAAGTTCCGGCGCCTGGGAGTAGCCGTACTTGAAGTTCATGTAGTAGATGAGCAACAGCGTCAGCGTGAACATCAGCGGACCGAAGAAGGTGAAGCTTCGGGGGTCCCGCTTGTAGTGCACCCAGCCGCCGAGGATGCCGAGCACCAGGAAGATCGCCGCCAGCGAGCCCTGCAGGCCCGGGCGGACGCCGTCGACGTCGCGCAGCCACTGCCACTTGAAGTAGGTCCACCACATGCCGATCTGCGCGCTGAGCGGCGCCTGGCGCTCGCCGAGCGATGGCTTGCCGTACTGCCCGCGATTGAAGTTGTACATGAAGGCGTCGTACGTCCCCTTGGAAAGGGTGCACGAAATCTTGAGTCCGTCGCGGCACGCGGTGGGCTCGCCCTCGTTGATGGCCGGAAAGTGCGCGGCGCGAATGGGCTGCGTCAGGAACGGCGTGCCGCCCAGCACCATGGCGCCCACGCAGGCCAGCAGCAGCTTCCAGCGGGTGATCGTGCGCGGCCGGCGGATCAGCACGGCCAGACCGGCGGCGGGCAGGGCGAGGATGCCCGCCATGTGGTTGGCATAGCCCAGGCCGCAGACGTAGGCGATGAGCACGAGCAGGCGGTCGGCCGAGGGTCCGTCGGGATCGTCGCACCAGCGTACCGTCAGCCAGGCCGTGATGGCCATGCCGGCGAGCGAGATGGTGTAGACCTTCTCGTTGACGACGGACTGCGCCCAGACGGTGAAGGCGGTCGAGCCGATCAGCACGGCCAGGGCACCGCCGGCGATGCGCTGCCAGCGCTGCTCGAACCAGCCCACCAGCACGCGCTCGGTGACGAGGAACCACATGGACGCCGCCGTCGCGCTGGAAATGGCGGCCAGCAGGTTGATCCGCGCGGCCACCGTCGGCGCCACAGGGAGCACGGCGAAGACGCGCCCGATGAGGACGAAGAACGGATTGCCCGGCGGGTGCGGGATGCCCAGCGTGTAGGCGGCCGTGATGTACTCGCTGGTGTCCCACATCGCGGTGTCGGGCGACAGGGTGACGAGGTACAGCAGGAAGACCGCCAGAAAGGCGATGCCGGCAGCCAGGTAGGACGGGCGAGTGTCGAGATCGGAACTGGTTGCGGTCGACGCCATCGGACTCGGGTGCGAGAGACAGGTTCAGAGAACCTTGAAATATCAGAGCGGGGGTGGGGCCGGGGGAAGGGTGCGGGGTACCGATTGGACACCCCGATCATCCCGGATAGTTGCGGAGAACGGGGGCGCTCACGGATCCCGCTTGGCGCACTAGTGCCGAAACAGCCGCTGTCCCGTGAACACCATGGCGATGCCGTGTTCGTCCGCCGCGGCGATCACTTCGGCGTCGCGCACCGACCCGCCGGGCTGGACGATGGCCGTCACCCCCGCCGCGGCGGCATGATCGACGCCGTCGCGGAAGGGAAAGAAGGCGTCGGAGCCCAGCGCAGCCCCCGCCGTGACGTGCCCGGCGCCCTGCGCCTTGTGCACCGAGAGGAAGGCGGAATCCACGCGGGACATCTGGCCGGCGCCAATGCCGATCGTCGCCCCGTCGCGTGCGAGCACGATGGCGTTGGACTTCACGCTCGCCACGGCGCGCCAGGCGAACAGCAGGTCCTTCATCTCGGCCGCCGTCGGCGCGCGCCGGGTTACCACCTTCCAGCCGGTGTCGTCGATGACGGTCGGCGCCTTCTCCTGCACCAGCACGCCGCCGCGCACGCGCTTCACGTCGAGCGCGCCCGGCGATTCGGCTGCCGTGCCCTCGAGCAGCCGCAGGTTCTTCTTGGCGCCAAGGATGTCCACGGCCTCCGGCGCAAACGCGGGTGCCACGATGCACTCGACGAACAGTGACGCGATGGCCTTCGCCGCGGCGGCGTCCACCGGCACGGTGAAGGCGATGACCGAGCCGAACGCCGACACCGGATCGCAGGCGAGTGCCTTCTGGTATGCCTCCAGCGCGGTCGTTCCCGTGGCGAGTCCGCACGGCGTGGTGTGCTTCACGATGGCGCAGGCGCACTCGCCGGCAAACGGGGTGATGGCGAGCAGCGCCCCCTCGAGGTCGAGGAAGTTGTTGAAGCTCAGTTCCTTGCCGCCGCGCTGCACGAGGCCGGCCAGGCCGGCGCGCGGTGCGTCGACGTAGAATGCCGCCTTCTGGTGCGGGTTCTCGCCATAGCGCAGCGCTTGCGCGCGCTCGAAGGCCATCGACAGGCGCGGCGGAAAGCGGTCGCCCGCCTGTTGGGAGAACCATCCGGCGATGGCTGCGTCGTATGCCGCGGTGTGCGCGTACACCTTGCCGGCGAGCTCGCGGCGCAACGGCAGCTGGTCGCCTCCGGCCTCCAGCGCGCCGAGCACGCGGGAGTAGTCGGCGGGATCGACCACCACCGTCACCGCGCCGAAATTCTTTGCCGCCGATCGGAGCATCGAGGGACCGCCGATGTCGATCTGCTCGATCACGTCCTCCGGCTGCACGCCGGGCTTCGCCGCGGTCTCGCGGAAGGGATACAGGTTCACGACCACGACGTCGATGGGCTTGATGCCGTGCTCGGCGATGACCGCCATGTGCGCCGGCACGTCGCGGCGCGCCAGCAGCCCGCCATGCACCACGGGGTGCAGCGTCTTCACCCGCCCGTCGAGCATCTCGGGGAATTGCGTCACCTCGGAGATGTCGCGCACCGCGAGGCCGGCATTGCGCAGCGCCTTGGCGGTGCCGCCGGTGGAGATGAGATCGAAGCCGAGAGCCAAGAGGCCGCGGGCAAACTCGGCGATGCCGGACTTGTCGGAGACGGAGAGCAGTGCGAAAGGCATGCTGGGGACAGATGATAGAGGATAGATGCTAGATGCTAGATGCTAGATGCTAGATGCTAGTGAACGGACGGCGTAGAACGTACAGCGTACAGCTTACAGCTTCTCTTGTCGTTTACCCGCGAATCACAAATGGATGCTGCTCCCCTTCCGCCCCGAACCTCAAGAAATCGTACGGCAACTCGCCGTGCACGCGCCCATCGTCGCCCAGGCGCACCGTACCACGAGCCACCGCCTCGACGCACCACGGATAGATGCGATGCTCCACCGCGAGGACTCGCGCGGCGAGGGCGTCGGGTGTGTCGTGGGACGGCACGGGCACGGGCCACTGCGCGATGATCGCCCCGCGGTCGAACTGTTCGTCCACGAAGTGCACGGTGGCGCCGGAAAGCCTGGCGCCCGACGCGATGACCGCCTCGTGCACGCGGTGGCCGAACATGCCGGCGCCGCCGAACGCGGGAAGCAGGGCGGGGTGCACGTTCAGCATGCATCCCGCCCAGCGTCGCACGACCGAGGCCGGGACGAGACGCAGGTAGCCGGCGAGCACCACGAGATCGGTGTCGTGCGCGGCCAGGGTGCGCTCGAGCGTCCCGGCCGGCGCACTGCGCGGCAGGTGCACCGTGGGTATGTCGCGCAGGCGCGCGCGCTCCAGCGCCTGCGCCTGCGCGCGGTCGCTCACCACGAGCGAGATGGCGCCGGGCGCGCCCGGGCCGAGCGCGTCCAGGTGCTCGAGGATCGCCTGCAGATTGCTGCCGGCACCGGAAGCGAGCACGGCAATCCGCTTCACGTCAGCGCCCGGGCGTATGCGGAATGCCGAGGTACATCGCCGCGGCTTCGGTGAGCGACGTGGCGACCTCGAATCCCAGGGAGAGCGCCTGCTCGACGTCCTGGCTGTCGGTGGCGGCCGAGGGCACGAGGATGCCGCGCGCCCTGTACGACTTGGCCGGCAGCAGGTCGCGTAACCGGTCCCCGACGAACAGCGACGACGCGGCGTCCACCTGGTGCTCCTTGATGGCCTTCTCGAACATGCCGATGCCCGGCTTCCGGCACTCACACGGCCCCGTGAAGTCCGGATGGTGGGGGCAGTGATAGTGGTCGTCGATGAACGCGCCGCGCTCCTCGAACAGGTCGTCGATGCGCGCCCGCACGGCGCGGTAGTCGTCCTCCGTCAACAGGCCGCGGGCGATGCCCGACTGGTTGGTGGCCACGATGACGGGGACGAGGGCATAGTTGAACCGACGCACGGCGTTGGTGGACTGCGGCACCAGTTCGACGAGCTGCGGGTCCTTGAGGAAGTGCTTGTCGACGATCAGCGTACCGTCCCGGTCGAGAAAGACCGCGCGGCGGAAAAACGCCGTGCTGGTGCGCGACTGGGCCGGCGTTGGGTTCGTCACGCGAGCGCCTCGTGCACGGCGGCGGTCAGGCGCGCGTCGTCGCCGGCCGGTATGCCGCGAAGGTCAAGCAGCAACGCGCCGTCGGCAATGCGCCCGATCACCGGCAGCGCGCCCAGGCGCAGCGCGCGCTCGGCGGGTTCGGCCGCGCCGCCGAGGGCCACCGCGCACGACGGAATGCGCGCCCCGGGAAACGCACCGCCACCCACCGTCGCTTCGGTGCTCAGCACGCGGGCGTCGATGCCGCACGCGCGCCAGGCCTTCGCCAGGCGCTCGGCGCGCTCGCGGAGTTCATCGAGCGGAACCGTGAGCATGGCCAGCGCCGGGATCTCGCGCACGGCGCGCTCCGGTTCACGGTACAAGCGCAGCGTAGCGTGCAGGGCCGCCAATGTCAGCTTGTCCACGCGCAGCGCCCGCGCCAGCGGATTCTCGCGCAGCGCCGCCACCACGCCGGCGCGGCCCAGGATGATGCCGGCCTGCGGGCCGCCGAGCAGCTTGTCGCCGCTCATCACCACCAGCGAGGGACCGGCGGCCACGGCGTCGCGCGCCGTGGGCTCGCCGGCCAGTCCCCAGGGCGACAGGTCGAGCATCAGCCCGCTGCCGAAGTCGTGGATCAGCGGCACGCCGACCTCGTCGGCCAGCGCGGCAAGCTCGCGTGGCGGCACCGTGGCCACGAAGCCCTCGACCGTGAAGTTGCTGCGGTGCACGCTGACGATCGCCGCGGTCTGATGCGAGCAGGCGTGCCGGTAATCGCCGGCGTGCGTGCGGTTGGTCGTCCCGACCTCCACCAGGCGCGCGCCGCTCTTGGCCATGATGTCGGGGACGCGGAACGACCCACCGATCTCCACCAGCTCGCCACGCGACACGATGGCGTCGCGACCGTCGGCCACGGTGTTCAGCGCCAGCACCAGCGCGGCGGCGCAGTTGTTGACCACCAGGGCGTCCTCGGCGCCGGTCAATTCGCGCAGCAGGGCGGCGCAGTGCACATGCCGCGAGCCGCGTGCGCCGCGCTCCACGTCGTACTCGAGCGTGGAGAAGCCTCGCGCCACATCGGCCAGCGCGTTGAGCGCAACCTCGGCCAGCGGGGCGCGCCCGAGGTTTGTATGCAGCACCACGCCGGTGGCGTTGAGTGCGGGCTGCAGGCTGGGGCGCTCGCTCGCGGCCAGGCGGCGCGCGATGTCGGTGACCCACGCCGCCTCGGTCGCCGGGGCGGCTGCGGGCCGGGCGCGCGCGGCCTCGATGGCGGCGCGCACGGCCTCGGCCACCACGTAACGCGGCGCTTGGCTGGTGAGCGCATGCACACCCGCCTGCTCGAGGAGCGCGTGCACCGAGGGAATCGCGCGCCGCGGATCGTTCATCGCGGAGCCGGCATTGGCGGCGGCTTCGAGACCGGCGTCGCCGGCGGCTTGGTGACGGGCGCTGGCGGTGGCCTGGTCGCGGGTGCGGTGGCACCGGGTAGCTTCCGGCCGGTGGAATCGGCGGCCGCCGGCTTCTTCACCGCCGGCTTGGCCCGCGTGAAGGTGCGTTCGCTCGTGCGGCGCACCCTCGAGGCGCTCAGCACATTGCGTACGGTCAACCGGTATTCCCCCGGCGGGAGGGGCTCCTCGAGCAGCGCGATGAACTCCGCGGTGATCGCCACGCGGCCGGGTTCCGGCGGCTTGACCCGCTTGACGGTGTCGCGCGCGGCGCGGCGCGCCTCGACGCGCGCCCGCTCAATGGAGTCGCGCTGGGCGATCACGCGCGCGGAATCGCGCTGGGCGAGCGCCCGGCGTCCGGCCACCGTGGTGTCGGCGCGAATCGCCGAATCCCGCGTGGCCTCGGCGCGCTCGCGGGCGAGTGAGTCGAAGGCTGCGGCGCGGGTGATCGACCGTACGCGCACCAGGCTGGAGTCGGCGCGGCGCAGCTGGACCTGCTCGGGAGAGAAATCCGCGTCGAGCGCGAGCGGCCGGTCGAACGTGAGGCGCATCGTGACCGAGTCCTTCACGTCCACGCCGATGATGCGCGCGCCCAGCGTGTCGTGCGTGAAGGCATAGAGATCGAGCCGCACGGAGTCGGCGACGTCGACGGTCACGGAATCCCAGAGTTCCCGCGGCTCCAGCCGGCCGTTCTGGTTGGCGTCGATGATGGTTCGCACCGTGTACTTGCCCGCCGGCAGAAAGGGGAGCGTGTAGCGTCCCGCCGAGTCGGCCTTGGCGATCCAGCGGAGGGTCGTGTCGCCCCCGACCGTGGCGTCGATCAGCGCGTTGGCGGCGGGCCTGAGGGTGATCCAGTCGAAGACGGCGCCGCGCACGACGCCGTGCGGGATGGACGCGCCCGTGCTGAAGGCAAACGTGCGCGCCCGGGTCATCACGTTGCCGCGCAGGTCGCTGACACCGGGGACGATGGTCAGGGCGTACGCGGTATTCGGGCGGAAGCCCTTGCGGGGGCGCACGCTGACGGCCGTGCGATGCCAGTCCACCTTCGCCTCGCCATCGGACGGAGAAAGCAGCATGACGGCGCCGAGGTCGTTGCCGGTGCGCGGCCGCTCGCTGACCACCTTGTTGAACGTCACCGTGACGTTCTTGCTTCGCACGTTGGTGGCGCCCGAGTCGGGCGTGACCTTGAGGATGATCGGTGCGGTGTGGTCCTCCGGCCCGCCCGGAGGTGCCCCCGGTGAGGCGCAGGCCGTGGCCAGGGCCGACGCGAGCGCGACGGCGGCGAACGGGCGCCCGAATGCGTTCACGCCCCGCCCATGGCGTGGACCTTGGCCCGCAGCTGCTTCGCGCGCGTCGTCCACTCCGCGAGCTTGGCGCGCTCGGAATCGACCACCGCCGCCGGTGCCTTGTCGGTGAAGCCCTTGTTCGAGAGCCGGCCGCGCAGGGCGGTCAGCTGCTTGTCCAGCTGCGTCAGTTCGGTCTCCAGCTTGCCACGCTCCTTGGCGATGTCGACGATCCCCTCGAGCGGAATGACGACCTCGAGGCCGTTCCCGAGCAGGGCGTGCGCCGCCGCGCCGGATGGCGCAGCGTCGGACACGGCCAGCTCGGCGCGCGCCATGCGAAGGATGAACGCACGCTCCGCGAGCACAATCTCGGCCGCCGCCGCGTTCCCCGCGAGGTGGGCCGTGAGGGACTGCGTGGGGGGCAGCACATAGTCGTTGCGGATCTGCCGGACTGCCGTGATGACGTCCTTCACGACGTCGAACGACGCTGCCGCGTCGGACCGTGCCGGGGCCACCGGCCACGCGGCCGTCACCAGCCACGTCCCGTCGACATGCCCGGGAAGCTTCTGCCAGAGGGTCTCGGTGATGAAGGGCATGATGGGATGCAGCAGGCGCAGCCCCTGGTCGAAGCAGTGCACCAGTACGGCGCGGGCGACCTCGCGATCGTCGCCGGGTTCGGCGAGGCGGTGCTTGCAGGCCTCCACGTACCAGTCGGCGAGGTCGTTCCACAGGTAGCGTCGCGCCGCCTCGGCAAAGGCGTCGAGGCGCAGCCCCGACTGGCGCTGGTGCTCCGGCCACTTCCCGTTGAGCGGGCGCGGCGGGCCCAGCGCGGCGTCGCAGTCGGCCGTCGCATCGGCCAGGCGGTTCACGATCCAGTGGTCCGCACTGCGGAACTTCCCGCGGTCGAGCGACGCGAACGGCGTCACCGGTTCGTGTCCCACCTGCATCAGCAGGAAGCGCCCGATGTTCCACAGCTTGGTGGCGAAGTTGCGGCCGGGCGCGAACGACTTCTCGAGGTCGTCGGGATCGAGCAGCACGTCGACGCCCATGCCCATGCCGGCGATCATCGTCCAGCGCAACGCGTCGGCGCCGAACTTGTCCACCACCTCGAGCGGATCGATGCCGTTGCCCAGCGACTTGGACATCTTGCGGTGCTGCATGTCGCGCACGGTCCCGTGCAGGTACACGGTGTGGAACGGTGCGCGGCCGGTGAACTCGTAGCCGGCCATGATCATGCGGGCCACCCAGAAGAAGAGGATCTCCGGGGCGGTGACCAGCACGTCGGTGGGATAAAAGGCGGCGAGATCGGCCCCGTCGACCTTGTCGGGCCAGCCGAGCGTCGAGATGGGCCACAGCCACGACGAGAACCAAGTATCCAGCACGTCCTCGTCCTGCGACCAGGCAGCTCCGCACTTGGGGCAGGTGGCGGGGGGATCGTCGCGGAACGCCCCCTCGTGCCCGCAGGCGCAGCGCCAGACCGGGATGCGATGCCCCCACCACAGCTGCCGCGAGATGTTCCAGTCGCGGATGCCCTCCATCCAGTTCACGTACACGGCCACCCAGCGCTCGGGGACGATGCGCACGGTGCCGTCGCGCACGGCCTCGAGGGCGGGGGCGGCGAGCGGCGCCATCTTCACGAACCACTGGTCGCTGAGCCTGGGCTCCACCACGGTGTGGCAGCGGTAGCAGTGGCGCACCGCGTGGTGGTGCTGGTCGATCTTCTCGAGGAAGCCCTGCGCCTCGAGCATCTTCACCACCTTCTTGCGCGCGTCGAACCGGTCGAGGCCGCGCAGCGACGACGGGACGCGCCCCACGGCGTCGTGCACCTCGTCCATGCGGCCGTCGGGCGTGATGACGACGGGCATCGCCAGTCCGAGGCGCTTGCCGGCCTCGAAGTCGTTGGGGTCGTGCGCCGGCGTGAGCTTCACCATGCCCGTGCCGAACTCCTTGTCCACGAACGCATCGGCGACGATGGGGATGCGCAGGTTCGCGATGGGAAGGAGCAGTTCGGTGCCGACGATCGACCGGTAGCGCTCGTCGTCGGGGTGCACGGCCACGGCCACGTCGCCGAGCATCGTCTCGGGGCGGGTGGTCGCCACCGTGATGAACTGCGCCGGGTCATCGGCGAACGGATATCGCACGTGGTACAGCTTGCCGTGCGTGTCCTTGAACTCGGCCTCCTCATCGGAGAGTGATGTCAGGCAGCGCGGGCACCAGTGGATGACCCGGTGCCCGCGGTACACGAGCCCCTTTTCGTAGAGGCGCACGAAACACTCGCGCACGGCGCGCGACAGCTCGGGCGAGAGCGTGTAGGCGGTGCGCGTCCAGTCGGCCGACGCGCCGATGGCGCGCAGCTGCTGCAGGATCACGCCGCCCGTCTCCCGCACGAAGTCGGCGGTGCGCGCCACGAACGCCTCGCGTCCCATGGCGAACCGCGTCTGCCCCTCCGCGGCGACCAGCCGTTCGACGACGTTCTGCGTGGCGATGCCGGCGTGGTCGGTGCCCGGCACCCACAGGGTCTCGTCGCCCGCCATGCGCCGCCACCGGATGATCACGTCCTGCACGGCGTTGTTGAGGCCATGCCCCACGTGGAGAACGGCCGTGACGTTGGGTGGCGGAATGACGATCGTGAACGGATCGCGCCTGCCGCCGCCGCGGGTGGTCTGCGCGGCGTCGGCGTGAAAGAGCCCGGCGGCCTCCCACGCGGCATAGAGGGCGCGCTCAGTGGCACCCGCGTCATACTGGGCGGGAATGTCGGAAGCAGGCGGGTTGGTCATCAGCTTGTAAAGATATCGGCGGGCCAACGCCGGGCGGTAGACGGTCCGGCTTCCGCCGTCTATCCTCCCCCCCGTCCGATCTGCTAACTTGCGGAGTCCGATTCACCACCGGTTCCTCCGGGATCGCGGAACGTCCATCCTGCCTGCTGCATGACTCCTCCACCTCTCATTCCGACCAGGCCAGTCAGTGCGAAGGTGCTCGCCCCGTGGGCGTTGTTCGCCGTCCTGCTGGCCGCCGCGGTGGTGATGTTCTTCCTGTACGCCGATCGCGTTCCGTCGCTGATGCAGGCGCTCGCCGATCGCTAGCCGCCGCATGCCGTACTCCGCGCTCCGCACCATGCACCCCGCACCTCGCACCTCGCACTTCGCACCCCGAGCCCGCCACATGTCGACGCTGCTGACCCTCACACTCCCCGATGGCGCGGTGCGCGAAGTGGCACCGGGTACGCTGCCCAGGGACGTCGTGGGTTCCATCGGCCCGCGCCTGCTGCTGGCCGCCGTCGCCGTCTCGGTGGACGGCGAGGTACAGGACCTCATGACGCCGCTGCGCCGCGGTGGCGCCTTCACCGTGCTCACCGACAAGGATCCCCGGGCGCTGGTCGTGCTGCGCCACTCGGGCGCGCACATCCTCGCCACTGCGGTGCGGCGCCTGCGTCCCGAGGCCCGGATCGGCTTCGGTCCGGCCATCGACGATGGCTTCTATTACGACTTCGAAGTCGATGCGCCGTTCACGCCCGAGGACCTCGTGGCGTTCGAAGCCGAGATGAAGAAGGTCGCCGCCGAGAAACTGCCGTTCGTCCGGGCCGAGGTGTCACAGGCACAGGCACAGGTGGTTTTCGCCGACGATCCGCTGAAGCTCGAACGCCTGGCGGATTTCGAGGGGACGGACGAGGTCATCTCGACCTACACCGACGGTCCGTTCGTCGATCTCTGCCGCGGCCCGCACGTGCCCGACACGTCGTACCTGAAGCACTTCAGGCTGCTGCACACGGCAGGGGCGTACTGGCGTGGCGACGAGAAGCGGCAGATGCTGCAGCGCATCTATGCGACGGCCTTCTTCAAGAAGGAGGAGCTCGACGCGCACTTGCACCGGCTGGAAGAAGCCAAGCGCCGGGATCACCGCGTGGTGGGGCGCTCGCTCGACCTGTTCCACTTCTTCCCGGTCTCGCCCGGCGCGGCGTTCTGGACCCCCCGCGGCACGGTGCTGTATAACACGCTGGAGCAGTTCGTCCGCGAGCGGCAGCGCGAGGCATTCCTCGAGGTGAAGACGCCGCTCCTGTACACGAAGAAGCTCTGGGAACAGTCGGGCCACTGGGGGAAGTACCGCGAGAACATGTTCCTGGTGCTCAACACCGAGACCAACGAACACGACATGTCGCTGAAGCCGATGAACTGCCCGTCGCACCACCTCTACTATGCTTCCACGAAGCACTCCTACCGGGAACTGCCCATCCGGTACGTGACGTTCGACGTGCTGCACCGGAACGAGTTGTCGGGGGTGCTGTCGGGGCTCACTCGCGTGCGTCAGTTCGCGCAGGACGACTGCCACGTGTACCTGCGCGAGGACCAGATCGCCGACGAGGTGAAGTTCCTCATGGACTTCATCCTCCGCTATTACGACACCTTCGGGCTCACTGCCTCGCTGAAGTTCGCCACGCGGCCCGAACAGCGCATTGGCAGCGACGACCTGTGGGACCGCGCCGAGGCCGCGCTGCGCTCGGCGCTCGATGCCACGGGACGTGCGTACGACATGGTGCCGGGGGACGGTGCCTTTTACGGACCCAAGATCGACTTCGCCGTCACCGACTCCATCGGCCGGCACTGGCAGCTGGGTACGATCCAGCTCGACTACAACGCGCCGGACCGGTTTGACCTCTCCTACACGGGCGAGGACAACACGGCGCACCGGCCGGTGGTGATCCACCGCGCCGTGAGCGGATCGTTCGAACGCTTCATCGCGATCCTCGTGGAGCACTTCGCCGGGGCCTTCCCGGTGTGGCTCGCGCCGGAACAGGTGCGGGTGCTGCCCATCTCGGACGAGATGGCCGACGTGGCCGCGGCCGTGACGCGTCGCCTGAAGGACGCCGGCATCCGCGCGCAGCTGGTCACCGACGAGTCGCTGAACTACCGCATTCGCCAGGCCGAGGTGATGAAGGTTCCGTACATGGCCGTCATCGGGAAGCGCGAAGTGGAAGCCGGCACCCTGGCCGTGCGCGTGCGAGGCGAGGGAAAGAAGCAGGAGATCGTGTCGGTGGATTCCTTCATCGAGCGGGTGTGCGGCGAGATCGCCGCGCGCGCGCTCACGCCGTCGAGCGAGGGACAGGCCTCATGACAATGCGCGCGCTGCGTGCGCTGATGCTGCTCGCGCTGGGCACGGGCGCGGCGCACGCGCAGAGCGGGCCGGTGACGCCAGTGGCGGGCCCGGGTCGCCCCAACCTGCGTCCCGAGCGGGTGGCGCTCGAGGTGGTCGGGGGCACCTACGCCGGGCTCGCGGGCTACTTCGTGGGGCGCGGCGTCGGCTCGGTGGCGACCATGATGATGTCGTCCGAGCAGGATCGTGCGCGGGACGGCATCGTCCACGCCACGGGCATGATCGGAGGCGCCTTCGCCGTCGGCGGGACCGTCTTCGCCATCGGTGACATGGGCAGCGAGAGCGGCAGTTTTCGCGCGACCATGCTCGGGGTTAGCATCGGTGCCGTCGCGTCGGAGCTGCTGTCGCGCGCCGTCTTCCATCACGGGCATTCCCCGGCGAACATGAACTCGGGCAAGCACAAATGGCTGATGGCGACGCTGGAGAGCTCGCTGCCGGCCATCGGCGGAACGATCGCGTTCAATTCGTCGAGGCGGTGGCAGCGATAGGGACTGGTCGATAGTTGATAGTCGATAGTCGATAGTCGATAGTAGATAGTCGAGCGCTCCTTCCCTCTACGGTCTGTGAGGGAAACCTGCGCATTGTGCGCCGTCTCGCACGCCGCCACCTGGCGGCGTTTTTCGCGCGGGCCACCTGACTGAGCCGGCATCGCCCGCCTGTTTCTTGCCCACGGTGGGAGCGGCGCCAGCGGCGGGAACCGGATAGCTTTCGGTGACACATCGCCGGTTGCCTCCGCCATCCGCCATCCGGCGTCTATCGTCTATCAACTATCAACTTTCTTTTCTTCATATGCCTCTCCCCGTCATCGTCTCCGCCGCCCGCACGCCGATTGGCCGCTTCCTCGGTTCGCTGGGTTCGCTCACTGCGCCGGAACTCGGCGCCATCGCCATCAGGGCCGCGCTCGAGCGCTCCCGGGCCGACGCCGCTGAAATCGGTGAGGTGATCATGGGCAACGTGCTGCAGGCGGGCGTCGGGCAGGCGCCGGCGCGACAGGCGGCGATCAAGGCGGGCATTCCGGGCGCGGTGCCGGCATACACGGTGAACAAGGTGTGCGGTTCGGGACTGCAGGCCGTGATGCTCGCGGCGCAGGCCATCCGCGCCGGCGACGAGCAGCTGCTGGTGGCCGGCGGGCAGGAGTCCATGTCCAATGCACCGCACCTCGTCACCGGGATGCGCAGTGGCATCAAGTTCGGTTCGCAGGTAATGGCCGATGCGCTCATCAAGGACGGCCTCTGGTGCTCGTTCTACAACCGGCACATGGGTGGCCACGCCGAATACACGGCAAAGAAGGCCGGCATCACGCGCGCGCGTCAGGACGAGCTCTCGTACCGCTCGCACATGAAGGCGGTCGCGGCCATCGAGTCGGGCAAGTTCGTGGCCGAGATCGCGCGCGTGGAGATCGCGGGAAAGAAGGGTCCGACCGTCGTCGACACCGACGAGGGTCCGCGCAAGGACACGTCCATTGAGGCACTGGCCAAGCTGCGGCCGGCGTTCGGCGGCGATGCGCCCAAGGACATGAAGCCCGAGGAACTGACGGTGACGGCCGGCAACGCGCCGGGGCTCAGCGACGGCGCGGCCGCGCTCGTGGTGGCCTCCGAAGAGTACGCCAAGGCGCACGGCCTCCCCATCCTCGCTCGAATCACCGGCTACGCGTCGGGCGGCGGTGATCCGCAGGACCTGTTCTTCGCGCCCATTCTTGCCGTGCAGAACCTGATGAAGAAGACCGGGATGAAGATTTCCGACTACGACCTCATCGAGGCCAACGAGGCCTTCGCCGCCCAGGCGCTCGCCGACGGCGATGGCCTGGGGTGGGACTGGGATCGCGTGAACGTGCTCGGCGGAGCCATCGCGCTCGGCCATCCCATCGGGAGCAGCGGTGCGCGTATCCTGACGACCCTGCTCTACGCGCTGAAGGACCGGGGCCAGCGCACCGGACTTGCGACGCTGTGCCTCGGCGGCGGTAATGCCGTGGCACTCTCGGTCGAGCTGGTCTGAGTCGAGTAGTGCAGACGACGCGTCCCGTCCCCGGAGGAATCGGCGGCACGGGGCGCGTCGCGGCACGTCTGGCTGCGTTTGGCGGCGTGTCGCTGGTGGCCGTGTTCGTGGCGGGAGCTTTCCTGTACCCGTTCTTCCAGGCGGCGTCGGCCATCACCGGCACACGGCTCATCGCCTACAGCCTCATGACATGCGTGGCGATGCTCGCCAGCACCGCAATCGCGATCCGCGTATTCGATGAGTCGTGGGGCGCGGCCACGCGGCTCGGCGCCGACGCGGCCGGCGCGGGCCGGCTGTTCGAGGGTCTCGCGGCAGGCTGGTTTGCGATCGCGATGCCAGTGGGACTGATGGTCCTGACGCGCGCGGTGCGCATCGAGTCATCGGAGGCGGGGAGTTGGTGGACCGCCACGGGCATAGCCTCCGCGATGCTGCTGCCCTCGGCGCTCACCGAGGAACTGACGTTTCGCGGTTACGGCTTCACGCTCATCCAGCGCGGGTGGGGCACCGCGACCGCCGTCGTCACGACGAGCGTGGCGTTCGGCCTTCTGCATCTGCTCAACCCCGGCGTCTCGGTGCAGTCGTTGGTGATGGTTGCGCTCGCCGGCGCCTTTCTTGCGCTCGTACGCCTCGCCTACGACTCGCTCTGGGCGGCGTGGCTGGCGCACTTCGCGTACAACTTCGTGCAGCTCGCCGTCTTCCACACGCCGGTCAGCGGACTGGCGCTGCCGCAGCCCGGGTACCGGACCGTCGCCGTGGGAGCGGCGTGGCTGACGGGTGGCGTGTGGGGTCCCGAGGCGGGCGCAGCGGCCGCATTGGGATTGCTCGGCGTTACTTTTCTCATGGCCATGCGGGCCGGGTGGGTGAAGGTCCACCGGCGCGGCTGGCGACTTGCCATCGACGTGCGGCCGCGCGGC
>Ga0209014_10000983_pt1 | contig 16994 bp, 19 predicted proteins | sample BarGraNGADG00212_FD_184491 | JGI IMG/M metagenome (GOLD analysis project Ga0209014, IMG submission 184491) | Arctic peat soil microbial communities from Barrow, Alaska - Barrow Graham LP Ref core NGADG0002-212 (SPAdes) (version 2) | ecosystem: Environmental > Terrestrial > Soil > Wetlands >...
ACGTCCCGGTGTAAACGCCCGGACGGCGTTCGCGGAACGAGAGGCCCGATTCGCGAGCATCGTTCGTCGCGCGCCTGGCGACGCTCAGCCCCCAGAGTTCGTACCGCAGCTGGTCCTCGAACGTGTGGTCGAGGCTGCGCTGGACGACGCGCTTCGTCATAAGGACGGCGATCGGGGGCAGCGCCACGATCTGCGCGGCGTACTTGCGCGCCTCGGCCAGCAGCTGGTCATGCGGGACGAGCTTCTGCAGGAGCCCGATACGCAGTGCTTCCTCGGCATCGACTGAGCGGCTGGTCAGGATGAGGTCCATCGCGTTGCCACTCCCCACAATGCGCGGGAGGAAGTAGCTCATCCCGGAGTCCGGGGAGAGATTGCGCTCGGCGAAGACGGTCTTGAAGCGCGCCTGGTCGGATCCGATCCGCACGTCGCAGGCCAGCGCGAGCGACATCCCGGCACCCGCGGCAACGCCGTTCACCGCGGCGATGCTTGGCTTGTCCACCAGGTAGACGGCCTTGGCCTGCCGCCCGACCCAGCTGTCTTCGTCCATTCGCTCCTGCCAGCTGATCTCGGGAGGCTCCCCACCCGGCCGCGCACCGGTGAGGTCAGCACCGGAGCAGAAGCCGCGCCCGGCGCCGGTCCAAATGATCGCCCGGACATCGTCATCGTTCTTCAGACGCTCGCACACGTCGAGCATCTCGTTCTGGAGCGCCCGGTTGATGGCGTTGAGCTTCTCGGCACGGTTCAGCGTGACGGTTGCGACGTGATCGCTGACTTCGAGCGTTAGTTCCTTGTAGTCCACGGACCCGCCTCCATTTGAGTAGGCGAAGTGAAGCGCACCAGAGCACGGCTGTAAAGCGCGGGGTCTCCAACCTGGTGGCGCGAGCCGGGCGCTCCATTGCCTTCGCCAAGATCGAATATGTGTTGCGCGCGCGACTCCTCACCCGGTAGGATTGTTGACACAGTCACTCGACTTTATTGGAGAGGCAACGGTCGGCGAAAAGCGCAGGCCTGAACATCAGATGCGCGTTTCTACTCGCAGCGACTACGGGCTTCGAGCCCTCATCGAACTGGCAGACCATTACGGCCAGGGGCCCCTGCAGTCGTCCGAAATCGCGCTCCGCCGCCACATCCCCGAGCAGTACCTCGACCAGCTCCTGACGACACTCCGCAAAGCTGGTTTCATTCGTTCAGTTCGCGGACCGTCCGGCGGTCACGAGCTCGCGCGTGACCCGAAAGACCTCTGCATTCGCGACGTCATCACGACGCTCGAGGGGAGCCTCTCCCCGGTCACCTGGCTTGATGAGCCTCCCGAGATGACCGACCACCCGCACCACTGTGGCCAGCGGGAGATCTGGGAACGCATCCGCGAGGCGACCGAACAAATCCTGGGGGCGTACACCGTCGCCGATCTGCTCGAACGTGAGCCTCATGCCGCCACTGGGAGATACGTGATTTGACCAGTCTCACCGCCCGGCCGCTCATTGCCGATTCTGTGCTGGACATCATTGGCCAGACCCCGCTCATCCGCATGAACAAGATCGTGCCTGCGGGGGGAGCCACTGTGCTCGGCAAGATGGAGAACCTGAATCCCGGCGGCAGCGTCAAAGACCGCATCGCTCTTTCCATGATTGAGTCAGCCGAAGCCGCAGGAAGCCTGAAACCAGGTGGCACCATCGTGGAGCCGACGTCGGGCAACACGGGTATCGGACTTGCGCTCGTGGCGGCCGTAAAGGGCTATCGCCTCATCCTGACCATGCCCGAGGACATGTCACTCGAACGCCGGCGGTTGCTCGAACGTTTCGGCGTCGAACTCGTGCTCACCCCCGCAATTGAAGGGATGACCGGCGCCGTTTTCGCGGCCAGCGAGATCCTGAAGGAGCACACCGACTACTTCATGCCCCAGCAATTCGAGAACCCATCGAACCCCGAGGTTCACCGCCGTACGACGGCTCGCGAGATCATCGACGCCACGGGCGGAAATGTGGACGCATTCGTTGCCGGCGTCGGCACGGGCGGCACCATCACCGGCGTGGGACAGGTGCTCCGCGAAGAACTGGGACCTGCGGTCGAGATCATCGCGGTCGAACCAGCCCGCTCACCCGTCCTCAGCGGCGGACGAGCCGGGATGCACGGCATCCAGGGCATCGGCGCGAGTTTCGTGCCCGGTGTGCTCGACGCGCACGTCTACAGCCAGGTCATGCGTGTCGAAGACCGCGACGCGATGGCGATGACCCGGCGACTCGCGCGAGAGGAAGGTCTCCTCGTCGGAATCAGCGCCGGGGCGAATGTCTTCGCCGCCGCGAAAGTGGCCGCCCGTCTCGGTGCCGGCAAGACGGTTGTCACCATCCTCTGCGACACTGGAGAGCGCTACCTGACCGTGAACATGTGATGCCCAAGGCAGCGAACCAGTCCCAACCCCACCCGCGCGGTGAAGCACACCGTGCGAGTTCCGATTCCCAGGAGGAGCCCGTGTCCGTCAACGTATACATCCCCACCCCTTTCCGTCACCTGGTCGGTAACCGGACGAAGGTCCGCGGCACCGGGACGACGGTCCGTGACGTCCTGGCAGACCTGGACGCGCAGTTCCCGGGCTTCCGCGCGCAGGTGACGGACTCCGATGGGAAGCTCGCCAGCCACATCAACGTTTACGTGAACCAGGTCGAGATCAACAGCCTCCAGGGCGAGGCCACCTCGCTGAAGAACGAGGATGAAGTTGCGGTCATCCCGGCACTCGCCGGCGGCGCGGCAACGACGCTTACGCCGGAGATGGTGGAGCGCTACAGCCGCCACCTGATCATGCCGCAGGTTGGCAGCATCGGGCAGCGCAAAATCATCGAATCGAAAGTGCTCATCATCGGCGCGGGCGGGCTCGGTTCGCCGGTGGCCCTCTACCTCGCGCTCGCGGGGATCGGGACAGTCGGGATCATCGACTTCGACGTGGTCGACCGGTCCAATCTTCAGCGGCAGATCCTCCACCAGACGGCGGACATCGGGAAGCGGAAGGTCATCTCCGCGCGAGAGACCCTGAACGCGCACAACCCAAACGTCAACGTCCAGATGCATGAAGAGCCGATCAACAGCGACAACGCGTTCGAGATCATCTCGCAGTACGACATCGTCGTGAACGGCGCGGACAACTTCGCCACCCGTTACCTGGTGAACGACGCCTGCTACCTCCTGAAGAAGCCCCTCGTCGATGGCTCGATCCTCATGTTCGACGGCCAGGCGACAACCTATATCCCGGGCAAGGGCTGCTACCGCTGCCTCTACCCGGCACCTCCTCCCCCGGGCATGGTTCCCAGCTGCGCCGAGGCCGGCGTCCTGGGCGCCATGTGCGCAACGATCGGCAGCATCCAGGCGACGGAAGTGCTGAAGCTCGTCCTCGAGATCGGCGAACCGCTGGTGAACCGCCTCCTCCTGTACGATGCACTCTCACTCGAATTCCGCATCGTGAAGGTTCGGCGTGACCCGGATTGCCCCCTCTGCGGAGACAACCCGACGATCCACGAACTGATCGACTACGAGGTCTTCTGCGGAATGCCCATTCCGCAGGCGATCGCCTGATTCGAACCGGGAGCAGACGGGAACCGTCTGCTCCCTTCACCAGACACGAGAGATTCCAAGCATGACCGCAGCCGCCTCCCCCACCATCCAGGTGCGTGTTACCGCAGTCCTCCAGAAGCTCACCAACGGCCAGAAGACCGTTGAAGCCAGCGGGGCGACCGTGGGCGCGATCCTCGACGATATTGAGACTCGCTATCCGGGCTTCAAAGCGCAGATGTACGGCCCGGACGGGAAGCTCCACCGCTTCGTAAACGTCTACCTGAACGACGAAGACATCCGCTACTCCGGCGGCGTCGACACGGCCGTAAAGGTCGGCGACGTTCTCGACATTCTCCCGGCGCTGGCGGGGGGCGCCTGAGCCTGTGGCGCTCTACCACTCGATCATCGAGTTCATCGGAAACACCCCGATGGTGGAGTTGCGGTCGTTCGCGCCGCGACCCGAGGTGCACATCTACGCCAAGCTGGAAGGCCAGAACCCGACCGGCTCGGTGAAGGACCGCATCGCCAAATACATGATCGAGGCTGCGGAGAAGCAAGGGCTCCTCAAGCCCGGCGACACGATCCTTGAGCCCACATCCGGCAACACCGGCATCGCACTGGCGATGATCGGGCGCGTCAAGGGTTACCACGTCATCTGCGTCATGCCTGATTCCGTCAGCGAAGAGCGCACACAGCTGCTGCACGCCTATGGGGCCGAGATCATCTCGACGCCCGGCGACCTCGGCTCCAATGGCTCGATCGCGCACGCCAAGAAGCTCGTTGCCGAGAACCCGGGAAGGTACTACTTCCCCTACCAGTACGGGAACGAGGCCAACCCCCGCGCCCACTACGAAACCACTGGCCCCGAGATTCTGCGAGACCTCCCCCAGACCACCGTTTTCGTTGCCGGGCTCGGCACCGGAGGCACCCTCACCGGCACGGGCCGCTACCTCAAGGACCAGAACCCGAAGATCAGAGTCATCGCCGCGGCTCCACACCCCGGCGACATGGTCCAGGGGCTTCGCGCTCTCGAAGACGGCTTCATCCCCGAAGTCTTCGACGCCTCTGTGCTCGATGGGAAGATCGTTGTCGACAGCAAGTCGAGTTTCCAGATGGCCAAAGAAGTCACCCGCAAGGAAGGCCTCTTTGTCGGGGTCAGTTGCGGTTCCGTGATTCGCGCCGCGCTGAAAGCGGCAGAGCGGCTTGAAGGTGAGCAACACATCGTCTGCTTGCTCGCCGACGGCGGCTGGAAGTACCTGAGCTCCAACCTCTGGACGACCGAGTGGGAAGACCAGCCACAGGACGTCGAGAGCAAGATCTGGTGGTAGGTCGCGGGGGCTGACCCAAACCTCTACGCGCTCTGCATCGTTTGGCCCACCAGCTCGCTCCCGCTATTCTCAAATCTGTCACGTGACCCTGGAGTGCCTGTGCGCCCACTGCGCGTCTTTGCTCTCATCGCCCTGGGACTCATCCTGCCTGCGCTGGCCGCCTGCACGGACCCCGGCCCTCCTGACGACCGCCTGACGCCGGGTGCCGAGGAGACGGCTGCCGCAGGGCGAACGCCAGCACCCGGCAGCACGACGACGGGTGGAACGGCGGTCGCGCCCACGCCCGACTTCCGCGGAGTGACGGCCAACATCGGCGGAGCAATGATCCTCGCCACGACATCGAGCCCTCTCGACTCGGGGCTACTCGACGTTCTCGCCCCCCTCTTCACCAAGCTGACCGGTACTGAGGTGCAGGTCATCGGTGTCGGCACCGCCCAAGCGCTGGCGATGGCTTCGAAAGGGACCGCCGACGCCCTCCTCGTTGACTCTCCTTCTGACGAGAAGCAACTCGTCGCCAGCGGCGACCTTGTGAACGGCCAGCTTGTGATGCACAACGATTTCATCATCGTCGGCCCGGCCGCCGACCCTGCGAAGATCAAGGGGCAACGCGACCTCGTCGCGATAATGAAGGCCATCGCCGCCACGGGGCCGTTCGTTTCCCGGGGAGATGACTCCGCCACCAACCGCACCGAACTCACGCTCTGGCAGGCGGCGGGGATTGACCCGAAGACCGTTCATGGACGCTCCGAGACCGGCCAGGCAGGCGGAGCGACACTGGTGTCTGCCGACCAGAAGGGCGCCTATACGATTACCGACCGCGCGACCTACCTCGCGCTGAAGAAGAGTGTGAAGCTCGACGTGCTGTTCGAGAACGACCCGTCCCTGCTCAGCATCTACCATGTGTATTCCGTGAGCCCCGACAAACATCCCGGTGCGAAGAAGGCCCAGGCCGATGCGTGGGTGAGCTTTATGACCGCTCCCGCCACCCAACAGCTCATTGCCGAATTCAAGAAAACGGACGCCGGTCAGGCGCTCTATACCCCCGACGCGGGCAAGCTCGAGAACTCGATCGGCAGGTAGTCCGCGGCCAACTTCCACCTCCATCGGACCGCCTTCATGGCGCCCCAAAATGGTCGTTGACATCTCCTTAACCCGGGCGTAGCGTCAGTCGCATGGATGCGATCCTGGGCATCCGCACTACTCGACGACGACGCCATAGAGCGTCGTCGTTTGCATTTTGAGGAGGCTGTAGCAGTCATGCATTCGAGCTTCATCAGCAAGGTAGAAAAGGCCCGGGCTTACGCCGGCGAACGGTTCCGGATGCAGATCGATGACCTGCACGTGGCGTTCCACGGCGAGAACAGCGACCACGAAGTCACCATCCACGAGGGCAAGTGGGCGTGCAGCTGCGACTTCTTCGACACGTGGGACGTTTGCAGTCACACGATGGCGCTTGAACGAGTGCTCACTGGCATGGTGCCGCAGCAGGAAAACCCCGCGCTGGCCGCCGCTTCCTAGCCAGCCACCGCGCGTTCAACTGGTGGCCGCGATGTCGTTCGCGGCTATCGGTTGCCGATTAACGCCTCGAAGCGCCTCGGCTTGGCCTTGCTGCCCCCGCAGAGGAGTTCGATCCAGCGGCGTGTGTAGGCAAGATCGAAGGTCGCACCCTGGCTGTCCATGATGTCTTCGACGTCGACCCAATCGCGGTCCCGATCAGCCAGCACCTTCAACACGACGAGATCTTCGGCTGAAAGAACGCCAATGGGCTCCCCATCGAACGTCACCTGCCGCACCCGGGTACGGCAGGACTCGTGGAACGGGTCGTAAGAGAAGTACAGGTCGATCTCCGTGCCGTCCCAATCGATCCGGAGCTGGCCATCTCGCTCTATTACTGCCAGAGCACGCCCGAGGTGGATGCCTTCAATCAGGCCGACGAGCGATTGGAGGACGTCCCATGCCCTGTCCTCAGGGACGAACAGATTCGCATCGATATCCCACGAACCTCGAGGCGTCCCAAAGAATTCCAGCGAGATCGCACCGCCAAACGCGAAAGGGATGTCCGCAGCTCGGAAGGCGCGAGCGACCGCCACAATCTTGTCGCGCGGAAGGCTCTCCGCTTCAACGAATGGTTCGAGATCGTCGTCGTCCCACATACGCCAATCATAGCCTGACTGCCCGGGTCTCGCCGGATGCGCTATCGCTCTGGACGGCGCTGCGGCTCGTAGACGCGACGCATGGAGGACTGGGCGTCACCAAGCCCCAGCCAGCTGGTGCCGGCCTTCAGTTCCCAGAAGCCACAACCGGTCTCCGTGTCGTCGAGGAATGGTCCCACACAGAGCATCCCGTCCCGGATCACGTGCTGGCAGAGGTTAACCACCCCCCCGATCTGCTTCGAGTCGAGGGTCATCCTGAGGAATTCGCAGCGGGCTGCATAGCGTGGGGCGACTGCGTCGGTCATGCAGCCGTTATCGTACGGCGTTCTTCGACATTGGTCGCTCTGGCGAAGGGCTCGTCATTCGTGACAGATTTCACGTGGATTTCACAGCAAGCGTCACTTCGGCGTGGACGTGCGCGTCTATACTGAACCAAAAGTGCGGAGCCGTTTGGGATGCGAACAGTCTTCCTTGTGACGCGGCACCCGGACGTCTCGCGGCTCGGCCCGGCGCTTGAGCGGGCTGGCTTCTCCGCACCTTCTATCTCCCCCGACAAGCTCGCCACGGACGATGTCGTCCCTCGCGCTGACGCGATGGTCCTCGACTTTCGAGACGTCCCTGCGGCAGCGTTTACCGTCCTGAGCAGCGGCTATGCGGATGCTACGATCGCCATCCTCGCCCTCGTCCCCGAAGACCAGATCGAACGAATCACCACTGACCTTCCTATCGACGACTTCCTGATGCTGCCCGCGAGCGCGACCGAACTGGCCCGGCGCATCGAACGCGCGCTCTGGAGAAGGCACGGGATCGACAGCGAGAACTTCGTCCGCTGCGGCGCTCTGTCGCTCGACCTGAGCAACTACCGGGTGACGATCGATGACGTCCCCCTGGTGCTGACTTTCAAGGAGTACGAGCTCCTCCGCTTCCTCGCGATGAACGCGGGGCGGGTCTTCACGCGTGAACAGCTCCTCAATCGCGTCTGGGGCTACGACTACTTCGGCGGCGCCCGGACGGTCGATGTCCACATCCGCCGCATCCGCTCAAAGATCGAGATCGCGGACCACGCGTTTATTGAGACCGTCCGGAACGTCGGTTATCGCCTCGTGCCCGATGCCCGCAAGGCCGAAGTGGGCGAATAGTTAGTCCCGGGTGACAACAGCCCGTTTGGGTTCCAGGTGGGCAGTGCCACGCTGGCGCCATGACCACCCTCGCAGACATCCGGGCACGCCTCCGCAAAGACCTCCATGACACCGAACCCGATTCCTATCGCTGGGCGGACTCCCAGCTCGACCGACACATCGGCCGCGCCCTCGCGGAGTTAAGCCTCGCCATTCCCCAGGAAAAGACCGCTTCGCTCTCGACGACTCCGGGGAGCCGGGATCTCGCACTCAGTTCGCTGGCCGGCCTGCTCCAGGTCGAGACTGTGGAGTTCCCGGCCGGGAACTTCCCTCCGGTATACGTCAACTTCTCCCGCTGGGCCGACACGCTCACGCTGATCGTCGATACACCTCCTTGCGGCGAGGCCGCGGTGGTCGCGTATACCGCATGCCAAACGCTCGACGACACGGGGACGTCACTCCCAGCCGTGATCGAGGACCTGCTCTGCACGGGGGCAGCAGCCTACGCTGCCCTCGAACAGGGCCTCTTCACGGTTGACCGACTCAACACGGGCGGCCAGGGTCGCACAGGACTACGAGACGTGGGGCCGTGCACGGCTCACAGCGTTCACGCAGCTCCTCTTCCAGTACGGCCGCGCGCGTCGCCTGCGTGGGCGACGGCTCTATCGCGGAGGCTGACGGCTGGCTCCATCAGCCTCATAGCTGATAGGGTAAGGCCAGAATGCCGGAGCCACGCTGCCACTACTGCGATTCGCCCGCACGCGCTGAATGTCCGACCTGTGGCCGGCTCTACTGCGAGGATCACGGCGACGACGTCTGCCTGCGGTGCATGGCCCCCGAATCGGCGACACCGGCCGCATGGGCGTATCGCGGCTCGCTGGTCGCGCTTGCCGTAGCTTCACTGGTGGTTCTCTTCCTGGTCATCCGACCGCCCGCCTCCTCCAACGGAGGGGATACAGTCAAGACCGTGGCGACAACGGCACCGATCATCGGGGCAACCGCGACTGCCACACCTCGCGGCGCCGCACCGACGCCGACGCGAGCCACGACGCCGTCGGGTACGCCGGGCGCGACGGTAGCTCCCTCGGGCAGTGCCGGGAGCCCGACCCCCGCAGCAGCGCAGGGCCTCACCACCTACACGGTAAAATCCGGTGATACCCTCGGGGCGATCGCCGGGCAGTTCAACACCACAGTGGCCGCGATCGTGGCCGCCAACCCCGGGCTATCCGCAGACTCACTCCAGATCGGCGTCGTCCTCAAGATCCCTCAATGAACTGGCAGGACGACCCCCAACTCCTCGATGAAATGGCGCTGCAGAGCGTGCGCGGAGGCCTCGTGCGGAGCGCCATCATCTGGACTCCACCGTTCGTCGCCTCGGCAGCCGGGTTCGTTTTCTTTCTCTGGGACCTTATCACTGCCGGCGGGCGCGGCGGGGTGCTGCTGGTTGGATTCCTCGCCGTCCTGACCGTCCTGTTCGGCTACCAGTCGATCCAGTCCTTCCTGGATCTCCGCGGAGAACCCCTGGAAACCGAGGCTGTCGTAACAAGGCGCTGGCACCGCAACGATTCGATCATCGTCCGCACGCATTACGTGAGACTGGGATCGCGGCTCATTCTCCGTGGTGGCGCCGTCGCGCTTCATGACATCCGCGAAGGGCAACGAGTTGCCGTCCGCTACTTCCCCCACTCGGCGGTGATCATCACCATCAAACCAGTCGCCCCACCGACAGGCGGGCCACCTTCTCTGCCCCTGGTGTAGAATCGCGCCATTGTGAGCGACGAGGACGGGGCGGAGAGCGTCTACCGCACGATCCGTGAACTGGCGACCGACGACCGGCCCCGGGAGAGGCTACTCGCTCACGGTCCCGAAAACCTCAATACGGCTGACCTCGTTGCCGTGGTGGCCGGATGGGGAACGGTCGGGGAGAACGCCGTTGACCTGGCCCGCCGGCTCATGGCCGACATTGGCGGGCTCCCCGGGCTCGTTCGCGCCGATGCGACTTCACTTATGCGCGTGAAAGGGCTTGGTCCAGCGAAGACCGCGCAGTTGCTCGCGGCAATCGAGCTGGGCCGCAGCATCCACCGAATCGATCCCAGCGATCGGCCACTGCTGACCACCCCCCGAGGCGGTGTTCGCCTATATGAGCGGCCGCCTTCGCGACAAACCCAAAGAGGAGCTGCACGTGCTCTCGCTCGACACCCGCGGGCGCCTGCTCGGCGCCGCGATGGTGATTTCCGGCGGAGTCAACAGCGTCGGGGCACGCCCCGCCGAGGTCTTCCGGGAGCCCACCGTTCTCCATGCGGCCCTCGGTCATCCTCGTCCACAACCACCCGTCTGGCGACCCTCACCCGAGCCCCCAGGACATTACGGTCACACGCGCTCTCGAAGCTGCGGGTCAAATGCTCCAGATCGCCCTCATGGACCACGTGATCATTGGCCAGAACACCTATCTCAACCTGAACCGCGAAGGCTACGGTTTCGGGGGAAAGTCATCAAAAGCCACCAATTCGGCCAAAAGATCACTCGCATAAACGCCTTAACACATTACGGGCAGGGGTGTAGGATGGCGCCAGCATCTTCCGGAGAAGCCGCCGTGGTCGCAGACACCGTGCGCCGTGTGGATGCCAGGGACGAAAGAGCGGTCCCGTCACTGGCCGACGCGGTCCAGACTCCGCTTCTGCGCCTCATCGAGGAGTACACCTCCGCGATGGAAACCATGCGCAGGGTTCTTGCAGCGCTTGGTCCGCTGGCCAGCCTCGCGGAGGCAGCGGCCTCGCCTGCGCCTCCCGCCACGCCCGTCCCACTCCAGGGCCAACCCTCAGCAAGTCTCGCCGTCGGCGTTGAGGTCGGTGGTGCGAACCGCCAGGCACTCATCGACTTCGAAGATGCGCTTGGCCAGGTTACCGGCGTCGAGCGGGTGGCGCTCCGGGACTTAAGCGACGGCCGCGCCAGTTTCACGGTGACCCTCAGCACGCCACGAGACACCGGCGATGACGGTCCCGGCTTCTCCGTGGTCTGTGCGTGGTGCGGACGTCTCCTGACACTCGGGGGAGTCCGCGTATCCCACGGGCTCTGTCCCGATTGCGCCGCCGCCGCTGCTGCGGGACATGCGGCCCAGGACCTTGCTGAGAGGGCCGTTAACGTGCGCCGCGACGACAAGATGCTCTTGTTCCTGAGGCGAACAGCCCGGGGCTGGGTCGCGCGCCGTTCTGATGGAGCCGGCGGCTGGATCGACTTCAAGACGGGCTGCCCCGCCGACACACCCGCCCATCGGGTGCTCGAACAGGTGTCAGCCGAATACCCGAACATGATGGTCGTCGTTACCGGGGATGGGGGCGCGAAGTCCTCCCCACGGGCGAGGGTGCAGAGCGCGATCGGGTAGCGCCAGCCTCCCAGCGCAGGCCGCATGCCTGCCCTATGATTCGCGGAACCACCCCGGAGGGATCGGTATGGGCGTAGAACTCGCCAAGGACTCAATCGACCTCGGCATCGTCGTCAGTGACGGCGCCACGGCGCTCGCGTTCTACCGCGACACGCTCGGATTCAAACACGTTGGCGACATGCCGATGCCTGGAGGGGGCGGGACCATGCATCGGCTCCTGTGCGGCACGAGCATGATCAAGCTCGTCGTGCCCGGCAAAGCACTGGAGACGAAGGCCCCCGCAGGGGGCATCCAGGGTGCCTACGGGTACCGCTACTGGACCATTTCCGTGACCAACCTGGACGAACTGGCGAAGGCCGTCGGCGAAGCCGGCTACCGGGTCCTGACCCAGCCGCGAGAACTCCGCCCCGGCGTTCGCATCGCCATGATCGAAGATCCCGACGGCAACTGGGTGGAGCTTCTCGAGACGCGCTGACCGGCCTGATCGTCAGCGCGCGGATGTGGCCGCCTTCCCGCGTCGCTTCCTCTGCTCCGGAGCCGGCGTCTCCGCGCTCGGCGGCGGTGGAGACCGGCGGATACTCCACCGCCGGAATCGCTCCTCGATCGGCTTGTCGCCGTCCTTCGCGACCTGTTCGCGGCGCTGCTTCAGGTAGTCCTCTTTCGTCCGACCGCCGACCTGGCTGGCATGACAGAGGATGGCGTCCACCTTTGTCTCCCAGTGCGCCGTGACGTCGACCACATAGTCGGGCTTGTCCGACCCGATGAGCAGGACCTCGTTCACCTGGTGCGCCTGGAGCCCCTCCTCTTCGTGACGAGGAAAGAAGAGCCGGTCGCGCACGAGCGGATAGATGGCATCCGCCACCACCGTCCCGACCGTCCGGTGGTCACGATGGTTAAAGCCCCCCCGGTAGGCATCCCAGGTGATCACCACATCGGGTCGATGCTGCCGCAACAAGCGGACGATCTGCCCGCGCAACTCGTGGTCATCGACCGTAAAGCCATCCGGGTAGCCCATGAGAATCGTCTCTTTCACACCCAGGACCCGACAGGCCGCCCGCTGCTCTTCCTCGCGGATTGCCGCGAGCTTCTCCGGGTAGAGCGATTCGTCGTGCGTCCCCTTGTCGCCGCTGGTGACCAGTACGTAGCGCACATCCCAGCCTTCGGCACACCATTTCGCCACGGTACCCGAACAGCCGAACTCCGCATCATCCGGATGTGCCACGATGACCATGGCCCGGGCGGGTCCTTCGATTGGGGGCGGCGCTGCCTGTTGAGCAGCACCCAGGGGCGGCGCCGGGGGGGGAGCTGCGGTCTCGGCCGCAGCCTTGCTGGACTTCCTTACTGGCACGTAGTTCCTCCCGCGAAGGTCAATGGGGGCCACCGGCGACCACGGCCGCCTCGTAGATCTCCTTGCCGAAGCCAACGGTCTCGGCAGCCCCGGTGCGTGCACGATAGTCGCTCAGAACGCGGTCATAAACAGCCGCTATATCGAGAGCCACAGTTTCCCAGCGGAAGCGCTTCACCGAATTGCGAGCGGCACGGCCGAAGTTCGCGCGTAACTCCGGGTTCCCAAACAGGACTTCCAGTTTCTCGGCGAACGGCTCGGGGCACCGCCACGGGATGAGATACCCGCTAACTCCGTCGGTGACGGTCGAGACGAGTCCCCCTACGCGAGACGCCACCACGGGCGTGCCGCAGGCCATCGCCTCAACCGCGGCCAGGCCAAAGCTCTCGTAATAGCTGGGGACCGCGCAGACATCCGCGGCACTGTAATAGACAGGGAGCTCGTCATGGGGAATCGGCCCCGTGAAGCGGATGTTGGCCGTGAGGCCCGCTTCCGCCGCCTGCGCTTCGAGCTCCGCGCGCAACGCCGAGGCCCCCTCATCCCCACCAACGATCAGCAGCGTGAAGTCACGGGTCTCGAGCTGAGCGAGCGCTCCCAGGAGAATGTCGACTCCCTTCAGCCGTTCGAGCCTACCGACCCAAATAAGGACCGGCCGCCCCTCCGGGAGGCCAAGCTGGCGGCGCGAAGCGGCCCGGTCGAGCGGCCGGAAGCGGTCGGTGTCGATGCCACACGGGACCGTGTAGATGTGGCCCGGATCGGCGTCGTAGTACCGCTCGAGCAGAAATCGTTCGTGCGCGGACGCGGTGACAATCGCCGTGGCCCGTCGCACGATCGTGCGCTCATGCCGGATCCGGCGCTTCGGCTCCTGTTCGCTGATGCGTGCGCGGTTCTTCACTTCGCCCAGCGTGTGGAACATGACCACTTGCGGCACCCGCATCTCGCGCGCCAGCAGCGTGCCTACCCAGCCGCTCTGCCAGTAGTGGCTGTGGATCACATCGTAATGGAGCCCCTGGGCTTTGATGAAGGCACGCATGTTGCGGGCGAAGTCAGGCAGGTAGCCGACAATCTCTTCTTTATCGATCGGCGACGCCGGGCCGGCCTCGATGCGGACCAGTCGCAGATTCGGCGCCAGGTCTTCCACGGCAGGCAGATCGCCGTCACGCCGGGTGAAGATGTCGACCTCGTAACCAAGACGGGCGAGTTCTCTCGACAATTCGAGGACATAGACGTTCATGCCGCCGGTAGTTGCGCCACCGGGTAGCGCTAGCGGGCTCGTGTGCGCGGAGAGCTGGGCGATGCGCATGTTCAGGCGGTCTCGGAAGCCATCATCGGAAGTTGCCCTGGTCGGTTGGAAGGAACCACCGGGACCTCCAACTATACCTGATGGCGAAGGTCAACAATATTACGGAACGACCCCGGCAGAACCCTGGCGCAAAGTCAGCGTATAGACCTGCAGCGGAACGCCACCGAGCCGGCGCTTGTACTCCTCGTCTCCTCGCAGGAAGTCGAAGCGTGACTGCCCCCGACGAATGGCGCTTTCGATGGCGTACGCCTTCGAAGCGAGGCCAACGGCCAGGTGCGTCAGCTCGGGATCGAATCCACAGTTGTAGAGGAAGTCGGTGGTTGCGTTCTCGAACGAGAAGGTGCGAGCCACCGCTCTGCCATCGAGCTTGAGCGTCGCCAGGCGCGCCATGCCCAGCTCCCCGAATGTTCCGCCCAGGTCGCGGAAGAAGGCTTCCATCGTCGGCGTGAGAAATGCGGCTTTGGCATCACGGCTGGCGCGCATCATTTCCAGCAGCCCATCGACCTCGGGCACGATCGCCCCGGCCGTCGTTGCCTCCTCGAACGTCACCCGCCCGGCAGCTTCAAGGTTGCGCAGCTTGCGGCGCAACTCGTGGCGATCGTGCTTTGGCAGGGCCGCAATGAACGATTCGAAGTCGCCCGGCAGGTCGACCCCCGGGCAGACCGCTTCCGGCGTCTCCACGTAGCCCCAGCCAACCAGCGGCGCCACCACCCGGAATCCCGCGCGCACCGGAGCGTCCTCCGGGACTCCCCACAACTCCAGGGCCGGGGTCAGATCCTCCATCAGCCATTCGAGGAGCCCCAGCGCGACAGTCTCCTCATGGCCCGGCAGCGCGAGGACGCCCGCATAGTCACAGACATTGTGGTCGCCAAGCTGTCGAGCGGTTCCGAAGGCCGGATCGAGCGCAGCCACACCCACGAGTTCATCGTCCAGGCGAAACGAGAGAAAAACCGGCGAACAGGTCTCACCGAAGTGGCGCAGCCACACCCGGTGCCAGGCAGGATGCGTAAACGGGGTGGCGCCGGGAATTCGCGCGTGGAGCGCGCCCCAGTCCTCCGCGAGGTCATCGAACCCTTCAGCCGTAATCCGGAGAGCCGGAGCGACCGCTTCATCTTGCGTCGAACGCCTGGTGGGCACTTCTTCAGCGCGCACCCGAGACAAGTGACAGGAACTCTGAACGCGTGACGCTGGAATCCTTGAACTGACCACGCATCGCGCTCGTCACCATCCGGCTCCCGGGCTTCTTCACCCCTCGCATCGTCATACAGAGGTGCTCTGCCTCGATCACCACCGCCACTCCGTCCGGGTGGAGCGTGCCCATCACTGCCTCCGCGATTTGGCTGGTGAGTTGCTCCTGAAGCTGGGGACGACGCGCATACGCATCAACTACTCGTGCCAGCTTGCTGATCCCGACGACGCGGCCATCCGGGATATAGCCAATGTGCGCCTCGCCGTGGAACGGGAGGAAGTGGTGCTCACACATGCTGTAGAAGGGGATTTCCCGCAGGATGACCATCTCGCTGTGGGCGACCTCGAACCCGACCTTGAGGTATTCCTTCGGATCGATCGCGAGGCCGCCGAAGATCTCGGCATACATGTCCGCAATGCGACGGGGCGTCTCGAGGAGACCATCGCGGGACGGATCTTCGCCGACCGCGAGGAGCAGTTCGTGAATGGCGGCCTTGAGCCGCTCAGGGTCAACTACGTTCTTTTGGATCAAGGGAACTCCCACACCCGGGCACATTCCGTCACGCCGGGAATGCCGATCGTAGCAGCGGCGGCACGGGCCCGGCAACGTAAAGGGGCGCGACCGGGCTGCCGATACTTCGTGTTCCTGCGCCGGGTCCAGTTGGAGGGACTCCCACCTCACGCCCCGGGTCGGGCGGTCGCCCCGGACCTCCTCCATAATGATTCAGATGGGACGAAGTGTCGTTGCGCTGAGTGTCTTGCTGCTCGTGCTGGCCATTTCCTGCTCTGCCGCCGTACACCCGGGACCGGCGCCCACAGCTGCGGCGGCGGGAGCCGGTAGCCCAGCGACCAGGGCGCCCCGGGCACTGGTCACGCCGGCCGCCTCATTGACACCCTCGGCGGTGCTCCCGAGCATTGCCGCGGACCCCGTACCGACCTCTGCTGCCACGCCTCCATCCGCCGGGAGTGGGGCATGCGGCACCGATTTCCCGCCGGGCGACACGGTCGAATGGGTCGAGTCCGGCGGAAACTGGCGAAGCTTCCTGCTTCATGTGCCTGAGGGCTACTCATCTGCCCGGCCTCACCCGGTCGTATTCAGCTTCCACGGCTACGGCCGTTCGGCATCGGCCCAGCACGACTACACCGGACTCTGGCGCCTCGCCGATCGCTTCGGGTTCATCCTCATCGAACCCGAGGGATGGGGCAGCCCCCAGGAATGGGACCTTGCCGGCGACTACTACTACGACGGGATCGACGACCTGATCTTCACAACGGACATCCTCCACCAGGTCGAAACCCAGCTCTGTGTGGATCCCGTGAGGGTCTACGCGACTGGCTTCTCGAACGGGGCTGAGATGGCTTCCCTGGTCGGCTGCCGGCTCGGTGATGTCTTTGCCGCCATCGCCCCGGTGTCAGGCGTTGAGTACGACGGCGATTGCGTCGATCGACCGGTCCCCGTCCTATCGTTCCAGGGCACGGACGACTGGAATGTCTTCTTCGATGACGCTCCTCCCGCGATGGCCGGCTGGGCCGCCCACAACGGCTGTGGCGATACGCAGGTCACGACGGACGTTTCCGCCTCGGTATCGGCCCAGGAATACGAAGGCTGCGGCGCCGCGCCGGTGATCCTGTAT
>Ga0209014_10000985_pt1 | contig 16950 bp, 17 predicted proteins | sample BarGraNGADG00212_FD_184491 | JGI IMG/M metagenome (GOLD analysis project Ga0209014, IMG submission 184491) | Arctic peat soil microbial communities from Barrow, Alaska - Barrow Graham LP Ref core NGADG0002-212 (SPAdes) (version 2) | ecosystem: Environmental > Terrestrial > Soil > Wetlands >...
GTCTCCGCGTCAAGACGCATCCGCCCAGTGCCTTCTCTGCGCTTGTCTCTGCGTCTCTGCGTCTCGGCGGTGAACCCACCGCTTCCTTGGGAGGAACGCGCCGCCATCGGTAATCCACCTATGTCACAACCTCGTGTAGCCGTCATCGGCGCCGGAGCCTTCGGCCAGAACCACTGCCGCGTGGTCCACGAATCCGGGCGCGCCCAGCTCGCCGCCATCGTCGATACCGACGCCGCCCGCGCCACCGAAGCCGCCGCCCGCTACCAGACCGTCGCGCTCACCGACGTGCGCGATCTCCCCGGCAAGGTCGACGCCGCCATCATCGCCGCGCCCACCACCGTCCACGCCGATATCGGCTGCTACCTTCTCGCCGCCGGCGTCGACGTCCTGGTGGAAAAGCCCATCGCCACTGACCTTGCCTCCGCCGACCGCCTGATCGCCGCGGCGCGCGCTGGGCGCGGCATCCTCCAAGTGGGCCACCTGGAGCGCTTCAACCCCGCCGTCCTCGCCCTCGAACAGCGCGCCACCCTGCCCCTGTTCTTCGAGATCCACCGTATGAACCTGTTCAGCCCGCGCAGCCTGGATGTCGACGTGGTGCTGGATCTCATGATCCACGATGTGGACCTCGTGCTCGCGCTCGCCCAGGCCGAACCCGAGGAGATCCGCGCCGCCGGCATCTCGATTCTCTCCGGCAAGGTGGATATCGCCAACGTCCGCCTCCAGTTCCCCAACGGCTGCGTGGCCAACCTCACCGCCAGCCGCATCTCCACCGAGCGCGTGCGCAAACTCCGCCTTTTCCAGCCCAACCAATACCTCTCGCTCGACTACGCCCGCCAGGATCTCGCCGTCTTCAGCGTGAGCGGCGACCGGCAGATCGGCTTCGAACAGGCCCCCGTTGCCAAGGGCGAGCCGCTCAAGCTCCAGTTCGACGCCTTTCTGGATTCGGTGGCCTCGCGAACTTCGCCGAAATCTTCCGGCCCGGCGGCGCGTCGAACATTAGCGGCTGCTCTGGCGATTCTTGATAAAATTAAAGAGCACTCCGCAGTTGTCTACAAAACCTTGGTTGATGGATGGAAACCGTAGGGCCACCACTCGATGCCGATGAACTCCACCTTCTGACCGAGTGGGGCGACCCCGCTTCCCGTGGCCGCTCCGGGGTGGCGGGTGTAGCTTCGGTATTGGTCCACATCGCCGGCCTGATCCTCATCGTACTGTTGCCCAGCGACTTCCTGTCGCCGCCCCCCGAGCCTGCGCGGGTGCCGACCATCGTCACTCCGCTGGTGGAACCGCTCACCGAATTCACCCAGCCCACGCCCACCAAAGGCAAGATCACCAAGGAGATCGACATGGCGGCCTTGCAGCCGCGGCCGACCATTCAACTGCCGCGCGGTGCGCCCTCCACGACGCAGCCCATGGCCCAGCGGCCGGCCGCCATCCCGTCCGCGCCCCAGCCTGCTCCCGCAGCCCTGCCCGAACCTCCCAGAGTCGAGGCGGTCGCCAAGGAGCCGCCGAAAATCGAACTCCCGTTCACCAATTCCTCGGTGCCGCCGCCTCCGCCGACGGTCGAAAAGCCGAAGCTGACGCTGGAAAATGTCGGCGGGCCCCCTCCTCCCGTCCGCCCGGCAGAGAGCAAGGTGGCGATCCCCAACACCTCCGTGGCGGAGGCCATCCGCCAGAACTCGCGGGGGGGCAACCCCAGCGGCGGCCTGATGGTAGGCGATCCGGGCGCCGGAAGCGGCGGCTATGGCGAGGGGGTCAATCTGCCCCCTTCCCCGGGGGCACAGGGCAGCGCGCTGGAACTGAAGAGCGATCCCATGGGCGTGGACTTCCGCCCCTACCTGACGCAGATCCTCGCCACCATTCGCCGCAACTGGTACGCCGTCATGCCGGAGAGCGTCAAGCTGGGCCGCCACGGCAAGGTTGGACTGCTCTTTGCCATCGTCAAGAGCGGCAACGTCAGCAAGGTGACGTATGCCTTTCAATCCGGCGCCGATTCCCTCGACAAGGCCGCCATCGCCGCCATCAGCGCCTCCAACCCGTTCCCCCCGCTGCCCGCCGAGTTCAAGGGCGACCGCGTCGTGCTCCAGCTCAATTTCGCCTATAACGTTCCCAAATGAGTAGCGTAGCCTTTCAGGCCGGGTGCCCTCTGGGCGGCCCCCATTCGTGGGGGCATTCTTCCCCCTTGACACTGCCGCAACCGCCCGCGCGTCTTACTTTTCCGACTCCGCCTCAGCCTCGGTCGCCGCGTCAGGCCCCGCCGCTTCCGCCTGTTCGATCACCTCTTCGGCCTCTTTGACCTTCCCGCGCGGCACCCTCACCTCAAACCCCAAGATTGGGTACTGCGACGCTCCTACCACCATTACGGGAATGCCATTCGACTCCAGAACTCCCCGGATCATGTCCGCTTCCATTTCGGCATTCACCGTGCTGGAATTCCACAGCGTGACCATATCGAGGGCATGCGACGTGAGCAACACGTCCTCGCCTTGTTGCTCTTCTTCACGTTCGGGATCTTGCGCCATGACTAGAGGATATCGCAGAATACTACTAAGGAGCCCTTTCACATGCCCAACGAATGCGCGGAAACAGACGAGTCCCAAAGCCACGCGGCCAGCAACATCTCATGGTTTCTCACCGGCGCTTTCATTGGCGCCACGGCAGCCATCCTCTACGCCCCCCAAAGCGGCAAGCAGACGCGCCAGTACCTTTCCGACAAGACCCAGCAGGGCCGCGAAGCCGTCGAATCCGCCGGTCAGGACATCGCCGACGCCAGCAAGGACATGTTCGAACGCGGCCGCAAACTCGTCGATGATGCCGCCGACCTCTTCGAGCGCGGCCGCAAGCTCGTCAAAGGTTAACGGTTGGCGCCCGCTTTGGCCTCTCACAACGCCCAAGTGGGCGATTTCGCACTGACCTTGGTGCGCGATTCCGTCTATTCGCGGGATGGCGGCGCCATGTTCGGCGTCGTCCCTAAGACCCTCTGGAGCCGTAAGACCCCGGCCGACGAGCTCAACCGCGTCCCGCTCGCCTTCAACGGCTATGTCATCCGCACCGGCGATCGCACCATGGAGTCCATCGACACCCGCACGCACTGGCTGACGAAAGCCGTGGATGGAAACTGGCTCTGCGGATTCGGCCACGACCCCGGCATCGCCTTCACCGCAATCGCCCACGACCGCAAGACGAAATTCGCGTTGCGCTAAACCGCTCCGCCGTGAGGCTCTGCACCCAAAGTGTATACCGCCATAGTGTGCTTGCCCGCACATCCGCTATAATAATCGAGTCACACACAGCGCTGCCCGAATGAAGAGATTTTTGCTGATCCCTTTCGTCGCCGTTACTTTGCTGCAACTTGCCGGCATCGCCGCCCCGCCGGCGCAGCAGAAGAAGAAGACCAGCCGCGCGGCACCTAAGAAGAAGCCGAAGAAACTCCCCTACAAAGCCAAAGTCCCCGGCGTCGACCCCACGGTAGGCGATAACGTCGATGGCGACGACCTCGTCATCCGCCGCGCCGCCGTCGCGGCCCTGGGGACCTTCGCCGGCAGCGTCGTCGTGGTCGATCCCGCCAGCGGACGTATCCTCAGTATGGTCAACCAAACGTTGGCCCTCAAAACCGGGTTCGTTCCGTGTTCCACCATCAAGCTCGTCACCGCGCTCGCCGCGCTGACCGAAGGCGTGGTCAGCAAGAACACCAACATCATCACCGGCCGCTACGTCAGCTACAACCTGACCCAGGCGCTGGCCCACTCCAACAACCAATACTTCAATATCCTGGGCACCCGCCTCGGCTTCGACCGCGTTCACCACTACGCTGAAATGCTCGGACTCGGCGAAAAAGCCGGCCTCGATATCCCCGGCGAGCAGCCCGGCCTGCTCCCCCTGGAAGAACCCAAGAACGGCGGCGTCGGTATGATGACCAGCTTCGGCACCGGCATTTCCATGACGCCCCTGGAACTCGCCGCCCTGCTCGGCGCCATCGCCAATGGCGGCACCATGTACTATCTGCAATACCCGCGCACCCAGGAGGACGTCGAGCAGTTCACCGCCAAGGTGAAACATCCGCTCCAGCTCGCCCCCACCGGTATCGACGACATCAAGTTCGGCATGCGCGGCGCCGTCGATTTCGGCACCGCCCGCCGGGCCGGTTACGATGCCACCGAACCCATCCTCGGCAAGACCGGTACTTGCACGGATTTCCAGACCGCCAGCCACATGGGTTGGTTCGGTTCGTTCAACGAGGTGGGCGCGCATCAACTGGTCGTGGTCGTCATGCTCACCGGCGGGAGCAACGTCAGCGGCCCCATCGCCGCCGGCGTCGCCGGCAACATCTACCGCCGCCTCTCCGCCGAACGCTACTTTACCGCCGACACCGCCACCGCGAAAAAGAAGTCCGACCTTCCGGAAATCATTAGCACGATGCCCTGCTGCGGCATCGCCCGCTAGCTTAGGGACAGACCAGACTGTCCCTGGGTTTGCCGGTCTCCCGGATTTGCCTTACCGCTTCCCCTTCGCCTTCAGCCACGCGATCAGCGCCGCCGGATCGTCGGAGATGATCCCGTCCACACCCGCATTCGCCAGCCGTTCCCATTCCTCGGGTGTGTTCACCGTCCACGGCAGCACCTGCATCCCCGCCGCGTGCGCCGCCTTCACCTGATCCGCCGTCACCAACCCGGCCATCGGCGACACAATCCCCGCGCCCGCCTCCTTCCCGATCGCCACGAAATCCTTCGGCGGCCCCGAGTATAGCGCCGAAAGCTTGATCTGGGGAGCCAGCTTCTTCATCGCAATCAGCGTGCGGAAATCGAAGGATTGCAGCACCACGCGCGCTTCCAGACGATGCTTGCGGATCGCCGCCAACACCATGCGCGCGAACTCTTCCGGCGGCGGCGTCAACTCCGGCTTGTCCACAAAACTCTTGGTCTCGATATTGAATAGAAACTTTCCCTTGGGCGCCAGCGCGAAAACTTCCTCCAGCGTCGGCATCTTCGTCCCCGGCACAGCCTGTTGCTTGGGGAACGAGGGATTCTGCTTCGCCCCGCAATCCCACTCGCGGACCTCGGCCAGCGTCAATTCGTGGATCACCGCCTTCTCGCGCGGCCCCGTGCAGACCGGCGCCTCTAACACCGGGTCGTGCGACACCACGATCACGTTGTCCTTGGTGACCGCCATGTCCAGTTCGAGCGCGTCCACGCCCTGCGCGATGGCGTACTCGAACGCCGGCAGCGTATTCTCCGGGCGCATCGCCCGCGCCCCGCGGTGTCCGTGCACCTGAATGGTCTGCCCGAACCCGCCGCATGCAATCATGCCCAACACCAGTAGCCTCTTCATCGCACACCAGTCTACCTTCCGTGTCCTTACAGCACAATGACACCCGCACTGTACCCGAATGTTCCTCCCTTTGCAATCGGCTACACTAGCGGGTGATATGGAAAGCCGTCTGCTGGCGCGCCGCCGCTTTCTGCAAATGTCCGCCGCGGCGTGCGCCGGCGTGAGCCTCGCCGCAGCGCCGCAACGCCCGCCCAACATCGTCATGATCTACGCCGACGATCTCGGCTATGGCGACCTCGGCTGTTACGGCTCCAAAATTCGCACGCCCCACCTGGACCGCATGGCGGCGGAGGGCATGCGCTTCACGCAATTCTATTCCGCCAATCCCGTTTGCTCCCCGTCGCGGGCGGCGCTGCTCACCGGCCGCTACCCCACCCGAACCGGCGTGCCCAACGTGCTCATGCCGGCGGATAAGACCGGTCTCGCCGAAACCGAGACCACGCTCGCCGCCCTGCTGAAACCGCAAGGCTACCAGACCATGTGCATCGGCAAGTGGCACCTCGGCCATCAGCCGCGGTACCTGCCGACGAAGCGCGGCTTCGACGAATACTTCGGCATCCCCTACTCCAACGACATGACCCCGCGGCCCCTGATGCACAACACCGAGACCATTGAGGAACCCGCGGTGCTGGAGACCTTGACGGCGCGCTACACCCAGCAGGCGCTGCAGTTCATCGAGCGCTCGAAGAACTCGCCTTTCTTCCTCTACATGCCGCACACCTTCCCCCATATTCCGCTGGCGGCGTCCGAGCGCTTCCGCGGCAAGTCGCCGCTCGGCCTGTACGGCGACGTGGTGGAGGAGCTCGATTGGAGCGTCGGCGAAGTCCTGGCCAAGCTCAAGCAGGAGGGCCTCGACAATCGGACCTTGGTGATGTTCTCCTCGGACAACGGACCCTGGTATCAGGGCAGCCCCGGCCAGTTGCGCGGGCGCAAAGGCTCCACCTATGAAGGCGGCGTGCGCGAACCGTTTCTGGCGCGCTTCCCCGGACGCATTCCGCGCGGAGCGGTCTGCCGCGGCATCGCCGGGACCATCGACGTGCTGCCCACGGTGGCGCGCCTGACGGGCGCCGCCCTGCCGAAACTGCCCATCGACGGAATCGATATTTGGCCCTTGCTTTCGGCCGCGCGGCCGAGCCTGGAACGCGAAGCCCTGCTCTATTTCGATGGCTGGAACGTGCAGTGCGCGCGCTGGGGAAAGTGGAAGCTCCACGTCGCGCGCTACAACAGCTTCGCGTATAGCCCCGCGCCCGCGGGCGGCAGAATCAATCTGCCGCTCGCTCAGCCGGAGTTGTACGACATCGAACAGGACCCTACGGAAGCCTACGATGTTGCCGCGGAGAACCCGGCAGTCGTCGCCGAAATTACCGCCCGGATCGAGCGCCTGGCCGCCGGCTTTCCCGAGGAAGTCAAACAGGCGTGGACCCAGACCCGCGCCCGCCAGACCGCGCTTCGTCCCACCGGCGCCCTGCCCGCCGCGGCGCCGCGCAAATAACGAGAGCCCGCGCGCCGCGGATCGCCGCGCGCGCCGCCGCATCCGGTACACTATCACCTATGCGGAAAACCGTCGTGCTCATGGCCCTGGGCGCTGTCGCTCTCCTGGGGCAACCGAACATCACTCCCGAAAAAGAAGCCGCCATGAAGGCGGACCTCGCCGGCCAGATCGACGCCATGAAGAAACAGGCGCAGGTCATGGTGGACAGCGTGTTCAGCTTCGGCGAACTGGGCTTCCAGGAATTCGAAACTTCCAAGTACCTCACCGGCATTTTGGAAAAACAGGGATTCAAAGTCGACCGCGGCGTGGCCGGCATTCCCACCGCGTGGGTGGCAAGCTGGGGATCGGGCAAGCCGGTGATCTCGCTGGGCAGCGACATCGATGACATCCCGCAGGCATCGCAAAAGCCCGGCGTCGGCTGGCACGAGCCGCTGATCGAAGGCGCGCCGGGACACGGCGAAGGCCACAATTCCGGGGTGCCGCTCAACATCGTCGCCGCGCTGGCGGTCAAGAAGGTGATGGAGCGCGAGCACCTCACCGGCACCATCCGCCTGTGGCCCGGAGTGGCCGAGGAACTGGTCGCCACCAAGGCATACTACGTGCGCGACGGCATGTTCAAGGACGTGGACGTGTGCCTGTTCACCCACGTGGCCGCCAACCTGGGCGTTTCCTGGGGGGGGTCGCTCAATACCAACGGGCTGGTCAGCATCGAGTACATGTTCCAGGGCGAGAGCGCCCACGCCGCCGGCTCTCCGTGGCGCGGCAAGAGCGCGCTGGATGCCGTCGAGCTGATGGACGTGGGCTGGAACTTCCGGCGCGAGCATCTCCGCCTGGCGCAGCGTTCGCATTACGTGATCACCAACGGCGGCGATCAGCCCAACGTTGTGCCGCCCAACGCCGCTGTCTGGTATTACTTCCGCGAGGCCGATTACGACCACATCATGGACATGTGGCGGATCGGCGACAACATGGCGAAGGCCGCGACGCTGATGACCGATACCACCGTCACCTCGCGCCTGCTGGGCAGCGCGTGGCCGGGCCACTTCAACCGCCCGATCGCCGAAGCCATGAACGAGAACATCAAGAAGGTCGGCCTGCCGCAGTGGTCGGAAGACGACCAGACCATGGCGAAGGGCTTGCAGAAAGAGCTCAAGCAGCCGGTGCGCGGCCTCCCCACGAAGCTTGGGGAAATGCGCGCGCCGCGCGTCGAAACCCCGGACGGCGGGGAGGGCGCGGATGGTCCCGCGGTGGGCCCCACGGGCGGCGGCAGCGACGACATCGGCGACGTGAGTTGGAACGTGCCCACCGTGACGCTGCGCTTTCCCTCCAACATCCCCGGCGGCCCCGGCCACAACTGGGCCAACGGAATCGCCATGGCCACGCCGATCGCGCACAAGGGCGTGGTGGCCGGCGCCAAAGTGCAAGCGATGACCATGCTCGATATCCTCCTGCATCCCGACCTGGTCGCCAAATCTTGGGACTACTTCAAGAACGTGCAGACCAAGGACGTGCAGTACAAGACCTTCCTGCGTCCCGATGACAAGCCCGCCATCTGGCTCAACAAAGAGACCATGGAAAAGTACCGCCCGCGGATGCAAAAGATGTACTACGACGCGAGCCACTACGACACCTATCTCGAACAGCTCGGCATCAAGTACCCGACGGTGCGGTAGCGGCCGTTTCATGGCCGGCAGGACGTGGCCGCTCGGCTACCCCTTCAGATCGCGGAACGCTTCCTCGATTTCGCGTTTGGCTTCGGGCGTGGGCACAATCAAAGGGAGGCGCGGCGGACCGCCGTAGTAGCCGTTGAGGTCCATCGCATATTTGAGGCCGGGGACACCGTACTTCGAGGTCACCAGCGCCGATGCGCGGCCGATGCGGTTCTGCCAGTCCAACCCGGCCGCATCCTCGCGGGTCTTATAGGCTTCCCAAATGGCGATCGCCGAATACGGCGCGGCGTTGGCATAGGCGAGGATGGCTCCGCAGGCGCCCATCAACAGCGACGGCCACAGCGTGGGAGCGGAGCCTACGAGCACCTGGAAGCCGTGCTTCACCTCACGGATCATCTGCATCACTTTTTCCAGGTTGCCCGAGCTTTCCTTGATGGCAATGATGTTGGGATGCTCGCTCAACCCAACCACCGCCTCTACCGTTATATCCACGCCGGTGGTCTGCGGCCAGTTGTAGATGATCAGCGGGATTTTGGACTGGTCGGCCACGGCGCGGAAGTAGAGCATCTGCGCGTCCGTGCGGTTGATCAGATTCTTGTAGTAATGAGGCGTGCGGACCATCGCCGCTTTATAGCCCATTTCGGCGGCGCGGTTGGTCAGCAGCACGGTCTCGCGCACGCTCTCCACGCCGGTGCCGGCGATCAGCAACTTCTCCGGCGCGGCGTGTTTGGCCACCTCCTCCCAGACGGTGAACTTTTCATCCGGCATGAGCATCACGCTCTCGCCGGTGGAGCCCATCACGACGTAGCCGGAGAGTGTCGTGAGGTTCCACTGCTCCACGTTGTGCTGGATCTTGGAGATGTAAATGTCCCCGTTGTAGTCGAATGGGGTGGTGATTGGTGGGAAAATACCTTGTAGCTTCATGTCGGGTGTAATCCCAAAATAGCACTTGGCACAACGGGGATGGTTCAAACATGTTCTCTCTCGAAATCGATTGCGATCCGGAAGACCGGGACCTGCTCATTGCGGAGCTATGGGAGCAGGGCTCGGCCGGCATCGTGGAGCTCAACCCACAAACGGTCCGCTCCTTCTTCGAGGACGACGTGAGCCGCGCCGCACTGCTGAAGCTCTTTCCCGGCGCGCGGCAGCGCCAAGAAGAGGCGCGCGATTGGGTGCAGTCCTCGCGCGATCTGTTGCAGCCTATGGAAGTGGGGCGGCGCTTCTTTCTGGTCCCGGAGTGGCGCGACGACGCGGCGCCGGAGGGCCGCTTCCGCATCGCGGTGAATCCGGGGATGGCGTTCGGCACCGGGGTTCATGAAACCACGCAGCTCTGCATCGAGGCGTTGGAAGATTACCTGCGGCCCGGGATGAGCGTGCTGGACGTGGGCACCGGGAGCGGCATTCTGGCGAAGGCGGCGAAGTTGCTGGGGGCGGGCAACGTGACGGCCTGCGACACAGACCCGGTGGCGGTGGAAATCGCGGGCCAGGGGTTTGTGGGTTCGGTGGATGCGGTGGCCTCGGGCGCGGTAGACCTGGTGATGGCGAACATCAGTCCCGAGGCGATTGCGGCGCTGGCTGGGGATCTGCTGCGCGTGCGCAAGTCGGGCGGGGTGCTGCTGGCCTCTGGCTTCGAAGCGCATGAAGTGGAACAAGTGCGCGCCGCGCTGCCGGAGGCCCGCGAGGTGCGGCACAAGGGGAAGTGGGCGCTGCTGGTGGTGTAAGGGGGGGCGGCCCGGCACGTTTCACAAAGGGTCGGAGCACGATTCTAGTTCATTGTTTGTGGGCGTACAGTTCGCCCGACTTGACAAAAACTACGGGTAGGCCGTACATTATGGACGACGACGAATTCGAGTGGGACGCCGCCAAAGCCGAAAGCAACCTGGCAAAACACGGCGTCAGCTTCGAGGCGGCGCGTTGTGTGTTCGACGATGTGTTTGCCTTTGAGCGGTGTGATTTTGACAGTGCGCCAGGCGAGATCAGGTACGTCATCGCGGGAATGGTCCACGACGTTATGCTGACGGTGGTTTATACGGAACGAGGCGAGCGCACACGCATCATCTCGGCAAGAAGAGCAACCAAGCATGAGCAAGAAGAATACTATCGTAGCCAAACGGCGGAGTGACGGAACGCTGGTTCAGGTGTTGCCTGACGGCTCCACCAAGCCGCTTGAAGACAAGACGGATTGGGCGCGCTTGCGGGCTATGACCGACGAGGAGGTCACGGCCGCGGCGATGAGCGATCCGGACGCGCGGCCCATGACGCCCGAGCAGCTCCGGGCTGCCCGCCGCGTACCGCGGACCAAAACCCTACGCCGAGCCCTGGCCTTGACACAGGAGGAATTTGCGGCGCGGTATCACATCCCGCTCGGTACTCTGCGCGATTGGGAACAGGGACGCTGTGAGCCCGACCAGCCGGCTCGCGCGTATCTAGCCATAATTGCCCACGACCCAGAAGGCGTGAAACGCACCCTGGCGGAGAAGCGGCTTCCAGCCAGTTGAAGAAGGCCCTGGCGTGGCTTGACCAAAACGAACAGATTACGCCGATCAATGCCGACTATCTTGCAGCCGCTACCATCAAGCCAACGGCACGAGGGCAAGGCTCAATTGTGAGGGCAACGCCGAAGCAGACCGAGGAACATACGCCGTACACATACTACTTCTTGTGGCAAGGAGACCGGTGGACTCTGTTGAGGCGGGTTCCATTGAACGCAGAGTGAAGACTTTCTTCCACGTCGATATGGACGCGTTCTTCGTCTCGGTGGAAGAGTTGTACGACCCCTCCCTGAAGGGTAAGCCTGTCGTGGTGGGCGGGCGGCCGGATGAGCGCGGCGTGGTATCGGCCGCCTCTTATGCGGCGCGCAAGTTCGGTGTGCATTCGGCGATGCCGTTGCGTACGGCGTACCAGATGTGTCCGCAGGCGATCTTCGTGGACGGGCACCCCGAGCGCTATCGCGAGTACTCGCACAAGATCCACGAGGTGCTGCAAGCGTTCTCGCCGCTGGTGGAAATGGCGTCGATCGACGAGGCCTACCTCGACATCACGGGCACGGAGCGGCTCTACGGGCCGCCACTTAAGGCCGCGCATTTGCTGCACGAACGCATGAAGGCGGCGACCCACCTGAACTGCTCCATCGGCATCGCGGCATCGCGCCTGGTGGCCAAAATCAGCTCGGACCAGGCCAAACCGAACGGCGTGCTGTGGATCGTCCCGGGACAGGAGGCGGCGTTTCTGGCGCCACTCGATGTGCGCAAAGTGCCGGGGGTGGGCAGGGTGACGGAGAAGCAACTGCACGCGATTGGTATCCGCAAGGTGGGCGACCTGGCGCGTCTGGACGCGGCGTTCCTGGAGCAACGCTTCGGGAAGTGGGGACTGGCGCTGGCCGGAAAGTCGCGCGGGCTCGACGCCGGGGGCTGGTTCGACAGCGAGATCGGCACGGACGAAGGTCCGAAATCGATCAGCCACGAGCACACCTTCAACGAAGACACGGCGGATCTGGAGCGCATCGAATCCACGCTGGCGCGCCTTTCGGAGATGGTGGGCCGGCGGCTGCGCGAACATAAGCTGCAGGCGCGCACGCTGCAACTGAAGCTGCGCTATGCGGATTTCTCCACCATCACGCGCGCGCGCTCGTTGCCGCGCTCTACCGATCTCGACACCGAGATCTTCGCGGGAGTCCGCCAACTGTTCCGGCGCAACTGGAAGGCGGGCGCGGCCGTGCGCCTGCTCGGCGTGCATGCCGCGGGCTGGGCGGAAGGCGGCGAGCAACTGGACCTGCTGGGCGAAGCGAATCACGAAAAGTGGCAGCGGACGCTGGCCGCGGCGGACCGTATGCGCGACAAGTTCGGCGAGTCCGCGGTTTCGCTGGCGTCGTCCTTGCGGGGCAAATTCAAGGAGCGCACGCACGACAATCCGGCATCCCTGCCCGGGAAGAAAACTGGTCCGTAGCGTAGCCAGACCCAGAGGGTACCCCGGCTGCCACGCCGGCGTCCTTGCCGGCGTTCTTCGAAGAATGCCGGTAGGAATACCGGCATGGCAGGCGGGACGCCTGCTCTACCTGTGACGCCAGGTGAGGAAGCCGACGATCGTCTTGGCGTCTTCGATCTTGCCCTCGGCGATCATCGCCGCGAGTTCCTTGCGCTTGAACCAGCGGGCTTCGATGCGCTCGTCCTCCATCGGAGTGGCCTCGCCGGCGGTGAGATCTTGGGCGAGGAAGATGCTCATGCGCTCCCGCACGAAGCCGGGGCTCGCCCAGAACGACGCCAGTTTGGTCCACTTGCGCGCTACGTACCCGGTCTCTTCCTTCAATTCGCGCCTGGCTGCCTGCAACGGCTTCTCGCCAGGGTCGAGGCGTCCCGCCGGCAGTTCCCAAAGATATTTTTCCGCGGGCAGGCGGTACTGGCGCACCAGCAGCACGCGCTTTTTGTCGTCGACGGCCATCATCACCGCGCTGCCGATGTGCCGCACCACGCTGCGTTTGATCTCGAATTTCGTCTTGGGGTCCACCGCCACGTCTTCGGTGACGCGGAAGAGGCCGCAATCGTATACCTGTTTGGAGCTGGTGATTTTCATGATTTTGCCTGGATGGCGCGCGCGAACTCATCCGCGCCGCGCGTGTTCAAAATGTCGTCCGGTCCCAGCCACCCGCGGCGCGCCGTGACCACGCCGTAGCGCATGTTGGCCAGTTGTTGGGGGTGGTGCGCGTCGGTGGAGATGGTGAACTTGGCGCCCTTGGTCTTGGCGGTGCGGATCAGCGTGCCGTCGAGGTCCAGCCGCTCCGGGCTGGCATTGATCTCGAGCGATACGCCGCGGCGCGCGGCCTCGGCCACGACGCGGTCGAAATCGAAGGGGAACGGGTCGCGGTGCAGCAGGATGCGGCCGGTGGGATGTCCCACGATGCGCAGGTACGGGCACTCTAGCGCGCGCAACAGGCGGCCGGTCATCTCGTCCGATTCCTGGTTCATGTGGCTGTGGACGCTGCCGATCACCAGGTCGAGCTCGGCCAGTGCGTCATCGGCCAGATCCATCGCGCCGTCCTTGAGGATGTCGCACTCGATGCCGCTGAAGACGCGGATGCCCAGGCCGCTGCGATTGATCTCGCGCACGCGGCGGGCGAACTCCACCACGCGCTTTTCATCCAGGCCGTTGGTCATGGAAAGCGCCTTGGAGTGGTCGGTGATGGCGATGTACTGGTAGCCGCGCTGGCGCGCCGCCTCGGCCATTTCTTCCAGGGTGGCGCGGCCATCGGATTCGGTGGTGTGCATGTGGAGGTCGCCGCGCATGTGCCGCAACTCCACCAACTCGGGAAGGCGTCCCTGTTCGGCGGCTTCGATTTCGCCGGTGTTCTCGCGCAGTTCGGGCGGGATCCAGGGCAGCCCCAGCGCCTGGTAGATGCCTTCCTCGGTCTCGCCGCCGACGCGGGCATCGTCCGCCACGCGGAACAGGCCGTACTCGCTCAGCTTGAGCCCCATCTTCACGGCGCGCAGGCGGATGGCCACATTGTGGTCCTTGCTGCCGGTGAAGTACTGCATGGCGGCGCCGAAGCTCTCCGGCAGCAACGCCCGGACGTCCACCTGCAAGCCTTCGCGGCCCACTTTGGCGCTGGCCTTATTCTCGCCGTGGCCGAGCACTTCCTCCACCCGCGGGTAGGCGACAAACTTGTCGAGCGCGTCGGTTGCCGAGGGCCCCGTGACAAGAAGATCGAGATCGCCCACCGTCTCACGACCGCGCCGCAGGCTGCCCGCGGGGGTCACGGCATCCACGCCCGGCACCTGGCGCAGCACTTCGCCGAGTTCTTCGGCGACGGCTTCGGCATAGCTCAACAGATACCGTCCGGTGCGCTGGCGATACCCGGCGATGGAGCGCAGTACCTTTTCCTCCAGCTTGGCGCCCATGCGGGGCAGCGTGCGCAACTTCTGCTCCTGGCAGAGGCGCTCCAGTTCGTCGATCGTGCTGATCCGGAAGTGCTCGAAGATGAGCGCGATGCTCTTGGGACCGAGGCCCTGGATCTTGAGGAACTCGAGCGCGGTGGGCGGGAATTTTTCGAGCAGCAGGTCGCGGCGCTCGCAGGAACCGCGCTCCGCGATTTCCGCCAGCACGTGCGCCAGGCCCTTGCCGATTCCCGGAATGTCGGTGACCTTGCGTTGGGGATCGCGCAGGATATCGACGATGCGCTCTGGGTAGCCTTCCACGGCGGTAGCGCCGTTGCGATAGCTGCGAATGCGGAACGAGTCTTCGGCGGCGATCTCCATGAGATCGGCGGTCTCCCAGAGCACGCGCGCGATGTCCTTGTTCTCCAAACGGGATTCCTCCATCCAATTGTATCGGGTCGGAATGGTCCTTTTGGCTCCGCCGCGCGTCATTTCGATATGCAGCACGGACGCCTGTTCTCTTCCGTAATCCTTGTGACCGTTCTTGCGGCGCCGGCCGCGATCGCGCAATCCGCCCCGTTCACCATGGTCAACGCGGCCAGTTATGGCAGCGCGGTCGCGGCGGATTCGGTGGCCACCATTTTCGGCGGCAACCTGGCGCAGACCACCGCATCGGCCACGCTGGACGCGAACGGGCAACTGCCCACGGAACTGGCGTCGACCCGCGTCGAGATCAACGGCGTGACGGCATCGCTGTTTTACGTCTCGCCGGGCCAAATCAACCTGGTGGTTCCCGGCGGACTGACAGCCGGCACGGTCACCGTGGTGATCCGCTCCACGGTATTCGGGTCGACGCGGAGTGGCGACGCGCTGGTGCGCGCGGCTGCCCCCGGCGTGTTCACCAGCGATGCCAGCGGCGCCGGTCCCGGTGCGATCCTCAATGCGGTGACCTACCAACCCGCGCCCTTCGTGGTGCAGACCGAGGACAACGGAGACGATCCGCGCACACGGCTCGCCGTCTACGGCACCGGTCTGCGCTACGCCGATACCGTGACCGCGCTGGCGCAGGATACGGCGGGCAACCGTTACTCGCTCAAGGTGGAATACGCCGGCGTGGCCCCGGGCTTTTTCGGCCTGGATCAGGTCAATCTGCTGCTACCGCCCGATCTCGACGGCGCAGGCGCGGTATCGCTCTCCCTCGTCGCCGACAGCCACGCCGCCAACGTGGTCACGTTCCAGATGAACCTGCTGGTGGCGAGCGCCCTGCGGATGGCGACGCTCACGCTATCGCCGGCATTTCTGAATGCGGGAGACAGCGCGACCCTGACCGTCGGGCTCAACGGTGTGGCGCGCGCGGGCGGCTTCGCGGTGGGCTTGCGCAGCAATAATGCCGCCGCGCAGGTAAATCCGCAGATCAACATCCCGGGAGGCAAGGCATCCGCGCAGACCACCATCGCCACTTCCGCGGTGAACGCCACGCAAGGGGCAACCATCACGGCGCAAGCGGGCGGGGTGACCGAGACCGCTTCGCTTCAGATCGACCCCGCAAACTCGGTGCAACTGGCGGGGCTGTCGGCCTCGCTCGGGTCCATTCTGGGCGGGAAGAACCTCACCGGCACCGTGACGCTCAACGGCAACGCCCCGCTGGGAGGCGTCAACATCCTGCTCACCAGCGACAACGACAAAGTGCGGCCCCCGGCGGTGGTCGCTGTGCCGTTCGCCAAGAGTTCTGCGGATTTCGCCATCGCGACGCTAGCCGTGACCAGCGCGCAGACGGTCACCCTGACGGCCACGCTCAGCCACACCACGGCGTCCGCGACGCTCAACCTGCTGCCCCCGCTCCAACTGGTGCTGGAGGCGAGCGCGGTGGTGGGCGGGGGTTCCGTGACCGGTACGGTGACGCTGGGCGACCCTGCGCCGGTGACCGGCGCTTCCGTCACGCTGCGATCCGACGATAACGCGGTGCAGGTTCCGCCGGTCACCATTCCCTTTGGACAGAGTTCGCAGACGTTCACGCTGACCACCTCGGTGGTGGCTGCCGCGCGCACGGTGTCGATTTCGGCTACCTACGCGGGGTCGGCGCAGACGGTCTTATTGACCGTGAATCCCCCGGCCGCCGTTGTGCTCTCCAGCCTGACCATCGCACCGGACCACGTGGTGGGCGGGAACAGTACGCAGGCCACGGTCACGCTCACCGGCCCGGCCGGGATGGGCGGGGTCCGCGTGGACGTGCAGAGCAGTTCGATTCTCACGGCGGCGGTGTCGCCGAACTTCGCGATCATTCCGCAAGGGCAGACTTCGGCGGTGTTCACCATTACGACGAGTCGCTTTGCCGGCGTGGTCACGTTCACGGCGACTGCCGGCGGCGTGAGTAAGACGGCGAGTCTGACGGTGCAGTAAGTAACTACCCCCGTTAAGACGGTAGGAAAAACGGGTTGGCATGCGAAAGCGCCTGCCCCACGTGGGACAGACGCTTTCGTCTGTCAACACGGCGATCCCAGCGATTGTTTGTGTACTACCCCGCGCCCAGCCTGCGGTGATCCTTCAAAATGCAGCGGTCCATCACCACCGTGAGGCCCGCTTCCGTGGCGCG
>Ga0209014_10000990_pt1 | contig 16902 bp, 19 predicted proteins | sample BarGraNGADG00212_FD_184491 | JGI IMG/M metagenome (GOLD analysis project Ga0209014, IMG submission 184491) | Arctic peat soil microbial communities from Barrow, Alaska - Barrow Graham LP Ref core NGADG0002-212 (SPAdes) (version 2) | ecosystem: Environmental > Terrestrial > Soil > Wetlands >...
GGGCGCGATTGACGCCGCTTCAATCCTCAAGCCGATGCTGGCTCGTGGGGAGCTCCAGACGATCGGGGCGACCACCCTGGACGAGTTCCGCAAGCACATCGAGAAGGACCCGGCTCTTGAGCGGCGCTTCCAGCCGATCCAGGTGGCCGAGCCGACCCTGTCGCACACCATCGAGATCCTCAAGGGTCTGCGCGACCGCTACGAGGCCCACCACCGGGTGTCCATCACCGATGCTGCCCTGGTCTCGGCAGCGAACCTGGCAGACCGGTACATCAACGACAGGTTCCTGCCCGACAAAGCAATCGACCTCATCGACGAGGCGGGTGCGCGGCTTCGCATCCGCCGGATGACGGCGCCGCCAGACCTGCGCGAGTTCGACGAGCGCATTTCGCATGTCCGTCGCGAGAAGGAGTCCGCGATCGACGCTCAGGACTTCGAGAAGGCCGCATCTTTGCGCGACGACGAGAAGACGCTGCTGGGTCAGAAAGCCGAGCGCGAGAGGCAGTGGAAGTCCGGCGACATGGATGTTGTGGCCGAGGTGGACGAGGAGCTTATCGCCGAGGTTCTGGCCGCTTCGACCGGCATCCCCGTGTTCAAGCTGACCGAGGAGGAGTCCTCGCGCCTGCTCAACATGGAGGCTGAGCTGCACAAGCGCATCGTCGGTATGGATGAGGCCATCAAGGCCATGTCCCAGGCGATCAGGCGCACCCGCGCTGGTCTGAAGGACCCGCGGCGCCCGGGCGGCTCATTCATCTTCGCCGGTCCCACTGGCGTAGGTAAGACCGAGCTGGCCAAGACGTTGGCGGAGTTCCTTTTCGGCGACGAGGACGCGCTGATCCAGCTCGACATGTCCGAGTACAGCGAGAAGCACACGGTGTCCAGGCTGTTCGGTTCGCCTCCTGGCTACGTGGGCTACGAGGAGGGCGGCCAGTTGACCGAGAAGGTCCGCCGCAAGCCGTTCTCCGTCGTGCTCTTCGACGAGGTTGAGAAGGCCCACGCTGACATCTTCAACTCGCTGTTGCAGATCCTCGAGGATGGCCGCCTCACTGATGCTCACGGCCGGGTCGTGGACTTCAAGAACACCGTGATCATCATGACCACGAACCTTGGCACCCGTGATATCGCCAAGGGTCAGTCCCTCGGGTTTGCAGCCGGTAGCGACGTCAAGACCGGCTATGAGCGGATGAAGAACAAGGTCACCGACGAGCTCAAACAGCACTTTAGGCCTGAGTTCCTCAACCGGGTGGACGACATCATCGTGTTCCCGCAGTTGACCGAGCCTGAGATCGTCCAGATCGTCGACCTGATGATCGCCAAGCTCGACGTGCGGCTCAAGGACAAGGACATGGGTATCGAGCTCACGCCCGCGGCCAAGGCTCTGCTCGCCAAGAGGGGCTACGACCGTGTGCTCGGCGCACGTCCCCTGCGTCGCACGATCCAGCGCGACATCGAGGACGTCCTTTCCGAGAAGATTCTTTACGGTGAGCTCAAAGCCGGCGAGATCGTCGTGGTCGGCACCGACGGTGCCGAGAAGAACGAGGCGTTCACGTTCGAGGGTGCGGCCCACAACGAGCTGGATACCCCGGCGCTGAGTGACGTCCAGGACAGTGTTGTTCAGGACAGGGGCGTCCAGGACACGGTCACCGCTCCGGTTGCGCCCGACGACAAGTGACGGCGGGGTCGATGGTTCGCGACGGGTGAGGACCCGGCGTGGCTACGCCGTGGGTACGAGGTGTGGCCACGCAGCGGGCAAGACGTACCGTGGGTGGATGCCACTGGTCCAGCTCTGGTCGTTGACCAAGGTCCAAGGCAGGGTCGCGGCCGGCGGACTCGGCTTGACCTCGGACGGGCAGTCGATCGTTGTTCTGGACGCCAATGCCCGGCGTCTTTTCGCTGATATTAGGGATGGCAACCTGTCGTGATCGTTGGTGTGTTGGCTGTTGTCGCATGATCCAGGTTCGGTGGGCCCGGGGCAGTGACGTGATCTCCATCCGTGAGCTCGTCCGCCCGCTCGCAGGTAACACGCTCACGCCCAAGGACCCTGTCGCCTACTACGAGGCACTGCAACAGTTCAGGGTGGCCCAGGACCCCGATCTGCCCGGGCGGATCATTGGCTGTGGCGCGTTGCACGTGATGTGGGATGACCTGGCCGAGGTCCGGACGCTGGCGGTTCATCCGGACTTCGCCCGGCGCGGCCTGGGCGGCCGGCTCCTGGAGACGCTGCTCGATGATGCCAGGGCACTGGGCCTGTCCCGTATCTTCTGTCTCACCTTTGAGGTGGACTTCTTCACCCAGCACGGTTTCTCGCCGATCGTGGGCCAGGCCGCCGATCCCGACGTCTACGCCGAGCTGCTCCGTTCGTATGACGAAGGAGTTGCCGAGTTCCTCGATCTCGAGCGGGTCAAGCCGAACACGCTGGGCAACACCCGGATGCTGCGCTTGCTGTGAGAGTCGGGCACTGAGCCTGAGTTGGGCCGCCGCCCAGGACCGGACCACTGCGGGGCAAGTCGCTCTGCGCCTTGCCCCAGTCGAGACTCCCGTCTTGTCTGCATCCGAACGAATACTGAACACGAGGCATCCGGAGAGTCTCGACCTTGCTAGTCGGTGTGGCCAGTGACCTCGTCGAGGATGACTGCGACCACTTGATCGACAATCTGTTCCGGGGTCTGGGCAATGTCGACGCTCACGCCGGGTTCGTCTGCCTGTCGTTCCTGCAGATCGTCAAACTGCGCAAGCAACAACGACGCTGGCATGTACTCGTGTCGCCTGGTCGCGATCCGTGCGTAGATCAGATCCCTGTCGCCGTGGGCGTATACCGTGAGCATTGTGGGAGCGTATTCCCGAAGCAAGTCGCGGTAGCCGCGCTTGAGAGCTGAGCACGCCACGACGATGCCCGAGTCCGCTGCAAGACCGAGGCGCTCGCCCACCTCGTGTAGCCACGGGAGACGCTGCGCGTCGGACAGTGCGCGCCCGGACGCCATCCACTGCTTGTTTGCCACCGAATGCAGGGTGTCCGCGTCGAGGAACGGCACGCCAAGGCGCTGGGCCAGCATTCTTCCTATGGTGCTTTTGCCTGAGCCCTGAACGCCCATGACGACGATCGGCGGGATTGAAGGGGATTCCACCGCTCAACCCTGCGACATTACCGTCGCCATGGCTGTGGCATTAATGGCTGAATGAGGCGTCAGGGTGTCTCCAATCATGTGCGCCATGTGGCGCGCGTCCAACGAGATGAGCTCGCTGTAGGACTCGACCGACCAGGTCAGGATCTGGCATCTTCTACCGTCCGGGGAGCCGGAATCTACTGTCGGCCAATGGTTCCACGAGACTATCTGCGACCAGGCTCTGCAGACAGCGGTCTCGCTGGGGGTCGTCGGCGGACCATGCGGCGGCCACGTCCTGTGCCGTGACGGGTTCCTTTGCCGCTCTCAACACGGCAAGGATGGCGCCCCGACACTGGCGGTCCGTGCCATGCCATGACTGGCTACGGCGAAGCGGACCGTCGTATGCCGGCCGGCTCGCGCGCTGCCATGCGCACAGATCGTGGACGGGGCAGGCAGGACATCGAGGTGAGCGCGCCAGGCACACGACCGCTCCCACCTCCATGACGGCCACATTCCAGGTTCGTGCGTCGTGAGCGTCATCCGGGAGAAGTGTCGTGGCCAGGTTCATCTCGGCCCGGGTCAGTGAGGGCGCGGCCTGTGCGGCACCGTTGACGACTCTGGCAATGACCCGACGCACGTTCGTGTCGACCACGGTTGTCCGGCCACCGAAGGCGAAGGCGGACACGGCGGCAGCGGTATAGGTGCCCACGCCGGGAAGCGCGAGAAGGTCGCTTTGCGTGTTGGGCACATCGCCACCGTGGCGTTCGACCATCGTTACGGCTGCAGCGTGCAGTCGCAACGCCCTGCGTGGATAACCCAGCCTGCCCCAGGCATGGATCGCGTCGCCGGTCGCGGATGCGGCCAGGGCTGCAGGAACGGGCCACCGTGACATCCACTCTCGCCATGCCGGTTCGACGCGAACGACCGGCGTCTGCTGCAGCATCACCTCCGAGACCAGGACGCCCCATGGCGAAGTGCCCGGCTCGCGCCAGGGAAGATCCCTAGCCTCCTTGGCGTACCAGTTCAGTATCCGTTGGTGCAGCAGTGAACTGGGCACCGGTTGCGGTGTGGCCACAATCACGAGGCCGAGTCCCCACTCATGAGGCTGAGTCCATCCAACGGCGAGACAGCGCTGCGGGCTCAGACGTAGCGCTCGAGGATGCTCGACTCAGCGAGTCGGGACAGGCCTTCGCGAACCGCACGGGCGCGACCTTCACCGACGCCCTCTACGGCCATGAGGTCCTCAAGGTTTGCGGCGAGCAGCTTCTGGAGGCTTCCGAAGTGGTCCACCAGTCGTTCGATGATGGCGTGCGGCAGGCGTGGCACCTTGGTCAGCAACCGGTAGCCACGGGGGCTGACCGGTGTGTCGAGCGCATCGCCGCCCACGATGAATCCCAGGGCTTTGGCGCCTGCGGCGAGGTCGAGCAGCTCGATGGACGTGAGCTTCATGAGGTCCGCCAAGACCTGCTCGACGGTGTCGCTGTTGTTGGCAGCATCGCGGTAGTCGCTGATCACCAGTTCGCGGTCATTGCCCAGGCCGCCGGTCAGCTCCTCGAGCTGGAGTGTGAGCAGGCGACCGTCGGTGCCCAGCTCAATGACATAGCTGTCGATCTCTTCCTTGATTCGCCGGACCATCTCGAGACGCCGGAGCACCGTGGCCACGTCGCGAACAGTGACCAGGTCCTCGATCTCCAGTGCTGACAGCGCGCCGGTGACCTCATCCAGCCGCGTCTTGTAGCGCTCGAGGGTCTGCAGAGCCTGGTTAGCGCGGGAGAGAATCGCACCTGAGTTCTCCAGGACATGGCGTCGATTTGCGACGTAGAGCGCGACGATCTGCATGGACTGGCTCACCGAGACCACGGGGAAGCCGGTCTGCTTGGCCACCCGCTCGGCGGTGCGGTGTCTGGTGCCAGACTCGTTGGTCTCGATCGAGGGGTCGGGTAGCAGCTGGGTGGCCGCGCGCAGGATCCGTAAGCCTTCGCGATCGAGCACGATCGCGCCGTCCATCTTGGCTAGCTCGCGCAGTCGCGTGCTGGAGAACTCGATGTCGAGCGGAAAACCGCCGCTCGACATCCCTTCAACGATTCTGTCGTTGCCCAGCACGATAAGCGCGCCGGTACGCCCGCGCAGGATTCGCTCCAGCCCATCCCGCAGCTCGGTCCCGGGGGCCACGGCCGCCAAGGTCGCATGGAGCAACTTCTCGTCGCTTCGTTCTACGATGATCGGTGCCCCCTCGGACGCCTGGGTCATGTCGGTGGGTCTGGGTTGGTAACGGTTGCCGGTTCCGACTCCCGGCCTGTGGGCAGTCTATCGGGCAGAAGGCTTGAGATACGTCTTGTGCTCACCCGGGATCCGGGCAATGTTTCTCTTGGGTCACTTACTTGCCGGCACGCGAATCCCGAGGTTGACCGCTTCGCGGATGTCGCAGACCTCGATGACCTCCATTCCGGCGGGGGTGGGGTCGGCGCCGAGCACCCCCGTGGGCACTACGGCTTTGCGGAACCCGAGGCGGGCAGCCTCGGCGAGCCGGCGAGGGATGCCGGTGACGGCCCGGATCTCACCGGCCAGGCCCACCTCTCCCATAGCGACAGTGCCCGGTGGGAGAGCCCGGTCGGCCACCGAGCTGGCCATGGCCAACGCGATCGCGAGGTCCGAGGCCGGTTCTGACACCTTGACGCCACCGACTGTCGAGACGTAGCAGTCGGCTTGGCGGACGGGGACGTTCGCGCGCTTTTCGAGGACGGCAAGGATCATCGCAACCCGGGAACTGTCCAACCCGCTGGTCGTGCGCCGCGGTGAAGGCGCCGTGGTGGCCGACAGCAGTGCCTGCACCTCGGTGACCAGGGGGCGTCTGCCCTCCAGTGCGACCATGACGCAGGTCCCCGGGACGATCAGGTCACGGCTTGACAGGAAAAGGCCACTGGGGTCGGGAAGACCGACGATGCCGACGTCGGACAGGTCGAAGCAGCCCACCTCATCCGTCGGGCCGTAACGGTTCTTCACCGCGCGCACCAGTCGTAGCCGCGAGTGTCTTTCGCCCTCGAACTGGATCACGACGTCGACCAGGTGCTCAAGGACGCGCGGCCCGGCAATCGATCCGTCCTTGGTGACGTGACCGACCAACAGGATCGAGATGCCCCTGGACTTGGCAAGCTGGATCAGCGAGGCTGCCACCTCGCGGATCTGGGAGACGTTGCCTGCTGCGCCCTCGACGTCCCCACTGGCAATGGTCTGGACGGAGTCGATGACGACCAGATCGGGCCCGATCTGGTCAATGTGACCCAGTACCGTGGCCAGGTCGGTCTCAGCCGCAAGGAACAGGTTCTTGGCCATCGCCTCGATGCGTTCGGCCCGCATCCGGATCTGTGCGGCCGACTCTTCGCCACTGACGTAAAGGACGGTCTGCTCCTGCCGCGCAGCTCTGGCTGCGATATCCAGTAGCAGCGTCGACTTACCGATCCCAGGCTCGCCGGCCACCAGGACCACGGCGCCGCGGACCAGACCTCCCCCGAGCACGCGGTCGAACTCGCTGACGCCAGTGGAGCGAGCCTCGGCCTGGCGGGCATCGACCTCACCGATCCGGACGGCGGGCCGGTCGACGACAACGGCGGCAGTCGTCCTGACCTTGACCGCGCCGATTTCGCTGACGGTGCCCCAGGCTTGACACTCTCCACAGCGGCCGACCCACTTGACCGTCGACCAGCCACATTCGGAGCAGCGGTGGCCGGGAGAACGGGTCATCGCCTTGGTTGCCATGCGGGTGACCCTACGAGGCGGCTCTGACAAGACTCAGGCAAGCGTGCACGCCGCTCACAGGTCATTGCTGGGCGGTGGCGGTGAGCGATCGTGCGTAGTTCACCTGGGCAACGACGTCGGCGGCCGTTTCCGGGCCGCTTACCGGTATCTGTGTCGCGTGAACGAAGGCGGGTCCCTGAGCCGTGACCTTGATCCATCTGGTCGTTCGCTCCACCTTGATCAGCAGGAGGAACGCGCTCAGGAACCAGGTCCACATGAAGAGTGCCACCGCCAAGGCGATCGCGTAGGTGGGAGTCACCAGCTCCTGGCGGGTCATGTCCTGCAGTGTCCAGGTCACCCCCTGTGTGGGTGTCGACCCCGAAGGTGTGCGGACCCACTGCTGGTCGACGTTGATGTCCCCGATCTGGACAAGGGGCTGCCATAGCGCTCCTGACGAAGCGTTCTGCAGGATCATGGGCGCACGATACCGGGAAGGAATCGACGGCGCCTCTCCGTGTGGTCGGCCCGTGTCCGCAGGCATCTCGGCCCGTAGGTCTCAGTCGAAGGTGCGCCACCACAGGCTGACGGCGTAGTCCACGCCTGAACCTTCGTGGTCGGCCAGGATGGCGTCGGCCAAGGTCTCGCTGAACTCGATCCGCAGGACCGACTCGAAGTCTGCGCGTGAGGCGAAGGACCATCGCATGTCTATGCGCTCGCGCGACCAGCCCTGGCGGGACCAGAAGCGTTCGACTGCGACGGGGTCATGGGCAGGCATGGCTCTGCGGAACCACCGGCCAAAGGTGGATCTGGAGGCGTCATTGTCGATCACGAATGCGGTGCCGCCCGGTCGCAGCACGCGCTCCACCTCGGCCAGGCCGGGCTCACATCCTGGACCGAAGAAGTAAGCCCACCGGGCATGTACCACGTCGATGCCGTCATCGGCGAGCGGGAGACGCTGGGCGGTGCCGTCCAGGACGGACGCGTTGACCAGCGACAGGTCGCGGACCCGTTGCCGTGCGAGGCTGGCCAGCGGCTCGTGCGGTTCGACTCCCACCACGCTGGCAGCGGTCTGTGCGAATAGTGGCAGGTGGAAGCCACTGCCGCAGCCAACGTCCAGGACCCGCTGCCCGGCCCAGTCGTGTATGCCGGCCATGGCCGCCTCGATCAGTCCGTCAGGATCGACCCCGCGGTTCTCGACCTCGTAGACATCAGGGTTTGCCCAGATGTTCGGGCTGGGGATCACCGGCGTTTCTTTGGCTGCGCAGGGTCGGCGTCCTTGCCTGCGGAAGCACTCTGTGCGGCTAGCGTCGCCGGGTGCACCAGAAGGAGAAGCAGCTTGCGCGACCCGGCCGACCGGGCGGCCTGAACGGCGACCATGTGAGCGTCGCAGCGCACGACGAGCTCGTCGTACGCGGCAGAACCCATGAGCTCACGTAGCTCTGGGCTGTTGCCGCGATAGACCGGCTCCTGACCGACGTGTGCAACAGGGTTGCCCGAGCAGTACCAGTCCAGGTCATGGCCGCCAGGACCCCAGCCTCGGCGGTCGTACTCGGTGATGGTCACTTCCAGGTAGGAGCTCTCGTCGGGTAGCTCGACTTTGCGGTAGGTGCGCCGGATCGGCAGCTGCCAGCAGACATCCGGCTTGACGGTATGTGGCTCGAGGCCACGCAGACGGGCGTGCTGGTGCAGGGCGCACCCGGCGCCGGCGGGGAAGCCCGGACGGTTCTGGAAGATGCAGGCGCCATCGACCACCCGGGTCTTGGGCTGTTTGTCCTCCTTGGTCTTCCAGCGGCCGCCCTGGCCGGCCGAGTGGTACTGCCATTCGTCCTCCCCGAGCTCGGCGACGGCGGCCTTCACCCGCGATACGTCGTCTTTGTCGGTCAGGTGTGCGCCCAGGGTGCAGCAGCCGTCGTCGGGGCGCTCCTTGTAGATCCCCGCGCAACCGCTGCCGAAGATGCAGGACCAGGACGACGTGAGCCACGTCAGGTCGCAGCGGAAACGCTGGTTGGCGTCGGCTGGGTCGGAGAACTCGACCCACATGCGCGGGATATCGAGAGGGGTCTCTGGCATTCACCCAGACTATGCGGCTCCCGTGCCGCTCTCATCTCGGTAGATTCACCCCATGCGACTTGGCGTGATCGACGTGGGATCCAATACCGTCCACCTTCTGGTCGTCGACGCACACATCGGTGCCCATCCCCTCCCGGCGTCCTCGCACAAGATCGAGCTGCGGCTCGCGGAGCATGTCGACCGGGACGGCTCGATTGACCGATCGGGGGCAGACGCTCTGGTGGAGTTCACCCGCGAGTGCCTCACCATCGCCGAGGACCAGGGCGTCGAGGATCTGCTGGCCTTCGCTACCAGTGCAATTCGCGAAGCGCCAAACGGGGAGGCAGTTCTCGCGCGCGTGCGTGAGGACACCGGGGTCGAGCTGCAGGTGCTCTCCGGGCAGGACGAGTCGAAGCTGACTTTCCTAGCGGTTCGGCGTTGGTTCGGCTGGTCAAGTGGCCGGTTGCTGGTGATGGACATCGGCGGTGGCTCGCTGGAGCTCGCGGCCGGCATCGACGAAGTGCCAGACGTCGCACTGAGCCTGCCACTGGGGGCAGGGCGTCTCACCAGGTCTGCGCTGGCAGGGGACCCGCCAAGGCCGGCTCAGGTCAAGGCGGTGCGCAAGCAGGTCCGTGCCGACATCGCCAGGGTCTTGCGCGACGTGAACAAGGCGGGGGAGCCCGACCGGTTCGTCGGAACGAGCAAGACGTTGCGCTCCCTTGCTCGCATCGCTGGGGCGGCCGGCAGCGCCGAGGGGCCGTATGCCGTCCGCATACTCGAGCGAAAGCGCGTCACGGCGCTGGTGGCCAAGCTTGGCGAGATGACCACTGTCGAGCGTTCTCAGCTGCCCGGAGTCTCTGTGGGACGTGCGCCGCAGATGCTCGCAGGTGCGATTGTTGCCGAGGCAGCCATGGACCTGCTGGGTATCGAACGGCTTGATGTCTGCCCCTGGGCCCTGCGTGAAGGGGTGATTCTGCGTCGTTTGGACTGGATTTCGGCGGAGTGAGGCTCCTTTGCCGCTTAGGCTCGACGTCATGACCGCAGTTCAGGTGCCCCGGGCGCGAGTGGCGCTGTCCACCGCTTCGGTCTACCCCCAGAACTGCGCCACTGCTTTCGACCTGGCGCAGCGACTGGGGTACGACGGGATCGAGGTGATGGTGTGGACCGACCCGGTTTCGCAGGAGGCCGGCGCGCTGAAGGCGCTGTCGGAACTGCACGAGATACCGATCGTGTCGATCCACGCGCCAACCCTGCTTCTGACCCAACGGGTCTGGGGTCCAGAGGAGTGGCCCAAGATCGACAACTCGATTGAGCTGGCTCTGGCCGTTGGGGCGGACACCGTGGTGTTACATCCACCGTTCCGCTGGCAGAAGGAGTACGCCCGGGCGTTCACCGACGGGGTGGCCCTTCGTGAATACGAAAGCGGTATCAGGCTCGCCGTCGAGAACATGTTTCCGTGGCGGGCGCGCACGCGTTCGGTCGAGGCTTACCTGCCGCACTGGGACCCGGTCGAGCAACCCTATGACAATGTGACCCTCGATCTTTCGCATGCGGCCATCTCCGGATCGGACGCGATGGCGATGGCTATGGCACTTGGGCAACGACTCGCGCACGTTCACCTGGCAGACGGAAGGGGCTCTCCCAGGGACGAGCACCTGGTGCCTGGTCGTGGCGATCAGCCATGCGCGGAGTTGCTCGAAGCCCTTGCGGCGCGAGGGTTCTCGGGGTCGGTCGTCGTCGAGGTCAGCACCCGGCGGGTGACCGAGGAGCAGCGCGAGGCAGATCTGGCCGAGTCGCTGGCGTTCGCCAGGCTGCACTTGGCCGCGGCGGCTGTTCCCCGGACCTGACCACATAGGCCCGTATGGGTCATGCGTGGGCGCTTTGTGAGATGCGGCATAACTAATCGCAATTGGATCTGCCACCCCATAATGTTCCGCTTTGTCCCGCAGCAGTGGGACAGCGCTGTGTCCCGCTGACCTGGGACCGCGAGGGGAACACGAACACAGACCAGAAAGCAGGATTCTCCATGGGTAAGAGCATCATGCTGAAAGTGAGCGCCACCGCCACCATCTTTGGTGGCCGGCGCCATCAGGGGCGCCATCGATGCGGTCCCACGTCCAGAGAAGAAACACGATCTAGCTGGGCCAAGATGAGGCCCGAGCCGCCGCAGACGGCCATCGTGGACCAGATGAACCAGGGCACCGCCCCTGCTGACTTCTACGTTGTCTTCCCGAACGTCCCGGCGCTGCCCCGCAACCTGGGCTCGTAGCCAGGCGCCCCGCTCGGGAAGGGCGCGCTGTCCGGTGGGTGAGTTGTGGGGCCTAGCCTTGTGCCAAAATCATTGAATACGGCATGAGGAGGAACACGTGTTGGATCCAAGCGGCGTGCTACGCCAGGGGCTGTTGCAGTTGTCCAAGAGTGATCGCGTCCGTGACCTGGTTGAGAAGGCTCCGGTCAGCAGGGACGTCGTGCGGCGGTTCGTGGCGGGGGACTCGACGGAGGATGCCGTCCGCGTTGCGGGTACGCTCGGCCTCACAGGCCGCCTGTGCACGATCGACAACCTCGGTGAAGACACGTTCGACCTGGCGCAGGCGCAGGCCGCCCGGGACGCGTACCTGTCGTTGCTGTCGGCGCTCGGCGAGGCAGGACTGGCCCAGGGCGGCAAAGCCGAGGTAAGCCTCAAGCTGAGCGCCGTGGGACAGTCGCTGCCCGTGGACGGTGCCAAGATCGCCCTGGACCACGCCCGTGAGATCTGCCACGCAGCCGCCAATGTCGGCACCAACGTCACCCTCGACATGGAGGACCACACGACGGCCGACGGGACGCTCGAGACGTTGCGCGAGCTTCGCCAGGATTTCCCGTCCGTGGGGGCTGTGCTCCAGGCCTACCTGTACCGGACCGAGGCCGACTGCCGCGAACTTGCCCACGAGGGCAGCCGGGTCCGCCTGTGCAAGGGCACCTACAAGGAGCCCGAGTCGGTGGCCTTCCAGGGCAAGTCCGAGGTCGACAAGTCCTACGTCCGGTGCCTGAAGGTGCTGATGGAAGGGCAGGGTTACCCGATGGTGGCCAGCCATGACCCACGCCTGGTCGAGATCGCGGGCGCCCTGGCCCACAAGCAGGACCGGGCCGCGGACACCTTCGAGTACCAGATGCTCTACGGCATCCGGCCTGAGGAGCAGAAACGGATCGCCGATCGTGGGGACCGGATGCGTGTCTACATCCCGTACGGCCCGCAATGGTATGGCTACCTGGTACGCCGGATGGCTGAGCGTCCGGCCAACACCATGGTCTTCCTGCGTGGACTTGCGACCAAAGGCTGAGATCGGGGAGATATGCATAGTCCTGTCGAAGATGGTGCTGAGAACGTTACGGACGATCGGGGTGCCGTCCGCCCGAGGACCGTGGCGATCCTGGGCACCGGTGTCATGGGTTCGACGCTGCTGTCAGGTCTGATCCGTTCGGGGCGGGATGCCGCCGAGCTGCTCATCACCGGCCGCAATGCCGAACGAACCGGTGAGCTGGCCCGCAGGTACGGCGTGCGCCAGATGACGAATGTCGACGCGGCCCAGGCTGCCGACACCCTGGTTCTGGTGGTCAAGCCTCAGGACATGGAGGGCTTGCTCGCCGAGATCCGCGGTCATGTCAGGCAGGGCACACTCGTGGTCAGCCTTGCCGCTGGCATCACCACCGGATTCCTGGAGGAGCGCCTGCCCGTGGGTACCGCGGTCGTGCGGGTGATGCCGAACACTCCGGCCCTGGTCGACGAGGGTATGGCCGCCGTCAGCCCGGGACAGCACTGCGATGAGGTGCACCTGAGTGAGGCCGAGGAACTGCTGCGCTCTTGCGGCAAGGTCCTTCGGGTCGCAGAGAAGCACCTGGACGCCGTCACCGCGATCAGCGGTAGCGGACCGGCGTACATCTTCTACGTGGTGGAGGCGATGATCGAGGCGGGCGTGCTCCTCGGCATGCCCCGTACGACCTCGACCGAGCTCGTCGTTCAGACGCTCTATGGGGCGGCGACCATGCTCAAGGAGACCGGTGAGCACCCCACCGTGTTGCGTGAGCAGGTTTCGAGCCCCGGAGGTACCACGATGGCTGCGCTGCGCCAGCTCGATGATCACAAGGTGCGGGCGGCGTTCGTCACGGCCATGGAAGCGGCTGCCGAACGTTCCAAGCAGCTTGCCTCGGGCAGTGCCTGAGTTCCACGCCGTCACGGTATGCCGGCTGGTCGCCGACGACTGGCAGATCTATCGCGCGATTCGGCTGGCGATGCTGCAGGATTCGCCTCTGGCCTTCGGTGGCACTCATGACCAGGCCGCCCGCAACGATGAGCGCGTGTGGAAGCAACGGCTCACCGACAACGTGGTGTTCCTTGCCCGGGTGGGCCGGGCACCAGCCGGCTCGGCGACGTACTCGGTCTTCGGCGCGACCGAACCCGGCGACTGCTCCCTGTTCGGCATGTGGGTTGATCCGCGGTTTCGTCGCGCTGGTGTCGGACGGGCCTTGGTCGATGCCGTCCTGGCGCAGGCCCGCGCCGCGGGTAAGGCGCGCCTTGTCCTTCACGTTGTCGCCGACAACTTCGGTGCCAGGCGCCTCTATGAACGAGCAGGCTTCCTCGCCACAGGTCGTAGCGTCCCGTACCCGAATGACGACCGGCTGACCGAGGTCGAGATGGAGTTCGCTGTCCAGGGCGGTTTACTCGCAACGTTCCCGGCGTGAGCTCGGGTGCCCCTGGTCGGCACCCTCGTCGCCAAGCCGGAGCCGGCCGACCTATGGTGTCCGCATGAGCGAGATCAACGTGCGTGCCCTCTCTGAAGAGGACTGGGAGCAGTTCCGCGCCATCCGCCTGACGGCGCTGGAGGACTCCCCTGCAGCTTTTGTCGCCTCTGCGGGACAGGAGACAGCACTGGACGAACAGGCTTGGCGGGAGCGCATGCGCCGGGCGCGCCGGCTGGTCGCCGAACGCAACGGGAGGCCGGTGGGAGTCGTCAGCCTTGGGCAGGGCGACCCCGAGCATTCCTGCACCGGCGAGCTTTTCGGCCTGTGGGTCGCGCCTGAAGGACGGGGCACCGGCGTGGCCTGGAAGCTGGTGGAGGCCGGCGCCGCCCAGGCCCTGGCCGACGGGCACAAGAATCTGGGTTACTGGGTCGGCACGAACAACGGCCGGGCTGTGGCCTTTGCCAGTAGCTTCGGATTCCGCCCGACGGGTACGCGCCGACCGATGAGGGTCAGCAGCGAGACCGACGGAGCCGAAGAGATGGTGATGGTCCTGCCTCTGGGCGAGGACCCCGGAACGGTCCCCAGCACTGTCGTCCGCTGACCCTTTGCGGATCCGTTCGCTCAATGAGTGGGGTTCGCCTGTCTATTTCGTCAGGGCCGGGCGACCAGTTGTTCGAGGAGCTCGCTCGGGCCACTCACGATCAGGGTGTGCTCGGCGTTCACCTTTGTCTCTGGGACGGCGTGGGTGAAGTCCTCCCCGGGTGCCTTCACGCCGACGACCGTTACGCCGTACTTGGTGCGAATCGCACTCTGCGCCAAGGTGAACCCGATCGTCTCCTGTGGCGGAGACATCTTGACGATCGCGTAGCCGTCCTCGAACTCGATGTAGTCCTGCAGCCTGCCGTTGACCAGGTGCGCCACCCGGCGCCCCGAGTCAACCTCGGGCCGGACGACGTGCTGGACCCCGATTCGCTCCAGGATGCGGGCGTGTTCGAAGCTGACAGCCTTGGCCCAGATTGACGGGATCCCGGCATCGACCAGGTTACCGGCGGTCAGCACCGATGCCTCGACCGATGTGCCGATGCCGATGACTGCAAACTTGTAGGTGTTCGTGCCGCGTGCCTCGATGATCTGCGGCAGGGACGCGTCGCCGACGATGACCCGGTTCAGCCGGCCTGAGAAGCTTTCGGCGACGTGCGGGTCCTTTTCGATGGCCACCACTTTGTGTCCGAGCCGATGTAGCCCGAGGGCAGCCTCGGACCCAAATCGGCCGAGCCCAATGACGAGGACGTCATCCTGGTACAAGCGGTTCTTGGCCATGAACTCTCCTTGGAACGTGCAGGTTATCTCAGACGGCGGCTCAGGCAACCTGCCGGTACCGTGCCATTATGCCAACACAGGCGCGCGTGGTCTGGGATCAGAGTTTCACGAACTACGACTTCGGCGCGGACCACCCCATGAATCCGGTGCGCCTTGACCTCACCGCCCGGTTGTGTGGAGCCTTCGGGCTCTTCGATGGGTCCGACGTCGAGGTCATCAACCCGCAGATGCCGGGCGACGAGGTGCTGCTCACCGTCCACGACGCGGAATACGTCGCGGCCGTGCGGCATGCCTCCGTTCACCCTGGTGAGGCGGACGTGTCCCGAGGTCTGGGCACCGAGGACGACCCCGCCTTTGTCGGGATCCACGAGGCAAGCGCTCGTATTGCGGCGGGTTCCATGGGTGTGGCTGCTGCCGTCTGGCGCGGTGAGACCGAGCACGGCGTCAACTTCTGCGGAGGACTGCACCACGCGATGCCTGAGCGGGCCTCGGGGTTCTGTATCTACAACGACGTCGCCGTGGCCATTCAGTGGTTGCTCGACAACGGTGCCGAGCGAGTTGCCTACGTCGACGTGGACGTCCATCACGGCGATGGTGTTGAACGCATCTTCTGGGACGACCCCAGGGTGCTCACGATCTCCGTGCACGAGACAGGCAAGGTGCTGTTTCCCGGTACCGGCTTCCCCGGCGATACCGGTGGACCGGGCGCACCGGGCAGTGCCGTCAACGTGGCGCTGCCGCCCGGCACCGGCGACGCGGCGTGGCTTCGGGCGTTTCACTCGGTCGTTCCCCCGGTGATACGCGCGTTCAACCCCCAGATCCTGGTGAGCCAGCACGGGTGTGACTCACATGTCCTGGATCCACTGGCTCACCTTGCGCTGTCCGTGGACGCGCAACGCACGTCCTACGACTCCATTCATGACCTGGCTCACGAGGTTTGTGGCGGCAAGTGGGTCGCGCTTGGTGGTGGTGGCTACGAGCTCATCGATGTGGTGCCCAGGGCCTGGACGCATCTGACTGCGATCGCCGCGCATCGCCCGATCCAGCTCGATACCGAGGTGCCACCTGCATGGCGGGACTACGTCCAGGAGCGGTTCTTGCGGCCCGGCCCGACTCACATGGGCGATGTCCTGACCAAGGGTGGGCGGGTGTGGTGGCGTTCGTGGGCGGTCGGTTTTGATCCTGAGGACCCGGTCGATGTGGCGGTCATGGCAACGCGCGAGGCCGTGTTCCCGTTCCATGGCCTCGACATCTGGTTCGACTGAGCGTCTCGCTTTCGGCGGGCCAGTGTGAGGCTGCCGGCTGCGTCAAGGGTGCAGTCTCATCCGTGCAGCGGCACCCGCGGTGTCCCGCGGTCTACGCCTGCCCTTATTCTGAATCTTGCAGGTAAGTGGAGGTCTGCCGGACGGGATGTCGGCACGACGTCGAACCTTGAAGAACATGAGGTGCACGATGGCTCAGGAATATCGGCTGGCCGACGTACGGTTCGCCACAGTCGCCGAGGTCGCGTTGATCATGCGTGTGTCGAAGATGACGGTGTATCGCCTGGTTCACAGTGGTGAGCTTCCCGCCGTTCGGGTCGGTCGCTCCTTCCGGGTCCCGGAGAGTGCCGTTCACGACTACCTGAGGACCTCGTTCATCGACACCGCTTGAGCCAGAGTTTGGGATGGGGGAAGTGTGGGCGGTACGCTGTCGCGGAATGCTCGGCGTGGTGCAGAGTTCGTGCCTGCAACACTCGTGCCTGTTATGTGCCTCACGGTAACGGCGCAGGTCGACACAGTATTTGGTAACAAACTCAGCGCAACAACTCAGCACTGCCCACTTATTCAGGCTTGACCGCAAAGGACACTCATGGGCTCAGTCATCAAGAAGCGCCGCAAGCGCATGGCGAAGAAGAAGCACCGCAAATTGCTTCGTAAGACACGTCACCAGCGTCGCAACAAGAAGTAAGTCAGATTTCATGCGGGGCCCGTCA
>Ga0209014_10000992_pt1 | contig 16900 bp, 17 predicted proteins | sample BarGraNGADG00212_FD_184491 | JGI IMG/M metagenome (GOLD analysis project Ga0209014, IMG submission 184491) | Arctic peat soil microbial communities from Barrow, Alaska - Barrow Graham LP Ref core NGADG0002-212 (SPAdes) (version 2) | ecosystem: Environmental > Terrestrial > Soil > Wetlands >...
GAACTTGAGGAAAATGTAACAGCGTCGTTCGTCGCGAACGCAAATCTTCGCAGATCACGCGAATCCACGCGAATCGAAGCCATCCGCGAGGATTCGCGAGATTCGCGTAGATTCGCGCTGCCTCCGAACACCGCGGTTCAACTGCGCTATTCCGGACAACCAGAAAACAAGAGCGGCGCCCCGAAGGACGCCGCTCCAAGATACCGATCGTGTCGTGCGCGTGCCTACGAAGCCGCTCTCGCGAGCTTGGAGTGCGTGCGGCCGTACGAGAAGTAAAGCACCAGGCCGATGGCGAGCCAGACTGCCAGCCGCAGCCAGTTCGTCCAGCCAAGTCCATAGATCATCGCGCTGCACACCACGATCCCAAGCGTCGAGACGACGGGAACGGCCGGGACCCTGAATGCGCGGGGTAGCTCCGGACGCTTGACGCGCATGATCCAGACTCCCGCGCAGACCAGGATGAATGCGAAGAGCGTTCCGATGCTCGTCATTTCGCCGACGATGTCGCCGGGAACGAACGCGCCGAACAGTGCCGTGAAGACGAAGAACAGCATGTTCGACTTCCAAGGCGTCTTGAATTTCGGATGCACGTCCGAGAACACCTTGGGCACCAGACCATCGGCACTCATCGAGTAGAACACCCGCGACTGGCCGAGCAGCATCACGAGGATGACCGACGAGAAGCCGGCGAGAATCGCGAAGGTGACGAACTTCCCGAGCCACGCGTAGCCGACCATGTACTTCGTGATGGCGAAGGTGATGGACGCCTCCTTGCCCGCCGTCCTGAAATCCTCGACCGTCGCGACGCCACTCAACACGTGCGAGAACAGCACGTACAGAATCGTGCACACAACCAGCGACCCGAGAATACCGATCGGCATGTCCCGCTTGGGGTTCTTCGCCTCCTGCGCCGCGGTCGATACCGCGTCGAACCCGATGAACGCGAAGAACACCACGCCCGCCGCTCCCAAAATTCCCATGATGCCGCCATAGGGGTGCGTGACCCCTTCCGGCGTGGTATACGTGGTGGCCGCAGGAATGTACGGCGTGTGATTCGCCGGGTTTATGAAGCCCCAGCCAATCACGATCACCATGATGACGATGGCGACCTTGGTGATGACGATGAGACTGTTGACGAACGCCGACTCCTGTGTGCCGCGAATGAGCAGTGCGGACATCAGGAAGAGGATGACGACGGCCGGTACGTTCATGATCCCATGGACGCCGGTCGCCTGCATGGTCTCCCACGGCGAGTGGCACCACTGATACGGGATGTGCAGTCCGACGTACTCCAGCACCTTGTTGAAGTACTCGCTCCAGGCGATGGCGACGGTGGCTGCCCCAACGGCGTACTCGAGCACGAGGTCCCACCCGATAATCCACGCGACGAGTTCGCCCATCGTCACGTATGAATACGTGTAGGCGCTTCCCGCAATGGGAATGATCGAGGCGAACTCGGCATAGCAGAGGCCGGCGAAGGCGCAGCCGATTCCTGCCACCATGAACGCGAGGGTGACCGACGGGCCGGACCGTTCCGCGATCGCGGCCGCCGTTCTCACGAACAGGCCGGCACCGATGATGGCGCCAATGCCCAGTGTAACCAGCGCGAAGGCCCCGAGCGTTCGCTTGAGGCCGCCCTCGCCGGCATTCGCGCTGTCGACTATGAGCTGATCGATCGACTTCGTCCGAAACAGTGAACCAGCCACGCTATTCCCCCCTTGGTGTTGTCGAGTGAATGTCGATCATCAGGACAGCCGGTGCAGCGTGCTACAGACAGCCTTGCATACAAAAATGTCGGCAATTCTGGCGCTCATGTCAATGAGCGCCCCACGCCACCGCTCGACACACGAATAAATGCGGTGGTCATGGAACGCAAGGAATGAACATGATGTACGGAAACGCCAACCGTCCGTCAATCTCCTCTTGTCGCGTTCCTACAAGCTGTAGTTCGGCGCTTCGCGAGTGATCGTCACGTCGTGCGGGTGCGACTCGCGCAACCCCGCCGCGGTGATGCGCACGAAACCCGTCTGTGTGCGAAGCTCCTCGATCGAGCCGCAACCGACGTAGCCCATTCCGCTGCGCAGGCCACCGACCATCTGGAACAGCACGTCGGCGACAGGCCCTCTGTACGGCACGCGGCCCTCTATCCCCTCCGGAACGAGCTTCTTCGGCGAGAGCTCGCCTTCCTGGAAGTAGCGGTCGGCGCTGCCATCCTGCATCGCGGAGATTGAGCCCATGCCGCGTACCATCTTGAAGCGGCGCCCCTCGAGCAGGAACGCTTCGCCCGGACTCTCCTCCGTGCCCGCGAGCATGGAGCCCATCATCACGCTGCAGGCGCCGGCCGCGAGCGCCTTCACGGCGTCGCCAGAATACTTGATGCCGCCATCGGCGATAACGGGAATGTCGCCCGCGCCCTCGACTGCATCGAACACCGCGGTGAGCTGCGGCACGCCGACACCAGTCACCACGCGCGTCGTGCAGATCGAGCCCGGTCCAACGCCGACCTTCACGGCGTCGACGCCGCGCTCGACGAGCGCGCGCGCACCCTCGCGCGTCGCCACGTTGCCGACGACGAGTTGCACATCGGGAAATGCCTCGCGCACACTCGACGTCGCGACGAGCACGCCATCCGCATGCCCGTGCGCCGTATCGATGATCAGCGCGTCGACGCCGGCGTCGATGAGAGCCTTCGCGCGGGTGAGAAAGTCACCTGCGGCGCCGATCGCGGCGGCCACGCGCAGACGGCCATGCTGGTCCTTGTTCGCGCCCGGATACTGCCGGCGCTTGTGGATGTCCTTCACGGTGATGAGTCCCTTCAATCGCCGATCGTCATCCACCACCGGCAGCTTCTCGACGCGATGCTTCGCCAGGATTCGCTCGGCCTCGTCGAGCGTCGTGCCCACCGGTGCCGTGATCAGCCCATCCTTCGTCATCGCCTCGGCGACGGGACGATCGAGGCTGCGCTCGAACTGCAGATCGCGGTTGGTGATGATGCCGACGAGCCGTCCGTCGACGTCGACGATCGGGACGCCCGACACCTTGAAACGCGCCATCAGATTCGACGCTTCGCGGAGTGAGGCCGTCTCCGGGAGTGTGTACGGATTGATGATCATCCCGCTCTCGCTGCGCTTCACGATGTCCACCTGCATCGCCTGGCGGTCGATGGACATGTTCTTGTGCAGCACCCCGATGCCGCCGGCCCGCGCCATCGCAATGGCCATCTCTGCTTCGGTGACGGTGTCCATCGCCGCCGAGACGAGCGGCACGTTCAGCTCGATCTTGCGAGTGAACCAGGAGCGCGTTGACACATCCTTGGGATGTGTGAGGGAGTGGCGCGGAGCGAGCAGGACGTCGTCGAACGTGAGCGCGACGTCGTCGCGGACTCTCGACGCTCCATTCACCTGCCGGGAACGCGACGGCCCGCTCTCAGCAGAAGGCTGAGCTGCGGGCCAGGATCTGGAATCGGAGCGGATTGTGGGTGCCATGAGGAAACGTAACGGCGCTGTTCGGCCCGCGCCAGCGGCTGCGCCGCTGCCGCTCTTCGGCCCGCATCGGCACAGCGGCCGGGCCGAAAAGCGAGCGTAGCGAAGCGGACCGAAAAGTGCTCCTTGTAGTTCTGGTCAACAATGACTATCATGTGACCATGAAGCCTGTCGGGGTTGCCGAGCTCAAAGCCCGGTTGAGCGAATACCTGCGCGCCGTGCGCAAAGGGCATGATCTCACGATCATGGACCGCGATCGGCCCATCGCGCGCATTGTCCCGTACGTCGCGAACGGATCGCTCGTCGTGCGCGAGCCGCTGTCGGCGTATCGCACACTCGGTGACATCCCGCTACCCCCACGCGCGCGCCTGCGCGTGGATGCGGTGGAGCTGCTGCTCGAGGACCGGCGCGCCGACGAGTGATCGCGTATCTCGACTCCTCGGTGATTCTGCGGGTGGTGTTGGGCCAACCCGGCAAGCTCGCTGAATGGAAGTCAGTGCTGCTCGGTGTCACGAGTGAGTTGGCGGAGGTCGAGTGCCTTCGCACAATGGACCGGCTGCGGCTCCTCGGCGAGTTGACCGCCGAGGAGGCCGCGAGCGGCCGAGAGGCCATTTATCGCATCATGGAAGCGTTGGAGGTCGTCGAGCTCTCGAGCGCCGTGATGCGTCGCGCGTCGCAACCGATGCCGGCGCCGCTCGGCACGCTCGACGCAATTCATCTCGCGACGGCCGATCTCTGGCGCGAAGGGCGGGGCAAGGACCCGATCGTCGCGACGCACGACAAGGCGTTGGCGTTGGCGGCGCGGGCGAGTGGGTTTCGGGTGATGGGGGTGTGAGGGGCGCTATTCGGCCCGCGTCGGCGGCTTCGCCGCCTCGCTCTTCATCTGTTCGGCAGTAGCCGAAAAGCGAGCGCCAGCGAGCGGGCCGAATAGCGTCAGTGCCGCCCAATCACTTTCAGTCTCCGCCGAATGCTCCTCGGCAGGAAGAACGCTGCCGCCAGCAGCGCCTCACGCAGATTCAGGTCGGCCAGATCATCCATCGCACCCGTCCAGTGCGCCATGACAACCGGTCGCCCCGCATTCGAAATCAGCCGCTGTAGCGCCAGCACGAGAATGAATACATCGTCCACTTCCCCGAAGAATGGGATGAAGTCGGGTATGAGGTCGAACGGCATGGCGATGTATGCCATCGCCCCGGCAACAAGCAGCTTGTCCATCGTGGAGACGCGCCGATCCATGAGCAGCCCGCCAAGCAGCCGCATGTACGCCGGAAGCTGCTTCATGTAGTAGATCACCGTCCGCTTCGCGCCGGTGCGAGGCGCGGGCACGGGATCGGTGTCGGCCGCGTTCGTGCGGGTCCGGGTGGCGGATGCGCTCGCCCCCGCGGTTTTCCGGCGGGCCTCTCCTGGAGTGGTCGGACTCACGTGTCTGCTCCCTTACGTGGGTTTGATGCCGTCGCCCGACCCGGTGCCGGACGGTGGCGCTGTGCTGCCGGCTGAGCCGGGCGTCGACCCTCCACTCGCACCAGTCGTGCCGCTCTCTGCCCTCTCGGGGCCTCCGGCCCGTGCGGACCTCGCGGCCGGCGACGCCGCCGTGGTCGCCGCATCCATTACGCGGCTGGTCACTGACATGAGATCGTTCGCCACGGACTTGCCCGCGGCGGCTGCCCCGCTCAGCACTCCCACCGCCTTGTTCATAAATCCCATCGTCTCGGCGATCGTCGTCGCACTCACCTTGCCGGCGCGAAGCTTCTCCTCCACCGCATCGGCGAATCGCGAGAGCGGATTCCCCGCCGCGGCGCCCGCACCTGTCGTCGCACGCTCGGCGTATCTGGACTCGAGAAACTCGATGTAGTCCAGCACCTGATAGCCGCGCTCGTCGGAAAGGGTTTCGAGCTTCTGCAACATCTTGTCGCGCAGGTATGCATTCATACAGGGCGGAAATGAAGGAGAATCGCGCATCGGAGCGCACTTGACTGGTCACCGTTCGACCGACGACTCCTCACTCATAACGGGCTTGCCAGAAAATCGCAGGCGAGTGGAAGCCAGCGGCGCCCGAACTCACCCCTCCCACCGCGTCCGTTTGCCGCGCGTATCGATGTGAAGGTACGGCGTCGGATACCGCTTGCTCATGTACAGCCCGAGCCCACCCATGAGATCGGGATGCTTGTCCTCGACACGCTCCACGGCGAGCATCACGAGTAGCTCATCGGTCATCGTGATGCGTCCGTCGCCATCCGCGTCGATTGCCACGTCCGCCGCGTCGCCGTACTGGTGCCGGCTGTCCCTCGCCGCGCGCGGCACTCGCGCGTTGTACGAGGGCGAACGAAAGCCAGAATGCACGTCCACCGCGAGCTCGGGACGCACGCTGCCGCCCAGATCCGCGAACACCAGCTCGAGCTTGTCGAGCAGGCGCGGGTTCAGCGCGACGTATTTGGGCCACACGTCGCCCTGATCGTCATGCGTCACGAAGTCAGCGAGCTTGAGATGCTTCGTCACCTGGAGGTCGAGATTCTCGGGCCGCACTTCCAGGAACCCCGGGGGCCGTTCGTGGTCATCACGTCCAAACCGCTCGGCGATGTAGGTGCCGATGCGATAACCATTCAAACGGCCGGCGATCTTCTGGTCGAAGGGCACGATGACGGCGAGCGTCGGCTCCGGGAGAATCTCGCGCTCCACTCCCCGCACGATCGCCATGCGGTAGAAGCCCGGCTTGGGCGGCGCCTCCGGAGGCGCCAGTGTGAGGGGACGAACCGGCAACGTCGATGTCGAATCACCGAATGCGATCCACTGATAGCCGAGCGAGTCCGTGAGGCCGACGAGGTTGATCGGAAAATCGACCTTCTGGCCTGGCAGCGCCATTCGCAGCTTCACATTCCCGCTGAGGCCGAAGGCGTCGGCTGCTGGCGACGCGGCGAGGGCCGGTGCGCGCGAAACGGCTTCGGCCAACCGCGAGAAGGGCGCGGTAGGCATCGATTCGGAGGGACGCAGGAACTGCACGACGCCAATCGCCGCGATGCAGAAGAGCAGCCCTGCGCCGACGGCGCCGAGTGCTCCTCGCGCGCGCGGCGGGTCGTGCGGACGGCCGCCGATCACAGCAGGCCCCAGCGGGCGCGATTGCCGCGAACGTCGAATGTGCGCGAAATAGCCGCGTGAGCGATCGCTCTGCATTACTGAACTGCCTCCCTGGCAACCGAACTGGGCGAAGACGGTGAGACACCGCCGCACGAGCTTTTGTGCCCCCGGAAGACGTGATGGGGACAAACTCGCGACAAGGAGCCTCCGCCGGTGGCGGAGGTTTCATCTTCGACGCTCTATTGTTTAAAGGTAGTCAATCAAAGGACGATTGGTACCCTTCGGTGTATCATGGCCCGAACGACTGACCGATCGGCCAGTCAGTATTGTTAGTCATTGCAGTGTCATGATTTACGAGGATCTCAGTAGATGTACACCGGGGTGCCGACCGAGACCATGTCGTAGAGCGTGTCGATGTCGGCGTTGAGCAGGCGGACACAGCCATGGCTCACCGACTTGCCGATGCTATCGGGCGCGTCGGTGCCGTGAATGCCGTAGCCATCGCCCATCTCGAGCCGGTGGGTGCCGAGCACGCCCATGTATTTGCGCTGGTTCGTGCCGTACGGCGGGATGATGATGTTGCCGCCGGCGATGATCTCATGCCCCTCCTTTCCGGGCGCGATCGCCTCCTCGTGCCCGTCCGCGAACTGTTTTACGACGTCGGTGCCGTTCACGGTGATCTGTGAGCCGTCGTTCGCGGCGATGGACTGCCCGCGCGTGAGATGAACGATGCCGAGCCCGCGCTTTCGCGCCTGCTCGACGAAGTGCCAGTCGGGTGGCACCCAAGCCGGATCCGCGTCCTTCGCGTTGATCACCAGCCGGCCACGCGGGGTCTCGAACTTCCACTGCCCGTCGCCGCTGCCTTCCAGCACCTTGCCGCTGCCGGTCGCAACGGGCGCGGTGAAGAGCACGCTGTTGCCCTGCTTGTACCAGAGGCGGTGATCCTCGATGCTGACGACGATGTACGGCTTGTTGCTCGCGACCGGATCGGCGATCGCGCCGACCCGGACGACGCTGTCCTGGAGGGCACCGCTGCTTTTCCGTACGGCGTCGAGCAGTTGGAGATTGTCGTTGAACACCATGCGACTCACATCGCGCTCGTGGCGGACGAGCGCCGTGCGCGCGAACAGCGCGGTGCTGCCGGCCATGAGCAGCAGAACCCCGCCGATCAATCCCCAGGCGAGGACTCCGCCGCTGCGAAAGAATCTCGACATGCCCATTGCGACTCCGTCCCGTTAGTAGAAGTACACTGCTACCCCGGGCTTCAGATTCGGTGCGATCGCCTTGAGATCGGAGGCGCGCGCGCGAATTGCGCCCGGCAGCACATATGACGAATCGTTCAGCGGCCCGACGCTCGGCAGCGAATAGATCACCGTTCCGCCGTCGAGCATGATCGCCGCCGGACCGAGCGCCCCTTTGAGGCGTGTCTCGCCCGGCGGAATGCCGCGGTCCCCGTAGACCCAGGAGGGCAGCTCGGAGACGGTGCCCTCGTCCAGCAGCCGCTCGACCAACCGCTTCCCCCGCGGCGCCGCGATGTGCACGGTGTCGGCGCCGCTGCCGACACGGCGATCGGGGCCGATCGTGACCGGCATCTCGCGGAGCAGGGCGCCGTCGCGCTCGAGGTACATCACGCTGCTGTCGAGCGAGATCGAGAGATGCAGCGTGGCGTCGATCTTCGCCTGCCGCTTGAACATCTCGACCATCACCTTGAGCCGGTTCTCGTGCTGCGCGAGCACCGCATCCGTGCGATTGCGCTCGACCTCGGTCATCGAGCCGCGAAGCTGCGCTGTTTCACGACGGTACCGGACATACTTCCGCAGGAGCCAGCCGTCTGCCGCCAGCAGAAAGAGCACGGCGATGCTCATCGTCGCGATGATGCCCGGATAGCTGTGCCTGAACTCGCGCCAGCCGACGCGGCGCCGGTCCGTGCGCTCGCGCGTGGCGTTCTTGCGGCGTCCGGGATCCCAGTCGGGGGGCAGCGTTGGCGGGGTTGTCATGAATGAAGGTGAGTCGGTTTATCGGTAATGGGGGGGGCGTACGCAAGCCGCGTCTGCCCTTGCGGACTCTGCTAAGGCAAGCCCAGTGCCGAACCCAGCCATCCCTTGGTCGGCGACTGCGCCGCCCGATACATTTCCCTCGCTGTTACGCGTCATCTCTCCTGCCCCAACCAGCTCCGCATGGCTTCTGCGTCTCGAACCGCGCCGGTCGTCCTCCTCGTTCTCGATGGCTGGGGATATCGCGCCGAAAAGGAAGGCAATGCGATCGCGATGGCGAACGTGCCCACCTGGGACAGACTCTGGGCGCGAGCGCCGAAGACGCTGCTCGAAGCGTCGGGCGAGGCGGTGGGCCTGCCGTGTGGCCAGATCGGGAACAGCGAGGTCGGACATCTGAACCTCGGCGCAGGCCGCGTGGTGGAGCAGGATCTCGTGCGCATCTCCAAGGCGATCGCGGATGGAAGCTTCTTCCGGAATCCGGCGTTTCTGGAGGCGTGCAGCCAGGCCAAGGAAAACAACGGCACCTTGCACCTCATCGGCCTGATCGGGTCAGGCGGCGTGCACGCGATCGACACGCATCTGCTTGCGCTGCTCGATCTCGCCGAGCGGGAGAAGGTGCCGCACGTGGCCATTCACGCGATGCTCGATGGGCGCGACACGATGCCACGCTCCGGGCTCGGCTACCTCGAAGAGCTGCTCGCGAAGGCGAAGGGCCGTGCGATTCTCGGGAGCGTGGGCGGTCGCTACTTCGGCATGGATCGCGACCATCGTTGGGATCGCATCGAGAAGTGGTATCGCGCCGTGGTCGAAGGCTCCGGCCCGAAGAGCAGCGATCCGCTCGCGCTGGTGGCCGAGGCATACAGCCGTGGCGAGACGGATGAGTTCCTCACGCCCACGACGATCGTGGACGAGAAGGGCGAGCCGGTGGCGCCAATTCGCGATGGCGACGCGGTGGTCTGTTTCAACTACCGGTCCGACAGAATGCGCCAGATCGTGCGCGCGCTCACGGATCCGGAGTTCACGGGCTTCGACGTCTCGCGCCGGCCGAACGCGCCAGTCGTGACGATGACGCTCTACGATCAGACCTTCAGCGTGCCGGTGGCGTTCTCGCCGCAGTCGATGGTGCGCATCGTGGCGGAGGTCGTGTCCGGGGCTGGGCTGACGATGTTGAAGACGGCGGAAACCGAGAAGTACGCGCATGTGACTTACTTCTTTAACGGCGGAATCGAGCCGCCCTTCCCGGGCGAAGATCGCCGGCTTGTGCCGAGCCAGAAGGTGGCGACGTATGATCTAGCTCCGGAGATGAGCGCGCTGGGTATTACCGATGTCTTGTGCGCGGCCATCTCGGCGCGCGAGCACGATTTCGTTCTCTGCAACTACGCCAACGCCGACATGGTCGGTCATACGGGCTCGATCCCCGCCATCTTGAAAGCGGTAGAAACTGTAGATCGCTGTCTCGCGCGCGTCGTTGCGGCGGCGGAGGCCGCGGGCGCACGCCTGCTCGTCACCGCGGATCACGGCAACTGTGAGATGATGATCGATCCGAAGACTGGCGGACCGCACACCGCGCACACGACCAATCCGGTACCATTCCTTGTCGTGGACGGCGACGGCGCGCGTGGTCTGCGCGACGGCGGTGCGCTGTGCGACGTGGGCCCCACGATTCTGCGGCTGCTCGGTCTCGAGCAGCCCGCTGAAATGACGGGACGCGATCTGCGTCTCGCCTGAAATACACTCTTCCAGTGAACATGAGAGATCGAGTGAAGGCATTGTTATTTGCCGCGGCGGCGCTGCTCACCGCGATTCCCGCGTCGGCGCAGGTCGGCCACGAGCCGGCCAGGAGCCCGTACGTCGATCTCGAGTACAGCCAGGAGCTCACGCTGCTCGGGGGCTACCTTCGCACGCGCCACGATCCGGCGGGCATCGCGCCGAAAGGCCGGCCGATTGCCGGAGTGCGCTATGAGATCAGGCTCACCGGCCCACTCGCGTTCAGCGCCGACATGATCGGCGGCCCTGGCAGTCGCGACGTGATCGATCCGCTGAAGCCCGTCGCGACACGACAGCTCGGGACGCAGAACAACGCGGTCGTCGCCGCGGACATTGCGCTCGCGCTGAATCTTCCTGGAGAACGGAGCTGGCACAGTCTCGTGCCGCAGATCCGCGCCGGTGTCGGACTGGTGTCGAGTCAGGCAAAGGACGACTCGTCGGGGTTCGCGTTCGGCACCCGGTTTGCATTCACGATGGGTGGCGGGGTAAAGTATGTACCGGCAGGCGGGCGCTTCCAGCTTCGAGCCGACGTCACGGACCGAATCTTCAAGCTCGGCTATCCCGATGCGTACTATCGGCTCGCCTCCGACAACACGGCGGTACTCCCAGGATCGACGGCGAAATCGTTCTATACGCATCACACCGCGCTGACGGTGGGCGTATCGTACCTCTTCGCGCGCTGAGCCAGAGACCGCCTCCGACCCTTTCGACGGCGGCGATCATGGCACACGATTTCGAAAACCTGCACAACATCGAGGAGCTCGACGACACCGAGCTGCGTGACCTGGTGCGCGAGCAGCTCAAGGAGCACGCTGGCCTCGACATCGACGAGATCACGGTGCACGCACACGAGGGCAAGGTGACGCTCTCCGGCCGCGTGGGCAGCGACGGCGAGCGCCGCATCGCCGATCATGTGCTCACGGACGTACTCGGCGTCGAGAACTTCACGAACGATCTCGTCGTCGATTCGCTCGCACGAGCTACCAACTCCGAGGCGGCCGACGAAAGTGTGGAAGAGGACAGCGAGCGGAGCGGTGCGCTTCTCGGCGACGCCGAGGTGCCGATGACGGACGAGTCGGCGCATCTCGCCGATGGTGCGGACGACGATCTCTCCGGGACGGCGGACTACCAGAAGGTGATGGAAGACGGTATGACGTGGAATCCGCCGAGCAGCCCGACGCCCGAGGGGATGCGGGGATCGGATGCAGGGCCGGAGGAGATGGGCGGACAACACTGACCGGTCTGGTTGTCCACCGTTGCCCTATGCCGACTTTCCTCACGCGCCGCGTGACCTTTGCCGCGGCGCACCGCTATCGCATCGCGACCTGGAGCGACGCGAAGAACGCGGCGACGTTCGGCCTGTGTGCGCGGCCGAACTTTCACGGGCATAGTTACGTCTGCGACGTCACCGTGACGGGGATTGTCGATGAAGCGACCGGATTCGTCGCCGATCTCTCGCTTCTCGACGCGGCGCTCCAGACCGAAGTACGCGACCGCTTCGATCACAGCAACATCAATCTCGACGTGCCCGAATTCGCCGACGGCAAATTGGTGCCGACGGGCGAAAATCTCGCGCGCTTCATCTGCGAGCATGTGCAGGCGGCACTCGGCAATGCAGCGCGGGTCACCCGCGTGGTCGTCGCCGAGGATGCCAGCTTAAGCGCGACGTACGAACCGGACTGATCTCGACGTGGGGTTCGGGCGTGACCTTTCGGCGCGCTCGGTCGTGCTCTAATACGCACCACTTGCCCGTCGGTCCCGAGATCCCGTGTCGACTGTCTCTCCCCCACGCAGTGCCTCCGTGCGCAGCACGATGACCGAGCAGTATGCGCCGGTGCTGCGTGTCCATGCCGATATGCTCCGAGAGTGCTCGCCGGTGGTGGATCCCACAGCCGCTCGCCGGCGCATCGCGAGTGGACAGGTCGCATTCGACGCGCTCCGTGTGGTGCGCTCGTGCGGCGACCTGACGTCCCGATTCGTGCGCGTCCTCGCCGCATTCGAGGTCGCGGGGTTCGTCTCGAACGCGGACCGGCGGGCGCTGCTCGACAAGGGCCTGGACGTCGACGATCTCGTGCACGGCTGGTTCACCGGCGATCGCACGCCGAGCGATCCGCGGCGTCGCGTCGCACGGCAGGTGGCGATCGTGATCGGCAACGCACTCCTGCGCGGCGCGACGGAGCGTGTGGGCGCACCGTCGGTCTGGCGCACATGGACGCGCGTCGTCTGCCCCTGTTGCGGCGGCGCGCCGGACATCGCGCTGCTCGAGCGCTCGCAGCGCATCCTCGTTTGCGCGCGCTGCGACGCGCAGTGGCGCGCCCCGCGTGACGGCTGCCTCGGGTGTGACGCAACGGAGTCGCCGATGGAAATCGCGCGCATCAGCAATCCCGCGCTCGGATACGACCTCGTGATGTGCAACAGCTGCGGACGCTTCCTCAAGGAGCGGCCGCGCCGAGGACTCGCGTCGCTCCTCGTCGAGCGCGCACTCACCGCCGAGCTGGATCTCGCCGCGGAGCAGCGAGGGCTTCGCATCTGACCGCGCGATCGCCGAGAGCTACCTGCGTCGGCGTGCTGCTCGCAGGCGGTGCCGCGCGGCGCTTCGACGGGCTGCCCAAGGGGCTGGCCATGGTGGACGACATTCGCATCGCCGATCGCATTCTCGCGGCGCTGCGCGGTGCGACGGACACGCAGCTCGTCGTGAGCAACGATCCCAGCGCGGAGCAGTGGTTTCCGTCGCTGCCCGTGGTCGCCGATGCGGTGCCGGGGCTCGGGCCGCTCGCGGGGCTCGAGACGGCGCTGCGCGCGGCGGATGGATCTGCCGTGATGGTCGTCGCGTGGGACATGCCGTTCGTGACGACGCCGCTCCTTCGCGGCATGCGGGCGGTGGGCGAGATCGGCGCGGCAGCGGTCGTGCCGGCGCACGGCGAGCCGCCGGTGCTCGAGGCACTCTGCGCGTACTACGCGCCCGAGGCCCTGCCGGTGTGTTCGCGGCTGCTTGCCGACGGCGAGCGGCGCGCCCACGCGCTCTTCAGTGCGTTGCAATCGGCGGTGATGATTCCCGAGCGCGTGCTGGTCGAGCATGGCGATCCGGCGCGTCTGTTTCTCAGCGTGGACTCGCAGGAACAGCTCGAGGCGCTGGCGGGCGCGATGCCGCGACTGGGGCACACGCCTCGACGCTGAGGGGCGCACAGGTCATCTTTGAGGCGTCGTGAGGTGCAGGTCCTTCGCTTCGCTCAGGACGACAAACCTGTTTCTCTTTCACAATCACACACTCCGAATGCGCTCCGTTCGTCGATTCGCGCTTGCCGCTCTTCTCACTGGCTGCGCCTCCGCTGGCACCCCTGCTCCGTCGACGCCCGGCTCGCCCGCTCTCTCGTCGCGCGGCGCGCTGCGGCAGTTCATCGATTCGCTCGTCGACGCGCCGGAGTTCAGGAGCACGAACTGGGGGCTGATCGTCGTCGATCCGGGGCGCGGCGAGACGCTGTACGCGCGCAACGCGGACAAGCTGTTCATGCCCGCGAGCAACATGAAACTGCTCACCGGAACGACCGCGTTGGTGCAGCTTGGCGCGGACTACCGGTGGAGCACCACGATGCTCGCGCGGGGCACGGTGCGCGACAGCGTGCTCACCGGCGAGCTGATTGTTCGCGGCAATGGCGATCCGTCCGTGAGCGCGCACATGCAGAAGGGCGACGCCCTCGCTCCGCTGCGCGCGCTTGCTGACTCGTTGCGAGCGCAGGGGATTGCGCGCGTGCGTGGGCGACTCGTCGCCGCGCCGTCGCCGTTCACCGATGCGCCGCTTGGATACGGCTGGTCGTGGAGCGATCTCGACGAGTCGTATTCCGCCGGCGTCGATGCGCTGTACTTCAACGAGGGCTTCACCGAGGTGGTCGCGTACGGCGGTGCGCGCGCTGGCGCTCCCGTACGCGCCATCACTCGTCCCGCGTCTACCTACCCCGCGCTCATCGTGAGCGCGCGCACCGCGGCTCCGCTTGCGCGCGGAGCCACCGCAGTCGACTCGGCGGCCGCGAATGCGATCACAGTCAGCCAGGATTCCTCGCACGCCGGTGTTCTCGTCGCGGGAACGGTCGCCGCCGGAGACAGCGTGACGGTCGAGATCACCTTTCGCCGACAGACGGAAGCGTATCTCGCGGCGCTCAAGGAGGCGATGGCGGCGCGCGGCATCGTGATCGAGGACGCGACCACGGCGAGCGCGGCCGACCCGCGGCCGCTCTTCACGATGCGCTCTCCGACGCTGCGCGAAGTCCTGCCTTTCTTCGAGAAACCGTCGCAGAATCAGATCGGTGAGATCCTGTTCAAGACGCTGGCGCTCGAGAAGACGGGCGTCGGACGCGCCGACAGCGCCGCGCGCGTGGTGGGGAGTCAAGTGCTCGCGTGGGGCGCGGCACCCGATGGGTTCGCGATTCACGATGGCAGTGGACTTTCGCGGCACGACTATGTGTCGCCGCGCACACTCGTCCACGTGCTCGATGCCATTCGTCAGCAGCCCGACTTTCACCCTTTTTACGACGCGCTTCCAATCGCCGGCGTGGATGGCACGATCCGCGATCGCATGAAGGGCACACCGGCCGAAGGCAATCTTCACGCGAAGACGGGAACGCTCGACAAAGCCCGCTCGCTCTCCGGCTACGTAACCACGGCGGACGGACGGGTGCTTCTGTTCAGCGCCCTCTGCAACAACTATGTCGTGCCGACCCGCCAAGTGGATCGCGTGACCGATGCGATCGGCGTGCGCCTCGCGTCGATGCGGCTCGATCCCTAGCGTGACCGTCACGCGTCTGAACGTCATGGAGGCGAGCGCCCACATGCTCGCCGGTGTGCGACCCCTCGGCAGCGAAGACGTTCAGCTCGAGCACGCGGTCGGCCGCGTGCTCGCGCGCGACGTCGTGTCGCCGGTGTTTCTTCCGCCGTGCGATAATGCAAGCATGGACGGGTTCGCCGTGCATGCCGACGACGTTCGCGGCGCGAGCGCGGACCGGCCCGCTCGGCTGCGCGTGGTGGGAACGATCGCCGCCGGCGCGGCGCCTACCCGCGCAATCGAGCGCGGTGAGGCGGTGCGCATCATGACGGGCGCGTTCGTGCCGCCCGGTGCGGACTCCGTCGTCCGCGTCGAGGATACCGGCGGTGACGCCGACATCGTGTCCATTCTCGATGATCGCGATGCCGGACGAAATATTCGACTTCGTGGGGAGGATGTTCGCGCCGATCAGATCGTGATGCGCACGGGGACCGCGATCGCCGCGCCGCATATCGGAGTGCTCGCGGCTGTGGGGTGCGTGAAGCCTTGGGTGCATCGACAACCACGCGTCGCCATTCTCGCCACGGGCGATGAGCTGGTGATGCTCGAGCGATTCGACGACGTCCTCGCCGGAACGCGCATCGTGTCGTCGAACAGCTATGCGCTGGCCGCGGCGGTGCGCGCGGCGGGAGGAGAACCGGTGCCGCTCGGCATCGCACCCGACGATCCGGCGTCGCTTGCCGCCCGGTTGCGGGAGGCGGAGGGCTGTGATCTCGTGCTGACGTCGGGTGGCGTATCGGTCGGCGACTTCGATTACACGCGACAGGTCGTGACCGCGTTGGGTGGAACGCTCTCGCTCTGGCGTGTGCGCATGCGGCCAGGTGCACCGCTCGGATTCGGCACGCTCTTCGGCGCGCCATGGCTCGGACTGCCGGGCAATCCCGTATCCGCGCTCGTGACCTTCGAGCTGTTCGGACGACCGCTCATCCGGATGCTGGCGGGTCATGCGCGGCCACACCGGCGAACGATTGGCGTCACGCTCGCCGAGCCTCTTCGTTTAGGCGCACCACTCACGCACTTTCTTCGCGTGGTGCTCGAGAGCGGCGCCGACGCAAATCCCGTCGCTCGGCTCACCGGTTCGCAGAGCTCCGGCATGCTGACGTCGATGTCCTCTGCCGACGCGCTCCTCATCGTTCCGCCCGAGCCGCTCGATCTTCCGGCGGGTGCCGCGCTGCGAGCGCTCCCGCTCGATGGCGATCTCGGTGGCAGCGACCGGTTTCTCGCGTGAGCAAGCCGAAGGCGCTCGACACCGAGGCATTGCGCGCTGATCTGACGCGACGATTCCGAACGGTGACACGCGCACTCCGCATCGCGGAGCGTGACGTCGAGCTGCTCAGCCCCGCGAACGCGGACGATCTGATCAGCGAGGACGATTACGTTGCCGACGAGCGTCTGCCCTACTGGGCCGACCTCTGGCCCTCGGCGCAGATCCTCGCGAACGAGGTGGCGATCATGCGGCTCGCCGGCCAGCGGGTGCTCGAGCTCGGATGCGGTCTCGGTGTGGTTGCACTCGGCGCGGCGATGGCCGGCGCGAAGGTGACCGCGACGGACTACTACGATGACGCGCTGCTCTTCGCCGCATTGAATGTCGCGACGGCGACGGAACACGCCATCGCCACGCGAATGGTGAACTGGGTAGCGATGCCGGAGGACCTCGGCAAATACGACGTCGTGCTCGCGTCCGATGTGCTGTACGAGCATCGCTACGCCTCGATGGTGGCCGATGCGATCGCGAAGACGCTGGTGCGCGGTGGCGAGGCCATCGTCGC
>Ga0209014_10001001_pt1 | contig 16813 bp, 13 predicted proteins | sample BarGraNGADG00212_FD_184491 | JGI IMG/M metagenome (GOLD analysis project Ga0209014, IMG submission 184491) | Arctic peat soil microbial communities from Barrow, Alaska - Barrow Graham LP Ref core NGADG0002-212 (SPAdes) (version 2) | ecosystem: Environmental > Terrestrial > Soil > Wetlands >...
GAGGAAGGGCGGGGGAATCCTGCCCCCGCCCGTCTCGCGTTCTCGCGTTCTCGCGTTCTCGCGTTCTCGTGTTCTCGTGTTCTGTCCTACGCTTCCTTCTTCTGCCTCTTCGCCGACAGCTCCAGCAGCGGCGGCTGCTTGTTAGTCACCGTCGCCTCCGTCACCGTCACACCCACCACGTCGTCACGCCCCGGCAGGTCGAACATCGTGTCGAGGAGCAGGTCCTCCACGATCGCCCGCAAGCCGCGCGCGCCGGTGCCGCGCCCCAGCGCCTTCTTGGCGATCGCCTGCAGGGCGTTTTCCTCGAACGTCAGGGCGACGTCCTCGAGCTCGAACAGCTTGGCGAACTGCTTGGTGATGGCGTTCTTCGGTTCCTTGAGGATGCGCGTCAGCGATGCCTCGTCCAGCGACTCCAGCGACACCGACACCGGCAGGCGTCCCACCAGTTCGGGGATCAGCCCAAAGCGCAGCAGGTCGTCGGGCTCCACGTGCTGGAAGATGTGGGTGCTCTTGCCCCCCTTGGTCGCCAGCTGGTCCTCGGCGCTGAACCCTATCTGGCGCTTGCCCAGGCGCGCCTCGATGATCTTTTCGAGGCCGTCGAACGCGCCGCCGCAGATGAACAGGATGTCCTTGGTGTTGATCTGGATGTATTCCTGCTGCGGGTGCTTGCGGCCACCCTGCGGCGGCACGCTGGCCACCGTCCCCTCGAGGATCTTCAGCAGGGCCTGCTGCACCCCCTCGCCCGACACGTCGCGCGTGATGCTCGGGTTCTCGCTCTTCCGCGCAATCTTGTCCAGTTCGTCGATGTATACGATGCCGCGCTCGCACTCGGCGACGTTGAAGTCGCCGGCCTGCAGCAGCCGCACCAGGATGTTCTCCACGTCCTCGCCCACGTAGCCGGCCTCGGTCAGCGTGGTGGCATCGGCAATGGTGAACGGCACGTCGAGGATGCGCGCCAGCGTCTGCGCCAGCAGTGTCTTGCCCACGCCGGTCGGGCCGATGAGCAGGATGTTTGACTTGTCCAGCTCGACGTCGCCCTCGCGCTTGACGCTGTTGATGCGCTTGTAGTGGTTGTACACGGCCACGGCCAGCGTCTTCTTGGCCATGTCCTGGCCAATCACGTACTGGTCGAGCACGTCCTTGATTTCCTGCGGCGAGGGAACCCGCGTCACCGCCTCGCCTACCTCGCGCTCTTCATCCTCGGCGAGGATCTCGTTGCACAGCGCAATGCATTCGTTGCAGATGTACACGGACGGACCGGAGATGAACTTCCGGACGGCATCCTTGGACTTGCCGCAGAACGAGCAGCGCAGGTGGCGGTCGTGCGTCGTGGTGTTCATCAAGCCTCAGCGGTTTTCGTGCGGCCGGCAGGCGGCTCCCAACCGACGCACGATCCTCCCTGTAGTAACACCCGGCATTGGCCGGAGGCAAGCAATTCTGTGACGACAGGCCTCGTGAATCGTTTCACGAATCCCGCCGTCTTCCCTTACTTCGTCGAGGTCACCGCGGCGACGACCGCGGCCACCTCGGACGTGCGGGGCGACACCACGTTGTCGATGATGCCGTAGCCCTTCGCTTCTTCGGCCGACATGTAGAAGTCCCGGTCGAAATCCCGCTCGATCTGCTCCACCGGACGCCCGGTATGCTGGGCCATCAGGTCGTTCATCTTGCCGCGGAGATAGATGATTTCCCGCGCCTGGATCTCGATGTCCGACGCCGTCCCCTGCGAGCCGCCCGACGGCTGGTGCATCATGATGCGCGCATGCGGCAGCGCCGACCGCTTGCCCTTGGACCCGCCGGCCAGCAGGAAGCATCCCATCGAAGCCGCCATACCCATGCAGATGGTGTTCACCGGCGACTTCATCCACTGCATGGTGTCGTACATCGCCAGCCCGGCCGAGACGCTGCCGCCCGGCGAGTTGATGTACAGGTGGATGTCGCGCCCCGGGTTGTCCGCCTCGAGAAAGAGCAGCTGCGCGATCACCATGTTCGCCACGTCGTCGTTGATCGGCGTGCCGAGGAAGATGATGCGATCCATCAGCAGGCGCGAGAAGATGTCGTAGCTCCGCTCGCCGCGGCTCGACCGTTCGATCACGAAGGGGTTGGGGATCATCGGCATGTCGTCGTCCTCTGCTGGGTGGTGTCCGTTCGTGCGTTGCGCTGACGGCCCGGGAGCCTGGAGGGTCGCGGGGGTCGCGGGGGCCGCGGGGGCCGCGGTGCTCAAGGTGCCCTGCCTATGCCTGCTCGACCGTGTTGTGCGACAGGAGCCACGCGAAGACGCGGTCCTCCGTTATACCCCGCTCGAGCTCTTGTAGCCGTCCGGCCTTCTGCAGCTGCGCGTATACCTGGCCCGGATTGGCGCCGCGCTTCTCGGCCATCTCCTGGATCCGGGCATCGACATCGGCCTCGCTGGCCGTCAACCCCTCGCGGGTGGCCAGCGTCTCGATGATCAGGTCGCGTCGCACCTGGCGTTCGGCGGTCGGCCGGAACTCGGTGGCAAACTTCTCCTGTTCCGCCTCGGGAATCTGGTACGCCTTGCCGTACGACTGCACGAGGCCCGTCACCCACGACGGCGGCACGGAAAATTCATTGGCACCGATGATCTCGTCGAGCACCAGCCCGCGCACCGCAGCGTCGGCCTCGCGCACCTTGCCCGCCTCGAGGTCACTGCGGACGGCCGTCGTGAGCGCCTCCACGGAGTCGAAGTCGCCCATTTCGCGCGCCCAGGCGTCATCGAGTGCCGGCACCGTCTTGCGCTTCACCTCCTTCATCTCCGCGCGCACCGTCTTCATCTTGCCGCGCTGCGCCTCGTCGGGGAAGTCGTCCGGCCACCGCACCCCGCGTTCCACCTTCGCGCCCGGCGCCAGCTCCATGAGGACTTCTTCGATGGGCGGAATCGCCTGCCCGGCGCCAAGGACGACCCGGTATTCCTTGCCCTCGGGGAGGGTGCCGTCCTCGTCCGCCATGGACAGCATCACCACCACCATGTCGCCCTCGACCGGCTTGTCGGTCACCGGCGTCCATACGGCCTTCTGGTCGCGCAACTGCTCGATCTGCTCCCGCACCATGTCGTTCGTGACCGTCGTCGCCGGGCGCGTGACGCGGAACCCCTCGACCTTGGCCAGCGTGATCTCGGGCTGCACCTCGCAGTGCAGCTCGAACGACAGCGAGTCATCCTCGCCGAACTTCACGTCGTGCGCATGCGGCTGGGTGACGAGCTTCAGCTGCTCCCGCTCGACCACCGCCTGGTAGGCGTCGCGCATCACCTGCTCCAGCGCCTCCTGCTGGATGGCGTCGGCGTACTTCTTCTCGATCATTGCGGTCGGCGCCTTGCCCACGCGGAACCCGGGCATGCGCACCTGCTGCGCCACGTGCCGGGCCGCACGCTTCTTGGCGTCCTTGACCGTGGTGGCCGGGACGGCGACCTGAATGCGGCGCTCGGCGCCGTCAGCCTTCGTGGTGGTAATCTCGATTTCCATGGCGTGCGGCCGTAATCCGGCAATAGGTGCGAACAGGGAAGAATCCCCCGTCACTCAATCCGCTGAGCGGCGGGGGCAACCACAGAGGGAATTATAGGCTGTGGATGACGGAATTGGAATGCGCGGGCGAGAGCATAAGAGCGCAAGAGCACAAGAGCACAAGATCGCGAGAGCGCGAGAGCGGAAGCCTCTCGCGCTCTCGCGCTCCCGCGATCTCCAGTCTGCCGGTATGCGAGAGGCGGGACTCGAACCCGCAAGGGTTACCCCACCAGATCCTAAGTCTGGCGCGTCTGCCAGTTTCGCCACTCCCGCGTCCCCGAAACCTAGGCGTAATGCCGGGATGCGTCAAAAAAAACGGAGGGGCGCCGGCCGACCCGGCCCGCGCCCCTCCAGCTCCTAGCACCTAGCACCTAGCTCCTAGCTCCTAGCTCCTAGCTCCTAGCTCCTAGCTCCTAGCTCCTAGCTCCTAGCTCCTAGCTCCTGGTCACTCCGCCACCTTCAGGTTCACGACCCGCGTCCCACCCCCGTTCGGGCCCAGCGCATACACCAGCAAGCTGATGTAGTCGCCGCTCTTCATGCGGGCCAGGACCTTCTGCAGGTCGGCCGTCGAGCGGATCGCCGTGGATGGCTCGGGACGGATCACCTTCACGATGATGTCGTCGCGCCCCAGCCTCTGCGCCGCCGGGCCGGCCGCGTCCACCGTCAGCACGCGCAGGCCACGATTCGCCTCGGGGATGTCGTTGGCTTTCGCCACCTCGGCCGTGACGACTTCGACACTGATGCCGAGCTTCGAGTTCGACACGCTCTCGTGCGCCGCCGGCTTGTCGTCGGCGCTGGCCACCTGCGCCGCCTCGGCCGGGGCTTCCTGCAGCTTGATCCTGAAGGTCTTGCGGTCGCCGTAACGCACCACCTCCACCTCGACGCTCTCGCCGGGTTGGTGCATGCGGACTTCGCGCTGCAACGTCGACACGCGGTCGACGTCCTTGCCGTCCACTTTCACGATGATGTCGCCCGGCTCGATACCGGCCCGTTTGGCGGGCGACTCCTCACCATTGAAGCCGCCCACCTTGGCGCCGGCGATCTGCTTGAGGCCGGCCACCACCGCGTCTTCGGCGTTCACGTCGTTGATGGTGATGCCCAGGATGGCGCGGCGCACGCGGCCGTGCGCCACGATGTCGTCCATCACCGTCTTGGCCAGCGTGATCGGGATGGCGAAGCCATAACCCGAATAGAACCCCGTCTGGCTGGCGATGGCCGAGTTGATGCCGATCACCTCGCCGCGCGTGTTCATCAGCGGCCCACCGGAGTTCCCGGGATTGATCGCCGCGTCCGTCTGGATGAAGTCGGTGATCGCCAGGCTGTCACGGTTCAGTCCCGCCAGCTCGTTCCCTCGTCCCTTGGCGCTGACGATGCCGGCCGTCACCGTGAAGTTGAGTCCCAGCGGATTGCCGATGGCCACCACCCACTCGCCGATGCGCAGCTTGGTGTCGTCGCCCAGCCCGACGGTCGGGAGCCCCGACCCGTCGATCTTCAGCACCGCGACATCCGTCTGCGGGTCGCGGCCGACGATCTTGGCCCGGAACTCGCGGCGGTCGCTCATCAGCACCTTCACGCGGTCCGCACCCTCGACCACGTGGTTGTTGGTGAGGATGTAGCCGTCCTTGCTGACGATGAAGCCCGAACCCGAAGACTCAGCCGGTCCCTGGCTGCGCGGGTCGAGCTGGTTGAAGAACTCCTCGAAGCCGGGCGGCACGTTGCGACGCTGCTGCGTGGGGGTGCGCGACCGGCGCGCATCGCGCTCGGCCTGGATCGACACGACGGCCGGCGTCACGCGCTCGGCGATCGCGGCGAACCCCTCATTGGGCGCGACGTTCGGCAGCGGCGCCAGCGTCTCCGTGCGCACCTTGCTGCCGCCTTGGGCAAAGAGCCCCTGGGTCCAGTCGAGCGACGAGGCGAAGAAGATCCCGCCGATGAAGGCGGACGCCGCGACCGCGGCAATTCTGGAACGGGATAGATGGAAGGTCATGGTGGTAACAGTAACCGTGAAAGGGGACGCCGGGTTAGACCCGGGAGAGCGTCGAAAAGTTTCCCTACGGCTTCTTCTCATCCACGATCTCGTAGTCAGCCTCCGCCACGTCGTCCTGCTTCTTCTCGGCCTCGGGAGCTCCCTCGGCCGCCTGCTGGGCGCCACCCGACGCCTGCTGCGAGTCGTAGAATGACTTGCCCGCCGCCTGGTAGGCGGCGTTCAACTCTTCGAGGGCCGAGCGCACCTCGCCCAGGTCCTCGCCGCGATGCGCCTTGCGGGCGCGCTCCACGGCCGCATCCAGCCGGCTCTTCACGTCGGCCGGGAGCTTGTCGCTCCACTCCTTGGCGTTCTTCTCGACTTCGTACGACAGCGAGTCGAGCCGGTTGCGGGTGTCGATCTCCTCGCGGCGCTTCTTGTCCTCGGTGGCGTTGATCTCGGCATCGTGGATCATGCGGTCCTTTTCCGCGTCGGTCAGGCCGCTCGACGCCTCGATCCGGATCTTCTGTTCCTTCCCCGTGGCCTTGTCGCGCGCCGCCACGTGCAGGATGCTGTTGGCGTCGATGTCGAACGTCACCTCCACCTGCGGCGTGCCGCGCGCTGCGGGCGGAATGCCCGTCAGCTGGAACTTGCCGATGGTCTTGTTGTGGAGCGCCAGTTCGCGCTCGCCCTGCAGCACATGGATCTCCACCGTGGTCTGGTTGTCGTCGGCCGTCGAGAAGATCTCCGACTTCTTGGTGGGAATCGTCGTATTGCGCGGGATCAGCACCGTCGTCACGCCGCCCAGCGTCTCGATGCCGAGCGACAGCGGCGTCACGTCGAGCAGCAGCACGTCCTTCTGCTCGCCCGTGAGCACGGCGCCCTGGATGGCGGCGCCCACGGCCACCACTTCGTCGGGGTTCACGCCCTTGTTGGGCTCCTTGCCGAAGTAGTCCTTGACGATCTGCTGGATCTTGGGAATGCGCGTCGAGCCGCCGACGAGCAGCACCTCGTCGATGTCGACGGGCGTCAGCCCGGCGTCCTTCAGCGCCTTCTTCATCGGCTCGATGGTGCGCTGGCAGAGGTCGTCCACCAGCTGCTCGAACTTGGCGCGGGTCATCTGGTAGTTGAGGTGCTTCGGACCCGACTGGTCGGCCGTGATGAACGGCAGGTTGATGTCGGTGCTCTGCGTTCCCGACAGCTCGATCTTGGCCTTCTCGGCGGCTTCCTTCAGGCGCTGGATCGCCATCGGGTCCTTGGAGAGGTCGATCGCCTGGTCCTTCTTGAATTCAGTCACCAGCCAGTCGATGATGCGCTGGTCGAAGTCGTCGCCGCCCAGGTGGGTGTCGCCGTTGGTCGACTTCACCTCGAACTGGCGCGAGCCGTCCACGTCGTACAGCTCGAGCACCGAGATGTCGTACGTGCCGCCGCCCAGGTCGAAGACGGCGATCTTCTCGTCCTTCTTCCCCTTCTTGTCCAGGCCGTAGGCAAGCGCGGCCGCGGTGGGTTCGTTGATGATGCGCAGCACCTCGAGGCCGGCAATCTCACCGGCGTCCTTGGTGGCCTGGCGCTGCGAGTCGTTGAAGTACGCCGGCACCGTGATGACGGCCTTCGTCACGGCATACCCCAGGTAATCCTCGGCGGTCTGCTTCATCTTCTGCAGGACCATCGCCGAAATCTCGGGCGGCGAGTACGTCTTGCCCTGCACCTCGACGCTCACCAGGTCATTGGTGCCGCGATTCACCTTGTACGGGACGCGCTTCAGTTCCTCGGTGGCTTCCGAGAGCTTGCGTCCCATGAAGCGCTTGATCGAGAAGACGGTGTTGGTCGGGTTGGTGACCGCCTGCCGCTTGGCTATCTGGCCCACCAGGCGCTCGCCGTCCTTCGTGAAGCCAACCACCGACGGTGTCGTACGCCCGCCCTCGGCGTTGGGAATCACCACCGGGTCGCCCCCCTCCATCACGGCTACCACGGAGTTCGTGGTGCCCAAGTCGATGCCAATGACCTTGCTTGCCATCTGGTCCTCGTTTGATTGAATGGTCGCGCGGTGAACTGGCCGCGGAGGTCCCAGACGAAACGCCAGAGGCGACGCCAGAGGCGCCGGTTTCGCTGGACTGCCTCATCGGTAGAGCAAGGGTGGGGCCAAGCTAAGCCTGCCGAAATGGCCGGAATTGTCTTCGCTTTCGCGTTACTATTGGCAGGACAATGACTTGCGTGGTAACTGGATGCAGGAAAGGCAGTCGGCAGACGCCTTGACTATCGTCTATCGTCTATCGACTATCGTCTAGCAAAATGATCCCCATCGGCGACGACAATCCCACGGTACGCGTCCCCATCGCGACGATCTTCCTCCTCGTCGCGATGTTTGCAGTGTGGATACTGGTGCAGGGGGCGGGGCTGGATGAGGGGCTGCTGGCCGCGAGCATCTGCAACCTGGGGTTCGTTCCTGGCGAGCTGACGCATCTCGCTCCACTGGGGTCGGGGATACCCATCGGACCCGGGTTGGAGTGCGTCATCGACAACCAGTCGATCAACGTGCTGACGCCGCTGATCTCGATGTTCCTGCATGGCGGGTGGATGCACATCCTCGGCAATGCGCTGTTCCTGTGGGTCTTCGGGAACAACATCGAGGACGTGGTGGGCCGGGGACGTTTCCTGCTGTTCTACGTCACCTGCGGCCTGGTGGCCGCGGGGGCGCACGTCCTTTCCGGCCCGGCGTCGCCCGTTCCCACCGTCGGGGCTTCCGGCGCCATTTCCGGCGTCATGGGCGCCTATCTGGTGCTCTTTCCCAAGGTGCGCGTGCGGATGCTGTTCATCTTCATCATCATCTTCAAGGTGATCCCGATTCCGGCGTGGCTGGTGCTGCTGTACTGGTTCGGCCTCCAGCTGCTGGGTGGACTCCCGCAGTTGCTGTCGCCGAGCCCCGAAATTGCCGGGGGGGTGGCAGTGTGGGCCCACGTCGGCGGCTTCGTGACCGGGGTATTGCTGATCAAGCTGTTCGAGAACCCGGCGCTGGTGCAGCGCCGGCACGCCATCCTCGCGTCCCGTGGTGAGTTTGACGCGCTGGCGTGAGCGGCCCGTGGTGCGCCCCGCGGTGCACGTCGCCCGCAGGTCCTCCCGAATGTCCGCCATGTAACGGTTCTGCCATAAGCATGGCCGGCCGGCCGCGCTTTTGGCGGATCGCCCGGTGGCGGCATAAGTTTATCGGCTGAGGCCGGAGCGAACCCAGCTTTGCGTCGCCATGACGCACTCGGCGACCGTCGAGCGCAACCGGCAGCTGACCCCACCCCTGTTGGAGAACGCCCGTGCGGCTGATTCCCAAGGATGAAGGCTTTTTCGAGCTGTTCAACGCGATCGGCGCCAAGATCTCGAAGTCGGCGAGGGTGCTCGACCAGTTGTTCACCGAGCCCACCCGCATGGACTACTACGCCACGCAGATCAAGCTGATCGAACGCGAGGCCGACGAGATCATCCACGAGGTGATGAACCGCATCGACCGCAGTTTCGTGACGCCGCTCGACCGCGAGGACATTCACGGACTGGCGACCTCACTCGACACCGTGGTCGACCTGATCGACGGCACCGCGCGCCGCGCGCTGATGTTCAACGTGACCGACCGCAAGGAGCCGGCCAAGGCGTTGTCGGCGCTGATCGTGCGGGCCGCCGCGTGCATCGAGGACGCGGTGAAGCAGGTGCGCGACTCCAAGGCCGTCGCCGTGGCCGCGCAAGAGGTCAAGGTGATCGAGGAGGAGGGCGACGCGATCTACTCGGATGCCGTGGGCGCCCTCTTCCGCCAGCCGGGGGCGGATCCGCTCGAGGTGCTGAAGTGGAAGGAGCTCTACGACAACCTGGAGCATGCGCTCGACGAGTGCGATGACGTGATGAACGTGCTGGAGAGCATCTCCCTCAAGAACAGCTGACCGTGATCGGCTTCGTTCTCGCGATCATCGCGATCGCGTTCCTCTTCGACTTCATCAACGGATTCCACGATTCGGCGAACTCCATCGCCACGATCGTCGGGACGCGGGTGCTGAGCCCGGTGGCTGCCGTCCTCTGGGCGGCCACGTTCAACTTTGCCGCCGCGTTCTTCGGCAGCACGGCGGTGGCCAAGGCGGTGAGCAACGGCTTCGTGGTGCAGAGCTTCGTGGATCCGTGGGTCATCTGCGCCGGGATCCTCGGTGCCATCATCTGGAACCTGTTCACCTGGTACTACGGCATTCCGTCGAGCTCGTCGCACGCGCTGATCGGTGGCTTTGCCGGCGCCGCGGTGTCCAAGGGCGGCATCGGCGCGCTCAGCTGGGGCAGCAAGTGGATCGAGACCCTGTCGGCCATCGTGCTCTCTCCCATGCTCGGCATGGTCGTGGCCTTCGCGCTGATGGTGCTGCTGTTCAACCTCTTCCAGAAGGCGTCCCCGCACCGGGTGGACAAGGTCTTCCGCCCCGGACAGCTCATCAGTTCGGCGATGCTCTCGTTTGCGCACGGCAGCAACGATGCGCAGAAGACGATGGGCATCATCGTGGGGCTCCTCGTTGCCTCCAAGCAGTACTTCGCCGGAAAAACGGGATGGATGTCCCACCTGTATCTCCAGGACTCGAATCGCATTCCCTACTGGGTGGAGATCTGCGCCTACTCGGCCATCTCGCTCGGCACGCTGCTCGGCGGCTGGCGCATCGTTCGCACGATGGGGTCGCGCATCACGCGACTGCGCCCGATCGGCGGATTCGCCGCCGAGACGGCGGGCGCCATCGTCATCATGACGGCCTCGAGGTTCGGGATACCGGTGTCCACCACGCACACCATCACCGGCGCGATCGTCGGCGTGGGGGCGACCCACCGCCTGTCCGCGGTGCGGTGGGGGCTCGCCAGCAGGATCGTGTGGGCTTGGCTGGTGACGATCCCTGCAGCGGCGGCGGTGGCGGGCGTGATGTACGTCCTCATGCAGCCGTTCACCCCCTAGGGAGCCGAGGGTGCTCACCCTGAACCGCGAGCTCTCGTGGCTCGCCTTCAACGCCCGGGTGCTGCACGAGGCTGCCGACCCGCGCACGCCGCTACTGGAGCGGCTCAAGTTCCTCGCGATCTTCGGCTCGAACCTCGACGAGTTCTACATGGTGCGCGTGGCGGGCGTGCGCCGGCAGATGTCGGCCAGCGTCACCCGCACGGGACCCGACGGCGTCGCGCCGGCCGACCTGCTCGACCGCATCGATGCGCGCGTGCGGGAGTTGCTGGCCTGGCAGGAGAAGATCCTCCAGGACGACGTGCTCCCCGAGCTGGCGACGCACGGTGTGCGGCTGCTGCGCATCGACGAGCTCGACGCCAACGAGCGATCGGCGATCGACGCGTTCTTCGACGCGCAGGTGTTCCCGGTGCTGACGCCGCTGGCCGTCGATCCCGGCCACCCGTTTCCGTACATCTCCAACCTGTCGCTGTCGCTGGCGGTGGACCTGCGCGAACCCGAGGACGGCACCTCCCACTTTGCCCGCGTGAAGGTCCCCAAGTCGCTGCCGCGCTGGGTGCCGGTGCGTCCGCTGCAATACCTGCCGCTGGAGGACCTCATCGGCGCGCATCTCGGGCAGCTGTTTCCGGGGATGGAGATCATGGGCCATCATGCGTTCCGCATTACGCGCTTCTCTGATCTCGAGATTGCTCCCACCGAGGAGCCCGAGGACCTGTTGGCGATGATCGAGGAGCAGGTGTTCCAGCGGCGCTTCGGCGAGGTGGTGCGCCTGGAGGTGCAGCGAGGCATGCCCGACCAGCTGCGCACCCTGCTGCTCGAGGAACTGCGCGAGACGGAGGATCCGGAGCTGGCGCCGCTGACCGAGCGCGAGGTCCACGAACCGGGGCGGCTGCTCGACCTGGGTGACCTGCACGCGCTGGCCGCACTCGACATCCCCGAGTTGCGCGACCCGCCGTTCGTACCGGTGACCCCGCCCGAACTGCGCGACGGCCGTTCGGTGTTCGACGCCATCCGTGAACGCGACCTGCTGGTGCATCACCCCTTCGACTCGTTCCCGGCCACCATCGAGCGATTCCTCGATGAGGCGGCGCGCGACGAGCACGTGCTGGCGATCAAGGTCACGCTCTACCGCACCTCGGGCGACACGGCGGTGGTGCGCGCGCTCACCGGGGCCGCCCAGGCGGGCAAGCAGGTGGCGGTGCTGGTGGAGTTGCAGGCCAGGTTCGACGAATCCAACAACATCACGTGGGCGCGCACGCTCGAGTCGTTCGGTGTGCACGTGGTCTACGGGCTGCCGGGGCTGAAGACCCACGCCAAGGTGGCGCTGGTGGTGCGGCGCGAACCCGACGGCATTCGTCGCTACGTGCACATTGGCACGGGCAACTACAACTCCAAGACGGCGCGCACCTACACCGACCTGGGGCTGCTGAGCTGCAACGAGGCGCTGGGCGCCGACGTGTCGGAGCTGTTCAACACGCTCACCGGGTTCTCGCGCCAGCGCCTGTACCGCCAGCTGCTGGTGGCGCCGGTGAACCTGCGTGAGCGGCTGATGGCCCTCATCGCCCGCGAGGCGGCCAACGCCCGCGCGGGCTACCCGGCGCGCATCGTCGCCAAGATGAACAGCCTGGTCGATACGAAGGTCATCGAGGCGCTCTGCGACGCCTCCTGCGCCGGGGTCGACATGGACCTCCTCATTCGCGGCATGTGCTGCCTGCGCCCCGGCGTGCCGGGCGAGTCGGAAAACATCCGCGTCACCAGCATCATCGGGCGCTTCCTCGAGCACTCGCGCGTCTGGCGCTTCGAGAACGGTGGCGACCCGGAGTTCTACATCGGCTCCGCCGACTGGATGCCGCGCAACCTCGATCGTCGCGTCGAGGCGATGGTGCCCATCCTCGACCGGTCGCTGTACCCGCGCCTCGAGTCGCTGCTCGAAGTCTGCCTGAGTGACAACCGGCAGGCGTGGGACCTCGGACCGGACGGCGAGTGGGTGCAGCGGCATGCCGGTGACGACGAGGAGCGGGCCACGCACAAGCGCCTCTTGCGCGATTCGTGGGGGCTGTCGCGGGCGGTGCGGGTGAGCGGCCAACCGGTGGCGCTCATCCCAGTGAGCTAGCCGCTAGCAGCTAGTCGCTAACCGCTAGCTCTCTTCGTCCTCGTCGTTCACCACCGAGCCGTCCGGCGCAACGATCTCCACCGGCGTGCCGGCCATTTCCTCCAGCAGCGCCTTCTTGCGGTTCGCTCCCCACAGCTCGAGGCGCATCGACTTGGTGCGCGGATCCGGATGCGCGGTGATCCGCAGCGCCCGCTCCATCCATCGCACCTTCAGCTGGATGACGGCCGCCGAGTGCCCGCGGTCGAAGCCGTCAGCCACGCGGAGGATGGCCGACAGGCGCTGGATGCGCTCACGGGTGGCGCGGGCGAGCCGCCCGAAGGTCACGTGCTTGCCGCGGTCGGGCGCCGAGCCGCGGTGGTAGCGCGCCACGTGCGCAACCATCGTCTGCTCGTCGGGGGTCATCCCCAGGAAGTCGGCGTGCTGGATGAGGTGGAAGGAATGCTTGTGGTGCTGCTGGTAGTTGATGTGGTAGCCGACGTCGTGCAGCAGCGCGGCATCCGAGAGGACCGTGCGGTCGGCGCCCGCGCAGCCGAGCCGGACGCCGATGGCGTCGAACAGCTGCAGCGCCAGGCGCTGCACCTGCCGGGCGTGCGGCTCCTCGTGGTGGCAGCGCTCGGCGAATTCGCGCACCGACCGTTCACGCGCCTCGCCGGGGTCGCTGACCACCGGGGTCACGCGCGCGACCTCAAGGAGGAGTCCTTCGCGGATGCCGTACGCCGAGGCTACGAAGCTGCGCGGCTCGATGCGCGCGCACATCTCGGCGGCCACGGCGAGCCCGGCCACGATGATGTCGGCGCGGCCGGCATTGAGGCCGGGGACGCCGAGGCGTTCCTCGGGGGTGAGTTCTTGCAGCATCTCCAGGAGGTGCTCGATCTCGTGCCACGGCATGCGCGTGCCGTGCACCGAGTGCACGACGCCGACTCCCTGCCGAGTCAGGAACATCCCGGCGAGGTTGGTGAAGGTGCCGCCCGACCCGATGACTTCGGCGCCGCGCCAGTCACGCACGGGAATGGCCTGCCGCAATTCTTCCCGCACCGCCTTGCGCAGCTTCCTCACGCCCTTGGCTGAGGGCCGGTCGCGCAGGAATTGCTCGGTGAGGCGCACCGCGCCGAACGGGAGCGAGACGAAACGCTCGACGATCCCCTCGGCGGCCATCGCAAACTCCAGCGAACCGCCGCCGATGTCCATCACGATCGCGCGGCCGCGCCCCAGGTCGAAGTGCGCGAGCGCGCTGCGGAACGCGAGGCGGGCTTCCTCCTCGCCGTCGAGCACCCGCACCCGCAGGCCGGTCTGCTCTTTGATCCGCCGCAGGAACGCGGCGCCGTTGGTCGCGCCGCGCACGGCGGACGTGGCCACGGCCTCCACGCGCTTGCAGCCGATTTGCTTGGCGAGGGCTGCCATCCGGCCGAGGGCTTCGAGGGCCAGGCGCATCGGTTCCTCGCCCAGTTCGCCCGTCTCGACCAGGCCTGTCTGCAGCCGCGGCGCCGCCTTCATTTCGTCGATGACCCGGATGCCGCCGCTGGGAGAGACGTCGGCGATGATCTGCCGGATGGAGTTGGACCCGATGTCGATGGCCGCGATGCGCTGGTCGCCCTCGAGGCGCGGGGTGCGCGAGGCGGGGCTGGTGTGCAGGTGCAGCGCAGAGGGAGAGGTCACGCGCGGTTCCTCGGGGGCAGGATGCTTCCCAACTCTAACCCCTTCGCCGGCGCCCCGCGATGGCCGGCACCGCGCGAAAGCTATTGCTCTGCGTGGTGCTTGATCTGCTTCCCCTCGGCCAGGAAGACGGCAGCCTCGCTGATGTTCGTCGCGAGGTCGGCCACGCGCTCGAGGTTGCGGCTGACCAGCAGCAGTTCGAGCGCCGGGTTGATGGTGCGCGGGTCGCCCATCATGTGCGTCAGCATGACGCGGAACAGTGAATCGTGCAGGGCATCCACGAGGTCGTCGCGCTTGCAGACGTCGCGTCCCAGCGCGCCGTCGGCGCGCACGAAGGCGTCGAGCGCGTCGGCCAGCATCGACCGCGCCCGGCGCGCCATCTCCGCGATGGACGGCTCCGGCGCGAGCCGGGTGGGCAGCGCGTGCATGCGCAGCACGCTCTGGGCGATGTTCACGGCGTGGTCGCCCACGCGCTCGAGGTCGCTCGTGACCTTGATGGCGCTGATGAGGAAGCGGAGGTCGCGGGCCATCGGCTGCTGGAGCGCCAGCAGCTCCACCGCCAGCTGCTCGACCTCGAGTTCCTGCTGGTCGAGTTCGCGGTCGGCCTCGATGACGGCTTGCGCCTTGCCCACATCGTGGGTCAGCAGGGCGTCCACCGAGAGTTCCACCAGCTCTTCGGCGCGCGCCGACATGGCCAGCAGGCGCTGCTTGAGCGTGCCCAGCTGCTCGTGAAAATGGCGATAGCCGGACGTCAGCTCGTCGGTCATCCGAATCTCCCGGTGATGTAGGCCTCGGTGCGCTCCTCGCGGGGCGCGGTAAAGATCTGGTCAGTGGCGCCGTGTTCCACCAGCCGGCCAAGGTAGAAGAACGCCGTCTGGTCCGACAGTCGCGCCGCCTGCTGCAGGTTGTGCGTGACGATCAGCACGGTGAGTTCCTTCTTGAGTTCCCACAGCAGCTCCTCGACCTTCTGCGTGGCGATCGGGTCGAGCGCCGAGCACGGCTCGTCGAGCAGCAGCAGCTCGGGCTCGTTGGCGAGCGCGCGGGCGATGCACAGGCGCTGCTGCTGCCCGCCGGAGAGGCCGAGCGCGCTCGTGCGCAGGCGGTCCTTCACCTCGTCCCAGAGTGCGGCGCGGCGCAGCGCCTGTTCCACGAGATCGTCGAGTTGCTCGCGCGTCGGGCTCCGGTTGAGCCGCGGGCCGTAGGCCACGTTGTCGTAGATGGACTTGGGAAACGGGTTCCAGCGCTGGAAGACCATGCCGACCCGCTGGCGCAACTGCACGACGTCCATCGCGCGGTCGAGCACGTCCTCGCCGTCGAGGCGAATGGTGCCGGTGCTGCGCGTCCCTGGGGTGAGGTCGTGCATGCGGTTGATCGCGCGCAGGAAGGTGCTCTTGCCGCACCCCGACGGGCCGATGAGCGCCGTCACCGCCCGCGGGGCGATATCGAGCGTGATGTCGGAGAGCGCCTGCGTGGCGCCATACCAGAAGGAGAATTGCCCGGCGGCCAGCGCGCCCGTGACGGTGGCGGTCATCCAAAGCGCCCCGTGATGTATGCTTCGGTGCGCTCGTCCGACGGGGACGTGAAGAGCACCGATGTCGGGGCCACCTCCACCAGCTCGCCGAGGAGCATGAACGCCGTGCGGTCGGAGACGCGCGCCGCCTGCTGCATGTTGTGCGTAACGATCACGATCGTCACGTCACCCCGCAATTCGTATACCAGTTCCTCGATCTTCTGCGTGCTGAGGGGATCGAGTGACGCCGTCGGTTCGTCGAGCAGCATCACGCGCGGCTTCGTAGCCAGCGCCCTGGCGATGCACAGGCGCTGCTGCTGCCCGCCCGACAGCGCCATGGCGCTGTCCGGCAGCCGGTCCTTCACTTCGTCCCACAGCGCGGTGCGGCGCAGCGCCCACTCGGCGATCTCGTCCTGCTCGGCGCGCGACGGAGCGTTCCGTCCAGCCGCGCGCAATCCGGCGACCACATTATCGCGGATGGACATCGTGGGAAACGGCGTGGGGCGTTGGAAGACCATGCCGATGCGCCGGCGCACCTCGATGGCGTTCACGCCGCGGGCGTAGATGTCGCGGCCGTCGAGCAGCACCTCGCCCTCCACCCGCGCCGCCGGCACGGTTTCGTGCAGGCGATTGAGGCAGCGCAGCAGCGTGCTCTTGCCGCAGCCCGACGGGCCGATGATCGCCGTCACCTGGCCCTCGTTGAAGTCCACCTGGACCCCGCGCACGGCGCACTGGGCGCCGAAGTACGCATCGAGCGCGCGCACGGCAAGGCGCGGGTGGGCCGAGGCGCCCGTGGCGTCGACGGGCGCGGGCATCGTCGCGACCTGATCAGTCATGGCCACCGCTGAAGCGTGAGCGCGTGACGAAGCGGGCGACGAGGCTGACGATGAAGACGAAGGCGAGAAGGACAAGGGCGCCGGCCCAGGCAAGCGAGTGCCACTCGTCATAGGGGCTGATGGCATAGGTGAAGATCTGGAGGGGAAGGGCGCTGATCGGCTGGCTGACGGAGGTGGACCAGAACTGGTTGCCGAAGGCGGTGAACAGCAGCGGTGCCGTCTCGCCGGCAATGCGTGCGACCGCCACCAGCGCCGCGGTGACGATG